>JACCEE011032792.1_pt1 | contig 16409 bp, 4 predicted proteins | sample 7449931 | NCBI WGS metagenome assembly JACCEE01 (sample SAMN15323457, study PRJNA562643) | freshwater metagenome | isolation source: river surface water | place: USA:Blue River Watershed | collected 2017-08-19 | reverse complement strand
TCCACGCACCTCGCCGTGCTGTTCGCCTTCCTGCTGGTCTTCATGCGCTCGGTGCTCTCCGGCGTGATAAACGCCCACAGCGACATGATAGTGGGCAAGGAGAACTTCTACAAGGCCGCCGGCCCCCGCCTGACCTATGCAGCGCTGTTCTCCATACTGGCCTTCCTCGCCGCCACGCTGCTGGCGCTCAAGGGCCTTAACTGGAAGCCGCAACTGTCGGCCGCGCTGCTTACCGGCCTGGCCTACTACCTGGGCCTCATGCTCTTCTTCTTGTTCCGGCGCCTGCCCGAGCGCATCACCGCCGAGACCCTTATAGACACGCAGTTCATACTGCTGGCCCTGCTGGCCTGGGCGGTTTAACTGTTGTTCCCCGTCTTTTCTATTTGTAGAATATCCTACGACGCGCAGTTAGCTCAGCGGTAGAGCAATCGCCTTACACGCGATGGGTCACAGGTTCGAATCCTGTACTGCGCACCATTTTAAATCCGCCCCAATGGCCCAAAACATCAGTATTAAGAGATAGCGGCCAATGACTATCGGGGACGGCCCTTCCTACTATCGGGGCGATATATCCAATGAATACCGCGGATAACGAGCAGAATAAACTAGCATTTTTCTTCCCAGGACAAGGGTCACAATACATAGGGATGGGGAAGAATTTATGCATAGGCCATGCCGAGGCCAGAGAGGCTTTTGAAGAGGCTAGTGACGCCCTTGGCCAAGACATAAAAAAACTATGCTGGGAGTCTGACCTGGCTGAACTTTCCAGAACGCAGAACTCCCAGCCAGCGATACTCACATGCAGTGTCGCCATGTTTAGGACTTATATGCCGGGCGCGGCCCACCGCCCACCTTCTTTTATGCTGGGGCACAGTTTAGGGGAATTTTCGGCGCTGACCTGCGCAGGAGCACTTTCATTAAGCGAAGCGGTGAAACTGGTGGCAGAACGAGGCAGACTCATGCAGGATGCTATTCCTGTCGGCGTTGGCGGCATGACCGCTATATCCGGTCTTACGGAAGACAAGGTCAGGGCGGCTTGCCAAGAAATCGCCATGGACGGGACTCCAATTGAGCTTTCCCTTGTAAATTCCCATGATCAGATTGTACTTTCAGGGTTGAGCGATAATCTGCCTAAGATCGAAGATAAATTGAAAGCTATGGGTGCGCGTATCGCACGTCTGAAAGTCAGCGCGCCCTTCCACTGTTCACTGATGAACCCAGCCGCAGAAAGATTCAAGGGGGTCCTCTCTGGCATTAAATTATCAGCACCCCGCTGGCCTATCATTTCAAACGTTACGGCATTGCCATATGAGAATGCCGGAGCCATCCGAGACGCCCTCATAAGCCAGATGACGCACACCGTGCAATGGCGGAAATCGGTAAAATATGTCGAAACTATGGGCGTGGCTACCGGGATAGAATTTGGCCCCGGCTCAGTACTGAAGAACCTTATCATGCGCGGAAGCGGTTCTTGGAGAATCCTGTCTTCGGATATCGAGTCCGACAGCGGTGAGATAATCAAATTGTTGAACGGGGCCGTAATGCCTGTGGCGAACGCGATGGGACCGCATTTTTTCCTCGGGCGTTGCCTTGCGCTTGCAGCATCAGCCCGAAACATGAACTACGACGAGAAAGAATATCGGTCCGGGGTCGTGTTACCTTATGCAGGAATAAAAGAACTTTTGCAAAAGGTCAAAGCGGAAAAACGGCCATTAACGGAAAGTGAAATGCGTGCCGGCCTGGAAATGCTGCGCAAAGTACTTGAAACGAAAAAAGTCCCCGTTCAGGAACGAAAAGACCGTTTCTCGCAGCTTCTCATGGAAACAGGGACTCAAACGCTCTTTGCGAGCATCAATCAATAACTTAACTGATGTCCTCACGCAGTATCCGTTCCGCTTCTTCGGGGTCTATCTCTCCATCCATCAGATTATCCACAAGTTTGTCTATCGGACAGACGTCTCCGGCCGGGGCGCCTGAAATCGGAGCATATCTGGAAGCTATAGCCTGAGCCAGATCCTTAACGGTAGGATAGGCAAAAATATCAGTTACGTCGATATGGCCAGGGAAAACAGCGGAAAGGCTCCGGACAATACCCGTGGCCTGTATAGAATCCATTCCCATGTCGAAGAACTTTTCCGTGATATCTATTTCTTTTATTCCAAGGACCTCATAGATCGTACGGCAGATGGACTTCTCCGTCTCAGACCACAAGTCCTCACCAAGAAGCTTCGCGTCCTTATCTCCGGGCTTTATGCCCGCTCTTACAGGTCCCGCAGATAGCCCTCCGTCCAGCAAAGGAATCCGGAAAGGGATTTCAATTTCGTGCCGCAAGTAATACTCATGATTTATCGAACCGACGGTCACCTGTGTCCGCGGTAGTGCCAGCACGTTCCAAAAGTCATCAACCCCGGAATTCTTAGACACAGGGAGGAACAACTGGTCCAGCCCGTCAGCGCCGAATTCAGCAGCCATCCCGATTTCACGCCAAGCGGGCCAGTTTATAGCTATGCAGCGGCGTTCCTCGCTGTCCCAGGCTTCGGCTGCGGCGTCGAGGAAAGCGTTGGCGGCAGCATAATCAGACTGTCCTTTTCCCCCAGCCAAGCTGTTGACAGAAGAGAAGAATACCATTCGTTCTACAGGATCTCCGGTCAAAGCTCTCCGCAGATTGAATGCCCCCGCAATTTTAGGGTTAAGCACGTTAAGGATCCCTTCGCCGGTCTTATTGATCGACATCCCTTTGCCAGGCACACCAGCAGCGTGAATTACCACCTGAACGGGACCATGTTGCGCCCGGGCTTCGGCCAATGCGCGTTCAAGTCCGGCCATATCGGAGACATCGGCGATGAGAGGCTTTATTCGAACCTCCTTCCTCATAAGTTCATTTATTATGACCGAAGCTTTCGCGTTCTTCGCAGAGCGATATCGGCCCCCCCCCTTCCCGACGGAAGGGAGATGCCAATCGCCACGGCTAAGCAACGAAAGCCTCACACCCTCGATTCCAGATAGAGCCGCGGCGAAATGCGATCCCAACCCGCCTCCTGCGCCGGTAATCAGGACATGTTTGTTCTTGAAAACTTCTTTCGGGGCATAGGCTTGTGGGCCAGTAACTATAGGCTCAAGTTTTTTCTCGTGCAACACACCATTCCGGAAAGCATAGCTTCCAATCACACTATTAGCCAGAAGGAACCCGGCAACCGATGCTGCTGGCGTCGCATCATCTACGTCCACAGAGCAACCAGACAGCCACGGCAATTCCTGCCGCAGAACGGCCGAAAAAGCGTTCAGCATTGCATTTTCCGGCACAGGTTTCGCATCGGAAGGACCAACTTTGCAGGAATACTTTGTCACGCTGGCGAAAACGGCCTTTTCGATGTCGGCACGTTTCGCGAGCATTTTAACGAATTCATGGGAGGCAAGAATACCCCGAGACACCCGCTCCTTCATTTCTTCAAGGTTCGCGCAATTCGACACATCGCCCACGGTAAGGAGATCAACGACGAGGACCGACTTACACCGTATCCCGTCGATGAGGGCCTTCCAAGAGGACGCCCTCTTTTCCGGACAACTCTCCCAGTACGAGACGCCCGTCGCGGGGGCCATATCCTTAAAAGCATTTTCAAGCGATATTGAGGAGGCTGAACCGTCGCTGAGGATAATAACATGCAGAAGACGTCCGCCAGGTTCCGGGAGTTGTGGTTTAACCGCCCATACCACGCCATGGTATTTTTCTCTGGTCCGCTCGAATGATCTGGCCCTTTTTACAGTGTAGGCATCCGCGACAACAAGCACTCTTCCCGAGGTGTCAGCTATAATAACATCAAAAGAGAGCATTTCAGCGGAGCCATCGGCCGACTCCATACCGCTTTGCGCTATATGGCAGACTATGCTTGCGGGCAATTTATCGAATATAGTGATCTTGCGGTAATGCAGAGGGAGGTAAAGGCCATCGCCGAGACGCTGGGTCATAGTGTTGACCGCGGCATCCATCATGGCTGGATGAAAAAGGTAGTCGCCGCTTTCCTGCGCGAACATTTCAGGCAAGCGGAGTTCCACAAGCCATTCGCCCTTCCCAGCGGATATTTTTTCTCTCGTCTTCCAACGCGGACCGGTAACGAGTGCCGGAGTATCTGAATAACCTGGCAGTTCACTCGCACACCGAGCGCGCACCCCGGGTATATCGAGGGGGGCAGGTTGTGAGACTGTATTCGGTTCAATAAAACCTTGCGCGTAAATAAATTCTTCCACGCCTTTCGGCGGCTTCCCGCAGACGCTTACCTTGAAGCCCGGTCCGGAGGGTTCCACACGAGCGGCAACCGTCAAAGCCTCTCCGATATCAATGGCAAGCGGCTGAAGGAAAGAAACGTTCCGCATTATGATCTTGTACGTACCGGTTTCAGACTCGGCTATCCTGCCCATTAATTCGATAAAAGCCGTTCCGACCGCTGTCGGTTTGCCACCGACAAGGTGTTCTCCGAGTATCCAGTGTTCTGCCGGGTTCCATCCGGTCCTATATACCGCCGAACCGCCATGGAGCTTTTCCTTTTCCATCAGCCACGTCCCCGACGGCGAAACTGCGAGCAACTGTTCTGGCCAACACCTTATTCGCTCGAAAGGGTACAATGGCAGTCTAATCCTTTTGGGGAAAGGCTTTTCAAAGATTTCCTGCCAGTCGACATCGCCGCCGGAAACATAGTATTTAGCGAGGCCGGACGGAAATACCCGGTCTTTACCTTCGACACCGGCGCCCACGGTGAACCATACACCGATGGAATCCATCCTTTCAGCCGCCATCCCCCAGAATCCGTTCGCTATCAGATCCTCGAGTTTGAAGAGCATCTCTTCTCGGCTATGGACAAGGATGGCGAGTCTCACCGGGAGATGCATCCTCCCGGAGGCAGCCGTCCAGCATAAGTCCGCGATGGATATATCGGCAGATTGTCTGATTAGATCGCAATATGCCTTGAGGAGTATTTCGATTTGTTCTTTTTTTTGAGCGGATACGGTGAACAGGAATCCGGATGAAGACTCCGACCGAGGCTGAACAGGCGAGGAGGGAGGCTCCTCTACGACCAGATGAGCATTGGTCCCGCTCAAACCGAAAGCGCTTACTCCTGCCCGCCTGGGAGAGTCGCCCCTTTCCCAGGGGATAAGCCTGTCGACGATATATACCGGCATGGAATCGAAAGGGATCTTTCTGTTGGGGGTTTTAACGTGCAAGGACGGGAACATGCGGCCATTCTTGACGCTTAGCAATGCCTTGAGAAAAGCAAGCAGACCGGACGCGTTATCCAAATGTCCCAGGTTGCTTTTAACTGACCCTATCCCGCAAAATTTCTTGCGGTCGGTATAGGTTGTGAACGCCCGGCATATCCCTTCAGCCTCGATCACGTCGCCAAGAGTGGTCCCGGTCCCGTGAGCCTCGACATAACGGACAGTAAGAGGATCCACAAGAGCGTCCGACCAAGCGTCAAGGATGACCTGTTTCTGGGAAACGACATTGGGGGCCGTAAGGCCTATGCCCGTTCCGTCCTGGTTCAGCGCCCCTCCTTTAATAACGGCTTCCACGTGATCTCCGTCAGCCAAGGCCGCAGCAAGTGGCTTTAGGACGACAGAGATAACTCCTTCGCCGCGACCTATACCGTCGGCATCGTCGGCAAAGGAACGGGAACGCCCCCCCGGAGAGTGTATTCCGATAAAATCAGGCTCTTCCCATGGGGTCGTTCTGATCTTTGCGGCAGAAACGACAGCCATTTCGCATTCACCGGAACGCAGAGCCCGGCAGGCCATATAGACCGCAACCAATGCGGAAGAACAGGCTGTATCCACGACAACAGCTACACCGCGAAGGTCCAGGAAATATGAAAGACGCCCGGCGGCCATCGACGAGATATTGCGGACCAGGGACTCCCTGCCCAGTTGAGGAGCCACGGAGTCCAGAACCTGTTTGTATGAATCGCTAAAATCCCCGCTATGCCCCACAAAAACCCCAACGCGTTTCCCGCTTAAAATTTTCCCGCCGTAACCGGAATCCTCCAGAGCATGATACGATGTTTCCAGCAGCAGCCTTTGCGCCGGGTCAACAAGGGATGCCTCTTTAGGCGTCATCCTAAAGAAGTGATGATCGAACAGATCGATTCTGTCCAAATAAGCGCCGGCATGGAATTTCCTTATACCGCCCCCCCGCACAGGCACGGCGGAGATGTCGGCTTGCCTGCTGACCGGGAACTCCCCTATAAAATCGCGCCCTGCGGATAAAGCAGCTGTAAATTCATCAAGGTTGCTGCACCCAGGAAGATCTATGCCAATACCGATAACCGCTACATCGCGGGAGGATTTATCCCCGCAGCATCTGGGGATCCGTTTTCCCGTCTCCGTGGAAAGCCCAGAATCTATATAACCGGCAAGCTTCTCTATGCTTGGATAAGTAAATAGGTCGGCGATATTCAATACGCCTGGGAAAATCCGTTCCAAGCGGAAGAACATTTTAGTAAGCAGAAGGGAATTACCTCCACTTGAAAAGAACGCGTCCTCCAGGCCAAATTGTCCGGAGGGCAGTAACTCTTTCCACAAGGACAACAGGATCTCTTCCGTATCCGTGGCAGGCCGCGTTCTACCGTTCTGCCTCGGTGTCCCGCTAGGCAAGAGTCTCTCCAAACTTTTCCTGTCCGTCTTCCCATTCGGCATACGAGGGATCCGCTCAAGTCCTTGATAAACCGACGGGACCATATACGGCGGCAGCTTTTCTCGTAGAGCACTCTCTATGGCTCCGCCCGGAACACCGGAATCCGGAGAATAATAGCAGACAAGGGTCGTGCCGGTTCCGCACGCTTGGCCTATGACAGCCGCATCAGTTATTCCGGGGACCTGCTTAACGGTGTTCTCTATTTGGCCAGTTTCTATACGATAGCCGTTGACTTTTATAAGAGAATCCCGCCGGCCAAGATATTCGATATTCCCATCGCCCCTAAAAAAACCAAAATCCCCGGTCTTGTAAATCGTATCCTGCCAACGAGGATGCTTAACGAACGCCGCAGCTGTCTTTTCGGCGTCATTGTAGTACCCCGGGGAAACGCTCTTGCCTGACAAACATATCTCCCCGGTTACACCTACGGGGCACAGGTTCAGATTGCGATCAAGCACCAGTACGGAGGTATTGTCGCAGGGAGAACCAACGGGGATTACTCCGTTCCCCCTACACTTATCCGGCACCTTATAACTGGACACCCAGATCGTGGCCTCGGTAGGCCCATACAGATTTATAATAGCGGCCTTCGGAAGATGTCTCCGGATATCGCGGGCAAGATCGTACGTCCATGCCTCTCCGCCAACAGCCACCAACCGTATACGATAAAGTCCCGAAAACCTGGAAAAGTCGAAAGCCATCATCGCCTGAGCTATCAGCGCTGGCACTGAATGCCAGATGGTAACACCGGCCCTTTCAACAAAAGCGAGCAGGCCGACCACGTCCTTAACCGCCGACGCCGGAGCTACGGCCACGGCACCGCCGCAAACGAGTGGGGCAAGCATCTCGAACAATGAAATATCAAAGGCCATCGAAGTCACGAGGCAGGTCCTATCCTTTGAAGAAAGGCTGCATTCCCGGACGGCCCATGACAGGAAGTTAAGAAGGTTCCCGTGACTGACCATAACCCCCTTCGGAACTCCCGTGGATCCCGAAGTGTACATGATATAGGCGAGATCTACTGGTGAAATATCCGGTATCGGATCTTGGCAAACGTCCGCGGCCCTCCCCCCCGCGCTAAGGACCTCTTTGGCATCTATCAGGGAAGTCTCTCCTTCACAATTAAATCCGGCTAAGAGTACGCGGGTCTTATCATCGCAGAAGATGGACTTAAGCCCACTTTGCTTAATGACGTATTGCAAATAATCGTGCGGATAAGCCGGATCTAGCGGGACGTAGACCGCACCTGATGAAAAAACAGCCAGCACGGAGGCCAGAGTTTCAGGGCTTCTCTCCATAAACACCCCGACTCTGTCCCCTTTAACGCATCCTGTCATGGAAAGGGAATTGCGGAGCAACTGGACTTTACCCCACAACTCAGAATAAGTCCAACCGCCGTCGGTGTTTATAACCGCGGACTTTTGGGGGAACTTGAGGGCCTGCTCATATATCCGTCCTAGCAGACCAACTTTTGATGGATGGGTACGCCGCCCGGCATACTTTTTTAGAATGACAGCCCTCTCTGGCGGAGTGATAGGGCTGAAATCGCATATCTTTTCATTAGGATCGGACGCCAGTTGTTCCAAAGAATAAATAAAATGGTCCGCCAGCCTATCTATTGTTCCCCGTTCGAAAATTTTGGACGAATACTCAAAAATGATGTCCAATCCGTCATTTTCCTCTATAACATCGACGGAAAGTGCATATCTGGATACGTCCCGGCGGTATTTGAACGGCTGTGGTTTAAAAACCACATCGCCAGCGTCAAAATCCGGCAACGACAGACCATGATAATTGAACAGGACATTTAATGCATCTGGTCCATGATAGCCGGACGGGCGATCCAATGCCGTGAGAAAATCATTTGAGACTTCTTTTAAAAGACCTAAAAAAGTTGTATCGGGCGGCGGTTCACTGCACACAGGGATGATTCGGATAAAAGGGCCTACAGGAGCCTGCGCCACTCCGGTCTCGCGGACCGAGACCGGGACCGCGATGGTTGTCGCCGGGGAATTACAGTACTTTTGAATCAGAACGTTGAAAACTGCAAAAACAGCCGAGAACGGAGTAACCCGGCATTCTTCAGAAAGCGCGCGCAGAACGCCCAAATCTGACGGCCGCAGTTTTCGGCGCAATACCCCGCCTTCGAAAGATATCCCCACGTTTTCTTTGAAATCGCGCGGCAACTCCATATAACCACGCGCAAAAAGCCTCTCCGCCGTTCGGGGATTTCCGGTATCGCACGCGGACGCATTTTTGTGGAATTCGGACGCATAAGCGGAAATGTCTTTTTCCAGCGGGGCAAGGGCCTCTCCTCGGTAGGCCTTGGCGAGGTCCGAAACAAGGACATGTGTTGAGAACCCGTCAAACACAATATGGTGAACGTCATACACCAAGAGATGCCCGTTCTTCCCGAAGGAAAGGACCTTCGCCCGGATAAGTGGCGGTTTAGCCAGATCGAAAGGCCTGGAGAATCCCGTCACAAGGGCAGGCAGGGAGGATCTTTTTACCCGCTCAACCGCTAAATCCACACGACAGGAAGGGGAAACCTCTCCATAAAGGCCGGTATCGGTCTGAACGAACCCCGACCGGAGCGCTTCATGTCTGAGAATGACCTTGTTTAACGCGGTCTCCAATCGTTCAACATCAAGCGGGCCGTCGATCATCACGCACTCGGTGATATTGTACGCAGTCTTGACAGGGTCCAAAAGGTGCGCTGAATAGATGTTCTGCTGCGTTACTGTGGCAGGGTAAACGGAAGGCAAAGCCCCGGCTAGAGTTGGCGACGGCAGTTCTTTTCTCACACCGGACAGATTCCGTGCCTGCTCCCGTATTGTGCGGTGCCGGAACACAAAAGCCGGCGTGGCCGCGAACCGGAACCTCTCCCCGAGCGCCGCAGCGAGGGAAATAGCACTTAAAGAATGCCCCCCACTGAGAAAAAAGTCATCATCTGCCCCGAAATCGTTCCGTCCCAGAACGCCGCGCCAGATATCAAGAAGTTGCAGTTCCTTTTCGGTAAGTCCCGTTCTCTTATAGTCCTGGCCTTGTCCGCAAGAAAGCAGTTCTAAAGCGGACCGGTCAACTTTGTGATTCTTGGTCAGCGGGATTGCGGACAACTGCAGGAACTTCGAGGGTATCATGTATTCGGGGAGAACGAGAGAAAGCTCGTCGATAACGCTTTCAAAGGACAGGCGCTCCCTCGAAACGACAAAGCCAGCGAGATAACGCTCCCCCCTGGGATCAAGTTGCGCTACTACGACCGCGTCTTGCACGTTTTTTACCGTCCTCAGGGCGTTCTCGACAGCCGAAAGTTCCACTCTGTATCCGCGCACCTTCACTTGGGTATCGCTCCTGCCAAGGAACTCGATAACCCCGTCGGGACGTGACCGGCCCAAATCTCCGGTCCTGAAAAAAACCGAGGCCCGCTCCCCTAAAGTATACCGCACGAACTTTTCGCTAAAGGATTCCCGGCCGAGATATCCGAGGCTCATGTACGGGGTTCCTATATAGATTTCCCCTATCTTACCCGGGGGAAGCCGCTTCATTTTTGCATCAAGTATAAGGACCTTGGCGCCAGGGATCGGCTTCCCAACCGGAACGACCTGCCCGGAGATATCCGCTTCCGTCACAAGGTGACTGAGTTTTGCAAGTGTTGTCTCGGTCGGACCGTACAGATTGTACAGTTTAATATTCTTATTCCCGGCCTTAAAGAACGGCCGGATGTCCGCAGAGCGGAGTTCCTCCCCAGCCGACAGGACATATCTCAAAGAGGGGACATCCTTATCCCGAAGCCCGGAATCCGCCAGTATCCTGAATATGCCAGGGGTACAATGCACGAGCGCAACCTTGAACCTGTTTAGATACTCGCGCATCGCGGCGGGCATCAACAAACCGTTTCTGTCGCCAGGAAGCGCCACTGATCCGCCAGATAGCAGTGGAGCAAAAACATCCCGTAGGAACGGGTCATGCATGGGAGATGTTAATTGACTTGCGACGCAGTCGCCGTCCAATGACAGTTCTTTTATCTCCCATTCCAGAAAATGTATCAGTCCTCTGTTTCGTCCGACTATGCCCTTCGGCCGCCCCGTAGTTCCTGAGGTAAAGAATACGTAAATGGGGTCATCAGGGCTTGGGGGCGGAAGTTCAAGGGCAGCCCTGGCACCGTGGTCAGCGTAGTCCGCCGAAGAAATAGGTAACACCGGGACTTTAGATACGGACAGCAGCGGCGAACCAGGCTGGTCCGCAAGGATCAGAGCGGGAGAAAGTTCCTGAAGGACCTGGGAAAACACTTTTGGAGGATAGCGCTGGTCAAGTATTGAGAACACACACCGGGCTTTAAGCACGGCTATGATAGCCGGGATTATCGCCGCCGGGTCGGATGAAAAAAGCACCACCCTAGAAAGCGGCGCGATCTTATTATCAAATATTCTCCGCACTAATCCGTCGGAAACAATATCCAGCATCCCGTACGTTAAATCCCCAGCCTCGGCACGCACGGCAACTCTGTCCCTATGCCTGGACAACGACGAAAGCAGAGCGTCTTGTATGGTTTTCATGTCAATTCCGCCCCCGTAGCCGCAGGCAAGATCAGTCCGGTCCTAAGATATTTGTCCTGGGAGGAGAACACTCCTTTGAAACCAGTCCCGGCTAAAAATCCGGGAGGAAGATCGTTCAGAATGGATATCTGGAAAACGCCATGCTCCATGTCCACAAAGTCAATCTTGGCTTCCGTATAGTCGAAGATCCGCCCTACCTTCGGATAGAGAGCCTTGTAAAGACTTTCTTTGGCGGAAAAAACAAGTGTCGCGAAAAGTATGCCAGAATTTCGGCTATACCCGGAATACATTTCCAATTCCGGCGCAGTGAACACCGTCCGAAGAACTGCCCGCAAAGATTCATCTCCGAGCAGGACTTCATTATCGATACCGATACTGAAGATATCAGCGCACCTGCCGACCGCCGCCGACGCGAAGCCCTCTGAATGTGTAATCGAACCAGTAAAACCTTCCGGCCAACTGGGAGCCCCGCCCGCGCCTATAGGCACATTATAAGAAAGGCTCTCTTTCTTCTTTAGCGCGGCAGCCGCACTAACGCGCCCTGCCAAGAATTCGTTCTTTCGCTTATCGACTGCTTTATTAAGTTCTTCCGGCAGAAAGACCCCGTATGCCCCGGGGCCGTTCCACGCCTTGGAAAGCGGGTCAAAGAGGACGGAAGCCTCTGCGATCAGATTGCTATTGAAAATTTTAGGGACACTATACACTTCGAACATACAGTAGCCAGACCCCCGCAAGCGATCCCTGAAAAACGACATACAATTATAGTATTTGTTGCGCGGTGTTATATATTATAATTGCTGGGAAGGACTTTCCTTTAACGTGCCCGTAGCATTTCATCCCCGGTCCTGATTGTCAGATGGCAAACACTCCCGCCTCGTTAAACGATTTCAGTCTTGCGGTCACGATGCTAGAAAGGCTTACGCCCGACCTGCGTTCACGCGGCATAATTCCCACGCCATACGCGGTGGCCGGGGCACTTTCAGGCGAAGAGAAAGAGAAGTTCGCGGACACTTTGACGAGGGAGATAGCGGAAATGCTCCCGGCGGCGCTTCTTGACGAACGGGGGACCTATCTAGAACTGTCGCGGCTGCGGCACGCGAATACCAAGGACGCTCTTGACGAAAGAGCCAAACTTGACCTGTTATGCGGCTCGGACTGGTTAAGGTCATTTTCGCGGGACATGCCTAAAGGCTACGGGTTCATGAGCTACCCCGGGTTTCCGTTCATTGAATCCCGCGCCCTGCGTATCCCCAATCCCGGAGATTTTGACAGATTCCTTGATCTGTCATTCCCCGTAGTTTACAATTTGAGCGGGATCGGGTCAGACAGGAAAAGTATCCCCGGCTGGCTATGCTTCCTCCAAGTACAGCCTTCCCGCCTGACGTCTTCCGTGGAATCGACCCGCAGGAAAGTCCTGCAGGCGGCCAAACTCATGGAGAAGCTCAATGCCGGGCTAACCGGCCTCGGAGGCCTGCTTGCGGCACTTACGGACAAGGGAAAATGGCTGGCCGAGCACTCGCCAACTTCTGTAACAACCGGACACAGCTACACCGTGGCGAACATACTGGCGACATTGAATTCGGTCCTAGTAAGAACTTCCACAAGTCCATCCTCCATCCACATGGGGATAGTAGGGGCCGCCGGCTCCATAGGCTCCGGCCTTAGCGAATGCTGTTCACGAATGGATCTGGCTAGCCTGACATTATTCGACAAAAAAGATCTAACCCCTCTGCTCCGGACATTACAAGAGAAGGCAAAAACCGTTATATCTACGGGCGATTTCGAGAGGGACATCCCTAGGATGGACGTCCTTCTGGTGGCGACCAGCTCCATAGGGAACCTATTCCGCCATGATTCGCTCAAACCAGGAGTGATCCTGATCGATGACTCGCAACCCAAAAACATCTCGCCGGCTTTATTGAAAAGAAGGCCTGATATAGTCGCACTGGAAGGCGGCGCCGTTTCTGTTCCGCCTTCGATACGGCCGGAATATGCTCCGGCGATGGGTGGTCGGCTGAAAGAATTCAGCTGGCATCATATCGATAATTCTTTCGCCGACACTAACGATATCCCGAGTTGCCTGGCTGAAGTTATGATCCGGACCCTCTCCAATGAGACCTGGGATGAGTCCGCCCTTGGACAGGTAACAATAGGGGCTGTCAAAAAAATTCAGTTAAAGGGCTTATCCGCAGGATTCAAGCACGGCGAATTTCAGTATTCCGGGATCCGCCGAGACATTTGACGCAGTTGTTCTTTAGGCGCAAAGCACATGGAAAAAGAACCTTTCCCACCTAACGAAGAATTGCTCGCGTGGATTATTGATCTCTGGGGAAGGACCCTGCGTTTACCTGCCCCTGGAGCCGGGAATGAGTTCATAAGATCTGGTGGCAATTCGCTCTTGGCCACTACCATCGCTTATGAGATATCCGAGCGATGGGGGATAGATTTCTCACTATCCGAAGTAATTTCATCCTCCACTCCGTCCGCACTCGCAGTTCTGATATCAGAAAAATTAAATTCGCAGCGCACACAGGCCTCGTCCCCCCCTGGTCCAGCCAAGACTGACGATGCGGAGATCTCTCCTAGAGAGAAACAGATGTTGTTCTGGGAATCTTTTGACGGGCACCCGGAACGATATCATGTGACACTGGCCCTTAAAGGCACCGGGGCCCCAGAGCATGCGCGCCTTCAGAATGCCTTCCGGCAGATTATAGCCCGCCATGAACCGTTGCGCACGGCCTATCTGGAACTGAACGGGAAGTACATACGCAAAATACAGGAAAAAGCTGAATTTGCACTCGATTTCTGGGATCTATCCTCGCGAAATGTCCCAGATGAGGTGACACAGAAAAAGATAATGGAGGCTGCGGCAAGGCCTTTCAATTTGAAATCCCCCCCTCTTTTGAGAGCGGTCTACATCCGGACAGGGAACGACTCGTTCACGTTGCTCATAACAGGGCACCACATCGTAACGGACGGAGCCTCGATGGACATCCTGGTAAAGGAGCTGGGGATATTTTTCAACGGTGGAAAGCCACCGGAACTACCGTGCAGGTACAGGGACCTGATCCTAGCCGAAAAACGACGACTGGACGTAAAGGAGACAGGATCCCTTGCCAACTATTGGAAAATCGCCCTTCACGAAGCACCAAACCGCATAGATCTGCCTTACGCCAGCACACATAATATCCCGCCTTTAGGAGAAGCGAGCGAATGCTTTCTGGAACTGCCCCAGGCAACTACCGCTGCGGCCAGGAAGTTCGCAAAAGAAAGTGGAAGGACGCTTCCTGCCGTTTTATTAGGTTCTTTTTACGCGCTGCTATACCGCAACACGGGCCAGAAGGACCTCGTGTTGGGCGTCCCGGTTTCAGGGAGAACGCAGCCAGGTTCAGCTCCTCTTATCGGATACTTCGTAAACACGGTCCCGCTAAGATGCATTCTCGACGATGAGATCTCACTGGCTCGGACGGCGGGACTGGTCCAGGACATGCTTCTGAAAGCCATGGAGAACCAAGCCCTGCCTTTGGAGGAGATATTAGACGCCATTGCCAACAAAGACAGGAAGATCAATCCGCTTTTCAACATGGCTTTCGTATTCCAGCCTAATCCAGCTCCGGGGGAAAAGATTGGGACATCGGGATTTAAAATGGAGTGGGTCCTTACCGGCCGCGCGAAATTCGACCTCATGCTCGAGGTCCAGGACGACGAAGCCGGCGGAGGGCCCCTGCGCCTGCGAGCAGAGTATGACCGAGCCATCTTCAGCAAAGACGATATCGAGAGGTTCCTGAAACATTATCGCGGCTTACTGGAAGCTGCACTTGAAGCTCCGGACGCGGCGATAGGCAAATTGAACTATTACAGCAGGGAGGAGGTCTCGCTGGTACTTCAGGATGGCGTCCGGGATCCCAGCCTCGGAACACGCCCGAACCTATACGAAATGTTCGAAAGGCAGGCAGTTGCAACACCGATGAACTGCGCGGTCATGACCGAGGACGGGGACCTGACCTACGCTGAACTCCTAGAACGAGCGGGAAAGACCGCGGCATGCATCCGTGAGGCAGGGATAGGACCTGGCTCGGTAGTTGGCGTTCATATGGAACGCTCGGGATATCTTCAGGCGGCCATCCTCGGGATACTTAAAGCTGGCGGTATATATCTGCCGCTAGATACGGACCTTCCGGACAAGCGCATAGACTACATGATCTCGGATTCGCGGACCAGGATACTCCTGACCGACGCATGCCGAAAATCCAGATTCACCGATAGCGGGCTGCATATCGTGACCGAGAAAGACATAGACCAGGCGAGGTCCGTATCGCCGGCCGGCACGGGAAGCGACGTCGCATGTCTGTTCTACACATCCGGCACCACGGGCCTGCCTAAAGGGGTACTAATAAAGCATGACTCTCTCTCGAACTATCTGGACTGGATCCGTAACTGCTACCCCTTGGACGGGACGGACCGGGTCCTGCTAAAGACCTCCATCGGGTTCGACGCGTCCATGCTTGAACTGTTCCGGCCGCTCCTGGCCGGAGCGGCAGCGGTTATCACCCCTCCAGGGGCCCATTACGACATGGAGCGTCTCCTGGAACTCACCAAAGACTACGGGGTTTCTGTGGTATTCTTCCCTCCGTCCGTACTGCGCCCGTTCCTGGAGGAAGCCGCCGCCGGCAAGGGAGGGCTAAAAATACGGCAGGTGATCTCAGGCGGCGAACCGCTGACGCCGACGCTTGCGGATAAGTTCTTTTCAGTCTTCCCCGAAGCCGGGTTGCTTAATTTTTACGGTCCTACGGAGACGACCGTCAATGTAACGCACTGGCGCTGTACGAACTCCCCTGGAGAAACGGTCCCGATAGGTCGTCCTGTCGACGGAACGAACATTTACGTCCTAGACAGGAGCCGGAGGCCCGTTCCCATTGGTATAAAAGGCGAACTATACGTCGGAGGCCGTCCCGTGGCCGCTGGCTATCACACCAGGGACGAACTTACCGCAGAACGGTTCATCGACGATCCTTTCGCTCGGCGCGGAGGAAAAATGTACCGGACCGGGGACCTGGTGCGCCTGCGGCAGGACGGGGCCCTGGAATACTTCGGAAGGCTGGACGACCAGGTGAAGATAAACGGCGTCCGGGTGGAACTGGCCGAGGTGGAGCACGTGATGGCCGGCTTCC
>JACCEE011110117.1_pt1 | contig 16414 bp, 26 predicted proteins | sample 7449931 | NCBI WGS metagenome assembly JACCEE01 (sample SAMN15323457, study PRJNA562643) | freshwater metagenome | isolation source: river surface water | place: USA:Blue River Watershed | collected 2017-08-19 | reverse complement strand
GGGAATATGTGTACAATATCCCCATTATCTTTTACTTTTTTATGCACATTAAAAGCTATAATGATTTTATAAGTTTCTTTATTTTTTACATATATTAATTTTGCTTTTGCTACTTGTGCAAAAATAGCTTTTTTGTATGCTTGTGACATAAGTTTCGCTCCTTATTGTAAGCCCTAATTATAAGCTCAAAAAGCGCACTCGTCAATGTGTCAAAAAACAACACTATGACTTCTAGGGTCTTTACAGAGCCAGTTGACGCCCTAGCCAAACGGTGCTATAATTATGATACTGAGAGAGCGAGCACTGGAGCGCCAAACAAGAGCAGTGCAAACGAGGGTTCGAACAGACTTGCTGGGGATGGACGGCGAGGGTGCCTGAAGGTTTTGGCTGTAGATAACTGGTGTATAAGCTGTGGACAACTTTTGGTGTGGTTTTTGAGCCACAGTGACCGCAAAGTTATCCACAACCTCCCCTGAACTTATCCACAGCTTATACACATAGATTATTCTGAGTCTAATTGAAAATGGTACAGGTTTCGCGCCAGGGGTTCTAGTATATAATCAGCGGCTTCTAATTCTGAATCAAACTGTGCAAAATCCCAACGATCATTGCCCTGCTTTACACAGTATATGCGATCAGAATCAGGATCTTTGCTGATATGTACACAGTGCGAACTAAACTTGATCCAACCAATGCGTTGTATATTAGTCATAGCCTTTCCTTATATACAGTATATAGCAATCTAGATGCAGAAAAGTGTGACTAGAAACTCTTGACCACGCTTATAGTGATCTACAGCGCAGGCAGAGTTCTCAAATTGTGCAGAAAAGTGTGAAAAAGTGTGATTTTGTGTGGCCAATTCTGTCTATAGAGTCTATACAGTGGCCGGGGCCTGTAGGAATAAGGTAGATAAAAATTCAGAACCGTGGGCGAGACAGGCTATGTTCAAATACTTTTCACGCTTCTCCACCATTCTTTCACGCTTTTCTATCATTCCCCTTACCATTCTTTCACGCTTCTCCACCCGTTAGGCGCGAGCTCTATATACAGTAGATCTAGAGTGTATATACAGTAGAGGGCCAAGAGCTCAAAAATCTGCTGACCGTTCTGTAGCTGGCGCTAGCGCGGCTTCGCCGCAGTAGGACATCTGAGAAATCTTCAATTCTGGCTGTATCCTAGAGACCGCAGCGGGGCCTGTAGTCTATACGCTCAATATGCTTGTAGACCCGCAGCGGGGCCTGCTATACTCTATAGCTTATACGTTGTCATATAGTTGTTTCTAGTCGCTCTTACTAGTAGCATTTGGCAGTAAATAACTATATGCGTATGCTAGTAATGAGTATTAGTGATATATCTGAGTTTCAAGAAACTTGTTATCGTTTGGGTGTGTCCATACACTCTATACGCTGTTATCAAGACAATTCAGAACCTTGGGCTTGGAGTATTTGCTGTGATTCAGATCCTCGATTGGACTTTTATCTGATCAAGAACTCAGAAAGATTATACTACGTAGAATACTAACAGCGGGGCCTTAGGCTCTAATATCTAGCTGTGCTTGGTATGATTCTTGTATGTGACCTTTTCTGTCATACACACGCCAAGTTATGATTTCTGTATAGGTTTTTAGGGTTTCGGGATCCACGATAGTCTTGTACACTTGTTGTTCTGTGTACAGGGGCGTTACCGCAAATATGCGCTGTATGCTTTCAACGATCACGGCCGCTCTTTTTACGCAGTCTACGGCGCAGTTGTGGATCGTACTGTGCTATACTGATAATGGTGCCCAGTGCCCAACCAAATGTGCTAGGTCGGCCCTGCTTGGCCAAGATCATCATTAGATCATCTAAGATTTCCTGCTGAACTTTGGTAAGTTTCATAGGGGTTTAAAGGGACTGTCTATAGCTTCTATTTCAGCTAGCCAATCGGTTTGACCCAATAGTCGGCGCTGATTTAGGCGCTCTGCCCAGGCTTCTGCCTTTTGCAGGGCTAGACGTCGATTGGTAGTGCGGCGGCCTTTGAGCTCGTCTTCATCCATGAATCTTTGGCAGTGATTGGCTCGGCGACTGCGGGCCTGTATGGCATACCACATAATTTTGCTCCTAGTATAGATATTTATTCTAGGTTGCCGCTGACTGTGACTCTGGTTAACTGGGTGCTGGTATAGGGATAGACCTGATGGCGTAACTGTGCAGGAAATAGGCACAGATAGCCCTGTAGTCTGTGATCTGCTTGCAGGCTGTGATTTCTAATGCGACCCAAGGTGTCTATATATTCAAAGTGAAAATCACCGTGTGTGGGCATCTGTCCCCGACTGTTTGGGGCTTGCAGTTCCTGATCAAAGGTATAGGGTATTTGCAGCCAAATCACAAAGCTGAACTGACCTGAGTGATCGTGTGCAGGATTCCACTCTCCGGGTCGCTGTAAGTTGGCCCATAGAGCACTCAGTTTGGTGATCTGGGGCTCGGGGCTGTTCACGGGTCTGACCAAGGGCTCCCAGGTGTTGGCTTGGATATAGGCTCGGCATCGATCTATGAGCCAGGCTTCTAGCTGGGGGTCCACGTCCAACCAATACTGATCTGCTAGATTACCCACTAGGCCTGAGTGTGCGGGTCGACCCTGACCCTGAAACAAGGGGGTGATTTGAGCTTCTAGGCTGGCCAGCAGATCTGGCCTACAGGGCTCTAGCCAATAACCGGGTCCGGGTGGAAAGTGATGTAGCATAGCAGTATATATAAGAAAAGGCCCTTGCGGGCCTTGGTTTATGGCTTGGGTAAGCCAAGGGCTGGTTTAGACTAGGCCCATAGCAAGAGCCTTGTAACCAGCGGCTACAATCTTACGGCTTGGCTTGCCAATAACATACTCAGTAACACGAACACCGTTGCCAGCAGTACGCTGGTTAGCATAGACAGCATAACCCGCTGAACGGATGCGGCTGACTTCAGCTGAAATGTTCTTGATGCCAAAACGCTTTTCAGCTTGGCTGGCAGTTACCTTTTCGCCCTGGTAAAGAGCGTTGAATAGTTTGTATGTCTTTGTATCTGTGTTAAACATTGATTTCTCCTTATTTGTAACACTCTGCTTGTTGCAGTACTAGTATTGTACGATCTTAGTGATCTAGTTGCAACTATTTAGGCTAAATTAATCAGCCTTGATGTTCATTTTACCAGCCTGATCTGCTGTGATATGACCCTGGAACTTGCGATTGGGAAAACGGCGAGCAATGGTATCCAGAGCTTCTTGCAGGCTAGTGCCCTGGGCCAGAAACTCATCTGTGTCCTGGGTGTACACATATACCAGTCCTCCGTGTTGCTCAACTTTGAGCTGTTCTGAATCGCTCGGGTTGCGATCTAACTCAGCCAGACTGTCTCGAGCTCGATCAACCATGCGACGTATTTGGGGATCATCCTTGATCAACAGCTGGGTTAGGCGCACGGCCGCAATGTTTAGGCCAGTTCGATAGCCCAAATACCAAGCCGCACCTACCACTAGGCCAATCCAAAAAAGATCATCCATTGGCATTCTCCCGAGTTAGTTCTGCAATCAACAAGAAACGTTCGTAGGCCCTGCGTACACTAGGATTGGCCATTAGAATCTGTGCTTCATCTTGCATGGCCTTGACCGCGGCTTCGGCGCACTCACGAACGCTGGGCCATTCCAATTGACGAGCACTCGGGCCAAATACTTGCACAAGATTGTCCCAAGCGGCTCGCTCTTCTGGTGTAAGCGGGCGTTCGCGATCTCGTTGTTGCAGTCGCAGTTCGCTGGCTTCCATTAGCTTCTTAGAGATAGCATCTTCTGCCACACGACCTGCCGCAATCATGGCCGCATAGTTGGGCTCAATGTTGTAGCGAGTACTTTGCCCACCCGGATAGCACATCACAATATGTGTGCCCTTAGGGAAAGCATCCATTAGAGCCTGATCATACTCGTAGACAGGCTTGTACCTACGTCCCACTTTTTCGTAGAAAATACGTTTCATTGCAGTTTTTTCTGTTCGGGAATAAGATGTTGATCTTCAGGGTCCAACAGGACACGAGCCAGTTGGTGCTGTACTTCTTCGGGCAGATCGTCAAAGTCATCTTCGGTAATTTCACGACTGTGTTCGCGGATAGAACCGTTGGCAAACATGGTCTTGATTTCGTTAATCAAGGCATCCAGCTCTTCTTGTGTGCCCTCAAAGTTGTCAAAGCAACCCGGAGCAAACTCAATTTTGAGTTCTTTGAGTTCTTGATCGCTGAGTTGATCAAAGGATTTTTCTTTAGTCATTGGTCCATTCCTTAACACGATTACGGAAACCTTCTGGGTCAAGCTCTGCTTCTCGAATAGCTTCACGCAGAGCTTCTTCTACCAGCTGGTTGAACGTCATATCACGTTCGTGTGCCAGCATCATATATTTGAGCAGTTGATCTTCTGGAATATCCAAAGGAACGCTGACACGAGTGTCATAGTCCTGTCCTGCCACAATAGCACGAGCTTTTTCCATCCAATCATCATCGGTTTCCAAATCTACAAAATCAACACCGTCCCAGGCATTGTTCTTGTATTCTGAATTTTCACGATCTGCGTAGTCATTGTAGTCTTTGACCCAAGCAGGGTTAATGACACGATAAGCACGATCACGACGATAATCGCAGGCTTCAACCATATAGACTTCCTGAGTACCTGTGTCAAAGGTAATGTTGAAGCTCCATCCGCTGTGATCGCCGTTCCAGGCACTTAGAGTATAAGGACGGCTATCCTGTCCAAAACAGCGCCAAGTAAAGTCGCTACCTTCAGTGACACGATAGTCAACTACTTCAAGAAATTCTTTTAGGGAAATCATCTAGGGCTCCTAGTGTTAGTATAGCCCTTATTATACAGTCAAGGCTTGGGTCTGTCAATGAGCCCTTGTATATAATCTGCAAATTTGAGCTCAAAAACTGTACACCATTTGGGATCTACAATGCTCAAACTGGCGTGAGGATCTTTGTAGTGTCCTTTGTACAGAGTCCAATCTTTGAACTCGGTGCCCAAATTATCTTTGGCCCATTGCTCAATTGGCTCTATACCGTGCCTAGGTATCTGATATGTTTTGTAAAAGCGGGACATATATTCCCGTACCATTTGGCTTATTTGCTCTTGGCTGAGCCCCACTTCATTACCCAAAATGTATAGTCCCTTCCCCGAAGTTTGGCTGTGATACCATATCGATAACCCATAATAACAGGATCTATAATCCTATGCCACACAGGAGTTTCGATTGCGTGTGCCAATACCCATTGTCCGTGTTCACTTTGTTGCCAATTATACAGAGGCTCTGCGGCATAGAGTTCCGGATCTTCAACGTCACTGAGTGTAAACTCAAATACCATTACTTTGTGTATTCTGTGTGCAAGTCCATTAATGATCTGCACGTCAAAGTTTTTGGATTCAGGCAAAGGACTGCCGTCTAAGGTTCCGCGATTAGGTCTGATATTGGCTACGCTCATTAGAATCCTTTAGAGTATCCTTCTGCGTGGGCTCGATTGATAGGAAGTAAGGCCATAAGATATTCTGCCACTCGATTGCGCTCAACAGAATTTTGCTGTCCCAACACTGTAATTATGTACTGACGACCGCCGTCTTCAACCAGCATTAGAACACATCGACCAGCAGCCTTGGTAGTGCCAGTTTTACTGATTAGAATGTTGTCAAACTGCAAGACTAAGGGATTAGTATTGGTCAAAGGTATCTTGATAGTTTTCTTTCCTCGACTAATATCTACACTAGATTTGGCTTCGGAAGAGAAAGTTCTAAGTTCTTGATTATGCCCAACTTTAAGAATAAAATAAGTTAAATCGTTAATGTTACTGGTATTGCCAGCTAGCAAACCACTGGCATCTACTATTTTTGTATTGACCATTCCAAAGCCGTTAACCCAGGTATTAGTCTCTGATAAAAATGCATCTAGTCCGCCTGGATAGGTATGAGCCAGTGTTTCAGCAGCCAAGTTATCACTACTGATCAGCATGGCCTTCATAAGATTATGTCTAGTAACCATTTGTCCTTTGCTGAATCTGCCTCCAGCACGACCTTGTACCTTGACCTTTTCGTTAAGATCTAGACCGGATCTTAGAATAGTCATTGCAGTAAACAATTTGGTTATACTGGCAATACTGCGTATTTCATCAGCGTTGTGTGCGGATTTAAACTGATGTTGATCTATGTCATACAATGCCCACGCACCTACAGAGCCTTGAGCATAAGTTAGACTAGACAATCCTAATAGAAGTGTTACAAATAATTTTTTCATTAATTATTTATGGACTAGACTGAACCTGTTCGCAGACCTCGCACTCGCCTGCGATCTTATCTAAGATATCAAAATTAGCTTCTGCACGTTTGATAGCTTCATAGGCTTTTTGCAGTGCTGGATTATCTCGAATACGCTGTTGTCGAAGACTATCTTCCTGCATTTTTTGCATAGCCCACTGGATAACACTCTTGGCATTTGAATCTAATTCAATAGTAGGAAAGCTCCAAGTAATCTGTTTCCACATATTACCATCATTGACTTCCATACAGTTCATATTAGGATTCCAGCGAATCATTCCTGCGCCGGCACTACCTGGACTAATGTAAGGATCTGAACTCATTGATCCGGATATACTAATACCAAATCCGCCTGTTAAACTTTTAATCATATTAACTCCAATGTATTAAGAATAGAGTAGCATCTCTTTCTTTTCTAAATTCTACGTAAGATAAGTCTTTTAAGGTCCAACGATCTCCAGCAGGGCCCCAAGTTTGAACTAACCAATTAATTGCCTTACGGGCATCGTTTGTTTTTATCGTAGATAAATTAACGCGAATCATTTTTAATTCTTTTAAATGTTGTTTCTTCCAATACGACTGTAACCTAGTTTACTCCTGATCTCTCGCATTTCAGCACGACGTTCGTTTGCTTCAGCTCGTTCAGCTTGCTTGTTTTGGAGAAACTTAATTTCTCGCTTGACTATACGTATTGCTTCTTTTTGTCGTTGTTGTGCAAAAGCCTGACTAGGACCCCAGTCAAACTTTTCAGCAGTTGCTTCTAGCTCTTCGAGACTTTCTTTGATTTTGATTAGTTCTTCAAGTGTCATTCGTCCATTACTTTCAAACGTTTGATATCTTTTTGTTTGACCACAATGATGTTGTGAATCTTGTCTTGATGTTTAATTGGCAAATCTAGAAAAACAGTCACGCGAGGCCCTTCTAACTCAGAAATCATGTTATCGTTGCCTACAGTACCAATAAACGGAATCTTATTCCAGCGACCAAAAACTCGATCGCCCAAAAACCAAACAGGCTTTGGGCGATGCTTTTCAAAATACTCTGCTAGTGTCATCGTACAGTTGCGTTCAATACTACAGCGTTAGGATCTTTGAGAACTTCGTTAACACGATCCCTAACTGACTGATCACTAATAGTGTTAGTGACCATTTTGCTACGATCAAGGCTGGCCACAGGAGTAACAGTAACACCACCGCCAGATGCTAGAGGTTGATTGGGTGTTACAGAACTCACAGGCTTGACTTCTACATTGCTAGAAGTCTTTTCCTTTTTAAACTCACGATCAATTGCTTCGTCGTCTTGCTTCTCTTGATTAAGCTGTTGCTTTTCTTTGAGCAATCGATTAGCATCACCGACAGGATAGCGTACCAATACAAAGGTTCTGTATCCTCGATTCTCCGGGAGAATCTTGCTGTCCTCTAAGTGATGTCCAGTAATTGCAGTTTCCATTACTTGCTTGCGAATAAACACGCTGGTGTAATCATTGGTTACTGTACCTTGATTGTCTCGACGATTCTGTCTAGTAATGCTGTTGATAACACCGTTGATCTTAGAAGCCAATTGATTCTGAGCATCCAACATGGCCTTTGCACGACTCATAGCCAAATCCGAACTTACAGCAGTACCAGTAACGAACATATACTCATCAGTACTAGCAGGAGCCTTGATGTACCAACTAGGCACATCGATAGTCAATGGATTGTCTACTTTACCAGCTGCCGCCAAAGTTTGATCTTTGGTCACTGCCGGTGTTGGACTAGGAATTTCTGACTTCTTCTCAGTCTTATTAAGACTGCTACAACCAGATGCTAATGCACAAATAACCATAGCTGAAATAACAATTGGTACTTTCATTTTTCTTACCTTTCTGTGTGTGTGAAAACAATTACAGTTTACGACAAGCATTACCACTTGTCAACTACTTTCCAAGCCGTTTGATCAGGTCTACGACAAATGATGCCCTGGCTCATTTCTACAGAGCCTTTGGTTGGTGCTGTTTCAACAAACCACCTACAAAGACTACCGCGAAAACTAAAATTATCCTTATATACTGGATGTGGTTGAACTTCGCTTTCCCAAAGCATATCTCCTACATTCACTGCGGTTTTGTTGTCTTTGGGCAAAGGCTTATCAGTACACATCATTTCTTGATCAACGGACAGTTTGTTTCCGGAAACACGTTCCAGAATGTTCATTCGACCACTTTGTTCTGCTTTGGCACAGGCTTGATCAATACTGCCCCAGCTGTCAGCAATAGACTCTCCTTGAGCCAAATACCATTTGCCAGAAATGTAAGCACGAAAGGTAACAATACATTTATTTTGATTTTTGGCGTGAGGAACGATTTGTCTATCTTTGTCTGCAATTCGTTCGATTGCTTTAGCAGATTGACTAACAGTCGCAGATCTAATATAGCACTCTGCCGAAAATACACTAGAAGAAAATAGGGCTATCAATAGCCCTGACACTGCGTTCTTATATTCCATAATACTGTCTTAGCTGATGCTATACGTTGTTGATGGGTAGTGCTACCAGAAATAGTATTAAATGTTTGCGTCCAATTCTTTGGATCTTCGCCTGGATTGTTTATGATAAATTGCAAATCCTGACTCATACGACTAGCAAATCTACAATCTACTGTGACCTTTTGAATTGGATTTACGTTGCCATAGCTTTGAGTAGGTTGTACAGTTGAAGCACAACCACTCAAAACTAAGACAGCAACAAGTGCAATCTTATACACAATTAGCCTTTGTTAGGAAACGGCCAGGCAGTGTTGCTAGGTGTAGCCTTAGGTTCAACATAACGGTAGCGTTCAATACCGTTAGTGGCATCTGTGGCACCTTTGTTATAGCCTTCGTCATAGTCGGTATTATACTTGCCAGTATGCTCAGAAGCAGTCCATCCATCAGTATAACCACGATAGAACTCAGTGCTACCTTCCTTTACTGGACGCGGTGCATAAACAGTTTTGGTACCGTTGGCATTGGCTTGCACAGGCTTGTCAAAAGCATCTTCTGCCTTAACGCCCATTTCGCCAATAACTTCGTAGCGGCAAGCACGACCTTTAGCACCGTTGTAGTCGCTAGGGATACTAACAACATCGGCAGGGTTAATCTTAACGATAACTGTACGGCTGTCACTGCCACCAAAGTTAGGCAAGTAGCTCAAACCACAGAAGTGCAATCCAGTGGAGCAGGTTTGATCCTTGTTGTCATCGACTTTGTTACGTTCCATTTCAACAATAGTTCCTGGACTATTGTCCATTGTACCACTGTGAATGTCTAAAAAGTTGTTACGCACTTTCTTGTAGGCAAGGAAGTGGCCGTCTGGAGTAAGCGGCAGGTTGTTCTTTTCCAAAAAGCCATACAGCTCATCAACTGCTCTCTTGCTAGGATTACGCATAAGATTTTCCATAAAAGCTACCATAGGCTTAATATCAAAACCTTCTTCCAACATAGCAATCATACGAGTGGCCAATGCACCTGCGAAGGGCTCACCCTTCCAGAACAGTTGACTACCCTGGATACTGACATTGCCAGCACCATAGTTAAGCACAACCTTAACCGGATCAATGATCTGCTTGACAGCATCCCAGTCGCCAGCTTTGATAGCATCAACTACCTTAGAATAGGTAATATGTGTTTTGGCAATAGTATGTGGCTTGCCATCAATAACCACTGTAACATTTGAGCCTTGAATAATAAACGGATAACTCATTTTAGATGCCTTTCTTTGCGTCAATCAAATTAACGTATTCTGCAATATCGCTTGCATTGGTGCGGTAGGAACTAATTTGTCTCAGTAGCGGATAACGAAGCGCCACTGTTTCAAATTCTTTGTTATACTTGTTGATAAGTGCTTCTGGGCTAAGATTAGCCTTAGGAGCAAACTTAACGAACAGGCTACTAAGATTATACTGATTACCCTTGAATGTGTCAACACCTTTAAACTCCAAAAGCAGTTTAGCATAGGGGCTGTTAGCATTAATGAGTTCAACCACTGCCGCAGGCATATCAAACAAGTTATGATCCTCAATACGAGCCTTGACCACACTGTTCATCAGTTTGGTATTGTTTTGCCCATTAAGAACCTTCTCAATATGAGCTTCAAGGTTAACCCAATTCTTTTGAGCCTTAACCCAAGCCAAATCACTTTTACGAACACCATAGATCTCACCTTTGAACAAGCCAGGCAAGCTAGTCACATCGCCGTGGAACACTTTGGCATCGTAGTAGCCTTTGGTGCTTTGCATTTGAAAACCAACTAGAGGAACATAATAGTAAGTTTCACTAGCATCAAAGCTGTCAGCCTTGCCGGCATCACGCCAAACCATATCGTCATCACTACGACGATAGCCACGGCCACCGCGACGTTCCAGTTTCATAATAGTAACGTTCTTGCCAATACCAGCCGCACGAGGCTTCTCTAAAAGCGCACTCGCCAAGAAACGACGAGCCTCTGGAGGATTATGAATCTCGGCATAGAATCCTACAAGATCCATTTCCTTAGTCTTGTCTGCTTTGTCTAGAACGTAGACTGTACGACTATAGACATTAGCATCGGCTTTAGTATGACGATAATGGAACTTGGCACGTTCGGTAGCACCAGTTTTCAAATCGTTGTGAATGAAGTGACTGTCAGCATCGACGTGGAAATTCCAGCTTTGCCAAGTAATGTAATTACCATTGGCATCTTTGTCGCCGTATTCGGTTTTAGAGTTTACAGTTTGACAGGCAGCATTGTTTCGACTCTTAGTAAAAGATCGAATAACAATATTGTATTTGCTGGCAATGTCAGTGACTTTGAGTCCAAAGGTAACTGTGCCGCCGTATCGTGCAGGATCATAGGTAGCAATAGGATTCTTAATAGCGTATTCTTGCACAGCCGCAGACCACAGATTATTATTCTTGCGCTGGGCAAGGAATAAAGCACGGTCCCACAGATTAGGAATAGCATTTGCTTCTTCAGCCAACTTAGTAGTAAGCACAGCATTTAGAGAAGACAACTTGGCTTTAATAGCTTCAATGGTGCTAGGGATATAGCTGAGACCTTCACGGCTGGCTTGAAAGTCCAGTTCGCCGATAGCAAAGTGCATTTCCAAGTTACAGCTCAGAAGCTTGGCCAGTTCGCCAAGGCTAGTATCTGCTCTCGGAATGTCAATAGGATAAGCAATATTACCCATAACGGCAATGCTGTGACGATGAGAAGTGCCGTCACGCATTTGGTGAACACCAGGAATGATGTCCTTGCTTTCATAGGCAACATCGCGGAATTCAAATTTGTTTACACCGCTGACTACAGGACGCAGAGCAAAGTGAGTGTAGATATTCCGAGCTTCTTCGTGAAACTTGTTGAAGTCATAACGATCAGTGACAGCAAAGCGGACTTCAACACCGCTAGGCTCGTCCGTGTCTTCTTGTGTCATCAATGCAATACTAGGCACACCGGCTTCGTTGATGAAAGCAGTGTAGATGCCCTTCTTGCCGTCTTTGATAGCAGTTACGGTGAAGTTATCAGTATAACTAAAAGGAGACTTAGAGCCGAGACCCAAAGCGCCGATGAAGGCATTGCTATCAGTCTTAGTAGACTCAAAATATGTGGTATAAATGCTTGTAACTTGTTCATGACTCAATCCAGTACCGTAGTCGCGAATAGAAAAGTGAGGTTCAAAACTATTAGGCAGATGAACATCAAAGGGCGTATCTGCTCGACCTGCGGCAGTATGTGAGTCAACCGCGTTACACGAGAGTTCGCGCACAATAGCTCGAATCTTGTTGGCATATAAGCCGCTGGAAAGAATATTAAATGCCTTGGCACTGTTGCGAATACGAAACTCGCCAATTTCGCCAACATTAGAAACAATCGCTTGATTAGCAGGTGCGTTGTTCAGAATCATTTATCGCTCTCTGTGTGTTGTTGCAATATAGTTATTATATGCTCAACCACACAAAGAGTCAACTCAGAGTTTAGCCAATTTCAATTAAATGATCCAACGCTGTCTTTTCATTAATTCGAGCTTGCATTTTGGCAAACATTTTGGCATCCCTTTCAACTAGTATGCAGTCTCTTGCTAAATTATGGCAGGCCACTCCTGTGGACCCACTGCCTGCAAATGTATCCAAAACGGTATCACCTTTTTGGCTCAGCAGTTCAATAAAGTATTCCAAAATTTCTGTAGGCTTTTGGGTAGGATGTATCTTGTCTTTACCTAACCCTCCGCTGTAGGTAATAGTATTTGGAATCACACATTGAACAAGCCCGTTGTCTGTTTGTTTACGCTCTGCCAACATTTTTTTAGCATCTTGTTTGGCCTTTTCAAACACAGCATCTAAGTTATCCAAACTATCTGCATCTTTGACTGCCTTATAGACAATGCTGGATACTTTGTCAGCAGCCGCATATCTTTCAACGATCGACCCTTGAACAGTATCGGCATTGAATGTACGCTTGCCTCCCGGCTTTACACCAAACAGAACATATTCGCAAGCACTGACAGGATTAACAGTTCTATTAAACGGAACAGCCGCAGGCTTCTTCCAAGTCCAGACTCTCTTAGGTTCGAACCCTCTTGCTTCCATAATCTTCCAAAGGTAGCTTATGTATTGATCGCTGATAAAAATAGCAAAAGCCCCGCCCTTTCTTAATTTCTTAAACCAAAACTCAGACCATTTGTCAAGTTGAATTAGAAAGTCTTCGTGTGATACTGCATCCCAGTTCTCGTCAAAATTCTCTGAAAACTTTTGACTGTGAATAGTATTTTTGTTTTTGCCTGTTTCTGGATCTATCCATACAGGCTTTGCGCCATCGTCGCTGATATTATAAGGAGGATCTGTGAGCAGTAGATCAATGCTACCATCCTTAATCTCCTGATCTAAATTTAACATATCGTTATTAATTGCCTTAATCATTTTTTGCCTCTTCTATACTTTGAACTGCCATCCAGTTGTGCCAAGCCTTAGTTGCCCTACTCCAGTAATGAGTCCCCCACTGATTAATCTTTTCAAAAGGAACTTCTCTGGATACTATATTTAAGTTTACAATGTCGATATGCAGGAATTTTACATTAGAATTAAGTTTGTTAATTATAGCAGTTATTTCTTTAGTGTCAACTCTGCCCCAAAGCCTGTTAATGATAGTATTAAGTGTAAAGTAAAATGGATCGGTACTGCCCTTTTCCCAAAAGTCTTTTGGTCTATCGTTTTTGCTTTCTAAAGGAATACCAAGCCCTTTGAACGCAGGGTCTTGTTTGATATTGTCGTAAAACTGATCAAACGATGTCTTCTTGACAAATTCGATAACTTTGGATTCAGTGGTTCCGCCCACCCACTTGGATAATTTAGCAGCCTCTGGGCAAAGTTTAGCACCCATTGCAAAGAACAGATCCTTGTCGTGAGCAGCCAAACTATAAAGAAACTTTTCGGTGTTTGTGTTTTGTGGAATTAGATCTTTATAAGATCCTAGGTTCAAAGTATTACCAGCTTTGCGACCTTTGGCACTAACAGGCACACCGTCTTCGTAAAAGTCGGCAATGTTGTTGTTACTGGTAGCTGGAAAATGTATTTCTTTACCGTTCTTGACACTAATAAATGCTCCAAGGATCTCTCCAAAATCACTGGTAACTTTATTAATGTTATTTTTAAGAAAGGTATGATCTTTGATCTTAGTGCCTTTTTCAATATTGTCTAGCATACTGATTAGACAGTCTCTAATGCCTTGATCCTTTTCCACAAGTGTGAGATTAGATACAATGACCTTTTTAAAGTCTTTGAGACTTTTGGTCTTGTAGTCTGCAAGGTTTAAGTTTTTAGGACTGTATTTCTTTCGTTCGATGTTTCCGGCAGGGGCGACACCCAACAGTACGCCAACAGTATTGCCATTCCAAGATACATCAAACCCTTGTCCTTTGTAAATTGGACTGCCAGTATAATTGTCGTTTTTGGTAAATTTTAGATTCTGCTCAGTCAATAACTTAGTAAGTTGATCGACTGAATCTAATCCGCATCCATTGTAGAATCTCAAATGGCTACGTCGTTCGCCCGTGCCTTTTCGGAGAATACGGTCCTCGTTCAGCCCTGAAGTTTGACCGAGTAACCATTTTTTAAAGTCGTTTTCAATTGTCATAGGACAATTATAGCTTATTTTAACAAGTTTGTCAAACAAAAAATAAGGACCTTTCGGTCCTTATTTTAAAAAGCGTCCCAATGATAACTGCGCTCACGAACGCGACTCAATGTTACTCGATCTCCAAGATCATTAATGAAGATGAACTTGCCAGCAGTAGAATCAATCTGCTTGAGATCTTCTTGTCCAAATCGGCAAGTTTCCCAATCCCAGTCTCTGTTACCAACTTCGTCTACAGCATCAGGTGCTTCGTTAAAGACTTTGTAGTCAAGACCAATACGTTGGGTAAGCGGATTGCCGTGCCATTCGGTAGTTTCGACTAAGTCTTCGGCGATATCTACACCTTTTGGTTGCAGAGTAACCTTGTACTTGGCCTCATCACTGAACTCGGGACGAGTGTTCAGCATTTTCATAACTTCCTGAGGAGTCTCATCGTAACGGTTCATTTCCTCAACCATTGCTTTGAGCATATCAAAGTTAAATTGAGAGAACACCATAGCAATGCGACAAATGCTAGGAATGTGTGTCTTGTTCTTAAGGTTATCCTGGCAGTATTCGACAATGAAGTCGTTATCCAGCCCTTTGTAGTCCAGCATATAATAGATACGGCCAGGACGATTACGCATATGTTCGTTGACACGCCACTTGTCGTTACAGGTCAGGATGAACAGCTTCTTGCTAGGATAAACACCATCTAGCAGAGTCAGCATCTTTTCTTGATCTTCACGATCGTAGACCTTTTCAAACTCGTCAAACAGGATAACAGTGGGTTGTTCGATCATTTGAATGAAGGCATTAAAGTCTTCACCGCACCAAGGTTGGTTAATAACAATGGTAGGAATACCCATAGCCTGAGCATCCAAACTTAGCATTTTAGCCAACAGGGTCTTACCACTGCCCTTTTCACCGGTCAGCATAATTCCAGTGGAGGCGGTACGATCCATAAAAGTGTTAAGGACACGACTAGCAGTTCGCTTAGTGTCACCGTAGATCTTGCCTTTAATCTCAAAGCCTTCGACTTGCTCCAGATAGAAACAACCAGCCATTTTGTCAAACTTAACAGTATAAGTTCCGGCTGGCAGATTCTCGTGAAGATCCATTGCCTCTTTAGTGCTTACATTGAAACGTGTGCCTGATTTAAGAAAGTAAGTCATTGTTCGCTCTGTGTTTGTTACTAATGTGTCTATTATAGTTAAAAAACAAGGGTCAGTCAAGACCCTTGTTATCATTTAGGCTCGTGCATTTGCCCGAACTTGCTCAAAAGTAATCTCTTTCACGAGCTTACCATCGCGGTAGACTTCCTCTAGTAACGGTACAAATGGACCAATACCTTTGTCAGTCCAACCAGTAGGAGGAGTAACACCACTGAACCATTCGCCGCCACTCTTCCAAAGTTGAACACGACCCGCTTTGGACTTCTTGCCTGGATCAGTAATCGGATCTTTAGCAACATCACGTTCTTTACCATTTACTATGATACTAGAGCATTTCATTGCAAACTTTTGGGTATCACGATCAACTTGTTGGAGCAGTGCGCCACCCATACCAAATGCAATGTTGTCTGCTGAATATCCATATGCTTGGAATGAGCCCAGGATAGTACGAATAGTGTGTTCGTTAACACCGTCGCCTTGGATAAGTCGAACGTTGTTCAAAACTCGAAAGCCTTTGCTGTTCACAGTAGAACCAAACTTGGCATCTAACTTTTGAACTAGTTGGCGGCACACAACATCAGGATCACCACTGTCAGGGCGAATAACGACAGTTGCACCGCTATCAATAACTTGTTGACGAAGTTGTTTACCCCAAAGATTGTCAACGGCATTATAAATGTCATAACTGTCGCTGACAATAGCAACAATGGAACCAGGTTTGGCGAATTGATTGAGCATATTTCTATAAGCATCTACTTCACCATTACGGCCCCAGCTAGTAATTGTTGAGTGTTCGGCGGCAGGGATAGAAAAGCCGCTAATCCCAGCATCATAGTATTCGCGAG
>JACCEE010088401.1_pt1 | contig 16417 bp, 21 predicted proteins | sample 7449931 | NCBI WGS metagenome assembly JACCEE01 (sample SAMN15323457, study PRJNA562643) | freshwater metagenome | isolation source: river surface water | place: USA:Blue River Watershed | collected 2017-08-19 | reverse complement strand
TATGAGGAAGAGGACTATGAGGTTTTTGACACTATTTCAGGATATTAAGAATGTCTGAAGAAAATGAAATCTCAGGTCAGTTTGAGGAACCTACAGAGAATGACTTAAAGTTAGCTCAGTGGGTTGTTTCTCATACTGATCGCTGGCGCGACTACCGTGACCAGAACTATTTAGATAAATGGCTCGAATATGAGCGTATCTTCCGTGGTCAGTGGGCTGCTGAAGACCGTACTCGTGACTCTGAGCGTAGCCGAATTATCTCCCCTGCTACTCAGCAGGCCATTGAGACTCGCCATGCTGAGATCATGGAAGCTATCTTCGGCCAAGGTGAGTGGTTTGACATTGAAGATGACATCCGTGATGTAAACGGTAATCCTCTGGATATTGAGCAACTTAAAGCTCAGTTGATGGAAGACTTTAGCCGTGACAAGATCAAGAAAGCTGTTGACCAGATTGAGTTGATGGCTGAGATCTACGGTACCGGTATCGGTGAGATCGTTGTCAAGATGGAGAAAGAATACGCTCCAGCTACGCAGGCTATTCCCGGTGAAATGGGCATTGCAGCCATTGGCGTAGAAGAGAAAGATCGTGTCTCTGTAAAACTGATTCCTGTCAACCCTAAGAACTTCCTGATTGATCCTAATGCTACGTCTTTAGACGATTCTATGGGCTGTGCAGTTGAGAAATTCGTGTCTGTCCATAAAGTAGTGGAAAGCATGGAAAAAGGTATCTATCGAAAGATTGACTTAGGTTTAGATGCTCCTGACGATGATCTTGAGCCTACAGAAGAGGTTATTTCCTTCCAAGATGGCCGTGTACGTCTGATGACTTACTACGGTCTGGTACCTAAAGAGTACCTTGAGGAGATGGAAGACGAGGAAGAAGTTGATCTCTTCCCTGAAGACTCTTTAGCCGACGAATACGACGAACTGGTAGAAGCCATTGTCGTGATTGCTAACGGCAACAAGATTCTCAAAGCTGAAGCGAATCCTTACATGATGAAGGATCGACCTGTGATGGCTTATCAGGATGATACCGTCCCCGGTCGTTTCTGGGGTCGTGGTACGGCTGAAAAGGCCTACAACATGCAGAAGGCTATTGATGGTCAGCTCCGTGCTCACATGGACTCTGTTGCTCTGACAACGGCACCTATGATTGCTATGGACGCTACCCGACTGCCTCGTGGTGCTAAGTTTGAGATCAAGCCCGGTAAAGCATTCTTGACCAACGGTGATCCTAACCAGATCATGATGCCGTTCAAGTTTGGTGCTACGGATCAGACAAACATTCAAACGGCTCAGAACTTTGAACGTTTACTGCTGCAGGCAACAGGTACTGTGGATTCGGCTGGTATGCCTTCCAATGTTCCTCGTGATGCTGGCGCAGGCGGTATGTCGATGGCTATGGCAGGCATCATCAAGAAGTACAAGCGTACCTTGACGAACTTCCAAGAAGACTTCTTGATCCCGTTCATCAATAAAGCTGCATGGCGTTATATGCAGTTCGATCCTGAACGTTACCCATCTGTGGATGTTAAGTTCATTCCTACAGCTACCTTGGGTATCTTGGCTCGTGAGTTTGAACAGCAACAGTTTATCGCCCTTCTGCAAACCTTAGGTCCGGACACTCCTGTGCTTCCGTTGATCCTTAAAGGTATCCTGCAGAACAGCTCTCTGACCAATCGACAAGAATTGATCGCTACTCTGGAACAAATGAGTCAGCCTTCTCCTGAAGCTCAACAAGCTGCTCAGCAACAACAAGCTATGCAAATGGCTGCTGCTGAAGCTCAGATTCAAGAGACACAAGCTAAGGCTCAGAAAGCTCAAGCAGAAGCTCAAAAGGCTATGGTTGAGGCTCAGATTGCTCCTCAAGAAGCTCAGGCGCGTGTGATTGCTGCTCTGTCTAACAACCTTAATGAGAACAATGAGTCTGCTGACTTTGAACGTCGAGTTCGGTTAGCAGAAATCATGCTCAAAGAGAAAGACATTGATAGCAACGAGCGGATCGCAATGGCTCAAATGGCTAATCGAACACAAACACAATAAACCTTAAAGAAAGGACTCCTTAATGGAACAATCCTTGATTCAGTATTACGAATCCTCCTTTGATATGTTTGCCAGTGATGGTTGGAAGTATCTGATGGAGGATTTAGAAAAGTTAAAAGAACAAGTCGCAAATATCCGTACTGTCGAAGATGCTCAACAATTACATTTCCGTCAAGGACAGATTGATATTATTGACTTGCTTTTAAATCGTGCTAAAACTTGTGAAGAAGTGTACGAACAACTCAAGGATGAAACGCAATGAGGCGCATGTTTGAATTCGTTTGCACAGAGAATCACAAGTTTGAAGCATTTGTAGATGATAGCGTCAGGGAACATAAATGTCCGCACTGTAGTTCTGACGCTTATCGTGTGGTTTCCGCGCCTAATATGAAGTTAGATGGTTGCTCCGGTGACTATCCTACTGCGTATGACGCATGGAGCCGAAAGAGGGCTGAAAAATTAGCACAAGAGCGTAAAGTTAACAGCTAATTTGTCCGCATTTTATAGTCCTATAATCTCAAGAGTGAGACAGGAGAACAATTACATGGCATTGATTGAACAAGAATCGTTTGATAACGAAGAAGAACAGTTTAACGAAATTCAAGAGGAAGACAAGACTCAGCAGATCGAAGCTGAACAACCTTCAGAGCCTCAAGAAGATAACTTACCTAGCAAATATAAGAATAAGTCTGTTGAAGACATCATTAAGATGCACCAAGAAGCTGAAAAGTTGATTGGTAGACAGGCACAAGAAGTCAGTGAGGTACGTAAGTTAGCTGATGAATTACTCAAACGGCAACTCTCTAGTAGTGCAGCGCCTGAGATTGAACAGAATGCGCCCGAAGTTGATTTCTTTGAGAATCCTCAAGTAGCTGTAAAGAAAGCTATTGAAAGCGATCCTGCTGTTCAAGAAGCTAAACAAGTAGCATTAGAGCTCAAACGCATGAAGACAGCGCAACAGCTTGCTTCCAAACATCCTGATTTTGGTCAAATCGCTAATGACGAGGGCTTCCAAGAGTGGGTTAAAGGCAGTAAAGTTCGTTTAGGTCTTTATGCTAAGGCAGATGCTGAGTTTGACTTTGAAGCAGCGGATGAACTTTTAAGCACATACAAGGAACTGAGGCAGATTAAGGCTCAAAAAGAGACTTCTGCTGTCCAAGAAGCTGGTAAACAACAGAAAGCACAAGCCATGAAGGCCGCTGCTGTCGATATTGGTGGCTCTGGAGAGGTTTCCAAGAAAATTTATCGTCGTGCGGATCTAATCCGTCTTAAAATGACTGATCCTTCACGTTATGAGGCCTTACAACCTGAAATTATGGCAGCATACGCAGAAGGTCGTGTAAAATAACATTGATTTTGAAATAATAGGAGTATTTAAATGGCTTTAGGTTCTAACCACGTTACCGTCACTACCGCAGCAACCTTCATTCCTGAAGTTTGGAGTGACGAAATTGTCGCAGCTTACAAGAAAAACCTTGTTGCTGCTAACCTCATCAAGAAGATGAACTTCAAGGGCAAGAAAGGTGACACCGTTCACATTCCCGCCCCCACTCGCGGCGATGCTTCGGCCAAGGCTGCTAACTCTCAAGTGACCCTGATCGCTGCTACCGAGTCTGAGAAGACCGTGAGCATCAACCAGCACTGGGAATACAGCCGTCTGATCGAAGACATCGTTGAAGCTCAAGCTCTGTCGAGCCTGCGTCAGTTCTACACGGACGATGCTGGTTACGCTCTGGCTAAGAAAGTTGACAGCACCCTGATCCAGCTGGGCCGTAAGGCTAACGGTGGTGACGGTACCGCTGCTTACACTGGTGCTTTCTCTGGTGCTGACGGCACGACCCCTTACATTGGTACCGCTGGTGCTCTGACCGATGCTGCTATCCGCCGCTCGATCCAGCGTCTGGATGACAACGATGTGCCCATGGACGGTCGTTTCCTGATCGTTCCTCCGAGCACCCGTAACACCCTGATGGGCATCGCTCGTTTCACCGAGCAAGCCTTCGTGGGCGAGTCTGGCGCTTCCAACACCATCCGCAACGGTGAAATCGGTAACGTGTACGGCATCCCCGTGTTCGTGACGACCAACGCTGACGCTGCTACCGACGGTGACCGCATCTGCTTGCTGGCTCATAAAGACTTCGCTGTTCTGGTTGAGCAAATGGGCGTGCGTACCCAAACGCAATACAAACAAGAATGGTTAGGTACTCTGTTTACCGCTGACGTCCTGTTCGGTGCTGACGAACTGCGTGACGGTTCCGCTGTGTGCCTCGCCGTGCCACAGTAATCTGAGGTATAATTTAGCACGCTTCGTAAGAAGTTAAGGACACGATAGAGGGCCGTGTGTGCGAAGCCCTCTTTTTCCTCCCTTAAAGGAACGACATGAAACAATGTACTAAATGCAGAGAAATAAAATCTTTAGAGTGTTTTGGAAACGATAAATACAAAAAAGATGGTAAAAAATCAGCTTGTAAAGAATGCTATAAAGTATACGATAAAAACAGATATTATTCGGATGTTGAAGGACAACGCAAACGAGTAAAAGAGTATAGAGAGTCGCTTACAAAAGAACAACGCTACATAGCGAATCGAAATACTAAATTAAAACAAGCTTATGGACTAACACATGAGCAAGTTGAAGAAATGAAAAGACTTCAAGATTATAAGTGTTACGTGTGTAACAAAGAAGAATCTGAAGCAGGATCAAAAGGTCTTGTAGTAGATCATAACCATGCTACAGGACAAGTTAGAAAACTATTGTGTAGCCCTTGCAATACTGCTCTTGGTCTGTTGAATGAAGATATCGGAATCTTCACATCGTTGATAGAATATGTAAAGGAACATAGTGGCTAAATTTAAGTGTAAACAATCTGGGAATATCTTTGAGTATTTCACTGAACATGACATCAAGACAATGCGTGCCCATAGTGAATATGAAGAAGTACCTGAAGTTGTTCAAGATAAAGTATTAGATACTCCTGTTCCTACAAAGAAAGTAGGACGACCTGCTAAACCGAAGGAAGAATAAATTATGACGATCTACCGAGGCCCTGGTGGTACAGGTTCTGCTACTTCTGATGCAGATACCAATCTTTATCAGCAGTTTTTAGAGCAATCTTTAGCTGCTCGTGATGCTGCTTTGGCTGCTCAGACGGCTGCTGAGTTGGCAGAAACTAATGCGGAAACTGCCGAGACCAATGCAGAGACTGCAGAAACTAACGCAGAAACTGCTGCTACCAATGCAGCCTCTAGTGCTTCTGCTGCGGCTACGAGTGCCTCGAATGCTTCGTCTAGTGCTTCTTCGGCTTCTACCAGTGCTTCTAGTGCTTCATCTAGCGCCTCTGCCGCAGCCACATCAGCAGCTAACGCAGCTTCTTCTGAAACTGCTGCAGCCTCTAGTGCTTCCAGTGCAGCTTCTAGCGCTTCCAATGCAGCTACTTCGGCTACAAACGCTAACACGTATACTACCAATGCTGCAGCCAGTGCATCTAGTGCAGCTACTCAAGCAACTAATGCTGCTAACAGTGCAGCTAGTGCCTCGTCAAGTGCTTCTGCTGCAGCTACGTCGGAGACTAATGCAGCAAATAGCGCCTCTAACGCAGCTACAAGTGCTTCTAATGCAGCCTCTAGTGCTTCCAGCGCAGCTTCTAGCGCCTCTAGTGCTGCTGCTAGTGCTGCTGAAGCTGCAGCTACTTTGTCTAGCACTGTAAAGCTTACAGGCGATCAGACTATTGATGGTGTTAAGACATTTAACTCTACTATTGTAGGTTCTGTGTCTGGGAATGCTGGCACAGTTACCAATGGTGTATACACTACAGGCTCTTATGCTAATCCTACGTGGATTACAAGCCTTGATGATGGTAAAGTCTTGCCTTCGATGACAGGTAACTCAGGTAAGTTCTTAACTACTGATGGTACAGATAGCTCTTGGGGAACAGTAGATGCTCTGCCTTCTCAGACAGGCAACGCAGGTAAATATTTAACCACTAACGGTACGATTGCTTCATGGGCAAGCTTAAACGTAGATCCTAACTCGACTACTAAAGGCCTTTATGAGCATTCTAACACCATCTCTGCTAATTATAGTATCGCTAGTGGAAACAATGCTATGAGTGCAGGGCCAATTACTATCTCCAATGGATTTACTGTTACAGTTCCTTCTGGCAGTACTTGGGTTATTGTTTAAAGGATAATAAAATGCCTTCTTATATCTCAACATTTCTTTGGAGAAATTTAAATGGATAACCAACGAATTATTTACCCTAACGATGAAGGCGGTGTTGCTATTGTCGTTCCTGCTCCCGGAGTTGCTCTTGAGGAGGTTCTCAAAGCTGTTCCTGCAGGTAAGCCTTTTCAGATCGTGGAAGCTACTGATATTCCTACTGATCGTACTTTCCGTAATGCTTGGACTTTTGAGGAGTAATTAAATGCCTATTGGAATCAACATCAATAAAGCCAAAGACATTGCTCACGAGGTTCGTCGTGCTAAGCGTTCTGAAGAGTTCGCTCCGTTAGACATCAAAGCTACTATTCCTTCTGAGGCCGCTGCTGCTGAAGCTGCTCGTCAATCTATCCGTGAGAAGTATGCAGCTATTCAGTCGAGCATTGAAGCTGCTGCTGATGTGGATACGCTTAAGCAAATCGTTGAAGGTCTGTAATCATGTCTACAGCCAAATTTAATCAGTGGCTGAATTCAGACGGCACAGAGAATTATAAGTGTAGAGCTTGGGTGAACTTCAACGGAACCGGCACTGTTGCGATCCGTGCAAGCGGTAACGTCAGCTCGATCACCGACAACGGTACGGGTGACTACACGGTCAACTTCGCTACGGCCATGCCGGATGCAAATTATTCTTTCACGGCGTTGGCTAGTAGCGATGCGGGTACTATTGCCGCCGCTGCAAGGGGATACTCGCAAACTACAACGGCTGTAAGATTTCAAGTTTTGAATCCTGCGCAATCTGCCTTTGTTGATGTTGCAACAATCGGCGCCGCCATCTTCCGTTAATCAGGAGCAAACATGAATTACAAAGAATTGCTTTTGAAATACATCAACCATGTCGCGGAAAACGAAGGCGTGACGTTCATCAAAGACACTTGGCGCAATGAAGATTTGTTCTCTGAGGCCGAGTGGGCTGAATTGGTCAAGCTGGACGAAGAAGCATGGCGACAGCTGAACCGTGAGGCAACTACATGAGCACGGCTAAATTTAATACATTACAGAATGCTGCTGGAACCAAGTCTGTCCCTGTGGATACTGTGGTAGACGGAAGTGCCAAGGCTTGGGTGAACTTTAATGGTACGGGTACAGTAGCTATTAGAGCTAGCTTTAATGTGTCAAGTATTACGGATAATGGCACTGGTGATTACACTGTAAACTTTACGACTACAATGCCGGATGCGAACTATGGCGCAGCTATTTCCGTTGGGGGCACCACCCCGGTGGATGTTGTCAGGGCGAACGACCAAGTAACGGCAAGAACTGCCTCAGCATTGCGTATTCTGGCGCTGTCAAACAGCTTTTCCCCAAGCGATGCTGCTGTGCTAAACGTATCCATCTTCCGCTAATTACTAGGAGAACTCAAATGCCGCTTAAGCGTGGAAAATCAAACAAGACTGTTAGCGAGAACATCTCCATGATGGTCAAAGAAGGCAAACCACAGAAACAGGCCATAGCTATTGCCTTGTCTGAGGCCAACACTAGTGCTGGTAGAAGTAAGCCTGAGCGTGGTTCTCGCACTAAGAAGAACAAAGACAAGAAGAAAAAGAAGTAAGCCATGGCCACCAGACCAGTATCAGTAGGTTTAAACCTTTCGTCTGGTACTGCAGTTACAGTGTTTACAGTTCCGGTAGGCTACTATGCTAAGTGGAATCTGATGTATTTATTTAATAACTCAGGCTCTACTAAAAGCATTTCAGTTTACTGGAGAGATTCTAGCACATCTACCAACATCTATGTTCATAATGGAACCATTGCAGCTGGTTCTTATGCACGACAAGATGGAGGTGCTTATGTGGTGCTAGAAGAAGGAGACACTGTAGTCATGCAAGACGAAGTAGGTAGTTCATTTAGTACAATATGTACTTTTGAGTTAGTTAAGAAAGAAGGAATTTAATGGCTCGCAGCGTAGCGAGAACTCCTTCAATATGTTTTAATGGAGAACTTTAATGGCTCTGCCGACTTATCTAGAATTGGTTAATGATATTCTTGTTCGCTTACGTGAACCTGAAGTTACTACTGTCCAAGAGAACGTCTTATCCAAGCTTATTGGTAAGTTGGTTAACGACTCAAAGAGACAAGTAGAGGATGCTTACAGTTGGAACTCTTTAACAAATACCTTAGTTATTGAAACTTTAGCTAACACGTATGGCTATGTGCTCAATGGCTCTGGTTTGATGTTCAAAGTTATTGATGCTCAAGACATCACCAACAAGAATACCTTACGTAACATTCCTACTCCCTTGATGTCTCAGTATCTGTTAGATCAACCTCAGACGGCTCCTCCGCAGTACTACAACTTCAACGGCGTAGATATTACCTCAGGTGACACTAAAGTAGACTTCTATCCCATTCCTCCTGCAGGTTTGACTTTATACTTTAACTTGTATATTCCTCAGCCTGATTTGTCTGCTGATTCCGACAAACTCTTAACCCCTAAAAATCCTGTGGTGTTAGGTGCTTTAGCTCGTGCCTTGGTGGAGCGTGGTGAGGACGGTGGTTTAAATAGCTCTGAAGCCTATGGCCTGTATCGCGCTGCTCTGGCTGATGCGCTTGCAGTTGAGAGTTCTCGCTTTATCGAGGAAGAGACTTGGGAGGCCGTATAATGGCCCAGCAGATTCAAACGTATTCCATCACAGCTCCGGGCTTCTACGGATTAAATAGTCAGGATAGCTCATTGGACTTAGCCTCTGGCTTTGCTCTAGTGGCTAACAACTGTGTTATCGACAAATATGGCCGTATTGGTGCTCGTAAGGGATGGCAAGCTAAGCACTCTACCTTAGCTGCTTTAGGTTCTGCTGATGTTGAGATGATCTCTCAGTTGCTTACCGAAGCAGGCATTCAGTACACGGTAGCTGCAGGAAACAACAAACTGTTTAAGCTCTCCGGGGGTGTTCTGTCTGAGCTGACCTACGGCGGTGGCGGTGTAGCTCCTACGATTACAGACAGTAACTGGCAAGCAGCTTCTTTAAATGGTATCTTGTATCTGTTCCAGAGTGGGCATGATCCTTTGGTATTTGATCCTGCTCTGAGCACTACAGAGTATCGTAGAGCTTCTGAGCACGCAGGCTACACAGGAACTGTATTAGCTGGTGATTGTGCTATCTCTGCTTTTGGACGTATCTGGACAGCTAATTCTACCACAAACAAAGACACTGTTTACTTCTCTGACTTGTTGTCTGGTATGAAGTGGTCAGGAGGTACTGCAGGTTTCTTGGATGTCACCCAATACTGGCCTAATGGAGCAGACAACATTACGGCTTTAGCGGCCCATAATAACTATCTGTTTATCTTTGGTCGTAATAATATTCTTGTCTATGCCAACGCTAATGATCCCTCTAATCTCGTATTATCTGATACAATTACTGGTATTGGATGCATTGCAAGGGACTCTGTGGCTAACACCGGCTCAGATGTCATCTTCCTATCCGATATAGGAGTCAGAAGCGTACTGAGGACTATCCAAGAAAAGTCTGCTCCTTTCCGTGACCTGAGTAAGAATGTACGTGATGATCTGATGTCTGCTGTGGCTGGCGAAGTAGCTACTACGATCAAATCAGTTTATAGTCCTTTTGACTCATTCTACTTGATTACTCTTCCTGTGCTTAAGACTGTGTACTGCTTTGACTTAAAAGCTACACTGCAGGATGGCTCGGCTAGAGTAACTACTTGGGACAGCATTCAGCCTAAGAGCTTCTGCTACGATAATATTAATAAAGAATTATTACTTGGTAAAGCAGGATACATCGCTGAATACACGGGTTATGTAGACAACACAGATTCATATCGCTTTCAGTACTTTACCAACCACACAGACTTGGGCGCTCCTTCAGTTACTTCGGTGCTTAAGAAGCTATCTGTAGTTGTCATTGGTGGTACAAACCAATATGTTTCTATGAAGTGGGGTTACGACTTTACTTCAAATTATTACTCTCAAACTGCAAAAATTCCTGAACAAGGGGTTGACTATTACGGCGTAGGAGAGTATAATATAGCTCAGTATTCTGGCGGTACTGCTCTGCAGACTCTTGTAGCTTATCCTACAGGTGCAGGTAAAGTTATCCAGACAGGTTATGAGGCAGACATCAAGGGTGCGCCTTTGAGTGTCCAGAAGTTGGAAATACAGGCGAAACAAGGTAAAATTGTTTAAGGAACTATCGTGACAGAATACGTAAAAAGCACTAACTTTGCAAGTAAAGATGCTCTGGCTATTGGCAATCCTCTAAAGATTGTCAAAGGTACTGAAATTGATACTGAATTTAATAATATTGCTGTAGCAGTAGCTACTAAGGCAGACATCAATAGTCCTTCGTTCACAGGAACTCCTATTGCGCCTACTCCTGTAACAGGGGATAATACAACTAAAATTGCTACTACAGCTTTTGTTACTGCAGCGTTACAAGCATTATATCCTGTTGGTTCTATTTACATTAACGCTTCCTCGACTACTAACCCTGCTACCCTACTTGGCTTTGGTACTTGGGTGGAGTTCGGTGCAGGTCGTGTATTGGTTGGTCAGAACACTAGCGATAGCTCCTTTGATGTCTTGGAAGAGACTGGAGGTAGCAAAGACGCTATCGTTGTTAGTCACACTCACACAATCACCGATCCCGGACACACACACTCTCTTTCCAATGTTTCTGGGACAGGGGCGGGCGGAGGAGGCACTACTTATTATGGCGCTTTCACTGGGATTCAAGACGGCCCTGGCTCGATTGTAACAGCTACCACAGGTGTTACGATAAACTCCACCGGCTCCTCTGGCACCAATGCCAACCTTCAGCCCTATGTGGTTGTTAAGATGTGGAAACGGACGGCGTAACGCCTGACTGCTTAATGAAGACACCAGTAATAGTCGCAAAGGAATATATTGTCTATCTTGAGTTTAGTTTCAACATGACTTTTATCCATTGCGACTGTTTTGGATGGTCTAAAGAAATTAAACAATCTCTTACTGCTGACTTTGAGAAACTGTTACAAATACACAGGCTTCCAATATTTGCTATACACGAGATCCACGACAATAAACATTTAAAGTTTTTAAAGATTATGGGCTTTGTATACTACAAGAATTTTGTAGGTGCTGACGGTCAGGAAAGACAACTTTTTGTAAGGAATCAAAATGGGAATTGAAGCTGCACTTATTGGAGGCGGTTTAGGTTTACTCGGTGCAAACCAACAAGCAAAAGCAGCCAGACAAGCTGCTCAAACATCTGCGGACGCTCAGTTAGAAGCTGCTCGTATTGCTGCTGAAGAGGCTCGTTTCCGTCCTGTAGGTATCACTACTCGTTTTGGTACTTCTCAGTTTGGTTTTGATGACCAAGGACGTTTATCTAGCGCAGGCTATACGTTAAGCCCTGAGTTAGCTGCTATCCAAGACCGTTTACTGTCTCAAGCAGGTGGTCAAGGCATAGGCGCTACAGAACAGGCTTTAGCTGCTCAGCAGGGTTTATTTAACCTTGGTCAACAATATCTCGCTACTTCTCCTGAAGCTGCATCTCAGCAGTGGCTTGCTTCGCAACAAGCTGCTTTAGCGCCTGCTCGTGAACGTGCTTTGAATCAGGTTCGTCAGGGTTTGTTTACTCGTGGTCGTAGCGGCTTAGCTGTCGGTCAAGGTGAAGGGATGCAAGCTGCTAACCCTGAACTGGCTGCTTACTACAACGCGCTGGCTCAGCAGGATCTTAACTTAGCCGCACGTGCTCAGGAACAAGGACGTGCTCAGACAGCTTTTGGTGCTGGTTTATTCGGCTCTGGTGCTCAAGTTGCTCAGGCAGGCTACAGCCCGTTACAGACACAACTTGGTCTTGGTCAGACGATTGAACAGCTTGGACAAGGTGCTCTGGATATTGGTTCTACTCTTGGCGGCAGGGCAATGGCAGGTGGAGCACAAGCAGGTCAATCATTATTGGCAGGCGGTTTAGGTGCTGCACGTACTACGCAGGCTGCTTCTGGTTTTAGTCCTACAGGTGCTCTTCTGTCTGGCTTAGCTGGTAATCAACAATTTACATCCGGTGTTGGTAATTGGTTGTCTGGTTTAGGCGGTGGTTCTTCTGCTGTTCCTACTGGTACTTATAATCCTGCATTTGATTTTAGTAAAGAAAGCTGGTTCTAATATGGCAACTGTAGCTGAAAGTTTATTTGGTGTTACTCCTGAAGGTTTGATGGCTGCTCGTGAACAGCGTCTTCAGGAGCAAGCAATGCAGTTTGCTCAGATGAATCCGATGCAGGCTGCTCAAGCAGGTTTTTACACTGCTGGTTCCCGTTTAGGTGCTGCTCTTGGCGGCTTACTCGGTGCTGAAGATCCTGAACTGATGCGTGTACGTCAGCGTCAACAACTGTTACAAGGTATCAACCCTACTGATCCTGCTTCGTTGCGTAGTGCTGCTCAGAAAGCTATGGAAGCTAATGACTTTGTTGCTGCTCAGGAGCTAGCTTCTCGTGCCTTGGCTGCTGAAAAGACACAATCCGAGATTACAAAGAATCTCCGCGAACGAGCCGCTGCTGATCCTGTTCAACAACTGATTCGTACAGGTAAATATACGCCTGCTTCTGTCTCTGCTTATTCTAAATCAGGAAATATTGAGGATTTAGATGCTATTGATAAGGCAGACCCCACTGCTTTGTCTGAAACCAGAGACGGTATCTTTTTAATCAACAAGCAGACAGGCCAGAAAATTGCACGTATCGGAGATGCTCCTGAACGAGGTACTAAAGTCAATGTAGCGCCTGAAATTAAGATGGCTCCTGATATTGTCGGTGCTGTTAGTGCTGTAGACAAAGCAACAGAAAAAGAAGTGTCCATGATGGACTCTGCTGCTCTTGCTAAGCAACTCATTAATCAGACAGCTGCTTCTAACAATTCTCAGACTTGGGAAGCTGCTCGTACTACGGTTGCTAAAGCCGTCGGTGAAAATAAACTGTCTAATGAAGATATTCGTCGTACTGGTGTTGATCCTCGCCTTGTTCAAGGTGCTCTTGATTGGGTTAATAAGAAAATTGAAGGTGTTCCTAATCAAGATATTCAAAAGCAGTTGTTTGTGTTGGGTTCTGTTCTTGAAAACAACGCTAAAGCCAGATATGATGCTAAGGTTTCCCGTTATCGCGGTGCAGCACAGGCTGCTAATTTTCCGGGACAGCCTAGCACATACTTCCCAACAGCCGCAGAACGATCGCAGCAAGCACAGCCAAATGTTGTTGATTGGTCTAGTTTAAAGAAATAAGGATTTAATATGGATGTGCGTTTGCCGAATGGCTATTTGATGACTAACGTGCCTGAGGGCACATCTAAGGATGAAATCCGAGCAGCTGCTATTCGTAATGGACTGGCTTCGGCGGCAGACTTTGGTGAAACATCTGAAGCTGCTGCTCAAATTCCTACAGGAGGAATGCCAACAGTAGCGCCTACTGAAAGGGCTCGTGACCGTACTTATCTTGAGTCTGCTCTACAAGGCGCTGCTGCTGTTCCTGTTATGGCTGGAGTAGCCCGTGGTGCTCAGTTAGCTTTGCGTGGTACTCGTGCTGCTCCTTATGCTGGTCAATTTGCTCAGGCTGTTATCCCGACATCTGGTCGTCAGTTGCTTGCTGAAGGTGCTTTAGGGGCTGCTGCTGGTGCTGCTGGTGAATTAGGTGCTCGTGCTGTTCCTGCTGAGTATAGCCAAGCAGGTGAAATTGTTGGTGGCTTACTTGGTGGTCTTGGAGCTGGCGTAGCTGGAGGTTCTTTACGAAACATCGCAGAAGCTCGTAATGTTGGTGGTGTCTTTTCTGCAACTAAAGATCTTGCTAATCAAGTTGCTCAGTTGGCTGGTTCTGGTCAAGCCTCTCGTCAAGCTCTGACTGCTTTACAGGCTAACCCTAATTTGGCTGGGAATATCACACGTGCGTCTGAGATTGAGGCTTCTACTGGTATTTCCTTGCCAATGGCCGCAGCAGCTAACGGAGACACTACGATCTCTAGTTATCTGCAAAGCCAGATCGCTAAGGGTGATAACTCTGCTTTTACTGCTTCTCTGAAGCGTCAGTATGAGCAGGCAGAACAGCAGTTATCTTCTATCAAAGGTCGTTTAGCTCCTACACTGCAAGAAGTAGATGCTTATGTGAAACGTAAAGCCACAGAAGCTGCTCAAAAGAATGCTGAAACGGTAGCGGCAGCAGCTAAAAACTCTGCTCGTCGTGAACAAGGTTTAGAAAACATAAATGCTCGTATTGCTGAGTTGACAGACACTCTTCGTGGTGCGCCCACGGCAGAAGATATTGGCGGTCGTTTGACTAATCTGTTATCTGCTAAAGAAGCTGCTCTGAAGAAAGAGATTGGTCCTAAGTATGAGGAGCTTATTAAGAATTCTGAAGAAGCAGGTATTGTCCTTCCCGGAGAAGTTGCAAAAGGTCTTCGTGACTATGTGACGGATACCCGTTATCAGGATGTTTTCAATAGCTTCCCTCAACTGTTTGGTAAAATTCGTACTGTTTTTAAGCCTGAGTCTCCTGCGTCTACTCGTATTCAGCAGAAGTATAATATTGCTAAAGAAGCAGGCACGATGCCTGACTATAGTTTACGTGATTTAGACAGCCTTAAGCGGGAAACTAACGAAGCTTTGCGTCAAGCTCAGCGAGGTACAGATCAGTATCGTATTTTGTCTGAATTAAAGCGTCAAGTCGATACTGCTATTGATTCTGTTGATCCTGTTTTCTCTGCTCCGTATCGTGCTATCGACAAAGAGTATGCTACTCGTGTTGGTTTGCCTTTTAGCGAAGCAGGTGTGGTTCAGATTGATCGTTCTACGTTTGTGGAACAGGCTGTCCCTAAGCTGACTAAGACAACTTCTGGTTTGAAGGATGCCTTGGCTATCATTGGTGATTCTCCTGAAGGTCTGAAGATTGTCGAAGATGCTTTCATGTTTGACATTGGTAAGAATCGTTCGATCATCAATACCAACACAGGTGAATTAAATCCTGCTCAACTTCGTCGCTACATTGTTCAGAACAAGGACAAGATTGATCTGGTTCCGGGCCTGCGTCAACGTTTAGAGAGTTTAGGAGGCCGTGTTGACGAACTTCGTGCTAACCGTGCAGCTATCTTAGATGCTGAAAAGAACGCCAATATTGATAAGATTGAGAATTTGTGGACACAAGCGTATGGATCTACAGACGGTATCCGTGGTGTTGTTCGTCGTGCCTTGAGCAATCCTCAAGAGTTGGATAATCTTCTGTCCGTTGCTGGTAAAGATGCTGCCGCACGTGGTGGTATCAAAGCAGCGATGCTCGAAGATGTTCTGTCTGCTCCGGGTGATCGTGTTGAGTTGTTCCAAGCCAATAAGAAAGCTTTTGAGAAAGTCTTTGGTGCAGATCAAGCTAAACTGATGGGCGATGTTGTTGAGGCTTCTCAGCGACTGAAAGATAACCCATTTGCTATGCGGATCAATATCAATACGATCAGTAAGTCTAAGTTTGAACAGTTAACAGGTACCCCTGCTTCTCAGACTGCTGGTGAGTTGCGTAACCAGATTATGACTGCCCCTCGGGTGTTCATTAACCATCTTGGTCGTTACTTCCAGAAGACTGCTGATGATTCTGAAGCTGCTGAAGTTCAGAAGTTCCTGCTTGATCCGAAGGCTTTAGAGACTGCATCTAAGTTCATGGGGGAGTTACAGACTCGTGGATTTACTGATCGAGCTTTAGGCTTCATGGGACAGCTTATGAAGAATAGCTCTTCTAGTTGGCTCTTTGGGGCTCTTACTGGAGGTATGGTAGGTGCTCAGGAACGTGAGCGTCCTGTTCCTCAGTATGATCCTGCTCTGTTAGAGGGCTTTGGGAGGTAACTACTATGTATTCCTTTAGTCAACGAAGTAAAGATCGTCTTAAAGGAGTACACCCAGATATGGTCAAGGTCATGCAGGAGGCTATCAAAGAGTCTCCTCTTGACTTTGGCATTACTGAGGGACTACGTACTCTGGAAAGACAGAAGGAACTGTTTGAAGCAGGTAAGTCTCAGACCATGAACAGTAGGCATCTGAAAGGCTTTGCTGTTGACATTGCTGTGTTCGAGGACGGTAAGTTGACTTGGGAGTTTCCTAAGTATCAGATCGTAGCAGACCACATCAAGAAGGTAGCTAAGGACTTAGGTATTCCTATTGTCTGGGGCGGAGACTGGGTTAGCTTC
>JACCEE010924470.1_pt1 | contig 16418 bp, 16 predicted proteins | sample 7449931 | NCBI WGS metagenome assembly JACCEE01 (sample SAMN15323457, study PRJNA562643) | freshwater metagenome | isolation source: river surface water | place: USA:Blue River Watershed | collected 2017-08-19 | reverse complement strand
GACAATGGAATAGTAAAACCAACCATAAGCTGACGACCAGCCCACTGAGTGTTCTTACCAAAGTTTAGAAGATTTGTAGACCCCTGCTTAAGTAGCTGATTAAATATCTGCTGCCTTTGTGCAGTCATTGCTGTCTGAGTACCAAGGGCTTCCATGTCAAGACGGAGTGGTCTTACGGCAATAGACTTTAGTGCACCATTGGCATCACGACCAAGAGAGATGTACTGTGTCTGAAGATCTTTTACTCGCTCACGAGCAACCTTTTCAATAGTGTTAAACTCAGAACGAAAAAGCCCACCGAAAGTCTTTGTTTGAGAACCAGCATACCTGAAGTACTCTCCCATGGAGAGTTTGTTCTTCTCTAGTGCTCTGGTAAAAGAATCCGATGAGCTTTGGATGGTCTTAATTGAGGCTGACCATTGGCCTGTGGCATTTAGGTCGTCTAGAAGTCCTCGCCTTAGCTTTCTAGCAGATTCTGCATTGGCAGCAGAAGACGAGGTCATCTGACGTTGGAAGGCTGATATCTGTGCTTGTAGCATCTTGATAGATGCTATAGCATCGGAGGTATCTACTCCAAATCTAATATTTGATTCTATATCAGCCATTACCTAATCTACTCCTATAGGCTAGCTGGTAGGCAAGGCTCCCATCAGTGCAGTATCTCCAAGGTTAATACCCGATGCCTCTTCTACGATCTTGTACACTGTCGGAAGGTCCAAGCTTTCCTCTAGCTTTTCCAAATCTTCTGCAAGATCTGGCTTATACTGCTTCATTGCAATCTGGACACACTCCATAAGTACATCCATTGCCTTGTCATTATCATCAGCAACTGTAGCAATAACTGCAAACTTCTTCATAAAGCTACGCAATAGAGAGATCTTAAGTGGTCTTACGGTGATCTCTGTTCCATCGATTAGCTTGATAACTTTTTCTTCATTGACTGTTACAGCCATATTGTGCCTCCTGAGCATTATTTATAAGATTTATTATACCATACGGGACTACGTTTTTTGGGTTAAATCTTCGTAGCCAAGCCCCATTCCAATACCAAACCCAGCCTTTTGAGCATTGTATCCCTGCAGTGCAGTGATATCGTTAGCATTAGATGTCTTGCCTTTACTGAAGACCTTTGCCTTCATCTTTTCCCAGGCATTTCCTTCATCTTTTCCTGTTTGCTTATCAAGGTCTACACCCTGCATGGCTGCCAAGAACTTCTTTTCCTTGTAGTCAGATTCTCTCTTTGCGTTTAGAGTAGTTGTTAGCTCTGGCATAGACAAGGATGTTTCTAGCTCATCATAGTCTTTCCAGATACCCAGCAAAAATACTTCAGACTCTAGAGATACTAGATCCATCTCGCTCCACTTGGGAGAACTTTCCATAGCCTGATCAGAAACCTTTTCTTCAGACTCTCCGTTAATCTTAATGCCTGCAGCAATTTCAAGAACCTTGTACATAGTGCTTATGTCTACATTGTCTTCTACGTCTTCTACTGTTTTAAGTTCTGGATAGTATTGACGCATAGCGATTCTTGTACACTCTAGAAGTATGTCTAGTGTCTCGTCTTCATTCTGGACACCCTCCATCTTTTCAAAGGTAGTCATGAAGTCACGAAGGTATTTTATTTTTAGAGGAGTTATGAACAACTCGGTATTGTCAATCAGTCTTACCGTGGCTGATTCATAAACTTTATTAGGCATCTATATAGTATACCAAAAGCAAACTGCCCCAGCAAGTTAATGCCAGGGCAGTTCTATTAAGTTATATGATTCAGAAGATTAGTCCTGAATGGTTCGGTCTACGATCTTACCGTAAGATGCGTCGTCGTTTGGAAGCAAACGGAACGATACCTCGAACATTGTTGCCTCGTCACGCTTTGCACTTACTGTTACGCTCTCGATGGAGAGTGCACGGTAAGCAACATAGATACGCTCAATGGAGCTACCTAGTGCACAGTCACCTGTACCAGGACCAACTGCAACTAGACCACGCTCTACTGGACATTCACCGATGTCGCCTGCTGATAGGTTTAGGGTTGGGCCAACGTTAACTACGTTAGTTAGGTCGTCGTCCTTACCTGCCAAAGCAAAAAGCAAGTTCTCAAGTGTAGCCTCAGCGAATGCTGTGTTTAGGTTTACCTGCATACCCTGCTTGTACAACTTTGCAACGTCAAGAACCTGGTCAACCTGTACTTCACCGAAGTCAGGCTGGAACTGGATCTCAAGACCGTTCATTGTGTAACCAACATTGCGGAATGCAGAGTCGTTAGACAGGGTCTCACGATAAGTACCAGTTGTGTTGCCAACGGTACCTGCATCTTCATATGCTGGTAGGTCAGCGTCTGTTAGAACGCCAGCCTCGTGGGTAAATAGAGCAGCTGCACCAACAATAATCTGAGAGCTGTTACCACGTGTATATGCCATAATTTTTCACCTCTTTTTTCTATATGGAATAAGTGGGCGATGTTTCCTCAAGCTAATTATACCACGCTTTTACAGTGCAGTGTCATTGTAGGAAGTATTTCCTAAACCAGTGTAGCTGCCATCCTGATTGCGTGTGTTAGGGTATCCCTTAGTGTGATACTTATAATCAATAATAATCTTATTACCAGCATAAGTTCTAGCAGTACCAAAGTCAACGATATCCCTAGTTTCTTCTAGCTGGAAAATCTTAATGTCGTGGAAGTATACTGGCAAGAACTCACCCTTGTATAACTGAGTAACTGGATCAAGCTGTTTACTAATCCAAAGATTAATCTCTTCTGCAGACTCGTCTCCACGATCTAGCAAATCCTGAACAACCTGAGTTGCAAATATCAAAGCCTCTGGGTCACTGTGCATCTTGTAGAAGTAGTACAGCAACTGCTCTTCCTTGATGTGTGGGAATGGCTTACGACGCATTTTAAACATTCTGTCGTATACAGCAAAAACGTCAGTAGAGGCTTCTGGGAATGTTTCCGTAAGAGCCTCTAGGTCAGTTGGAGCTGTTGGGAAAAACCTCATCAGACCTGTGCTAAATCTTTGTGGACCAAGGATTGCTGGAATCTTTGCAGAAAGATAATCATTAATAAAAATAGGTGGGTACGAAATAGCCATTATAGTTCTCCTGCCTTTGTAATCCAGGTTCTTCCAACTGCTGTACCCTTAGACCTACCACCCTTAGTAGATAGGTTGGTGTGGAAATCTGTTGGTGATCCTAGATATGCTAGTATACCAGCTGACTGAATGTATGACTGAGTAAAGTAGTTAGTAAAGAATGACCTGAACACCCTCTCGTATTCTCCAGCTACGTCTCCACCTGGATTAGAAACTGTAACTGGTTTAGATGTAAAAACTGTTTCTCCGCCATCTTCAAAAACAAGTACACGACTACGTGGAACAATCGTTACTGGAATTCCATATTCCATGATTCTAGCTTTGTCATAAAACGGAACTCTAGAGCCATCCTTGATAGAAGATGACTGCCTAAAGGTTGATCCAAAAGATACAGTGTTTCCTGCTGCTATGACTTCAATGTCAAACAGTCTTGCGTTTGGAGAGCCAGTCTCATTCCACTCATACATGTGATGTAGGAGTGATGGATTAATTCTTGCGTTAGCATCAATGTACTGCTTTAAATCTTCAACAACAGAAATTCCAAGTCCTCTTAGGAATGCTGGAGTTCCCTGCTTTACACCCTCGAAAAAACCTAGACTATACTGAATGACATTCTTCATGTCCTTGTCAAACTTTTTGGTATCAATTGTTAGGTTGAGCATTAGACATCTACCGCCTGGTTTTCAGATCTACGCAATACAATTCTGTAGTACTCTACATTTCCAAATGGACCAGTAAATGGATCCTGTGCAGCAATCTCAAAGATTGTAGACTTTCCAACTCTTGGGCCAGATGTTTCAACATAAATAGGATTGCAGTTTTTGTCTTTAATGTTTGTAATAATAACATTTGTAACTGCGTTATTTGATTCACGTGATGAGATTCTAACGTCACCCTTTGTTCTACCGATAAGCAGGTTTTCTTTTGTAATGTTTACGTTAGGAACTACTTCTTCCTTGAAGGCACTGCCAGCTGGGGTAAAGCTTACGGCTACAGACTTATCTAAAATCCAAGTCTTCTTGACATTTCCTAGCGATCCCTGCTCAACAATTGGATAGTAGATATCCGCTTGCATGGGAAACATAAAGTCTGTGAGATCGCCACATGCCATTTTATAATACTCCAAGTGTTATGATTGGCTTAAGATACTTAGAAAGAATCTTGTCTACCAAAATATTTCCTGTTCCTTCAAACAGTCCAGAATCAAACTTAATCTTAAACTGATCTGTGTTGTAGTCAGAGATATAACGCTTGTAGTAGTCTAGCTTACCGCAAGCAATATCTTCAATTAGCAATTCTGTTGCCCTTACAATTTCCGATGGAATCTTCTTGTATCCAAACAGTCCAACAATAGAGTAGTCGAATCCCTTAGGGAATCCACGATACACAAAATTTAAATCTAGCATGTCTGAGCCACCTGCTGGTAGCATGTTTGGTGCAGACTCGCTACGGTTAATAACACCAGAATACTTTTGCTGGATACCAAGCTTGTTCAGCTCGTATTGCACAGAGTAGTCTTCTGCATTTGCTGCTTCAAATACCAGTGCGTTGTTTTCATAAATAGCTATGATCTGTCTTAGATCTGGCCAGATTGGAAGGATGTCAGCACCTAGACCAGTAGTCTCGTGAACACCCTTCTTGTAATAAAATCCGTCAGCTACAACTGAGTCTATGATAGCTCTAGCAAGCTCTTCGTGCTTCTTGTAGTCTGCTATCTCACTAGCGGTTGTTCCCTTTGTGTTTGCGTCAACATAAGGTCTAACAACGGTAACGAGGTGCTCTTCTCCATCGATAGAGATAGAGTATTCGTTGTCGTAATCAGATGGTAGATCAATTACAACAATGGATTGGTTTGAGGATATAGCACTTCCTGTAACTACCGAGAGGTCCGCCATATCTGTAACAGTATATTCATATGTGCCTGCTGGGGCACCAACTTCTAATACCGCCTGAACTGAATATGGCGGAACCCTCAATATTTCCATTTTACTGGCCGAACTCCTTGGCAACCTCTTCTGGGGTCGCTAGTCGTACGTGATCACGAGTTAGCCACTTGTCAGCCTGCTCCTTGGTCACAATGTTGTATCCCCTGTAGACCTTGCCTACATTTGGCCATGTTACATTTCTTGTTGAGTGAACTGCAACCTTTTCGGCCTTAGGGGTTTCCTTAGCAGCAGCAGCCTTTGGCTTTCTTGCTACCTTACCAGTACCAATAACACCATTCTCTACAGAAGTGATGCCTGCTACCTCTTCAGCTGGCTTGCCAGGGTTCTGGCTACCAGAAGAAATAACATTCTTAGGCTCTTCAGCCTCTACTGGCTTTGCATCTTCAACTACTGGCTCTTCGATAGTCTCTTCAGCATTCTCTGCAACGATCTCTTCGATAACAGCCTTAAACTCTTCTGCCTTTTCGGCTGAAATGATTGGCTCGCCTTCCTGAAGCACTGCAGGAACAACTGGAGTCTCTTCGACAGCGTCTTCGTTTTTGATTTCTTCAGACATAATATTCTCCTTTGTCATTCATAATTATAACAGATTAATGAAAAAGAGGGCAGAGGCTAGATGCCCCTGCCCCCTCAATGGTTTGTGTTACAGACTAGTCTTCTGAAGCTGCATCTGCATAAGCAATTGCATCTTCTTCTTCCCACTGTACACCAAAGCGGACGAATACGGTGTATTCAATGGTGTCCTTCTTTGGCTGGTACTGACGGTTTACAGTGATGTCACGCTGGAATCCCCATACACGGTTCTGTGGGAATGTCAAGTCGACATAGCCATCAGGGTAGTAAGGAACTTCCTGAACGTCAATACCAAGAACACGGGTAGTGCGAGCACCACCGAATGTCTGGCCCTGGCCATCTAGGTAAGCCTGGGTGTTAGCCTGGGTGTTACCATTCTTGCCTAGTGCCTCAGCAATAGCGTCAGATAGGGTACCGTTGTTCTTAACGATGCCCTGGAAAGCGTCTGTACCTGCGTAGAACTTCAGGTTAGACTTGATTGCACGGTACTTACGTGGCATTGCAAGAATAATCTGCTGCATTACCTCTGGTGTCCATGCGTTGTCTGCTACTGTAACAACAGCCTCGTGTGCATCTCCGTTAGTCTTTACACGGTTTACAAAACCGTTCATGATGTTAAGGAATGCGTTAGAGCCTGTTCCAGTACCGTTGATAGCTAGGTCTTCGATGTCATTCGCAAATGCGTTTGTCATCAGACGTACTAGGTGGTCTTCAAGGGCTGCACCCTCAATACCATCTTCGAGAGCCTCAGCTGAGACCTCCCAGTCGAGACGTAGCTTCTTGGTTGATAGCTCAACCTTCGAGAACTGAGCACCAGTGTTGTCGTATGTACCAACAGCCTGAGCAGCTGCACGGATTACACGCTCTCCAACATTGACCTTCTCTAGTTCCATAGTGTTCGCTCGCATAGTTACACGACGACCGTCCTTGGCGAGTACAGTTGCATCCCATACGTAGTCAATAAAACGACGTGCCTGTTCAGGGCGTAGAATACCACTACCTGCATCACCCGAAGGATTTACAGCATTTGGTCCACTTGTTAGACCATATTCAGCATTTGGAATGTTTCCAAGTGTGTTAGCACCTGGATCTGTTACACCACCAATGCCTCCAGATGCAAATGCACCCTGACCTTGATAAAGACCAGGAGCTGTTCCACCTAGTTCGCCAGATTCTCCTGGCTGGTTTTTGATAATCTCTTCCGACATATTGTCACCTCCTAAGTGATTTGTGTCTTAATTAAATAAGTCGGCAGTTTTGAGGAAACGTCCGCCCCATAGGGATTTTTCAACCTGCTTCGCAGGCTGTTCCTGTACGATCTCGCCTAGATCGCCAGACTTACGGAAAGCTGTATCCGCCTCTACGGCATCAATACGCTTTCCAATATTGTTGAAGTCACTCTCAGCATCGTTTAGCTTGGCGTTAACCAGACCGAGAGACTTCTTTAGATCAGCAATCTCGTCATTTAGTGACTTTACTACTGATGTTAGATCGCTAAAGGCTGTTGCGATACCATCACGAATTTCAGCTACTGCTGATGCAACGATATCCTCTGACTTAGATACTTCTTCCTTTACAGCATCTTCATCTTCCTTCATGTCATCGGCCTTTAGAGTTTCCTCGTCGTCCTCATCCATGTCGTCAGACTTCTTTTCCTCTTCCTCGTCCATAGCTTTTTCTTCCATGGTCTTGTCTTCAGAATAAGACTTTTCTACTGTATCTTCGGTTGCGGTATCTGCCTCTGGAGCGACCTTTGCTTCTTCAACTACCTCGTCGCTCTTAACGACATCTTCAGTTGTTTCGTTCATAGGATCTTCCTCCTTCGTAATCTTAGAAAGATTAATGCCTTTAGCACTATCAACTAAGAACTTTATCATTTCTGTTTTCTCGTTGTCATTCTTTTCAACGAAACCAATATTCTTCATCGGAGTGCCGTCAATAGGGCTTACCTCTACGTCTGAATCAGATACCTTTACGATACCGTTTGAATTATCCCAGAACACATTCTCGAACTCAGTGTCCAGGTTGTCTCCCTTAATCACATCTACACCATCAACCTTCTGTACTGAAAGAATATTTGCAAACTGGTTTGCTGGGTTGTCTACAAGAGATAGCTCAATAAGGTCGTATTCTTTAATAATACGAATAGTCTTGTCCATCTTTTCATCATAAGCATCTTCATACTTATTCATACGACCACCGATAGAGAAACCAGAAAGGGTGCCATCCAGGACCTTTTCCCAAGTATCCTGAGCACCCTTTGAAACATATGCAGAAACATAAACGCCTGTGTAGAATTTCTTGGTTTCAGAGTCAAAGTACTTGTCTTCTTTGAAGGAAACCATTTTGCCAACGGATAGTGGCTGGTGCATTTCACGAATGTTACCACGGAACTTAGCGAATGCCTTTAGAGATGCCTCGGTAGTAACAATGTCAGACTGCTTATCAACGTTATCGAGTGTGGCAAATCCAGAAACGATGCGTCGTTCCTGATCTACCTTACTGAAGGGCATTGAGAGACGGACGTTGTCTCCCTCTGTGTCCCATTGAGCCTTTGATATAGTCATACTACCTTAATTATAATGTACGTTTTTATTAAATTGTTATATTTCTGTAAGAAACTATTATATCAGATTATTCTGAAGAATTTCCCTCACCTTGAGGATTTCTTCCAGAAGTTGTTGCTGGACCATCTGATTGATTGTTTGTACGCTCTGCATCTCTTTCACGATTACCTGCTAGGTTAGCCCTAGCGTCTGTAGCCTGACGTGAAGACATCTCAAATGGATCATCTCCGTCTGGACGCTGTGGCAATCCAAGAACTTCACGTGCCTCATTAGGAACCATAATCTGAGTCTTTACATATCTCTCAAGAATCTGTGACTGAGTAACTTCATCTGTAAGAGTTAGTTCATTGAACTTTAGTTCAAGAATGTCTGTCTTTTCCCTAATGATTCTACCAATAAGCTTTTCAATGTTTCTCTGCATTGGTCTAGCTACCTGCTCTTTGAAGGTACGATCCTGAGCAAGTGCAGCTGCAATATTAGAAGCATCAGATCCACCAATCTTAGATAGTGGAACCTGGTGTGCAATTAGAATGTCATCACGGTTGCGAAGTCTATACTCATTAAATGATGCCTCCTGGACACCATTCTCAATAGGCTTCATCTCAAACTCTACCTTGTTTGTGTCAGAATCTCCTGGCAAAGGAATGTATAGAGTTCTATGGGACTGCCCCTTCAAGTTTGTCTGAAGGAATCTGAATAGCTTGTCTTCAGCTTCAGAAGATAGCTTTGCACCCTTAAGAGTTACAACATAACGTGGAACAGCCTTGTTGCTAAAGTAGTCAATGTTGTACTGTGACGCTAACTGGTCTCCGTGTAGCGATGATACAGCAGACATGATGTCTGGAATACCATAGTAAGTATTTAGTGGAGAGTATTGCTTGAAGTGAATAATCTCATTTGGACGTGGATCACCAGTAATTGGATTTACATTCTTTGCCCCGAAGTTTCGGAAGTAAACAACCTTGTGACCAATAATCTGAACGTAGCCATCCTTTAGTCTACGAACACGCATAGTCGTAGATGGAATATGCCCAACATATCCAATCTGACCCAGAGTAGTTCTACCAATTTCTAAGTATCCGTTTCCAGTTGCCTCGTAATCAGTTAGAACCTTCATCATCACATTTGTAAAGGACTCTTCGTCATTAAGGTTTTCAATCCAGTCACGAAGCTCAATCTTCATACGCTCAATACGGCGACGAGCCTTGTCACGTGCTGAGTCATTATCATTAGCTTCAATAGCCATCATTGTACGGTCGGACACATGGAAGTCATATCCAAGACCAACGATATTCTCTACCTTGGCATCAATAGCTGCGTGGTTAGCAAACGATGTATCGTAGAAATTAGCCAACTCATACAGATTCCAAGGTGGAGTGATAACATCAAACATACCATAGCCATTACGGTATACGCTTCCTGGATTAATCTCTTTAGATCTTGCACCATCAATACCACGGCTAACCGAGTATGCACTGTCAAGATACAATGGGTTGTTTACATCTAGGTCCTTTGGAATCTGAGTTTCATAAGCCTTTGCCATTCTTTCAGAACGACGCTTAAAGTTTTTCTCTAGCCCAGCTAGATTCTTTAGCTGATCCCACTCTTTATTGAATGGGTCTTGTGCCTTAAAAACATCTTCTTGATTTCCAAAATCTGGCAAACCAATATCTCTAATATAAAGTTCTTCTGACATTAGCCTTCATCTCCATATAGCCTTAGTGTATCCTGGGCTGCTTTAACTGCACCAAGGTCATTGAGGTTTGGAATTAGACCTTGCTTCATTCTATCTACTTGTTCTGAATACTCTTCATCTGTTACCCTTCCCATTCCTGGAAAGAAGATTGGCTTACCGTTAGGTTCACCATGATATGCTGCAGCCTGGCGAAGCTTGTGCAGCTGTATTTCGTCACCCCTATGGGACGGAATGTTTAGGATGTTTCCCTCACCATCCGTAAACCATTTACCGTTTTCTCTCTGCCAAACATAAATACCCCAATCATAGTTTTTATCTAGGACTGTTACCTTTGAATTACCAATTTGATTGAGATTTTGTTTATTCATAACCAATAGTATACCATACTATACGGCTTGATAAGTATTCGTCTTCCATATAATATTATTATAAAGCTTGTAGACGTAATCACCAAACTTTGTTTCTATAGAGTCGTCTACGATTATCTTGTTAGTTCCTGTGTAAGCCTTATAGATGTCAGATGGGTCTACGCCATAGTAGCTAGTGGTTGATATAACCAAAACCTCTTCCCAAAGATATGGAATTGCATTCCAGTAGTTCCAGTCTAGAGTTAATGCTCCAGCCTTTTCTACCTTAAACCAAGGTCTTTCTACAACGTTCTGGACCTCTTGCAAGTTTGTAGACTTGTAGTAAGATATGCTATTGAATGTTAGTGGCCCGTTAATACGCAATGCACCCTCATAATTATTAAAATCTTGAGTATTTGCAAACCTAATTCCAAGAGTCGACCATTCTTTAATTGTAATAGTTGGATCCTTTACCAGTTTTCCATTCAAGTAGAAAGCTAGACCATTCTCTACTTGTCCCCTTGAGTTAAGTGCATAAATTTTTGCACGTTTTCCAGATGGATGGGTAGCAACCATATAAAATTTAATGTAAGAATTTTTACTTTGCAGCTCAAAAATTTGTGTTGGAGCATATGGGAAAAAGTCTTGATCAAATCTCAGAAACATTTGCATAGCAATTACTTTATGATTATCAGACCTTGACTGATTTATTGGAACAGCTATTCCACGATTTACCATTGGGTCATGCTGCCCCTTTATGGTTATTCCGCTGTTTCTTGTCATGTAAAGGTAGGGTGTACTACCCTTATAAATTGTAAAAGGATTCTCTTGGTTATATGTAAAGTAAAATCCGTCTTTCCTATATGGATATATGTCATTTCCAAATCTTGTTCCAATAGCAGTTGCAGATGTTTCAGAAAGTGAGAGTGAGCAATACTCCAATCTCCTAATTGCTATCGGCGTATCTACAATACTTAAGGTCTTTGCTTCAATATGAGTTACTATTGCAAGATCTTCAAAAGATACTGAGTTTGGTGGGTAGATAATCATATTATCTACGACTTCATACTTTGTATTTAGCCAGTTATCTCCTGGTCTTAATATTCCGTCTTTTGATGGTCTTTCCTCATTAACAAAATAGTTTAAGTTTTTATTTGGATTGTCCTCTATAAGCTGAAACGTAACATATGTTTTTACAATTGAAGAAGATGTGTCATACTTATATGTATTTTCAGCTTTATTCTTTAAATCTTCGTAGCTATCAAATCCTGTAAACAAATGATTGTCCAGAGATTCATATGATCTTTGAACTGGATTAGAGTACTCAGAAGCTAGTTCTTCATAGCTCCAGGACCCCGTTGTCTGCTCCTGAATAAAGATTGATGGTGCTGGATAGTCAATATTAAACTGTAGGAAGTCTAGGTCTAGTCTGTTGTCTCCCTTGGCATCAGGAACTAGCTTGGCAAATGTAGATAGAGGAATGTAATCCTGCCAGTAAGAGTTAGAGCCTACAGACAATTTAAATCCAGAAAGTTCAGAGTCTACTAAAGACAAGTTATAGCTTGCTACATGAGAAAAGATTATACTATTAGCATACTGTCCAAGAGTTCCTCCGTCATAAAGGAATTCGTATACAGCCGTGTTATAGAATTCTGCATCAGCAACTGGTGAAAGAATATTTCCATCTACAAATTCATCAGTAAATAATAGTCCAGAATCACTAAAGATAGACTGTATTTCAGATAGATTCTTTTCTGAGCATACTCCGACAGAATAAATATTTCCAGTAAATGTTTGCGTAAAATCTTTTCTTCCACCTATGTACAAAGACATATTTGACAATTTCCCAAAAAACTGTGCAACCTTTTCGCCATAGTAGTCAGAGAACCTCTGTATATCTATACCAATAGCAAAGTCTTCTCCAAGAAAATACCTATCCTTTGACTCTACTACAGTAATTCCTTCTCCGTCTTTTAAAATATACTCTATCTTGTCCTGAGATATTGCTATCTCAAAATATGAGCCAAAGACATTGTCTTCTATTAAAAGCACCGTCTGCTTTGCTTGTGCTGGAACAGCCAAGACCTCTTTACATGTAACATAAAAAGCTTTTGCCTTGCTAGAAGATAACGAAAAGTTATTTACATAAATATATCCCTCTGTATTATTCCAGTAAGAATTTGGCCTAAGAGAAATGACACTAGAGTCTTCGTTTTGCATTAGCTGAAGATCTTCAAGCCATTCATCCTGAGTTTTATTGTTAAAGACTGCTGAGGCATTGATGTATTCTGGAAATGCTAGTGTGTTTCCGTTTATTCTCAAATTATCATAGGCACCCTGTGACCACTTACCAATATTTGGATAGCTATAGTTTTTGGAATATTTAGAGAATGGATAGTCTATAAATATAGAGCTTCCGCTATAAGAGTTATTTATGTTTTCTGGAAACTCAACACCCTGACCGTAAACGAATCTTCTCTTAGCGACCTGAAGCGGTACCTTGTATCCGTATATTGCAACTGCATCTATCTCTACTGGAGAAACATCCTGGTATGACCAGAATGCCATCCAGTCATTATCTACTATAATGTTGTTAATAGTAGATGTTGCTGCTGTCATTTGAATTTCAGTAGCATCTATAAATATTTCTCCAACCTGTTCACCATTAATGATCATTGATATGGATGATGAAGAATACCTAAGCTGAACAAGCATTGGCCTATACCACTCACCAACAAAGTGCTTAATGAAGTTATCGCCAACCTTAAAAGAAATAAATGGTCCACCAACATAAAGACCATCAGCACCCCTGATAGGACCAAATATCTTTTTGTCAACAATACTATCTGAGTTAGCCCTAATCCAAAACTCAACAGTATAGTCTTTATATTTTCCAGAATCATTCAAAAATCCTAGCGATGGCAAGATGAGTGATGGCTTGCTGCTTCCTACGCCCTGCATAGTAGTCACATTGTTGGTTCCATAGACCATAGGAAAGCCACTATTTTTAGCTTTGAGTGCATAATTCTCTACAAGATAGTACCCATCAAAATCCTGAAGACCATAAGATTGTACTGGAATTCCATATAGTCCAGACTCTCCAAAAATATCTTGTGGTATTGACACTAGCTCTTGCCCTAAAGAAGACGAATTAAATTCCTCAGACCACTGTCCTAATGATATACCATTCACTAAGAAAGTATAGTTTTCTGCGTCATCGCCCTCGAAGAATCTGGCACGAATAACAAGCCTAAGCATTGATGACTGTATTACTGGGGTAAAGGTTTCTGATACGAATATCCAGTTTTCGTATATTTCAGTAGAAAAAAACTTTAAGTTTTGTACAACAGCACCACTAACGCTATCATAATACTCGTAGCCTATATCAAACCCAGAGATGTATGGGGTGTTAGAATATAGAAAAGCACCAGCATTTATTGTCGATAACTCTGTACTTAGATTGTCAAAAGAAACAATATCTGGACTAACACATGTTACAGAAAATTCTCTTCCAGATGTGTCATCTACTGTTACCTTAGATACGTAGCTTGTAGAAAAAGGCTCATCAATAATTCCCTGTGCAATCTCCGCTGTTCCGTTTTCAATCTGCCAAGACTCCATATTTCTTTGAGCTTCAGAAACCAAGGATATGTAGTCAGCAGAATCATCCAGTGGCCAAAGGGCAATGGGGTGTTCAGAAAATACCTTTTCTGCGTAAAGATTAGATGGATTAGACATTATTCACCACCTATAGTTTACCACAGACTAAGCTAACAAATGCCAAAAGGCTGGTGACATATACTTTGTTCCGCCAGTAATTTCTCTAGATTCATGAAAGAATGGTGGTACTGATGGGAATATGACCAAACTACCAGCAGATGGCTTAATAACTACCCCCTGATCTGGAAAAGCAATTTCTCCACCAGAATAGTCATCGTTAAGGTATAGAACAGCAGAGATATTCTCTGTAGTAGGATGTGGGGAAGAATCTGTATGTGGTCCCATAGAAGCTCCAGTAAAATACTTACTTATGCTTATTGGCATCTGTGTTCCTAATTTTATTCCAACAGTATTTGCATAATCTTGACCATATTCTGAAAGAGTATCTTTCAATAGTGAAAAGATAAGCTTTATACTTTCAGCTGCTGAAATATAGGCATCTGGATTTGTAGTTTTTCTTTCACCAAATACATAAGAACCATTGCTAGATGACCAGGAATGCCAGCTAGATATTAATGAGTCTTCAGACAAGCCATTGTTTGATAACTCAATAGCCTCTACCAGTCCCTTTGGGTCTTTAATTACGGACTCGTAATAAAATATTTTTTCTGCAAATACCACAGGCTTAGATAACATTTAAGACTTCCAGTGCTTTTTTTGCTCATCTTGCTTTGGCTGTTCAGCCATCTTTAACCTTGCAAGCTCTTCTAGGAATCCTTCTGGATAGTCTATATCTGCATAGTCCCACGACAAAAGCATCGTGTAACGCTCTCCAGATGTAACCTCAGTTACTGAGTGAACATTATCAATACCAACATCAAATACAATTACCGTTCCTGCCTTTGGTGCAATAGAAATTTTATGATCTCTAAATGCCAGGTTTCCACCTTCATAGTTATCGTTAAGATATATGATTGTTACAAGTTTATTATCTTGCCAAGCATTTGGCGTTCCATCTAGTTCTGCATTGTCGGCATGGTCTCCTGCGTAAGCCCCTGGAAGCCATTTATGAGCACTTAATGTAAGATTTCTAACTGGCCTACTCATAACATCTTCAGCCATATTTTTTAAAGACTGTCTCAACTCTTCAAAGAAGTTTGGATTAAATAGCTCAATACCAAGCTGACTCTTAGGTCCATTTGGATCCATTACACGGGCATTAAAAAAGCAAGTTTCTTGCCATAAAGAATCTCCAGCGTCATAGTAATCTATAAGCTTCTGACATTCCTCACTTGATAAAAAGTTTGGAAACTCTACTATATCGTGTTTGTGAATAATCTTTTCCATAATTATTAGGCAAGCTTATTGCCCTTAGACCACTCCTCTTTTTGCTTAGCCTGTTGCTCTCTAACTCTCTTTGTTTCTTCTTCCCACCAGTTCTTCTTTTCTTCAGAATATTCTGCGTCAGCAAAGTCCCAGAAAGATACCATGGTATATCTAGTTCCAGAGGTAATCTCTGTAACTCCATGGATATTCTCTACCCCACCAGGGAAAGTAATTAGTGCATATGGAGTTGGCTTGAACGAGATGTCGTGATCTGGGAAATAAAGATCTCCGCCTTCATAATCTCCATTTAGATATAGGATTGCAACATACTTGTTAATTTCAAATGCGTTAGGCTCTCCATGGTTATCAGAATTGTCAGAGTGTGGGTTAGCAAATCCACCAACATCCCATTTCTGAGCATGAGAGGTGTTTGCCCTAACCTCTCTACCAAATACGGCTTCTACATGAGACTTAAACTGCTCACGCAAGTTATCAAAAAAGTCTCCAGGTAAGTTATGATCTGCAAGCATTGGGTCGTTTGGCTGCAATCCCATTCCAGAAGAACCGTAGAAAGCAATATCTCCCCACATCTCAGCCTTGGCCTCAAAGTAGTTGATCATATTTTTTGCATCTTCTGGACTTACAAAGTTTGGGATCTCTACTATTCTATTATCCTTAATTCCAAGAATGCTATTCTCTATTGGCTCATCCTTGTAATATATAAAACTATCTTTATTAACAATATTAGACATTGTCTACCTCCGAATTATTGTGAGCAGTAATAGTCCAGAAGAATGGGCAGGTATACCTAATTCCAGACTCTATTGTCGTTATACCATGAATATAGTTCATATCTCCAGGAAAGAAGTAGGCAGCTCCACGCTTTGGCTTAAACTGAATTCCCTGGTTTGGAAAGTATAGCTCTCCGCCCTCATAGTCATCATTTAGATAGATAATTGTAGCAATATCGTACCAAGGAAAATCATTAGGCTTTCCTGCGTTCTCTCCCTCATGCAATTCTTTATCTGCGTGAGGCATCTGTAAATTGCCTGGAAGCCAGCGGACAAGTGCTGGGGATGTTGGAGAAGCACTTACATTAAAGAACTTATCAATCTCAACCTTCAATCTTTTAACGATTGATCTAATCATTTGTACCGTTTCAGGGCTTGTCTGATTAATTGTTGGATAGGTTGCTACACGACCGTCCCAAT
>JACCEE010800725.1_pt1 | contig 16431 bp, 10 predicted proteins | sample 7449931 | NCBI WGS metagenome assembly JACCEE01 (sample SAMN15323457, study PRJNA562643) | freshwater metagenome | isolation source: river surface water | place: USA:Blue River Watershed | collected 2017-08-19 | reverse complement strand
TCATAAGCTCAAACCATATGAAAACAAATCTTTTTATAAATGCCATTTTAAGTTTTATCTTCTTATCCTCCTGTGCTTTTTTGCAAGGAAAAAAAGACCCATCGCAAGAACTCATCGCAGGAAATAGTGATCAGTTTGCAGTCTCTGTAACAGAGGTTGAAGAAGCTCTCACTCAATATGAATCAATGGGTGCAGGAACTTACAAGATCCGCGCCACAGTTCTCACACCTGCCCTTCTCGAGTTGCGTGAAAAAAGTAAACCCTTCAGTGAAGAAATCATTCAAAAAAATATTCTTGAGTCGAAAAAGAATTTAAGCGATTCTAAAACATGTTTTCAAATAGCTCTCAAAGTCATCAATCAATCCAAGTATGCCTACTTCGATGAATGGAAAGGACGAGTGTTCGTAGATGACTCTGAACAAAAACTAGAATTTCCTCTCGAGTGGACCGAAGAAAGCCTGAAGGCCAAACCCAAATCCCAAGTGGGCTCGGCTTTTCACGGAAAAACAGATCACTACTATAACGAAGGTGTGGCCTGCACTGAAACCCGTGTTCCTCTCCAAAAAGGTTTTACCCTCAAACTTCTTCCCTCCTATATACAATGGCCTTTTGATGGAACCCTGGATTTGAGTTGGAGCTTTGTTGATCCTAATGACAAAACTCCTAAAAAAGTGAAGGAACGTTACCGCGGCTGGTAATCAAATAAAATACATCTAGGCTTTTTAGGAAAAAAACTTCAATGTTTTTCAAAGAACTTAGCTCAACAAGCGTCTCAAATAACGACAATTATTTGTATTTCCTAAACTTTTAAGCCCTATTTGACGATAAGACTCTGGGAATGTGTAAGGGGTCTTGTATGATGATAAAAAATTTTGTCACGTTTTTGTGCTTATTCACTCTAAGCTGTGCCGCCTGGGCCGGAGACAAAAAATATAATTTTGTCAGCAAAAATAAGGAAGGCGATTTTTTAACAGCAACCTATTTTGACCCAGATCAAAAAGAATTACTCATCAGAGTTTTTAAAACAAAAGAAGAAACTCTTGAACTTCCAACAGTAGTCAAAGGTCCTCTCGAATTAACCCCTAAAGGGAAATATACCGTCGCAGACGATAGAGAGTTCAACGTCACAACTGACAAAGGCAAACAAGACGCCAACATTTTCATTAATCGCTATAATAAAGACCAACATTTTTTAACAAGTGTGAGTCAGGCAACACGCAAAGATTGTACGGCCCTAAGTTCAACAGCTCCGCTTCCAGAAGCTGGCAATGCCCAAAGCCTTGCCTCACTCTCTTTACAGATCGCTGACAAGCTTGCCACAGAAAATGACAAAATTGTTTTCCGTGTCGATCTTTCTGGCGCTCAATTTTTAATGAGCTCACAATTAAGCCCCAAAGGCGATATCATTTCTCTCGAATTTGCTGACGGAACGACGGATGTGACCAGAAAAGCTCAAACCATTCTAGGTGGAAAATTCGCAAAGAAAAAACTCGAAATTATTGGGCCACAAAACAATGCCGCCTATTTAAAGCTGGACAGCGATCCAGTCCTCAAGGTCACAACAGAAAACTTCACAAGCTCTGGTGGAGATTTCATCGTGACGACAGTTGATCCAACTCCAAGCCGTGCAGAATTCGTTGAAAGTCTATATAAGATTACAATCTCAGGAAACAAACTCACAGTCAGCCCTAGACAAATCATTGCCTCTGAACTTGATTTCAGCAATGAACTCAAACCAACAGATGGGGTCGACGAAAAACCTACGGCCCTTGGATTCCAAAACTTTTTAGCCAATATGGTTTGGGGTGGCGGAAAAGATAAAACGGAAAAGGAAATTGTGAAGGCCGGCAAGGAGGCTGTAAAATCAGATCCTCTGCTGAAACAATATCTCACAGAGCAAGATGTTGAACGAATTGCCAAAAAAATTATTGCTGATGGTTATGTGATCAACAAGGATGCGATCAGCGAGAAACCCAAACTGATGGGCGTAGCTTACCTCTACTTCTCTGAAGAACTTTTAAAGAAAGCTATCATGGAACAAATGCCTATGTCCGAGGCTGAACTTCAACCAATGGTTGATGGAGTGATGGCCAACTTCCGTGCCTGTATCAAAGAAGCTAAATACAGCGGTGGTGTCGAAGATTGTAAAAACAAGTTTGCCAAAACTGCGGTGGTAAAGATTGCCCGCAATATCATGTATCAACAAATTGATCAAAACTTGGGTCCAGCAGTTTCTGGCCCTAATGCCAAAGAACAAATTGCAGAAGCCAAAAAGAAATCAGATGTGGAATACGCTCGTTGTATTAATAAGTATTTTACAATTCCTTATGAGGAGGCTGAAAAAGCCAAGAAACCACTTCCAGATGCAATGAAGATCGGAGTGAGTTGTGTTTACACCAGCGTTCAGTATGCAGCCAATCTTGTCGTGAATAAGGAATTGGAAAATACATTTAAAACCATGGGCATCTATAAGCCAGGAGATGACCTCGTTCTCTCTTCAATTCAAAAAAGTAACAGTGGCTGTTATCAACAAATGGGAATTACAGTTGATACGATTGGACGCCGCTACGACATGAATAAGTTACAAGGGCAAACCACAGATGGCTTTAAATCAAGTCTCATCGGTTGCGTAAACAGCCATATCAAAGCCGGTGGACGCGTCGCCGTTCAAAGAACAATTGAAAATAATCCAGATCTAAACTCGATCATGAAGAGTGCCAATGTTCCTGCGTCTCAAAAGGCAGAATTTGTCCAAAAAATTCTCTCTACAGGTTACGATCGTTGTATGGTCGAACTCGAAAAGTATCTCCCCAAGGGGTCTGTTCTTAACCCAACCAACTGCGAAGAATACATTACTCTCAAAGCGAAAGAAGATGCTTTCCGCATGATCCTTAAGAAAGAGCTTAGCGTCGTAAAAACGAAACCAAGTCCATGGGAAAAAGAAATTGATCCAGAGCTTTCTCGCTGCACGAATAACTTCTTTGCCTCCTATATGACTCGCAAGGGACCTCCTCTCACTGAAAAAGATTTAACCGTCTGTTTCCGTGATGCCATTTCTTCTGCAGGTTTTTACATCGGTGGTGAACTTCTTAATCAAGAGGTTGTAGAAAACCCTGCCATCAAACCTTACGGCCTTAAACTTTCTGACTCAGAAAAGACGAAGTATCAAAACATGATTAAAGTCTGCATGAGTAAGGAGCTAAAAGCGATTAACAAGGTTGAAGAACTTACCGCTATCAATAGTAAGTCTAAGAAAACCAACTTAGATACAATCAAAGACAAGTGTACTGTAGAAGTAGCTCAATCGCTCGTGCCAGAGCTCGCTAAAGATATTTTAAAAATTGAAATGCGTAAGGCCATCGCAAGTGAAAAACCTGAAGATAAGGCTAAGCTCGAAGCTGAGCTTGATAAGATTATCGATCCTGTGATCAAAGCTGAGCTCTTGCCTCGTATGGCTAAGATTCAAAACATGGACGATGTGACCAAAAAAGTTCTTCCTGCTTTCACCACTGAAGCCACATTAAAAGCAGCTGGAACAATACTTGATTTCAAACTTTCTTCATTTGCCACAAATCCAGAGGGAAAAAGAAGAATGGCTCAAGTGCGTGACACTCTCGTGAACGATCTTAGAAAAGAGATCTCAGGTGGTAAGTCACTCTCCCCTGCCATTATGAGTAAGGTCGAAAGTAAGGCCATCGTTCTAGTTACCAACACAATGATTGACCAGTATTTTGGAAAAAGATATCCACAAGTGGCGAAGACCCTCACATCGGCACTCGATCCGAATTTTGTGAAAGCTCTTACGGAAGTAAAATTTGTGACTCCCCCAGGGGCTGGAGGCAAGTCTGACAAAGCGATGGATATCGAAGGACTCGCCAATACTCTTGGTCAGTACATCGATGAAGCCTTAAAGTACGACCCAAGCATTGTAGATGCCGTCAAGGATCTCCAAAAGAAAATCTTAGCGGACATCAATGCGCAAAAGAAAGCTGGAAAAACACCAACACTTTCAATTGATCAATTAATCAAAACTTACTGGAAACACCCTGCTTTCAAAAAGATCATTTTAAGTCAGGTGTCTAAAGAACTCAGCACTCAGTTTGCAAGCACGCTCAAGCAAATGGAAGCCGATGACATGAAGGCCCTCACAGAACCAAGTAATGCTGACCTCATAAAAACCAAATATAGCAACTTGAGGAGTTTGGTGGCGACAACAACAAGTGCCAAACAGCTAGAAGCCATGTTCTCTACCCCACAGGGTGAGAAAGCCCTCGCCTCCATTAAAGATAACATGCTCATTCCGCTCCTCAATGGCAAAGAGGCTACAGCACAAAACAAAGCTGCTTATACTCTCGAAGTGGCAAAAACTCTCACCGCGAACAGAGCACCTGGTTCCTTTGCAGAACGTTTTACAGCCCATAACCTACAAGCTGAGTTAACAGCAGATAAGCGCAGCCGCGGTGCTGTGGTAAAGACTCTTATGGGAGCGTTGGGATATAAAATTGAAAACTATGAGTGGGACAATTTGAGAAAAACCCCATCTGGTCAAAAAGCACTTAATTACTTCAATGACCAGATCCTTCTTCCATCTATGACCGGACAAAAATTTGATCTAAATGCGAAGAAAGAAGTATTAAAGGATATGATTAAAGAAGGACTGAAGGGGAAATAATCCCCTTCAGTACCTTTCTTTTTATTTTTTCTTGCTAGCAATATAAGTCTGTACTTCTTTTTTTGAAGCATCAAAAATTTTTGTGTCCACTGTACCTTTCCCAAGAGGAGATTCAGCGGCCATTTGCTTCATTTGACTCACACGTTCATCAGAAGGTGGATGAGTGCTCATGGCATCGGCTACAAACTTCATAGCAGCATTTTCATTTCCCTTCTTGCTGGCTTTTTCCATTTGTAGAAGTTTTTCATAAAATGTACCGACAGCATTTTTATCATAGCCTGCCTTGGTCGCAATTCTAAAACCGATACGATCAGCTTCCATTTCATCTTCACGACCATTTTTCATAAAGAAATACTTTTGAACAAGAAGAGTTCCCCCCGCTCCAACTGCTGCACCAGCTAAAGTCGCTTTGGCCAGACACATTTTGTCCTCTGGCTTGCAAAGCTTACTGCCTAAGGCATAACCGCCAATACCAGTCAAAATGCCCACGCCAGCTGCAGTCAGGATATTCCCTGTCTGCTCTTTTTTAGCCTTTTCCATACGCTCAGCTGTATGGCGAGCAATGACGTGCCCAATCTCATGTCCTATTACTCCAGCAAGCTCAGCTTCATTTTCTGCCATCGAAATCAAGGGAGCTGTGACAAAAATCGTTCCTGCAGGGAGAGCAAAGGCGTTGACATAATCAACATCCACAACAGCAAAATTGTAATGATAGGGTTTGCCTTCCAAATCTGAAGCCTTCACCAACTTTTTCCCTAGGTCGGAAATATATTTTTGAAGGGCGGGATTATTTAAAGCAGGATAATCCTTTTGCATTTGAGGAAGAACCTCTTGAGTCATCTTTGCTTCATCTTGAGGAGTCATTTGGGTTTCTTGACCCTTATTATCCCCCTCACGTTTGCGATCAGCTTTTCCTGCGCTAGCACACGCATTCAAAAACACGGCCACGACTAAAACTAAAATCAAACTACGTTTCATTTTTTCTCCTTAAGAAAACGTCTAAAAAAGACCCGAGATATTTCCATTATCATCAATATCCATATGGTTTGCCGAAGGTACCTTTGGAAGTCCAGGCATACGCATAATCTCACCGGTTAAAGGAACTAAGAATCCTGCTCCACTTGAAATAATAATTTTAGCAACACTCATAGTGAAATCCCGTGGACGCCCCAAAAGCTTAGGATTATCTGATAATGAGTTTTGAGTCTTCGCCATACAAATAGGAAGTTTATCAAATCCCCCATTATAAATGGCCTCTAAATCATGTTTGGCTTCTGGGAGATAGAAGACATCTTTCGCCCCATAAACTTCAGTCGCTATAGTGCGAATTTTATCTTCAACTTTTTCACTCCATTCATAGAGAGGTTTTGGCAAAGTATCAGTATCATTGGCATCAACAACTTTAGCGACAATTTCAGCAAGATTCATGGCCCCTTCACCGCCTTTACCCCATACATCAATAATAGCGCATTCAGCTTGAGCCCTTTGACAAATTTCTTGAACCGCCTTGAGTTCATCATCAGAGTCTTGAGTAAAACGATTGATGGCCACGACCGGAATTGTTCCGTATTTTTTGGCATTCTCAATATGTTTTTCTAAGTTTTGAGCTCCCTTTTTAAGGGCTTCAACATTAGGAGTGACCAGGTCTTTCTTATTCACTCCCCCATGCATTTTTAGCGCACGACAAGTGGCCACTAAAACAAGAGCACGGGGAGCAAAGCCACCGTAGCGACTGACGATGTTCATAAATTTTTCTGCGCCAAGATCACAACCGAAACCAGCCTCAGTCACCACATAATCACTTAAGCGCAGGGCCATATTGGTCGCCATAATGCTATTGGCACCTTGAGCGATATTGGCGAATGGTCCACCATGAATAAAAGCAGGACCATTTTCTATAGTCTGCACAAGATTGGGAAGAAGGGCATCTTTAAGAAGAGCAGCTGCCGCCCCTTGGATATTGAGTTCTCTTGCCAAGAAGGGTTTTTCATCTGCAAGACGTAAACCTAAAGTGATATTTCCAATTTTTTCTTTTAACTCAGAATAGTTTTTTGAAAGACATAAAATGGCCATAATTTCAGAGGCAGCTGTAATATCAAAGCCCGTTTCGCGCGTATAACCATTCCCACCTAGTCCAACGAGAATCTGTCTCAAAGCACGATCGTTCATATCCATGACTCTCTTCCAAAAGATATTGCGAAGAGAAAGATGCGGTTCATGACCATGATAAAGATAATTATCTAGAGCTGAAGAAATCAAGTTGTGTGAAGCACTCACTGCATGGATATCACCAGTAAAATGCAGATTGATATCTTCCATAGGAAGAACTTGAGAATAGCCTCCTCCAGCAGCCCCGCCTTTCACTCCAAAACAGGGCCCGAGAGAAGGTTCGCGCAAGGCCACCATGGCCTTCTTTCCAATTTTATTAAGCCCCTGAGTGAGACCAATACTCACCGTGGTTTTACCTTCTCCTGCAGGAGTCGGGGTAATGGCACTCACCAAAATAAGTTTCCCGCGATTTGGCATGGAAAGAATTTTTTTAACAGTATCAATTTTGATTTTCGCCTTATGATCTCCATAAAGAGAAAGATCATTGCGAGAAAGACCGATTTTTTTGGCCACTTCTTCGATATGTAATAATTTAGCTTTGGAAGCAATTTCGGAATCAGATAAAGGTTTCATGTTCATCCCTTATGATTTTGTTTTTTATCAACAATACAAAAGTGGATGAATAAAAAAAAGAGGGAGATTCCTCCCTCTGCAATTTAATAATGGAGCAAAAAAATATAATAATAAAAGCGACTAAAAATAAGTGTGCAAAAAGCTCGCTTTATTACGCAATTTCTCGCTTAACCTGACGATAAATATATAAAAGAATAACTCCCATACTCAATCCAGCAAAAAAGAGCGCTAAAGCCAAGCCCAACCATAGACCAAAAGCTTGCATACCCTTGACGGTTGAAAGGTACCAACCTAAAGGAAGACCCACTAACCAATAGCCACCAAACATCACACAGGCATGAGGACGAGTGCGCCCCACTCCTCTCAAAGCGCCTCCCAAGCAAACCTGAGTACCATCGAAAACCTGAAAAAGGGCCACGGCCACAAGTAAAAGAGCAGCAATCTTCATCACCTCAGGGTCAGTCGTAAAAATGGCAGAAAAGGCATTTGGGATAAAATAAAAAGCCATCCCCGTACAACACATAAAAAGTACAGAAAGCACATAACCAGCTTTAGTAAAACGAACTATATCCGACCAAACCTTTTGCCCATAAGAAAAAGAAATTTTAACAGAAATCGCAGTTGATATGGCCAAAGGAACCATGAATGTAACAGAGGCTAAATTTAAAACGATATTATGGGCTGCTGCCTGTAAAATCCCCATGCGCCCTATTAAAATAGTGGTCGTTGAAAAAGCCCCTACTTCAACCAAAATACCAAAAGCAATTGGCCAACTTAAGCAAAAGACATCCCAAGCGTAAGTTTTATAAAAACGAAAATCTTTAAGATGCCGAATACAATAAATAAGCAAAGCAAGAGCAGCAAGACAGCGGGCCAAAATGCTTCCCAACGCCAAGCCTTTAATTCCCATGGCCGGAATAAATGAATAACCAAAAACGAGAACAAAACAAAATAGAAGATTGATTCCCACAGTTAAAATGGAAAGGATGTTGGCAAAAAAGATATCCTCTTTTCCTTGTAGATACTCTCTCAGCGCCTGAAACACATAGGCACCGACAAACGAAAATGAAAAATAAAAAATATATTCTTGAATGAGAGGGACCAACTCTTGATCAAAACCTAAATACGGAACAACTGGAACTGTGGCAATACAGCAGCCGATAAAAATGACCGAAGTAACCAAAGAATAAACGATAGAAGTGAACAAGTATTGATCTACATCCTGTCCCTCACCTCGATGACGAGAAATAATAGGCGAAGTTCCAAATAAAAACCCCAGACCAACAACAAATACGGGAGCAATCACGCCAGTCGCTAAACCAACAGCAGCAAGATACTGAGTAGAATGCTTTCCAGCGACGAAAACATCACTAACCCCAATAAGCATCTGACCTAATTGGCCGAGAATAATGGGAAGGGAAAAAATGAGTAGTTCTTTTACCGTCTTCGTAAAAATGCCCCTTGCTGTTATACTGACTTCATAAGCGAGGTCTTATGAAGAAAATAGATTATACCAATAAACGCGCTCACATGCGCTTTAAACCTCATGAAATGGAAAGTTTAGTTTTAGTAGATACTAGAACTGAAGCCCTCAAAGATGATTTTGATCCTGACGTCATCGGCATTGCTCTTTCTGAGTCTCGTGGAGGATGTTCCTTTATGGCCAGAACGACCAACAGTTTACGCTTACATGACGTCGTCATTATCAAAGTTGGCGCCCTACTTCCCCTTTATGGTGAGGTCGTCTGGCGCGTCAACGTTGATATGGAAATCGTTAAAGTCGGTATCAAGTATCGCGAATAACTTTCTTGGAATACGGCGTTCTAATGAACGCCGTGTTTTTTTGCAACCTTATCATAGTAATTCATTACCTGGCGAACATACTCTCTTCTTTCAGCGTAAGGTCCAGGATAAAAACTACGTTTGAATCCATAAAGCACAATATCTTCAAGAGTCTTAGGAGTGATATTGAAATGATCTACTGCAAGACGAAGTTCTTTACTTACAGTGGTATTTGAAACAAGACGATTATCAGTACACAAAGTCACAGATAATTTCTTCTCAAGCATAGTCTTAAAAGCATGATCTTTAATGTTTTTTATTTCTGGATTTGTTTGCATATTACTGGTCAAGCAAACTTCGACAGTAGTTCTCTGCTCGGCCACATAAGAAGAAAGCTTGCTGACGTAATTTTTCTTATCATCAATGTCAGAAGAAACAACCTTGTTCTCATCAAACATGTAATAACCATGTCCGATACGATCAGCATGAAGATCAGTGATGGCCTGAAAAATACTTTCGGCACCATAAGCTTCACCAGCGTGAACTGTCTTATGCATAAAATTTTTATGAACGTAATTATAGGCTTCCACAAAGTGTGAAGCAGGATAGCCAGCTTCCTGACCAGCAAGATCGAAACCCACAACAGGAATCCCTTTCTCATCGCGAATCTTGACCATGGCCTTAGCAAGTTCCAAAGCCCCCATGCGGATGACTTCCATTGGCTCAGAGAAAGCATGAAGGTTATAGAAACTTCCATAATAAGGTGAAAAATTCTTTCCAAACATTCTCATGGCGCAAGCAATGAGACCATATTTAAAAGGAGGCTCTTCTTTATTCACAACTTCTTTACGAGCATTAAATTCTTTTTCAGCACGGGCCATCCCCTTATTGATGGATTCCATCACAAGACTCATGGTCATATCTTTGTTGTCGATATGAAGCTGAGGAGCAAAGCGAGCTTCAATATAACGAACACCTTCGTTTTGGTTATCGATGGCAAGTTCGTAAGCAATGCGCTCTAAATTTTCTGGTGAACGCATGACCATACCGGTGTACATAAAGCCGTGGAGATACTCCACGAGACTTCCGTACTTATCTTTAAAAACAAGCTCCTTAAGACCTTCCTCTGTATAAGAGGGAAGTTCGATTTTATCTTTTTTGGCCAACTCAATAAGTGTGCTCAAACGGAGTGAGCCATCGAGGTGGAGGTGAAGGTCGGTTTTAGGCATTTCTTTAATAAACTGATCGCTAAACATAATCATCCTTTGTCTTTTTTTTTAAGGAATATATTCCCTTAAAGTTCTCCCCCTTAGCAACTTTATTTATTTTTTGCAAAGCATAGAAAAATGTAAAAAAGCATGAGGTCAAGGCAAAAAAATAGATAAAATTTGCAAGCTTTTTACCTCTAAAAACATTGAATAAATAGATTGTATCTATCGACTCAGGGCAAAGTGCGTTTTTTTGGCTTTTTCCATGACTTTTTCCCTCCCCTCTTGTAAAGAATTCGGCACGCCTTTCCGAGGAGGAAGGGCCTAAAATAGAACAAAAAAAATAAAAGATTTTATATATAAAAAAGGGAAGAACTTTGGATAACCCAGGTCAATTTAAAGCCGGGAACTGGCTTTCTTGTCCTCCAATCTCCACGAGATCCCCCGATTTAACCCATGATCTTTTGGGCAAATCGATGGAGGGTAGACTTGCACCCTCTATTTTAGAATCTTCCTTTTCCCCAGCAAACTACTGCGTATCTGGTTGGAATGGCGAGAGTCTCATGACTCCTTGTGCTCTCAATATTTCTAACCTGATCGAAGAATTATCCCTCGAAGCCTTAAAACTCATTCAAGATAAAGATATTCTTACTTTGAGCCTTAAGCGTTATATCTACGATGAGTTTATTTCTTATGCGATCAGTGAAGATCTCGCCCTCCAAGGCTTAGAAACTCCTGAAGTCTTTTGGGCCCATGCTTGGGATGATTACTCTCCTCTCCAACAAACCATTCAGCGTTTTTTGAAAAATTATGCCTTTCGTACTGTCACTGTTTATATTTTTAAAATTCGCTTCATTACCCAGTTTTGTCACGCAACTCATATTCCTTACGAGAAGACAAACTTAGTAAACCCAAACTCATTCATCGATAAGTTCTTCAAAAAAGGAAGCTCTTTCGAATTTAAGTGCGAAGCCTTACAGCCAAACCAATACAGTTGGTATAGACCTTCGCTCGATTTTCAAAACCGTATTTTTGATTTAGCCAAAAACTTCCATCTGATTTCGATTACTCAGATGATGAAAATCTGCACCTACTCTGTTCCCGAAAATGAAAACGAAAAGAAGCGTGCACTTTTTGATGACAAAGAATTTTCTCACGCTATTTCTCATAAAAGTTTTGGATTGTTCTTAAATGAACTTGTTCTTTTTCTTCCTCATTGGCTTGAATCACACGCTTATCCACGCGGCTTAGTCGCAGGAAAACTTCCTCGAGTTCTCAACGCGAAATACTCCGGAAAAAATCTTTCTGCCCTCATCCTTTCTCACTGGCTGGCCCAAGAACACAATCTCAAGTCACGTCCAGAAGAATGGAGTGAGCTTATTTGCCCAAGTTTTGTTGGAAACAGCTTTTTTAACGGTAGCTTTGTTCGCTACTGTCATGAGCTTCAATTTTTAACTTTCCTCACTCAAATGGCCGGTCTTCAAGGCCATGACCCCGTCAAACTTCTTTCTGCAGTTATGCAAAAGAAATATGAGCAAGCAGGATTAGAACACCAAGGTCAAACAAATTTCTTAGGAAAAGATCAACCACTTTCTCACCGTATTATTTTAAACCTAAGCGATTTACCACCACGCAATCCTCATCATGCCCTTGTCTTCCGTTTAAATAACGAAGCAAAAAATCTTGCTCCAGATGGCATGATCTTCGCGCTCACTAATCAGAAGCTTTTTGTTCCAAGCCAAGAAGATAAAACCAAGCAACTTTTTGAAAACTTCCAACTTGCCGCCATAATTAATTTTGACGAACTCCAAGGCCGCGGTGAGATTCCCGCCTATCTTTACATTTTAACTCGTCGCCAAGCGGGGACACAAAACTCCTCTCCAGGCTTTGCTCCTGGAAGCCGTAAGGATCACTGCCTCACATTTCGTATTAGTGGAGAACTTAAAACATTCTCTCTTTTCCAAGAAATTGCTGCTGAATTCTCAAAGTTTTTAAATAACCCACGCAATCTCCACTTACCAGTATTTCAAAGTTCAATGAGTGAAGGTCTCAATTTTCAGTTCCATCAAGACTTCATTATTGATGGTCGCATGGTGCATTCCGATAATGAAGATCCACACTGTATCACTCACCCAAGTTTTATCAAAAACTTGGCACAAGCTTGTTTGCCTTTCGACAAGTTTTTCAGAGTCGAAACGATCAAAGAAGAAAGAGCCTCAGATATTTTGGGGATTACCCTAGAACAAAATAATAATTTCCCACTTCTGCTCGTCATAGACAAAAGTAACCCAGAGCAGATTCGCTTAGAAATCAGCTCTTTTGATACTTACCCTGCCAAACTCGAAAAATATGGCTCTGCCTTCTACACCTACTTTGGTCTCATTCCAAAGTTTTTAGACATTAACCTAAACCTATTCCGTGAGTATTTTCTCACTCGCATAGGAAACCAAGTGGTCCAAATTTCCCTTGGGGGAAGCCCAAGCAATTTTCGCTCAAGAGTCAAAGGGCTCTTAGTCCCAGCTTTCTTTGCTTCAACATCGAAACCAAAAGAATCAGGTCTATCTCAGCACTCAAGTTTGCATTATAACGTTCAAGAACTCATGCTTCTTGATCCCAAGGCCCTCATTCATGAATTCCAAAACGACATGCATACTTGGAATGAACTTAGCCTTGCTCACCCATGGTTTGCCCTCGGTCAATTAATTGAATTCCGCCAAAATGTCTTATCTGCTCTTCAAAAAATACAAGGTCAAAGAAGTGCTGCCCATTTTCAAAATCCAATAATTAGTGATGCCCTTCTCAAACTTAAAACCTTGCCAATCTATCCTATTGAACACCCCGATCTCTATGTAGAAATTTGCGCTTCTTCTCCTCAGGCCCTCAATGCTTCCCTACGTGAACTTGTCCTTAAGATTCAAGACAACCACGGAACGACATCGCACGTTCTTGAGTTAGGAACCGCTGGACAAACTCTTGTACGCTTCCATGCTCCTCAACTTCTTTTAAAATTTACGGAATACATCCTTTCTCGTGCTATCGGCATGCCAGTGGGCACGCTCCTAAAAGGCTTAAAACTGCCTACAAATAGAGATATTGAATTGATTGTAGGAAATCATGAGTTTGTAGCTGAAGCCTTTGAAAGCCTCAATAAGAGCTGTAACGAACAAATTGAAAAAACAATTACGAAAGAGATTTGCCGTAGTCGAATCTTCTAATGGGCAAGCTCACGCATAAGATCTTTCTTCTTTCCCTTCTTGAGAGAAACAAGACGCTTACCTTCAACGTTTGCAGCCATCAATCTGATTTTAACTTTGCCCCCAACAGCTTCACGCCCTTTAAGAACATTCTCCAAAATCATTTGACCACCGAGCTCTTTGGTTAACTCACGAGTGAGAGTGAGTTCTAAATCACCATTGGTGACAGAAGCCAATCCCACTTGAGCATCAAGAAGATCTGATGAGAAAGCATCGCCGTTATCAGTTAACTCCAAAACGGCCGTCTGCCCTACAAGTTTGGCACTAATGCGCAAACGACGAACACCACTTGTTTCAGAAAGGGCATTCACAGAACGAAGGATAGTGTGGAAGAAAAGCTGCTCAACAGTCTCTTCACGTCCCATCACTTTTAAATCTTCACTAACATCTAAATCGAGCATGATGCCAGAAGTAAAAATTCTGCTTGAGAGATGGTCAACCACTTTGGCAAGAAGAGGTTCAATCGCAACTTCTTTCAAACCAACTACAGGCTCAAGAACATCTTCATGAATTTCTTCAGCAACTCTTGGTTCTTCGATCACAAAATCCTGAGTTTTCTTAGGAACGGCCAATTCGTTATAAACTTTGTGAGTCGTCACGAGGCGATTCTCAGACCAATTCTCGAAAAGGCGAGCACAATTGACAAATTCACTAAACTCAAGGGCACGCTTAATGATCGCTTCCATTTGAGAATCAAGACGGGCACGACCATCACCCAACTGCTTCAAAGCCTCTTCTTCAATGGCCATCATACGACTTTCGTTTCTTCTTCTTTCAATCAATTCCCAAACAAAAAGAAGTGGGAAGAGACCACAGAGGAGGAAAAAAATCTGACGAGCTTGATCGAAATTTGAATTCAAATTTGCTTGGACAGTGTCTGATTCCTCTAAAACATCATCCTTCAATGTTTCAATTTTTGAAAATAAGGCAGAGATATTTTCAAGTTTTTCATCAGAATTTTTAAGCTTTTGATGAAAGTTATGAACTTCACTTGAAAGAGTATTAAGGTCACGAATGAGACCCTTTCCTTCAGCTTGAAATTTGGTTTTAGCTGTTCCTAAAGCTTCGGCAAAACACTCTTCCGTTGCAGCCAAAAAACCACTGGCGAGATATTCGAGTCCAGTTTGTCCAAGAAGCTTTGCCGTGTGACTTTGATTGGCACGAAGAAAACAGGTTTGCACTCCTTCACCCAACACAGAAAGCTCTGCTTTTTGTGAAGAAGCATTTTTCATGATCACACCGCTTAGAGCAATACCGCCGACCAAAGTCACAGCTAAAAAAGCTCTCTTACGCTTGAAATATGAAAGAAATTTGGAGTTCATGGACCACCCTTTCCTTACCCACTAGTCATGTGGGTTGCTCATCCTTAAGCCAACTGGAATGCCGAGACTCTGCCCCGACCCCTTTATTCTGGCATTTAGCACTAGGCCAGTCAAGGCAACAAGCTCCAAGAATACTAGACAAAAGCTCTCTCTAGGTTAAGACTGTAGCCATGACAAAATCCCCCTGGTTCAAATTCTTTTTTCCTTTTGCCTTTTCAATACTTTGGCACCTCGGGCTTTTTCTCTTTGTCATCCTCATCTACAACTCTATTAGCCTTAAATACCCTAAACCTCGTGAATTGACCCAAATCGAGCTCGAATCCCAGGTGAAACAGCGGACCGTCGGAGTTAAAGACGGAAGCCAAAACTTCACAGAAAAAATCATCCACCCCGGCCAAAAAGCTGAAGAAAATATGGTGGGATCAAGAGTCGTCACTTTGTCAGACCTCAGTACCGCCAATGCTCAAATGAATCCAGGGGTCATGAGTTCGGTAAAAAGTGAGTCAGGGGTTGTGATTACTAAAGGCTTTGAAAGAAACACACCTACTTTCAAAACCACTGAAAAAGATCGAGATTTCAATAAGCGCGTTTTACAAGAACTTTCTGTGGACGATGATGATGCACGGGCCCTCAAAGTGGCTGGCTTTAATATTAATTTCACTCCCCCAGAGGGCGTGAGTGAAGACGAACTCAATAGCACTGAAAAAATGTTTTATGCCTTTCAAAAGAGAACCTTTCTTTCTTACGTGAATTCTTTTCTCAAAGCTTACAATGAAATAGCAATCACTCGTCCCAACTTTAAAAAAACTTTTATGAGTGAAAAGCACACAATGGTGGGCAAAGTGACCTTCGATAAAGAAGGTAATGTCATCTCAGTTAAAATTCTTCAATGGTCTCTCAACGATGACATGGAAAAGCTTTTTGAAATGACTCTTGAGTACATCAAATCTTTGCCCAATCCTCCCAAGGCTTACCTCGGAACAGATGGGCAATTCTCAATGTACTATCAGCTTAAAATTAACGGCTAGATTTGAGTCAGGAGCATAAATAAAGCTCCGGCTCCCAAATAAACAGGAACCATTTTCCAAGAAATGGCCACATCAAGAAAACCTTCAATCACAGACTCAATCTTTCTTCCAAAATTCTTTTTTTGAATAAAGGTATGCTCTAGTGATTCAAAATCAATACGAGAGATAATGTCGCGCATTTCAGCATGCAAGCTCTCAATAATTTCTTCTGTAGGTCGAAAGGCAGGCACAGCTTGATCAACAAGTCGAAAATAGTGTTGAGCAGTAATATATTGCTTCTGGCAATCCCCACAACGCTCAACATGACGCTCAAGAGATTTAATATTTTTATTTTCGGTGGGGTGATCTAGAAGAGAAATAATTTTACGAGAATGAAAACATTCGCTTTTGGGAAAAAAATCTTTTTTGAAAACTTTTTTGTTTTTAAAGAGAGAATTCGACTTCGATAAATGCTCATCCATAAGATGAAGGGACCTCCGTTAT
>JACCEE010188358.1_pt1 | contig 16433 bp, 17 predicted proteins | sample 7449931 | NCBI WGS metagenome assembly JACCEE01 (sample SAMN15323457, study PRJNA562643) | freshwater metagenome | isolation source: river surface water | place: USA:Blue River Watershed | collected 2017-08-19 | reverse complement strand
GGTCCGGGATCCAGTTCGCGGTGTTCATGTCGTGCGTGCGGCGGCGGTCGTCGCCGGTGTTCTTGCGCAGGTCGAGGAATTCCTCGATGTCCATGTGCCAGGTCTCGAGGTACGCGCAGACCGCGCCCTTGCGCTTGCCGCCCTGGTTGACGGCGACGGCGGTGTCGTTGACCACCTTCAGGAACGGCACCACGCCCTGTGACTTGCCGTTGGTGCCCTTGATGTGGGCGCCGAGCGCGCGCACCGGGGTCCAGTCATTGCCGAGGCCGCCGGCAAACTTGGCCAGCAGCGCGTTTTCCTTGATTGCCTCGTAGATGCCGTCGAGGTCGTCCGACACGGTGGTCAGGTAGCACGACGACAGCTGCGAGCGCTGGGTGCCCGAGTTGAACAGGGTCGGGGTCGAGCTCATGAAGTCGAAGGTCGACAGCAGGTTGTAGAACTCGATCGCGCGCGCCTCGCGCTCGATCTCGTTCAACGCCAGGCCCATCGCGACGCGCATGTAGAACGCCTGCGGCATCTCGATGCGGGTGCCCTGGATGTGCAGGAAATAGCGGTCATACAGGGTCTGCAGGCCGAGGTAGCCGAACTGCAGGTCGCGCTCCGGCACCAGCGCTTCGGCCAGCTGGCTCAGGTCGAACTGCGCCAGCTTCGGGTCGAGCAGGTCGGCGGCGATGCCCTTCTTGATGAACTTCGGGAAGTAGTCGAGGTAATGCTCTTTCGCGTCACCCTGCGCAACTTCCTGGCCGAACACCTCCTTGCGGATGGTGTGCATCAGCAGGCGGGCGGTGACCTGGCTGTAGGCCGGATCCTTTTCCATCAGCGCACGGGCAGCCAGGATGGCGGACTTGTACAGTTCCTCGACCGGCACGCCGTCGTACAGGTTACGCACGGTCTCCTGCAGGATCGCCTCGGCGTCGACGTTCGACTCCAGGCCCAGGCAGGCGGACGTGATCATTTTCTTCAGCTTGTCGAGGTCGAGCGGCACGCGCTGGCCATCGGCGACGATGTGCAGCGTGGCATGCGGCTCGGCCTCGGCCTTGGCGGCCTGCTGCTGCGCGCGCTCTTCCTGACGCTTGGCGCGGTACAGCACGTAGGCGCGCGCGACGTCATGCTCGCCCGAGCGCATCAGCGCGAGTTCGACCTGGTCCTGCACGTCTTCAATGTGGAAGGTGCCGCCGGCCGGCTGGCGACGGATCAGCGCGGTGACCACCATCTGGGTCAGCTGCTCGACCAGTTCGCGCACGCGCGCCGATGCTGCGCCCTGCCCGCCGTTCACGGCGAGGAAGGCCTTGGTCATGGCAATGGAAATCTTCGACGGCTCGAAGCCGACCACGGCGCCGTTGCGGCGGATGATCTTGTATTCGCTGATGCCCGCCGCCGTCGCCACGGTGGACGGCGACAGGGTGGTCGCGATGGGCGCAAATTCTTGGCTGGCCTTGCCTGTGGATTCTTGAGTAGTAAGCATTGCGCCTCCTGATGGTGTTACTCCGGACGTAATAGCCCTGTTGTACGAGACAGGCCGGGACGACGCCCGACGCTGCCATTGTTTTTTTTGCTTCCCTGCTACTGCGCCGCACGCGTCTTTGCGTGGGCATCAACTGGAAACTGCTCGCTGCCGATGGGCCCTGATCAGACCCGGAATATCTCGGAATCCTCCGAATAAACGTGTTTGCACTCTCCGTGCCTGATCAGATCATTTGGAAAGCCTTGCCACTATATCTAGTAGATGGGGCTGTAATGAGCACTAATTCTAGTGCCCGAGTAGACAACTTGCAACCGGATTTTTTAAAAAGGAAAGCTCAAATCCTGTTGACTTTCCGCCAGAAGATTCCGATCGCCTGTTTGCAGCGCCGCGAGTGCGGCGCGAAAGCGCGGCCAGTCGAAATGCGGGCCCGGATCGGTCTTGCGTCCGGGAGCCACATGTTCGTGGCCGCGCACGGCGGAAATCGGATGGCGCTGTCCCAGCGCATGGGCGAGGCGGGCAAGGCTGTCGTACTGCGCATCGCCAAAGGCGGTGAAGTCGCTGCCCTCGAGTTCGACGCCGATCGAAAAATCGTTGCAGCGTTCGCGCCCCTCAAAGCTGGACAGGCCGGCATGCCATGCGCGCGCACCGGTCGGCACGAACTGCACCACGCTACCGTCGCGCCGGATCAGGAAATGCGCGGAGACACGCAAGCCGCGCAACTGGTCGAAGTACGGATGCGCATCGCAATCAAGCTGGTTGCCGAACAGGTCTTCGATGTAGCCGCCGCCGAATTCACCTGGCGGCAGGCTGATGTTGTGCACGACCAGCAGGCTGATGTCGGCGCCCTCCGGGCGCAGGTCGAAATTCGTGCAGCGTGCGCGCCGCGCTTCGCGGCACCAGCCTTCGTCGTCGATGGTGAACAATCTGTCAGTCAAGGTCATGGATCGCCAGCCGCTGTATCCTGTAGCGCAACTGGCGCAAGCTTATCCCAAGAAGCGCCGCGGCGCGGCGGCGGCAATAGCGCGCCTGGCGCAACGCGCGCCCCACCAGCTCCCGCTCGACGGCCTCGAGGTGTTCGCCCAGCGAGAGCGGCAAGCTCGTGTCGCCGGCGGCGCGCGGCAGGCAGGCCGCTTCCGCACTGACCGACTCGAACTGCAAGTCTTCCGCCCCGATGACCGCTTCGCAGCCCAGGGCCAGCGCCCGCTCGAGCACATTTTCCAGCTCGCGCACGTTGCCGGGAAAATCATGCGCGCGCAGTCGGGCGATGGCGTCCGCCGACAACCGGGCGGCTTGCGCGCCGCCAAGCCGCCCGAGTATCGCGCCGCACAGCAGCGGCAGGTCTTCGCGCCGCTCGCGCAGCGGCGGCAGCCTGAGTTCAATCACATGAAGGCGGTAATACAGGTCCTGTCGGAAGGCGCCGCGCCGGACCGCGTCCGCAAGGTCGCGATTGGTCGCCGACACGACACGCACGTCGACCGCTTCTTCCCGCTGGCTGCCGAGTCGGCGCACGCTGCGCTCCTGCAGCGCGCGCAGCAGCTTGACCTGCATCGACGGCGGCAATTCGGCCACCTCATCAAGAAACAGCGTGCCGCGGTGCGCCGCCTGAAAGAAGCCGCCGCGCTCCTCGTGGGCGCCGGTGAACGCGCCGCGCCGGTGACCGAAAAATTCGGACTCCATCAGTGTCTCGGGGATGGCACCGCAATTGACTGCGATGAAGGAATGCGCGCCGCGCCGGCTGCGCGCATGCAAGTCACGCGCAGCCAGTTCCTTGCCGCTGCCGGATTCGCCGACGATTGCCACCGCGGCATCGCTGTCCGCGATCCGCAATATGCGCTCGCGCACCGCGACCATCGCCGGCGAATTGCCCAGCAGGCGAAAGCCGGTGTCGACGGAAGACGCCTCTGCGGTCAGCATGGGAACAGGACGAAAAGGAGATGGAAGCAGGAAGACGCGCAAGCGTACTGCAAGCGCGCCGCCGGTGGCGCCCTCTGCGGGCGAAACGCAACACCCGGGGCGACGCGCGTGTGTCAGACCGGGTGGCGGTCCGTGTATTGCTGCCGGTGTTCGTTGCTGCAGAAATGCAGCGCGCCTGCGCCGCCGATCGCCTCGGACTGCGGCAAGTGAATGCCGCAGTGTGCGCAGCTGACCATCTTCTCGCTGCCGGCGGCCGGCGGCGGCGAAGCCTGCGCCGCGGGCTCACCGTCGCCCGGTTTCTGCGCGGCGTACCAGCGCCACGCGACATAGGCGAGCAGTCCGAGCAGCAGGTACTTCACGCCGCCCCCCGGTGCAGCACCACTTCGAGCACGAAGCGGCTGCCGACATAGGCCAGCAGCAAGGTCAGGAAACCGGTCAGCGTGAAGGACAGCGCCGTCTTGCCGCGCCAGCCGCGCCACTGCCTACCTGCGAGCAGGACGCCGAACAGCGCCCAGGACAGCAGCGTGAACACCGTCTTGTGCTCGAGCCGGAACGGCATGCCGAACAACTGCTCGGAGAAGAACACGCCGGACAGCACCGTCAGGGTCAGCAGAGTGAAGCCGATGCCGATCATCCGGAACAGCAGCCGCTCCATCGTCAGCAGCGCGGGCAGGCGGTCGATCGCCTGCGACCACCAGTTGCGGTGCGCGGCAGCGTTTTGCATTGAATGCAGGCGCGACTCCTGCATGGCCATCAGCACCGCATGAAAGGCGGCGATGGTCAGCGAACCATAGGCCAGCGTGGACAGCGCGATATGCCATGAGAACAGCGACGACTTGCCCGCCAGCGGAATCACGCTGCCGGGGAACAGCAGCGGCAGCACCGTGGCGACCGCGGCCGTCGGCAGCACCAGCCGGCGCAGGCCTTCGACGGCGAGATTGCGGTTCTCCACCCAGTACGCGGCGACCGACAGCCACAGCGCAGCCGACAGCATCGCGGCAAAGCCCAGCCGCAGGAAGTCGGGAGAGACGACGAGGCCGGCCAGCGCGACGCCGTGCAGCAGCCACGCAAACGCCGTGCCGATCGCCACGGGCTGGCGGTGCCGCTCGGGCAACAGCGCACAGGTCAGGTAGAGGAAGCCGGCGGCGACGAAGGTGAGGGAAGGCATTGGTTTAGTGTACACCAAGGCCCGGGCGCGACCGGGTGGGGGTGCGGTAAAATCACGGTCTGATTTCCCTCTGCGGCCACGCTTTTTCCGCGCGCCGCACACCCTGCCCCGGATTCGATCAAGACCATGCTCAACAACCTCACGCAACGCCTGTCCAAAGTTGTCAAAACCATGCGCGGCGAGGCGCGGCTCACCGAGTCGAACACCGCCGACATGCTGCGCGAAGTGCGCCTCGCCCTGCTCGAGGCCGACGTCGCCCTGCCGGCAGTGCGCGACTTCATCACCCGGGTCAAGGAAAAGGCGCTCGGCGAGGAAGTGATCGGCTCGCTGACGCCGGGCCAGGCGCTGGTGGGCGTGGTGCACGACGAACTGGCCAAGCTGATGGGCGCGGACCTGGGCGTCGAGGCGTCGCAACTGTCGTTCGCGACACAGCCGCCGGCGATCATCCTGATGGCCGGCCTGCAGGGCGCCGGCAAAACCACCACCGCCGGCAAGCTCGCGAAGTACCTGCAGGAGCAGAAAAAGAAAAAGGTGCTGACTGTCTCGACCGACGTTTACCGCCCGGCGGCGATCGGACAGCTGCAGACCGTCACGACCCAGGTCGGCGCCGACTTCTTCCCGTCGGAGCCGTCGCAGAAGCCGGTCGATATTGCACTGGCTGCCGTTGACTGGGCCAAGCGCCACCATCATGAAGTCCTCATCATCGATACCGCCGGCCGCCTCGGCATCGACGAGGCGATGATGCAGGAGATCAGCGCGCTGCATGCGGCGGTCAAGCCGATCGAGACACTGTTCGTGGTCGACGCCATGCTCGGCCAGGATGCGATCAACACCGCGCGCGCCTTCAATGACGCGCTGCCGCTGACCGGCATCGTGCTGACCAAGCTCGACGGTGATGCGCGCGGCGGCGCCGCGCTGTCGGTGCGGCACGTGACCGGCAAGCCGATCAAGTTTGCCGGCGTGGCCGAGAAGCTCGACGGCCTCGAAGCCTTCGACCCGGACCGGATGGCCAATCGCATCCTCGGCATGGGCGACATCCTCGCGCTGGTCGAAGAAGCGAAAAAAGGCGTCGACATGGCGGCCGCGCAGGACCTGGCGCAGAAGATCAAGGGCGGCGGCAAATTCGACCTGAATGACTTCAAGGTCCAGCTTTCGCAGATGAAAAAAATGGGCGGCCTGTCCGGGCTGATCGACAAGCTGCCGGCCCAGTTCCAGCAGGCAGCCAACGGCACCAACATGGACCAGGCCGAGAAGCAGGTGCGCCGGATGGAAGGGATCATCAATTCGATGACCCCGCAGGAGCGTGCCAAGCCGGAGCTGATCAAGGCATCACGCAAGCGTCGCATTGCGACCGGCGCCGGTGTGCAGGTGCAGGAAGTGAACCGACTGCTGTCGCAATTCGAGCAGATGCAATCGGTGATGAAGAAGTTCAAGGGCGGCGGCATGCTGAAGATGATGCGCAGCATGAAGGGCATGATGCCCGGCATGCGCTGACCGCCTTCCGGGGGCGCGTCACTCTGCAGCCGCCCCCTGCTGCCGGCGTACCGGACCGGCACTTCCCCTCGCGCGCGCGCCTCACTGCGTTGCTCAACCGGCCCTTGCGCCAGTCGCCCGCACCGTCTCCGCCATAGGGAAAAAAGCATAAATTCCCTCTAAAAACACTTGCATCCCGAACAAAACCCAACGACTATTGGCGGTGCGTGAATCGGCGCAATTTTTCACCATGACAGCAAAGGAGGTTCAACAATGGCTACAGCCAAGAAAGCGGCAGCTACGAAGAAGCCGGCCGCGAAGAAACCCGCAGCAAAAAAAGCAGCAGTGAAGAAGCCCTTGGCGAAAAAAGCGCCGGCCAAGAAGGCAGTAGCCGCGAAGAAGCCTGCAGCGAAAAAAGTCGTAGCGAAGAAGGCACCGGCAGCAAAGAAAGTGGCAGCGAAGAAGGCACCGGCAAAGAAGGCCGCAGCAAAGACCGCACGCAAGCCCAACGCAGCATTCATGAAGCCCATGACCCCGTCGGCCGCACTGGCAGCTGTCATCGGCGCAAACCCGATGCCGCGCACCGATGTGACCAAGAAGGTCTGGGACTACATCAAGAAGAACAAGCTGCAGGACAGCGTCAACAAGCGCAACATCAATGCAGACGACAAGCTGAAGGTCGTTTTCGGCGGCAAGAAGACCGTCTCGATGTTCGAAATGACCAAGCTGATCTCTGGCCACTTGAAGTAATTTTCAGGTGCCGAACAAAAACGCCCGCATTGTTGCGGGCGTTTTTGTTTGTGCGCCGGACAGTACCGGCGGCGGCATCACCGCTCACCTGGCCTTGTTGTAATTCGCGATGGCCTTTGCCAGGTCCTTGTATTCTTCACAGCCCTTGCCGCAGAGCTTTTCCAGCTCTGCCAGATGCTCGGCAGCCTTCTCCGGCTGCTTCGCCTTCAGGTAAGCCTGCCCGATGTACTCATGTGCGCCCCGATGCTTCGGGTCGAGGCGCAGCGCCTCTTTGTAATGCCGGAACGAGTTGTCGAGTTCGTCGAGATGGCGGTATGCATAGCCGAGGAAGTTGTGCAGGTCCGCATTGGCCGGCATGCTCTTCTCGGCTTTCGACAGCGACTCGACGGCAGCCTTCCAGTCCTTGCGGTCGATCGCCTGCTTGCCGGCGACAAAGTCGGCATTCTGGCTGTTGGCCGCCGGCGTGGTCATGCCGGGGTTGGCCACCGCGAGCGGTGCGATGCAGGCGAGGACAAGGGACAGCAGCAGTTTGTTCATGTTCTTTTCTCCAGTATCTTTCACGGATGCTGCCAGCGCTTGCGCGCGGCGAGCACCGCGTTCGGGTACTCGGGGCGTCCGCGGCTGCCGTTGTAGCGGCCGAGCGCGTAATACAGGTCGCCCCGCTCCATGTTGATGTACATCCGCAGTATAGAGCAGCCGTAGCGCAGGTTCGCCTGCATCCGGAACAGCTTCGATGCCTCACCGTCGCCGATCACGCGCGTCCAGAACGGCATCACCTGCATATAGCCGCGCGCACCGGCGTATGAGATCGCGTATTTGCGGAAGCCCGATTCGACCTGCACCAGTCCCAGCACTAGTGCCGGCTCGAGTCCGGCCCGGCGTGCCTCGTACCAGACGGTCTGCAGGAATTCGGATCGCACCATCGGGTCAGGCATTCGGCTGTGCAGCCGCGCCGACATCACGGCGAACCAGCTCTGCCATTCGGCGCGATCGGCGTCGGTGGCAAAGCGCTGTTGCAGCGGACGCGGCTCGGTGATGGCGCGCGTGAGCGCGGCGCGCACCGGGTCGGCAAGTTGCTCTTCAGCCTGGTTGCCGGCAACGGCCGGCGTCAGCGCACAGCAGAGCGACAAAACCGGCAGCCAGCGGTGAATACCCCAGGCTGACCGGTATGCCGTCATGGCGATCAGGCCGCGAGACGGGCCTGCAGGAACTCGACCATGCCAGCCGGCGGCACCGGCGTGGCCGCCTCGTCACGGCGCCCCTGGTATTCGAGCATGCCGTCCTTCAGGCCACGCTCGCCGATCACCACGCGATGCGGCACGCCGATCAGCTCCCAGTCGGCGAACATCACGCCCGGGCGCTCGCCGCGGTCATCCAGCACCACGTCGATACCGGCGGCCTGCAGCGATGCGTACAGCGCGTCGGCAGCCTCTTTGACGGCCGCGCTGCGGTCGTAGCCCATCGGGCACAGCACGACTTCGAACGGCGCGATCGATGCCGGCCAGATGATGCCCTTCGCGTCGTAATTCTGCTCGATCGCCGCGCCGAGGATACGCGTGACGCCGATGCCGTAGCAGCCCATCTGCATCAGCTGCGGCTGCCCCTTCTCGTCGAGGTAGGTGGCCTTCATGTCTTCCGAATAGCGCGTGCCGAGCTGGAACACATGGCCGACTTCGATGCCGCGCTGGATCTCGAGCACGCCCTTGCCGTCCGGCGAAGGGTCGCCGGCAACCACGTTGCGGATATCGGCAACTTCGGGCTCCGGCAGGTCGCGACCCCAGTTCGCGCCGGTGTAGTGGAAGCCTGCGTCATTGGCGCCGCAAACGAAGTCGCTCATCGCAGCGACGGTGCGGTCTGCGATTAACTTCACTGGCTTGGCCGTGCCGATCGGGCCCAGGTAGCCGGGCTTGCAGCCGAAATGCTCGGCGATCTCCGAGTCGCTGGCGAAGCGGAACGGACCGATGCCGGGCAGCTTGCCTGCCTTGACTTCGTTCAGCTCATGGTCGCCGCGCAACAGCAGCAGCCAGATTTCACGCCGGCCCTCGTCGCGCTCGACCGACAGCACGATCGATTTCACCGTCTGCGTCAGCGGCAGGCCGAGCAGCGCGGCGACGTCCTCGCAGCGTTCCTTGCCCGGCGTCGGCGCCTTGACCAGCGGCTGTGCGGCTTGCGCACGCGGCGCTGAGGGCGCAAGCGCCTCGGCCGCCTCGATGTTGGCCGCATAGTCGGAGGTCGGGCAGTAGACCAGCGCATCTTCGCCGGTATCGGCGATCACGTGGAATTCCTGCGAGCCGGAACCGCCGATCGCACCGTTGTCGGCGGCAACCGCACGGAACTTCAGTCCGAAGCGGGTAAAGATCCGCGTGTAGGCATCGACCATCAGCTGGTATGACTGCTTCAGCCCGTCGGCATCGCGGTCGAACGAGTACGCATCCTTCATCGTGAATTCGCGCCCGCGCATCAGCCCGAAGCGGGGCCGGCGCTCGTCGCGGAACTTGGTCTGGATGTGGTAGAAGTTGACCGGCAGCTGGCGGTACGAGCGGATCTCGCCGCGGGCGATGTCGGTGACGACTTCTTCCGAGGTCGGCTGCAGCGCGAAATCGCGGCCGTGCCGGTCCTTGAGGCGCAGCAGTTCCGGCCCCATCTTGTCCCAGCGGCCGGTCTCCTGCCACAGCTCGGCCGGCTGCACCAGCGGCATCAGCAGTTCGATGGCGCCGGCGCGGTTCATTTCCTCGCGGACGATGTTCTCCACCTTGCGGATCACGCGCAGGCCCATCGGCATGTAGTTGTAGATGCCCGAGCCGAGGCGCTTGATCATCCCGGCGCGCAGCATCAGCTTGTGGCTGACGATCTCCGCATCGGACGGGGCTTCTTTGAGAGTGGAAACAAAAAATCGGGAGGCGCGCATGAGGGGAAAATTTTTGAAAAATAGAGGGTTATAATCAATCCCAATTTTAAAGTATTCGCGGGCCCGCGCCTTCGGATCGCAGCACCCTTGCACCGGCAGCGCGCCGCCTGACCGCGCGCGCCGGACATTGCCGCAAAACCGCCGCGCGGACCGCAGGAAAACCGAGGTGCATCATGCTGGACCGTGAAGGCTACCGCCCGAACGTCGGCATCATCCTGCTGAACCATCAGAACGAAGTCTGGTGGGGCAAGCGGGTGCGAGAACATTCGTGGCAGTTCCCGCAAGGCGGGATCAAGCACGGCGAGACCCCTGAGCAAGCGATGTACCGCGAGCTCGAGGAAGAGGTCGGGCTGCGCTCAGAGCATGTGAAGATCATCGGCCGCACGCGCGACTGGCTGCGCTATGACGTGCCTGATCATTTCATCAAGCGCGAAGTCCGTGGCCATTACAAGGGGCAGAAACAGATCTGGTTCCTGCTGCGCATGGTCGGCCGCGACTGCGACGTCAACCTGCGCGTCTCCGACCACCCGGAGTTCGACGCCTGGCGCTGGCACGATTACTGGATTCCGCTGGACGTCGTGATCGAGTTCAAGCGCGATGTCTACATGCGCGCCCTGCAGGAGTTGTCACGCTTCCTGCGCCCGCAGCAAACCACCGGACGACGCCCGCGGGAACGTGTGCCGCACAAGGCGGCCGCGCCATCAACTGCGGCCCCCGTAACGCCGGCCATCGCCGCCGAACCCGAACAGAAATGAAACCTTCCCTGAAGCTTGCTGCGCTGCATGCGGCGCTGGCGACCCTCGCCGGGCTGGCGGCCAACGGCTCGCTGGCCGCGCTGGCGGATAGCGACGAGACGAAACCGGAGCTGGTCGAGAGCGCGGTGACGCTGCCGCCGGCACCGTCCAAGGACAAGCTGCTGCGCTACTACGTCAGCCCGATCGCGACCATGGAATTTGCGGTGGACCCGAAGTCGGTCAGCGTGAACGACAGCGTGATCGTTCGGTTCACCAGCGTCATCCGCAGTCCGAGCGGTGCGACCAATGTCAGCCATGAGGGCATACGCTGCGACACGATGGAGCGGCGGCTGTACGCGACCGGGCGCCCCGACGGCAGCTGGACCCCGGCGTCCGGCGCGAACTGGCGCCCGATCGGAAAGGTCGGCGCGAACAGCTACCATGCGGCGCTGGCGCAGGATTATTTCTGCGACGCCGACACGGTGGCGGGCAAGGCGGAAACGATCGTTGAACGGCTGCGTCGGCAAAAGCCCATCCCGCGTCCGGGCGAATACAAGTAAACGGGGCCCGGCACTCTCGCCCGGGGAGCGAAGCTCGCCTGTGACGGTCTGCGGCCGGCGCTGCCGGCAGGATCAGAGCAGCACGAGATTATCGCGGTGGATCAGCTCTTCCTCGTCCATGTAGCCGAGGATACCTGTGATTTCCCCTGAGGGGCGACGCAGGATGCGGCGCGCTTCTGCGCTCGCATAGTTGGTGATGCCGCGCGCGATCGCGCGGCCGTTCTCGTCGACGCAGGTCACCACATCGCCGCGCCCGAATTCACCGCCCACTTCCGTCACCCCGATCGGCAGCAGTGACTTCCCTTCGCGGCTGAGCTTCTGCACCGCGCCGGCATCGAGCACCAGCCGGCCGGCGGTCTTCAGGTGGTCAGCCATCCATTGCTTGCGCGCGGTCAGCCGCGCGGTCTGCGCGGTCAGCTGGGTGCCGATTGCCTCGCCTTGCGCAAGCCGGACCAGCACCTGATCTTCCCTGCCCCACGCAATCACGGTGTGCGCGCCCGAACTGGCCGCGCGGCGGGCCGCGAGGATCTTGGTCAGCATGCCGCCGCTGCCGATGCCGGTACCGGCGCCGCCAGCCATGGCTTCGAGCTTCGGATCGCCGGCCGTCGCCTCGTGGACGAACTCGGCCGCGGGATCCTTGCGCGGATCGGCGGTGTACAGGCCGCGCTGGTCGGTCAGGATAACCAGCGCGTCGGCTTCGATCAGGTTGGCGACGAGTGCGCCGAGGGTGTCGTTGTCGCCGAATTTGATTTCATCGGTGACGACGGTGTCGTTCTCGTTGATCACGGTGATCACGCCCAGCCCCAGCAACGTGAACAGCGTCGAGCGGGCGTTCAGGTAGCGTACGCGGTCGGCCAGGTCGGCATGGGTGAGCAGCACTTGCGCGGTGCGCAGGCCGTGCGCGCGGAAGCTGGTCTCATAGATTTGCGCGAGCCCCATCTGGCCGACGGCGGCACACGCCTGCAATTCATGGATGCCCGTCGGGCGCTTGTCGAAGCCGAGCCGCTGCATGCCCTCGGCGATCGCCCCCGAGCTGACCAGCACGACCTGCTTGCCCATCTGCCGCAGCTGCGCGATCTGGTCCGCCCATTTCGCGATCGCTGCGTGATCCAGCCCCTTGCCCTCGTTGGTGACCAGCGACGAGCCGACCTTGACGATCACGCGCTGCGCTTGCTTTATGACGGATTGCATCGGAATGCCCGTTGAATGTCGTTGTTCTTGTGGGGTCCTGCTCAGTCGACCGATTTGAAGCGCGGATCGTCGGCGTCAATGCTGGTGATGCCGATGGCTTCTTCGGCAATGCCGGACTGCTCGCGCTGCTCATGCTCGCGCTGCGCGGCAAGGTAGTCATAGATTTCGGTCACGAGGTCGTCGCAGCCTTCACGGGTCAGGCCCGAGATGCGGAACACCGGCCCCTTCCAGCCGAAACGCTTGATGAAGTCCTTCACGCGCTTCTCGCGCTCTTCGTCCGGCACCATGTCGAGCTTGTTCAGCACCAGCCAGCGCGGCTTCTCGAACAGCGTCTCGTCGTACTTCTTCAGCTCCTTGACGATCGCCTTCGCCTCTTTTACAGGATCGACGTTGGCGTCGAACGGCGCAAGGTCGACAATGTGCAGCAGCAGCCGCGTGCGCTGAAGGTGGCGCAGGAACTGCACGCCCAGGCCCGCACCGTCGGCCGCGCCCTCGATCAGGCCGGGAATGTCGGCAATCACGAAACTCTTTTCGTGGCTGACGCGCACGACGCCGAGGTTCGGGTGCAGCGTGGTGAACGGATAATCGGCGATCTTCGGGCGCGCATTCGATACCGACGCGATGAAGGTCGACTTGCCGGCATTCGGCATGCCCAGCAGGCCGATGTCAGCCAGCACCTTCAGTTCGAGGTGCAGTTCGCGGCGCTCGCCTTCCTTGCCGTCGGTCTTCTGACGCGGCGCCCGGTTGGTCGATGACTTGAAATGGATGTTGCCCCAGCCGCCTTCGCCGCCCTTGGCCAGCAGAGCGACCTGCCCGTGTTCGGTCAGGTCGGCGATGATGGCGCCATCGTTCAGGTCGGTGACCAGCGTGCCGACCGGCATGCGCAGGTAGATGTCGTCCGCGCCCTTGCCGTAGCAATCCGAGCCGCGGCCGTTCTCTCCGCGCTTCGCGCGATGCAGCTTCGCGTAACGATAGTCCACCAGGGTGTTGATATTGCGGTCGGCGATCGCGTAGATGCTGCCGCCTTTGCCGCCGTCGCCGCCGTCAGGGCCGCCGAACGGGCGGAACTTCTCACGGCAAAACGACGCCACGCCGTTGCCGCCGTCGCCGGCCACGACCTCGATTCGTGCTTCGTCGATGAACTTCATGTTTTGCCGCTTCGATATTCCAGGTATTCAAATGAAAAAGGCCCTGCCTGCGGCAGAGCCCTTCTTCCCGCAGGACGGGTGCAGCTTATCAGGCCGGGATGATCGTCACAACGTGACGCTTTTGCAGGCCCTTGGTTGCGAACTTGACGGTGCCGTCGATCAGCGCGAACAGGGTGTGGTCCTTGCCCATGCCGACGTTCTCGCCTGCATGCAGACGGGTACCGCGCTGGCGAACGATGATGCCGCCTGCGTTGATGGACTGGCCGCCGTAGACTTTCACGCCAAGTCGTTTCGACTCTGAGTCACGGCCGTTGCGGGTAGTACCGCCGCCTTTTTTGTGTGCCATTTGATGCTCCTGATTCGGTGGTGGATCCCGGCTGCTTAGCCGTTGATCGAGACGATTTGCAGTTCGGTGTAATTCTGGCGATGGCCTTGACGCTTCTGATAGTGCTTGCGACGACGCATCTTGAAAATCTTCACCTTGTCATGGCGACCGTGCGCCACTACCGTAGCCAGCACCTTGGCACCTTGAACCAGCGGCGTACCGAATTTGATGGTATCGCCAGCGCCCACTGCGAGCACTTCGTCCAGGGTGATTTCGGAGCCGATGTCTGCCGGTATCTGTTCTACTTTAAGTTTTTCGCCAGCAGCAACTTTGTATTGCTTGCCGCCGGTTTTTATGACCGCGTACATGGGAACCTCATCAATTGAGTTTGGAAAAAACGCCCGGGGCCTGCGCCACCGGGATACTGCTTCACCCTTGCAAGCCACAGGAAAGCCTGTTGCCAAAGAGGGAAAACCTCAAATTATACATGGACTTAGGAAACGAGTCAAAACCCGCCTTACCCCCGCTCCGCATGGCTGGCAAAGGGAGCAATACGCTGCCGACGTTCGGGTGCATCGTATAATTCCGGCCTTTAACCGAACCGCCTACCATCGTGTCCGCCCCGAAGCCCGCCGAGAACCACCCCTTGTCCGTGATCGCCAGCGACATGAAGGCCGTCGATGCCGCCATTCGCTCGCAGCTGCATTCGGATGTACCGCTGGTCAGCCAGATCGCGGACTACATCATCAGCGCCGGCGGCAAGCGCATTCGTCCCGCACTGGTGCTGCTGATGGCGAATGCCTGGGGATACGCCGGGCAGGATCACTACAAGCTGGCGGCCGTGGTCGAGTTCATTCATACGGCAACGCTGCTGCACGACGACGTGGTCGACGAGTCCGAGCTGCGGCGCGGACGACAGACCGCCAACGCCATGTTCGGCAACGCCGCGTCGGTGCTGGTCGGCGACTTTGTCTACTCGCGCGCGTTCCAGATGATGGTGTCGGTGAACAGCATGCGCGTCATGCAGATCCTGGCCGATGCGACCAACGTGATCGCCGAAGGTGAGGTGCTGCAGCTGATGAATATGCACGACCCGGACGTCACCGAGGAACGCTACCTGCAGGTGATCCGGTCGAAGACGGCCAAGCTGTTCGAGGCCGCCACGGAACTGGGCAGCCTGCTGGCCGGCGCACCCGAGAACGCCATTGCGTCGGCTGCGGAATATGGCCGCAGCCTCGGGACCGCGTTCCAGCTGATCGACGATGTGCTCGACTATTCCGGCAACGCGTCTGACATTGGCAAGAATGTCGGCGACGACCTGCGCGAAGGGAAGCCGACTTTGCCGCTGATCTACCTGATGCAGCATGGCAGCGCCAAACAGCGCGAGCTCGTCCGGGAATGCATCTCGACCGGCGACGAAGCTCACTTTGACGAAGTGCTGGCCGCCATCACCACGTCGGGCGCCTTGCAGTACACCCGCGAACAGGCGGCGCATGCGCGCGACCGTGCGAAGGCGTCGCTGGCATCACTGCCCCCTGGACCTTTCAGGGAAGCCTTGCTGACTTTGGCGGACTTCGCGGTCGACCGAAATCATTAATTGAAATTAGGCATCGCCATATCGCCGAGAGTTTGTTATACTCTTGTGCTTTCGCGGTTGAGCATCTTTTCCCTGCTTGGGAAAACAGGCAAAACCAGAAATCGGGGTGTAGCTTAGCCTGGTAGAGCGCTACGTTCGGGACGTAGAGGCCGGAGGTTCGAATCCTCTCACCCCGACCAAATTTCTTTCCTGCCATTCACAGTTTTCCCTTGCAATGCCGGCCCGTTCGGGCGACCCTTGGGAAAACTGGCATGGATACTGCAAAACCTTGCCAGTTGCGCGTCTTGCGTACGGCAAGGTTTTTTGTTTTCTGCGATCGTTTCGGCGACGCACACCCACGGCGCGTCCACCCATGAAACTGTACGGTTTTCTGCTGACCTTAGTGCTGCTCTCCGGCTTGAGTGGTTGCGCGGTGATTGCCGTCGCGGATGCCGCGGTCACTGTCGCCGCCACTGGCGTGAAGGTCGCAGCAAAAACCGTGGGAGCCGTGGCCGACGCCGTGATCCCGGACGGGGACGACTGAGTCCGCACGCGGGTGCGGGGCATTCCACCAGCTGTCAGCAACTCTTCATGACGGGCGCAGCCGCATAGCCCTGCCGGACACACGCCCACAATCCCGATGCTTGCCGATGACCCCGGCGCTCGGTCACGACATTCCACCCGGGATGCAAATCATCTCGATGAAGGTCCTTCAAAATCCGGCGTCGACCTTGAGACGCCCGTCGTAATGCAATCTGCAATCCACTCTCGCGTTCCGAACCAAGAGAAGGCTTCGATCTGCGCGATCGGATGCAGTCCGTCGCCACTGTCATCAGTGAAGTGCCTCGCACTGCGAATTCCACCGCCCGATCCCTTCCGGGGGATTTCGCTGATACCATCCGCAGCGCCCGTGACGCCGCCCGGAATGGCGGCGACCTGAAAAATATCAGGACAACAAGTCCATACATGCAATACCAGAGGAGACTTCCTTGCAATCCCATCCCGATTCCGTTGCGGCGGCTGATCCCGCGCGCGACACCCTTTACCGCAAAATAGCCCTGCACTTCCTGCCGCTGCTCTGCCTGTGCCTGGTCGCGGCCTATCTTGACCGCGTCAATGTCGGCTTCGCCAAACTGCAGATGCTCGACGACCTGAAGTTCAGCAACACCATCTACGGTTTCGGCGCAGGCATCTTCTTCCTCGGCTATGTGCTGTTCGAAG
>JACCEE011793216.1_pt1 | contig 16434 bp, 13 predicted proteins | sample 7449931 | NCBI WGS metagenome assembly JACCEE01 (sample SAMN15323457, study PRJNA562643) | freshwater metagenome | isolation source: river surface water | place: USA:Blue River Watershed | collected 2017-08-19 | reverse complement strand
GCATTTTGATGTATCCACAATTGATTATTGGTAGGAATTGGACTTACAGCAACAGAAAATGTATTAATCATCTTTTCCCGATCCACCATCATCTGCTGATAACGAGGTTTTACATTTTTCATGTCAGGGAAAATCCAAATTTGAAACAAGGTAACCGGCTCTGTTGCACTTGCATTATATTCACTGTGAGTAATACCTGAACCGGCACTCATTACCTGAATTTCTCCATGTTTTATAATTTCCTCTGACCCCATACTATCTTTATGAGCCAAAGCTCCGCTAAATGGAATAGTAATAATTTCCATATTATCATGAGGATGAGTAGGAAAACCACCTCCTCCTTCAATAAAATCATCGTTGAGCACACGTAATGCTCCAAAATGAATTCGTTGCGGATTATAGTATCCCGAAAAACTAAATGAGTAATGTGTTTTAAGCCAACCATAATCGGCAGTTCCACGAGTCGAAGCTCTATATATCGTTACCTTTTTCATATGCGTACATATTACATTAACACTCTTACAAAGCGTTTCATTTTTGACGTTTTTTTCACACTATTCTAACAAAATAAGCGCAATTTATTGTACCTTGCTTGCATGATTTACCTAATTCGACATACAAAACCAAATACCCCGTTTGGAACTTGTTACGGTCATACCGATGTAGGACTCGATGAGTCTTTTCCTCAAGAAATGGCAACAATATCAAAAAAACTACGCAGTGTTTATTTCGATTTGGTATATTCCAGTCCACTTACCCGATGCAGTACGTTAGCTCAAAATTTACAACGTAATACACTCCGTCCAATCGGATACGACGACCGACTGAAAGAACTTAATTTTGGAAAATGGGAAATGAAACGCTGGGACGAGCTTCAATTAGGCGGCCTAACACAATGGACCAGTCATTTCCTTGAAAAAAGAGTTCCCGAAGGCGAATCGTTTGCCGACCAATGTACACGAGCCATTGCCTTTTGGAATGAAATAACACAAAATCATGAAGGAACGGTTGCCGTTGTTTGTCATGCAGGTGTTATGAGAGCCATACTCACACATATACTCAAAATACCACGCCACACTGTTTGGAATCTGCAAATTCCGTACGGGCAAATCATTAAAGTGAATAAACTCGACAACGAAAACTGGCTCACCTCATTCGAATAATTGGCATAAAAAATAGTAATACTACGTATAATATCCGACCATTTTTGTCGTATATTTGTATATCAATATTTATGATACATGAAACGAAGCTTGAAACATATAACCGTTGTCTATTTACTGCTTGCTACAATATTTGCAACATCGGGAGTACAAGTGTTTTCGTCATATTGTCATTGCAAGGACAGTTTGCACATTAGTATAATATCTTCCGGCAATCATTGTCATAATCAACAAGAAGAATCAAGCCAACAACCATTAACCTTTAAAGGTCCAAAATGCTGTAATGAGGCGAATACCTACATTAAATTTACGAACGAATATATCCCTGGTGCACAGCTCGATATCACAATCAATCCTATTTATTTTAGTGATTTCGAACGAAACACAGATAATAAACAATTTACCCAAATAGCATCAAATCAATTTCTTTTTAATAGAGAAACCGTACCTCTCAGGCATGGGAAAGATTTGATATATGCTATTCATTCCATCAAAATACCCGACTGTTGATTCAGAACCTTATTGCCGTGAGCAATAAAATTATTTCCGCCTATTGGAAACATATTCATTGATGGAATCAATCACACAAAAATTGTATTATCATGAAATAGCCATAAGCAAAACTTGCATATCCTGCGAGAATGCTTATATGGCGTATTACATCTGACAAATAAAATTTTTAAAAAATATAAACAGATGAAAACGTTTTATATAACATTCGTTGCCGTATTATGCGCAATGAATGCACTGTCGCAATCGGTACAAGGCCATGTGTACGAAATTGGCAAAGACAGTAGTCTCGTTCCACTGCCGGGAGTAAATGTATACTGGCTCGGAACAAATATTGGCACACAAACAGGTAGCGACGGCCGATTTGTTATTTCGCCCAAAAACGGCTTCGACAAACTGATATTCAGCTATATTGGTTATACAGCGGATACCGTTATCGTGAAAACAAAAACGCTAGATGTCGTTCTTAAAGCAGGAACAAAAATCGCAGAAGTAACCATCACCGGTGGTGGACAAAGTTATTATTCGAAAATGGCAACCATTCAGGTGCAACAAATCAATTCGGGTGAATTGCGAAAAGCTGCCTGTTGTAATTTATCGGAAAGTTTTTCAACCAATGCATCGGTTGACGTAAATTACACCGATGCCGTTTCGGGAGCAAAACAAATTGAATTACTGGGACTTGCCGGCAAATACAGTCAAATTATGATTGAAAAAATGCCACAAGTAAGAGGTTTGTCGAGCAATTTTGGGTTGGGATACATTCCCGGATCATGGATGGAATCGATACAAGTTTCGAAAGGAACGGCATCGGTTATCGATGGCTTTGAATCGACTACAGGACAAATAAACGTTGAGTTTAAAAAACCTTCGAAAGGAGAAAAAGCATTCATCAACCTTTATACTTCTGATGCAGGAAAACGTGAAGCAAATGCTGATACTCGTTTCAAGTTAAGCGACAAACTCACAACATCAATCCTTGCCCATGGTGAATTATATACTCAAACGCACGATATGAACCACGACGGGTTCATTGATATGCCGGGAGTGCAACAATATCATATTATGAACCGTTGGCAATATCTGCAACCATCAGGCTTTGAAGCTCAATTTGGGATCAAAGCATTGGGCGAACACCGCTGGGGTGGACAAAATGACTACGACGGAACGTATTCTCCTCTTCATGACAGTTTATACGGCATACGAATCAACACCAACCGAATTGAAGCATTTTCAAAAACCGGATACATCTTCGCAAAAGAAGCAACAAGCCTTGGATTCATCAATAATGTATCACACATAAATCAGGAATCGGAATACGGACATACGGCTTACGATGCATCACAAAATAGCTGGTATTCAAATTTGATGTATGAATCGTTCATTGGCAATACCTTTCACAAGTATACAACGGGTGCAAGTTTCATTTACGACAATTATCGCGAATCACTCAAAGATGTTGTAAAAGTTAAAAAAGAATATACTCCCGGGTTGTTTTTTCAGTACACATACACACATCTCGACAAATACGTTTTGATGGCCGGAATCAGAGCCGATTACAGCAATTTATATGGTATTTTCTACACACCAAGACTCCACTTTAAATATACGTTTTCGAACAGCACCATTTTGCGTTTGTCGGCAGGGAAAGGATATCGATCGCCCAATCCTTTATCGGAAAACAGTAATTTGCTTGCCAGTTCAAGAGCTATTATTATTGCAAACGATATAAAAATGGAGAATGCATGGAATTATGGTATAACGCTGTCGCGCGATTTCAAAATTGCCGGTAAAAAAGTGAGCTTATATGGTGAATATTACAGGACCGACTTTATCAATCAGGTAGTTACCGATATTGATGCCAATGCCTCACAAGCTTTAATACACAATAATAATGGAGCATCGTTTTCGAACAATTACCAACTGGAAATGACCATAACACCAATAAAACGTCTCGAACTTTTGTTTGCCTATCGGTTGTCGGACGTAAGAGCAAATTATAATGGTTCATTACAAGAACGACCATTGATAAACAACTATAAAGCTTTGTCGACTCTTAGTTATTTTACCAACATGAAAAAATGGCAATTTGACATCACAGCTCAGTTCAATGGAGGAGGACGATTGCCCGATTCATATATTTTGCCCGGACAAAGTAAGGCAGGAGGATCGTTTTCGTCATACACCATGATTAATGGTCAAATAACCAAAAACTTCAGATCATGGAGCTTGTATACAGGTGTCGAAAATGCGCTCGATTTTCGACAAACAAACCCGATTATTGGAACCGACAATCCATTTGGAAAGACCTTCGACAGTTCCGTAATTTGGGGACCAATAGAAGGCCGGATGGTTTATGCCGGAGTAAGAATTGTATTTAATGAATTTTTCGAATAAACTTAGTATTAATTTTAAAACCTTAAAAATATGAAAACTCAAAAAATCATCACCGTTATGTGCAGCCTGTTGGTTGCCATCGTTTTTGTAACAAAAGCTCAAGCTCAAAACGGCACTGATACGCTAAAACTAAAAGCAGATGTAACGTGTCAAAGTTGCAAAAACAAAATAGAAAAAAATATGGCCTACGAAAAAGGAGTTACAATGGTGAACGCCGATATTGATAAAGATATCGTTACGGTCGTTTATAAATTGGACAAGACAAACCCCGATGCATTGTCGGCAGCATTAACTAAAATTGGTTATACCAACCAAATTATAGCGCAAAATGGTACAAAACACTGTACACAAGCAAAAGCAAACTGTCAAAAACAATGTAAGGATGTAAAAAAATGTCCACAAAAAGCGAACTGCCCTGCCTCAGCACAAAGCAATTGCTGCAAGAAGGGTGACGTAAAAAAAGCTTGTTGTGCGAAAGACAGCAGCCATTGTCCAAAAAAACAATAACCCTAAAAAAGAGCTGTAAAAAAACAGCTCTTTTTTTACAACCAATCTCAAAATTAATATCAAGAAAATCAACCACAAGAGACGTTTTATTACTAAATTTAAGCTCTTTCTGAGTCATTACGTTCGTTTTTTTTATAATTTCCCCGTGTTTTTTAATAGTTTTGATGGTATGGTGTCATTTTTTCTATGGTGTCAAGAGCTATCAAAAGATTGAAATCATTCCCATTAAAATCTTGGTAGATGAAAAAGGAAAAGGTAGAAACAGTAAATGGTTACCCAAACATGTGGGTTTCGAAATTAAACGATAGTATTATAAAAATATGGTCGAAGATCAATACTACTGAAATCCTTGTACAAGAGACCTGTGATGTTATAGCCACGAAATGGGTTCAACCACATAGAATTTCGGTTCGAATATTATTCAACCATCAAGAAATCACAAGTTATCCTTTTATAAAATCTGACGTGTATGTTATTCAAAACATCGATATTAACAAGAAAAATGAAGGAGAGATCGTTGTTTATTTCAATTCGATACAAACAGATAATGATATTACCAAGGAAGAATTGATGGTAATTAAACATCTCACGATTTTGCTTACAGGATTTCTTTCGCAACGATTACTTATGAAATTCCAGTTCGAACATGGTGAACGAATCAAGGAGTTAAAAGGAATTAACAAGTCTTCAGAAATATTAAAAAATGCGCAAAACATTGATGATGCTTTAAACAATATATGTCTTTTTTTACCCGATGCGTATCAATACCCCGAGTATACTGTTGCTAGAATAACCCTTGACAACAAAGTCTTCAAAAGTAAATCATTCAAGATTACACCATGGGTTCAGAGGCAAGATTTTGATTATACCGACGGCAGAACAGGTACTATTGAAGTATTTTACACCAAGGAATTCCCAGATTTATACGAAGGCCCGTTCATGAAAGAAGAGCGCGAGCTGCTCATCAATATTGCAAACTTAATTGCAGGTTATGCAAGTCGTATTGCGGTTAATGAGCTCGCGTTTCAAAATCAAGAACGTAACAAGGAATTACGTTGCATAAACAGGACAAGAGAAGTAATTGATAAAGGATTGACTATTGACGAAACGCTAGAAATTATAGTTAATGTTCTGTCTGATGCATGGCAATATCCCAACGATACATGCGCACGGATAGTATATAATGGAGAGTCGTATAGAAGCCCCAATTTTCAAGAAACAAAATGGTGTTTACTAGAGCATTTCGTGACGTTCGACAACAAGAAAGGCGCAATAGAGGTGTTTTATACCAGAGAGTTTCCAATCCTAGACGAAGGACCGTTCATGAGTGACGAACGAAACCTCATAAACAACATAGCTACACTTTTGTGCGGCTTTCTTAACGATACCAGGGGACGAATCATTAGCAACAAGTTGGTTTCAAAACCCAATGACAACGAGAAAACAGACATTTACCGCGAATCGCTGATAAAAAGTCGGCAACCTCTCCAAAATTTCTTCAACAGGCAAACACTCGACAAGTACATTTACCTCGATATGATGAAGTACAAGATGAGGGAAATCCTGTTTGTTGCTACGCTTTACGATGCCTTTAATCTCGAAAAGGAAGATAGCTTCTTCGAACGATTCATGGGACCTATCTACCAGTATAGCATGTTTTCGTTACCGCGTATCACTGCCGTGTCGTCGCACGAACAAGCTATTGAACTACTCACTACAACACAGTTCGACTTAGTCGTACTTATGGTTGGAGCAGATATACAAATACCCTTGGAGCTAAGCAAACGCATAAAAGCCCATCGCGATGATTTACCTGTATACCTCCTGCTAAACCAGAAATCAAACATCTCACACTTTGAAGATCTGTTGAGCAAATATTCGTCTTTCGATAATCTTTTCGTGTGGAATGGCGATTCACAAATTTTCTTCGCTATCGTGAAAAGCTTCGAGGATCGTATAAATGCAGAAACGGATACCAGGATCGGTCTTGTTAGGGTTATTCTGCTGATTGAAGATTCACCACAGTACTACTCCAAGTATTTGCCAATGTTTTATTCCCTCCTGTTCGACCAAGTCAATCAACTCATAGAAGATTTCGATATGAGCGAGATCGATAAGTTGTCGAAAATCAGATCGAGGCCAAAGATTCTATGGGCTAAAAATTACGAGGATGCTGTGTTCTTCTTCAACAAATACAAGGATTACTTGTCATGTATAATTTCTGATGCAGAGTTCGAACGCAATGGAGTGGTCGATAAAACTGCAGGAATCACCTTCCTTGAATATGCCAAGTCAAAATACAAGCTATTACCAATGATATTGCAGTCTGCCGATTCTAAAAATGCTCATAGGGCAAATGCCAGTGGAATCAAGTTCATTAGCAAATTGTCAGAAAGGTTGCTAAGCCAGTTGAGGTCGTTTGTCATGCACAACTCCGGTTATGGAGATTTCATTTTCCGAGATAGCGAAGGTAGCCAGATAGCTGTGGCAAGAAACCTTCGAGAGTTCGAGACATGCCTCAAGACAATTCCAGCCGAATCGTTAATTGTTCACTCGAAAGAGAACCAATTCTCCATATGGTTGATGGGACGAGGACAAATAGAACTAGCCACCAAACTAAATCCATTGCAGATTGACGATACATATGGCGTTGAACACTTCAGGTCTGAGATACTAAATACATTTGAGCAATATCGTCAAAATAAGAAAAAAGGTAAGATTCTTGGATTCGACGAAACCGCTATTCTCGACGAGAAAAACATCGTGAGTCTATCCACTGGATCTTTCGGAGGGAAAGGACGTGGACTTGCCTTCATCAACACTATGATAAATAACCTCGATTTCTCGAAGTTTACCAATCGTATACATATAAGAACACCAAAGACAGCAATCATTGGCACTGATGAGTTCGTATGGTTCATGGAATACAACGAGTTGATCGATAAAGCATTTTCCGAGAATACATCATACGATCAACTCAAGCAGTATTTTATGGAAGGTAGCCTTTCCGACGATTTGATGAGGAAATTACCAATATTCCTAGAGCAGGTTAACCGACCAATCGCAGTGAGATCGTCGAGCATATATGAAGATTCGCTCACCCAACCCTTTGCCGGGGTTTTTGACACCTACATTATTTCCAATAACAACGCAGATATGGCGGTTCGCCTTGAAGAGTTAATTACTGCTATTAAACTCGTGTACGCATCGGTATACAACGATAAAGTTAGGGCTTATTACAAGACGATAAACCACAAGTTAGAAGAGGAAAAAATGGCCGTAATTCTACAGGAACTTGTAGGAGATTATTTCGGCGATTATTACTATCCTCACCTGAGCGGTATAGCTCAGTCGTACAATTACTACCCTGTAGCTCATATGAAACCAGAGGAAGGTTTCGCCGCTTGTGCCGTGGGGCTTGGTTTTTACGTGGTCGATGGCAAATCATCGTTCCGTTTCTCGCCAAATTATCCAAAAACAAATCTCCATTCCATCAAGAATTTACTCGATTCATCGCAGAAAGATTTCTATGCTGTGAACATGAAAAAAACAAGTTCAGATTACTTGCATGATGGAGAACATGCGGCACTGGAACTTCTCGATCTATCGGTTGCTGAAAATCTTGGTACATTAAACCATTGCGTTTCTACGTTCAATGCAGCGAACAATACCATCGAACCTGGTCTTTCGGGTAGCGGACCACGAATAGTGAACTTCGCCAACATTCTGAATTACGATTACATTCCCCTTGCCGAGATAATCACTACCATGCTCGACACGGTAGAAGATGCAATGGGGATACCCGTGGAAATAGAGTATGCCGTAAATTTGAACAAGGATGAACAAGGATTGGCATCTTTCTTCCTTTTGCAGATAAAACCTCTTACAGGATGCCTCTTCTCCGATCAGTATGTTTACGAGACGTTCGATCCATCACAGCAATTGCTATTTTCTACATCAAGTTTAGGGAATGGAAAGATAGATGACATCAACGATGTTATTTTTGTTGATCCTGACAAATTCGATAAGATGCAAACCTTGGTCATGGCAAGAGAAATAGAAATGCTTAACAGGGAAATGGTAAAAAAGAAAAAGAAATACGTACTTATTGGTCCAGGTCGCTGGGGTACAAGCGATCGATTTTTGGGCATTCCCGTGGCTTGGTCACAAATATCAAATGCTAAAGTTATAGTGGAAATGAGCCTCAACGATTTCCCTCTTGATGCTTCGCTTGGATCGCATTTCTTCCATAATATAACATCAATGAATGTCGGTTATTTTGCAGTAAATGCCATTTCATCGAAAGAATTTATAAAGTGGGATATACTAAAGAATCAGCAAGTTGTCCAAGAAACCACTTATTTCAAACATGTCGTTTTCGAAAATAACTTGTGTATTTTCATGAATGGGAAAAAATGCGAGTCGATGATTTGTATAAACAATATGAACAATGAGTAAGATAACGATAGCACTGGTAGATAAAAATAGTCTTTTATCTGAAGGGCTAAGTGCTATGCTTTCTACCATAGATGATTTCGAGGTTCTGATAAACACTACTAGTGTTAAAGAGTTTATTCTTGAATCGGAGAACACGGTTATTCATGTCTTGATACGAAACCTCTACAAGATAGAACCCTCCGATATCGATGATATTAATGAACTAGTTAAACGTTTCCCAAAACTTAAAATACTAATAATTTCAGGTAGCGAGAATGAAGCTACCATCTACAAGATTATAAAAGCCGGAGTAAAAGGTTTTCTTACCAACGACTCAGCGCGTCAAGAGCTTATCGAAGCTGTATATTCATTGAGAAATGGCTACGACTATTTCAGCAAGTGCATCATGAACATAATCGTCAATGACTACATACATAAAATCCAGCATGAAACTGTTCCAAAGGATTCGCAACTGGAAAAACTGAGTACACGCGAGATAGAGATTTTGAAACTTTGGGGCGATAGCCATACCAACAAGGAAATTGCCGATAAGTTATTTATAAGTGTTCGCACCGTTGAGTCACACAAGACTCATATAATGAATAAGTTAAATCTGAAAACATTTGTCGATCTTCTCAAGTATTCGATCAAGAATAATATCATCGAGATATAGTGCTCCCAAATACGACATTCCGTGAAACACGGAAGCAATTACGCTAGACTCGTAATTTAATGATATTGAGGCTGTTTTGTGAATTTCCTAAGACATTTTCTCGTAATTTTGTTTGTCGAAATAATAGTTATTATAATTTGTAAAACAAACAAATAAAATTAATTGATATGTCAAACGTGTTAGATGTTAAGGTAAACGAATTCATGGCAAAAGTAATTGCCAAGAATCCAGGAGAATTGGAATTTCACCAAGCAGTGAAAGAAGTTGTAGAATCTATTCTTCCTTTTATTGAAGAAAATCCTAAGTACAAAGCTGCTAAAATTCTTGAGCGTATGGTAGAACCAGAACGCGTAATCATATTCCGTGTTCCTTGGGTTGACGATAAAGGTGAAATACAAGTTAACCGTGGATTCCGTATCCAAATGAACAGTGCAATTGGACCATATAAAGGTGGTTTGCGTTTGCACCCAACAGTTAGCTTAGGCGTATTGAAATTCTTAGCTTTCGAACAAGTATTCAAAAATAGTTTAACAACACTTCCTATGGGTGGTGGAAAAGGTGGTTCTGATTTCGATCCTAAAGGAAAATCAGATGCTGAAGTTATGCGTTTCTGCCAAAGCTTCATGACAGAATTATCGAAACATATCGGTGCTGATACTGACGTACCTGCAGGTGACATAGGTGTTGGTGGACGTGAAATAGGTTACTTGTTCGGTCAATACAAAAGATTAAGAAATGAATTTACTGGTGTATTAACAGGAAAAGCTCTTGGATGGGGTGGATCATTAATTCGTCCAGAAGCAACCGGTTACGGACAAGTATATTTCGCAGAAGAAATGCTTAAAACACGCAACGATTCAATAAAAGGTAAAATCTGCGTTGTTTCAGGTTCAGGAAACGTTGCTCAATACTGTATTGAAAAAGCTACTCAATTAGGCGCTAAAGTCGTTACAGCTTCTGACTCTAACGGATTCATTTATGATCCTGCGGGTATCGATGCTGAGAAATTAGCATTCATTATGGATCTTAAAAACAACAAACGCGGACGTATTAAAGAATACGCTGATAAATACAAATGTGAATACCACGAAGGTAAAACACCTTGGGGTATCAAATGCGATGTTGCTTTACCATCAGCTACACAAAACGAACTTAACGGTGAAGATGCTAAAACTCTTATCAAAAACGGATGTATGTGCGTTTCTGAAGGTGCTAATATGCCTTCAACACCTGAAGCTATCGAAGTATTCATCAAAGCAAAAATTCTTTACGGTTTAGGTAAAGCTGCTAATGCAGGTGGTGTTGCAACTTCAGGTCTTGAAATGAGCCAAAACTCAATGCGTTTAAGCTGGACTCGCGAAGAAGTTGATGCTAAATTACATAGCATTATGAAAAATATCCACGCAACATGTGTAAAATATGGTACTGAAAAAGATGGTTATATCAACTATGTAAAAGGTGCTAATATTGGTGGATTCATTAAAGTTGCTGATGCAATGATGGCTTTCGGCGTTATTTAATAATGTCTTTTAAAAAACAATACTTTCGGGCATTTTGTTCGGTAAGTATGTAAAAATAAAAGGGACTGTCCAAAAAGGGTCAGTCCCTTTTTTCATTACATGCAATTATAAAAATAGTCGAGTTTTGTTTCCTGATACCATTCTGTTGTAGAACACTGTGCAGAAAATTTCGGAGCGTTTACTCCTTTTTCAAATAACTTATCGCCGGTAAATACACGAGCTTCATCCCACAATTCTGCATCAATAAAATGCTGCAAAAGCGTTGTACCTCCCTCGATGATAACAGATTGAATATCGTTTGAATGTAAATAATCGAGCATTGTAAACGGTGATATTGTATTGAGCTTAACATAGTCTGCATGAGCTTGCAACAAACCTTCGGTTTCTGTAAATAGTATTGTTTTGGCTGTACCATCAAATAACTGTAAGTGAAAGGGTAATCGTCCCAGTCTGTCAATCGAAATACGCAACGGATGCTTTCCCGGCCAATCGCGCGTCGTTAACGACGGATTATCGATAATAGCCGTATGCGTACCAACCATTATAGCGGTTTCTTCTGCTCTCCATTTATGTACCAACCGCCTGCAAATATCGTTTGTAATCCACAAACCTTTTTGCGATGTTTTCAGTTCAGGTGCAATGTCAATAAAACCATCTTTGGTTTGTGCCCACTTTAAAATAAGATACGGACGCTGTTTTTCATGAAACGTAAAAAAACGGCGGTTAAGAAAACGACTTTGCTGCTCAAGAATCCCAATAACAACCTCAACACCTGCTTTTTGTAAACGCTCAACACCACGACCGGCAACTTCCGAAAACGTATCAATACATGAAATGACAACTTTGGGTATACGATTTTCAATGATCAAGTCGGTACAGGGCGGTGTTTTCCCCCAATGCGAACAAGGTTCAAGATTTACATAAAGCGTTGATTTTGACAAACATGTTTTATCATCAACCGATTCTACAGCATTTACCTCGGCATGAGCCTTGCCATACTCTTTATGATAACCCTCTCCTATTATTTTATTATTATAAACAATCACACTCCCAACCATCGGATTGGGTGCAACGCTGCCGGCGCCAAGTTGTGCTAACTGCAAACAACGTTTCATGTATTGTTCGTCTTGATTCATTTTTTTTTGATTAATTTGTAAGGAATCATTTTGAGTGAAGTCCAAACCATTAAAAGTACTAAAATTTTAAATTATGGCAAAAATAGCATTAAAAGGAAACGCAATCAATACCAATGGAGATTTACCCAAAGGCATCGCACCGGATTTTACACTTGTAAAAAGCGATTTATCATCTGTAAAATTATCTGATTTTAAAGGTAAGAAAGTGATTTTAAACATTTTCCCAAGCCTCGACACAGCAGTATGTGCAGCATCGGTGCGCAAATTCAATGCAGAACTTAATGCATTAGAAAATACCGTTGTATTGTGTATTTCGAAAGATTTGCCATTTGCACACAAACGATTTTGCGAAGTAGAAGGATTAGCAAATGTAATAAGTCTATCGGAATTTAGAGATAAACATTTTTCAACGACCTATGGAGTTGAAATAGTTGACGGACCTTTGGCCGGATTAATGGCTCGCTCTGTAGTTGTTATCAACGAAGCAGGAACGGTTACCTATAGCGAACTTGTTCCCGAAATCACTCAAGAACCCAATTACGCAGCGGCTATCGTCGCTGTAAAAAAGTAAAATTTTAGGTTTATATAGTAGTAGTTTTAATTCTCTGAAAGCCTGCAATGTTTGCTGATATCATTGCAGGCTTTTTTTGTTACTTTTGAAAAAAATACAAAAAAAATGATTCAATTAACTATTATATCACATCCTCAATACTTTACAGGAGAAAGAAGTTTACTGACTGAACTGTTTGAACAAGGAATGTCTCTCTTTCATTTACGAAAACCCGAAAGCTCTATTGAAGAACTTCGAACATTTATTGCAGCAATTCCTTGTCAGTACCACTCTCGCATTGTGATTCATTCGCACTATTCGTTAGCTTCAGAATTTGCATTGAAAGGCATACATTGCACTTCAAAAGGACGTGAATCGTTTTATGAGTGGCAACATTTACCAATACAAAAAAGTATTTCGACGCATGGCTTTTGCGAAGCTGCAGCTGTCGACGAAACATTTGCATACGCCTTTATTAGTCCCATTTTCGATAGTATTTCAAAACCCGGTTATTCACAGGCATTTATGCACGATGCACTACAACAATTTTTAACCCGACCACGTAAAACCAAATTCATTGCATTGGGTGGCATTACCAATCACAACATACAAATATGCAAACAGTTAGGATTCGATGGTGTTGCTGTTTTAGGCTCGTTGTGGAATGCTTCAGATGTTGTCACCCAATACAACCATTTAGAATCTTGTTGTTTATAAAATTGAACGGCCATGAAAAGATCTATACTATTATTTCTATTTGCAATCGGGTGCATTTCACTTGAAGCAAAAGATTTTAAAGGAGCCGAAATTTATTCAACTCAATCGTACTTATATGGGAGAATCGAAATGAGCATAAAGGCAGCTCCGGGAAGTGGTCAAATTTCATCATTTTTTCTCTATCGTAATGGTTCTGAGCAATCATCTGTATTGTGGCAAGAAATTGATATTGAGATTTTTGGCAAAGACACTAACAGTTTTCAATCGAATGTAATTGTTGAAGCTGTAGAGGGGAAACAACAAATGACAGAACAAATACACCTAACACCACGCAGCCTTTCTGCCAATTATCATATTTATGCAATTGAATGGACACCCGATTCAATACGTTGGTTTATTGACGATTCACTCATCAGAACTGAAAAAAGTAAAGCAAAACTGTGCAACGCGGCCATGAGTTTGCGTTTTAATCATTGGGCTTCGAACAGTACTGCTTGGGTAGGAGCATTTAACACATCGATTTTACCACAATACCAATACGTCGATTGGATTTCATATTCGTCATATACCCCAGGTAAAGGCGACAATGGTTCGGATTTTACATTTCAATGGAAAGATGATTTTTCAACATTCGATAACACCCGTTGGGCAAAGGCCAATTGGACCTTCACAGGAAATGTTGTCGATTTTTTACCCGAAAATGCTTACACAGAAAACAATCATCTTGTATTAAAATTACATAATAGTAAACCTTCTGCTATTGAAGAAAAATCTATAAAGCAAATCATTGAAGTGTTTCCAAATCCCTCTTCAAATACATTTTCAATAAAAATACATGCACCAAGCAATGCCTTTATTCAACTCACCCAAACTGATGGGAAAATCATCTATTCGTCAACACTAAGCAATACAGCTTATGAAACTGAAATAAATGCTATTTTAGAAAAGAAGAATGATGGTATTTACATTCTTTCGGTTTATGATAAAAACAACATTATCGACACAAAAACAATCATTAAACAAAGCAACTAATTTAAATACAAATGAAAATAGCCCAACTGCAATATATTAGTCCACAATACACAGAGAATACGTATTTTTCACATATTCAAGAAATTATCGACGCCGGCATTAAATGGGTTCAAATTCGTGTAAAAGATATCGATGAAGAAACATGGCTCGACATTGCAACAAAAGCAGTAGAGATGTGTCATCGTCAAAAAGTCATTTGTATCATCAATGACAATCCTGAAATCGCCCTCAAATCGGGAGCCGATGGTGTTCATTTAGGTAAAAATGATATGCTTCCATCGCAAGCCAGAACGATAATCGGTAACAACAAAATTATTGGAGGAACGGCCAATACCATCGATGATATTCGTACATTAGTTTCAGAAGGAGTTGATTATATTGGACTCGGACCTTTTCGTTTTACAACGACGAAAAAAAATCTAAGTCCGATACTTGGAATTGACGGTTACAAAGCTATTATGCACCAATGTAAAAACGAACATATTTCAACACCAATTGTTGCTATTGGCGGCATCACTCACGACGACATTACAGGCATTTGTGAAACAGGCATTTACGGCATTGCTGTATCGGGATTTATTGCACAGTCATCCGACAAGAAAAAAGTGGTTGAAAGTATTCAAAAAACCATGCAGAATGTATTGTAAAACACAGTATTTTTGCGTTACATAAATCAACCAATATTTCGGTTGATGTTTTTAATATTTTGAATTATGCAAACACTTAAAATAGCAGACAAAAGCTTTAATTCGCGCCTGTTTACCGGAACAGGAAAATTTGGCTCGAATAAAGAAATGGAAGAAGCACTGCTAGCTTCGGGTTCGGAATTGGTAACAGTAGCTCTGAAACGAGTTGACCTCAAAAATGCTGACGATGATTTATTGTCGCACTTAAAACATCCACAATTACATTTATTACCAAATACATCGGGGGTTCGCAATGCAAAGGAAGCAATTTTTGCTGCAGAATTGGCACGCGAGGCTTTAGGCACAAATTGGTTGAAGCTTGAGATTCATCCCGATCCAAAATATCTTTTACCCGATAGCGAAGAAACGCTTGCTGCAACATACGAGTTAGCCAAACGAGGATTTGTTGTTCTCCCTTACATTCAAGCCGATCCTATTTTATGTAAAAAGCTTGAAGATGCAGGTGCTGCTGCTGTCATGCCATTAGGCTCTCCTATTGGAAGTAATTTGGGATTAGAAACTCGCCGTTTTCTACAAATTATTATTGAACAAAGTAAACTACCCGTAGTTGTTGATGCGGGAATCGGAACACCATCGCACGCTGCAGAAGCAATGGAAATGGGAGCATCGGCAGTATTGGTTAATACAGCAATAGCTGCGTCGGCAAATCCAGTTCAAATGGCAGAGGCATTTAAACTTGCCGTTGAAGCCGGACGAATGGCTTATGAAGCAAAACTTGCTCCTCGGAGTAATCAAGCTCATGCCACAAGCCCTCTCACCGGATTTCTCAGTTCGTTATAATATAAAAGGAAGAGCCGAAGAATGTACTTCGGCTCTTTTTATTTGATACGCAACTGTTTGCATTGATAATGCATCTTTAAAAAACAAACGTACGAAATTATGCTGTCGATACTCATACCAGTTTTCAATTTTGATATTCGAGCCTTAGTTCATGAGCTTCACAATCAAACAATGAAGTTGTCGATACCTTTTGAGATTCTCGTTATCGACGATGCTTCTGAACAAAAATACAACATAATAAATCGTAACATAACAACATTATCAAACGTCAGATATGTTGAGCTAGCTGAAAATATTGGTCGTTC
>JACCEE011705542.1_pt1 | contig 16435 bp, 10 predicted proteins | sample 7449931 | NCBI WGS metagenome assembly JACCEE01 (sample SAMN15323457, study PRJNA562643) | freshwater metagenome | isolation source: river surface water | place: USA:Blue River Watershed | collected 2017-08-19 | reverse complement strand
TTCTTGCATCGATAGTTCCTGAGGAGTGTAGCTGCGAGTCGATTTTCGAATCTTCAATACCTCCATCAGGGGTTTTCCTCCAACGGTTTGAGGTGCAGGTAACTTAATTGTATCCATACTTTGCGAAAAGCCAGCTAGTGAAAATACCAAGAAAAAGAATAAACAAAATGTTTGCGATTTCATAATTGCTCAGATTATAAGCCTAGTGTCTTTTTGATGTCTGATGGCAATGCGTTCTTGTGAATCATTATGGCTACAGTATAGCGCTTTACATATGGTTGGCTCATGTAGAACAATCCACCCCAACTGTTTGAATCCTTTGCCCACGAGTTTTTAATAATATAGAATGTTGCACCGGTTTGGTCCTTTGCTAAGCCTACTAAATGCATCAAGTGGTCGTCGGTGAGTGTTGTGTTGTCAAATGCAACAACCCTGTCGGCATCAGTAATATTCTTCTCAACAATAGGGCTATTGCCATTGAAAAGAGCCTTCTTCTTGTCGCCATTTGCCAAGCTACTCCACTTTGCCATCTCCAAGCCTGCAACTTCTTTTTGGCTCTCATCAGGAACAACCGCTAATCCCTTGCCATGCGAAAACCCTGTATTTCCTACATCACCATCCCAGCAAACAGTATAACCTTTTGCTATGGCATTCTCAATTACCTTAATAATGTCGCTGATAGGAAGGTTGTAATATTGAGCGTTCGACCAGTTGTCGGGAATTTCGAGTGTTACTTTAGTGTTGTACGGATAGTTTGAAAACGAGGTTAACTCAACATAATCATCGGGGTTAAATCCGTTGGCATCCCTAAATGCAGTTGGTGTGTAACTTTTTTCATTGTAGGAAAACGAGTTAACATCTTGCCCAAGATAAGCATCAAGAATCCCCTTAAATCCTGGAAACCATGCGGTAGAGAGTTGCTTGTTGGGGTTCTTAACAATTGCACCAAGGTATGCAGTCATTCCGGCAGTAAGTTCAGCATGAACATGCTCCTTTTCGCCATAGTTTAACCCTGGAAAAACAGTTTCGGGAACCATTCCCTTTACCTTAATCGTGTTGAGCACATCGTGCGCCTGGCCACCTTCCGAAAAGTTAGCCGTTCCATTTCTGCGAATAAACGAAACAGCCTTTTGTAGATAGGCCTCCTTTACAAAAAACATCTCCGACAAGTCAACACTTGGTTTTCCCATACGAAGCAACTCTGATTCGATAAAAGATGTTGTAGCAAAGCTCCAGCATGTGCCGGTGCGGTTTTGATCTTTTACCTCCGTATATGGAAGTCTAACTTCCTTTGTAAATTGATATCCGGCAACACGAACAGTATCTTGCGCCTTAACATTTATAAAGAGTAAAAGAGACAAGGAAAGTAATAGTAGTTTACTAATCTTCATGACAGTAGGTTTTAAACATTCGTTTGACAAGTCTCGACCAATTAAGCTTAATTGGGTGAGTAAAAGAAGAGAAATTTGACTGAATTTTAAAATTCACTATATTGCCCCCTGATTTAACTAGGGTAAATGCGTCGAGCACGAATCTTTTTGGCAATAACCGCCTATGTAGTTTTCATCGAAAGCTACATATCTAAATCCTTTTTTGCGCTCTTTGGGTCGAAACCCAAAAGCCGAAAAGAGGGAAAAGATTCTTGCACCTATAACTCTACCTGCATTCCCGTACACTCCTTTCTAAACAACCGATTCTTTACTCCCCAAAAAACGGTTTGTAATCTTGGCCTTGCCAACGGCTTCCTCGATCGTCATCTAAGAATCTGATAACCAAAATTAAACAATTTGCAGTCTCACTGGTTTAAGTGGGATTGTTGTGTTGCATATTACTATTCCCAAATACTAACTTAAATTTTAAACAATGAAGAAAGGTCTACTTTTCTTTGCAGCTACGCTGCTCAGCGCTCCCCTGTTTGCAGGAGGTATCTTGACAAATGCAAACCAAAGTGCTGCATATTTGCGTATGATAGCTCGCGATGCATCGACCCAGATTGATGCCGTTTACTACAACCCTGCCGGATTAACCAAACTAAGTGATGGAATTCACTTCTCGCTTAACAACCAAAGCCTATTCTCCAAAAGGACTATTGAAAATAAGTACCCATTGCTAAATGAATCAAAGTTTGTGGGTGATGTAACTGTTCCTTTGTTTCCTGGAATATATGGAGCATACAAAGTTGGCGATTGGGCCTTCTCCTTTGGCTTTAACCCAAGTGCTGGTGGCGGAACCGCCAGCTATGGCACAGGATTACCAAGTTTTGAGATTCCATTTTCGGGAATACCTGCCTCGTTAACTGCAAGTGGAATACCAACAACCGATTATACAGCAGATATCAACTTCGATGGTCGATCTGTATTTTGGGGAACTCAAGTCGGAGCTTCTTATAGAATCAACGATATGTTTAGTGTATACGCAGGTGTTAGAATGATTAATGCGGTGAACACGTATGAAGGAGAACTGAAAAATATCCGCATTAATCCAACATTTGCCCCACTTGGATTAAACGGAACATCGTTTGTTAAGGCAACAGACTTCTTTACAAATATGGCTTCATTGTTTGGAAACTTAGCTGGTGTTGATGAATCATTACAACCACTTATTGATGGTGGTGGCTCTTCTTTAACTCTTGCACAAGCAAAGGGCGCCGGATACCTTACAGACGCACAAGTAGCCTCAATTTCAGGTGGTTTTGCCTTGATAAATCCAAGCGTAGACCCAACAACGCTTAACATCGGCCAAATACAAGGTGCATACGCAGCAGCCTCTCCTACTCTTTTAGGCAAACAAGCTGCAATGGCTGAAAATGCAACAAACACACAAGACCAAGCAGTAGATGTTAAGCAAACAGGTACCGGTTACACTCCTATTATTGGTGTAAATATTACTCCAAACGATAAGATGAACATCGGTATAAAGTATGAGTTTAAAACAAAACTCGAACTCACTAACGATACAAAAAAGGATGTCGTAACCAACATGTTCCCTGATGGTGCAAAATTCAGGAGCGATATACCTGCGATTCTTTCGATTGGTATAGACTATAAGGTTTTGCCAGACCTAAAACTTGCGGCTGGGTTACACCACTACTTCGATAAAGATGCAGACTGGGAAGGCAAGGAAGAGTTTGTTACCGACAACCTTTATGAACTCTCCTTTGGTATGGAGTATAACGTTACAGAAAAGATTTTATTTAGTGCTGGATACCTTTATGCTCAAACCGGTGTTGGCCAAGGATACCAAACAGATATCAGCCACAGTCTTTCTTCCAATAGTGTTGGATTCGGTGGCGCATTTAAAGCAAACGAAATGCTTACTGTTAACGTAGGCATCCTGTATACCCAATACGTTCAAAGTCAAAAAGATATAAACTACACCGGTTTTGGCAGCGTAAAAGAAACCTACAATAGAAATAACCTGGGTTTTGGTATTGGATTCGATTTCCACTTCTAAAAGAAAGTATAGTGAAACAAAAAAGAGTTCCGGAATCCGGAACTCTTTTTTGTTTCTTATATCTTACTTCGATTTTTTTACCTCATAGTAGGAGAAAGGGAAGTCGGCCATTTCGGAGAGTTCCTCACCCGCCTCTTTCAACTCCTCATCATCCTCATCAAAATACCAGTTTATCATAACCGGAACCTTTGTTTTGTGTATTGCATTTATGTGAGTAATCATGTCGAAAAGGAACTTTGCCGACGACGAGTTGAAGTAGATCATCCTAAAATTAAATGCAATAGGCTTAGATATGCTAGGCTTGTTTTGGGTGATCTCAACTACAAACTCCTCTAACCAAGTAAGTATGGGCATGTAAAAATCACGAACATTTTCAGGTCGAGAGTAGCCGGACATTTCGAATGACATCGCAACATGATCGAAATTCACTTCTGGAGAAACATTTGTACCCTTAATTTTAAGCACTTCCATCTGGCAACAGATTAATTGAGCCATTTCACATTATGGCCTAAATTTAGAAAAAAAAACGTTCCGTTTGCGATTATCGACTTTTTTTAAAGACATATCGCCGATAATTCGCTGTGATTAAAAAACTTATTCGAGTTAACATTTTTAACACAAGCCCATACTATTCAACAAAATCTTACTTTTGTAGTAAATATAAAACGTATGCTACTTGCCGTAAACAACCTTACGATCTCCTTCCCCAGCCAAAACCAACCTGTTGTGAAAAATCTTTCATTTACAATAGATGAAGGGGAATGCCTTGGAATTGTTGGAGAATCAGGCTCAGGAAAATCATTAACGGCAATGTCACTAGCAGGGCTTCTTCCAAGAAACGCAATAACTAGCGGCGAAATCAACCTATGCAAAAGGGAAACAACTAAAAACCTAATGTGTTTCAGCGAGTCAGAGATTCGCCTGTTAAGAGGAAAAGAGATTGCCTACATTTTTCAGGAACCCATGACAGCCCTAAATCCGTCGATGAAATGTGGAAAGCAAATTATGGAGATGCTGCAGCAGCATACAAACCTTTCGAAGGATGAGATACAAAAAAAATCGCTCGATCTTCTTACTGAGGTACAAATCCCTGATCCACTCAAAGTTTTTTCGAGCTACCCTCACCAGCTGAGTGGCGGCCAGCGTCAACGCGTAATGATTGCCATGGCTATCTCGTGCTCACCCTCTCTCCTTATTGCTGACGAACCAACAACCGCACTAGATGTAACTGTTCAAAAAACCGTTGTTGAACTAATCAACAAGCTTCGGAAAGACAGAAACATGGCGGTTCTATTTATTACTCACGACCTTGGGGTAATATCCAAAGTAGCAGACAGGGTAATGGTAATGCGAAAAGGAGAAAAGGTTGAAGATGGAGATACGGCAGAAATTCTTTCCAACCCAAAGAAGGAATACACAAAGGGGCTTATGGCTTGCCGCCCATCTCTTGCTGTAAATCGAAAATTTCTTCCGGTGTTAAACGACTCCGGCAACCTAGTTCTTCAGGAAGAGTGCGAATCAATAACAAAAATTGCGGATGGCTCACTCCTGCTCTCTATCACCGACCTCTCCATTCGCTATAAGCTACAAAAAAAGCGTTTGTTTGATAGGGATAAATACTTTAAGGCTCTTTCGAACATAAACCTCTCCCTGTTTAAGGGCGAGACATTGGGGCTGGTGGGCGAATCCGGCTCAGGTAAAACCACCATCGGCCGCGCCATCGCGCTATTAATCGAGGAACGTAGCGGAAAAATAGCCTACAATGGAGTTGAAATAAACACGCTGTCGGGTTCCGATTACAAGCAATTCAGGAGAAGAGTGCAACTCATTTTTCAAGACCCATACTCGTCACTCAATCCTAAGCATACAGTAGAGAATATCCTTTCGGAACCAATGATTATACACAAGTTGGCATCGGGGTCGCAGCTAAAAAGTAGAGTTCTTGAACTTTTAAGGGAGGTAAATTTACCTGAAGGTAGTGAGCGAAAATACCCACACGAGTTTTCTGGGGGACAGCGTCAGCGCATCTGCATTGCAAGAGCACTTGCTGTGGATCCGGAATTAATCATATGCGACGAATCGGTTTCCGCTCTTGATGTCTCAGTTCAGGCCGGAATTTTAAACTTGTTAAACAGGTTAAAAGCAGAAAAAGGGCTTACCTACCTATTTATTTCACACGATCTCTCAGTTGTAAAACATATGAGCGATAGAGTGGTAGTCCTAAAGGATGGCGTTATACAGGAAATGGGTCCAAGCGAAGAGGTTTACAAAAACCCAACCAGCGAATATACCAAGCAGCTAATTGCATCGATACCCGGAATTAAGTAACCATCCAGGGTATCGACACAACAAACCGTTTAGTCAAAAAAACCGTTGTCGTTTTTTTCCTCTGCCTCACTTGGCATTACAGGGCAATCAATATCTACAGATAGCGAAACCGGTTTTGCAAACATTGCTTTTCCATTGATTCCTAACGAAGGATCAGCATATACTTTTTGCAGAAAAGTGCCCCAAATAGGCAGCGCCATGGTTGCACCTTGCCCTTCGGTAATTCCCTGGAAGTGGATAGCTCTGTCTTCACCACCAACCCAAGCACCACCAACTAAATTGGGTGATATCCCCATAAACCATCCGTCAGATTGGTTTTGAGATGTACCTGTCTTACCGGCAAGAGGTCCTTCCAGCTTATAGCGGTAGCGTAACCGGCGACCTGTTCCATGATCAACAACACCCTGAAGAAGGTTCAACATTAGGTAAGCTGTTTGCTCGCTAATTGCTTCATTCTTCTTTGTCTTAAAGGTTGCAAGCACATTCCCATTTTTATCTTCAATACGGGTAACGTAAAGTGGATCGATGTGGATACCTCTGTTTGCAAACGTTGAGTATGCCCCAACCATTTCGGAAACAGTAAAATCGGATGTGCCAAGGAATATGGAAACAACCGGGTCGATATAACTCTTGATACCCAGCTTGTGGCTTATTTCAACAACATTTTCAGGATTGAACTGCTTCATCAACCAAGCAGAAATGTTGTTTACCGAGTTTGCCAACCCCCACTTAAGCGTAACCATTTGACCATCGTAGTCGGTTTCACCCGAATTTTTAGGTGTCCAAGTTGAGTCTCCAACCACAAAAGTTTGAGGAACATTTGGAACCATGAAACAAGGAGAGTATCCCTCCTGCATTGCAAGAGTATAAAGGAAAGGTTTAATGGTTGATCCAACTTGACGTCTGCCCCTCATAACCTGATCGTACTTAAAGTATCGATAGTTTGGCCCACCAACATATGCTTTAACGTATCCGGTATGCGGATCCATTGCCATAAATCCGGCACGCATATATCGCTTGTAATGCTTTATGCTATCAAGCGGGGTCATAACTGTATCACGTTCACCCTTGTATGTGAATATGGTCATGGTTGTTTTGGTGTTGAAACTCCGCTTTATCTGCTCATCTGAAAGCCCGTTCTGACGCAACGTATAGTAACGTGGCGATTGCTTCATGGCTTGTTCTATAATCATATCCACTTGTGCACGAGGAACCTCCCTCGCATAAATTGGATAGCCCTTACTTTTCTGCTCCTTGTCGAAAGCGGGTTGAACAGTTTCACCAAGATGAGCAACAACTGCCTCTTCGGCATACTCTTGCATTTTACCGTTCAACGTGGAGTAAATCCGTAAACCATCGCGATAAATATTATAAGGTGTACCGTCTGCCTTTATGTTCTTATTGCACCAGCCATACAAGGGGTTTGTTGCCCATTCCAAGGAGTCGGCCTTATAGCTATCATAAGAAATAAACTTATCCCTTTCCGGTTCAGTGGCAGTTAAAATAAGACGAAGTGTCTCCCTGAAGTAGGTTGCAAGACCTTCGTTATGATCTTGCACTTGGTAGTGCAGCACAATTGGAAGTTTTTGCAACGAATCGGCCACTGCATCCTCAATAAAACCGTATCGAGCCATCTTTTCAATCACAAGATTTCTCCTCTCAAGCGAGCGCTCAGGGTTTCTCACCGGGCTATATCGCGTGGGGGCATTAACCAAACCTGCAAGCAGCGCAGCTTGCTCAACTGAAAGGCTATCGGGGGTAGTGTTGAAGTATGTTTTTGCTGCCGATTTTACGCCAAAAACAGTTCCACCAAATGGAACCGTATTAAGATACATCGCTAAAATCTCATCTTTCGTGTAGTTTCGCTCAAGTTTAACCGCAGTTACCCACTCCTTAAACTTAGCAAGAACTAGCTTCACCTTGCGGGTTACGCCCCACTCGTTGCTTGTAGTATCGCGCGGAAATAAGTTTTTTGCAAGCTGTTGCGTTAGGGTAGAACCACCACCGGCATCTCTATCGCCCATCACAATCGTCTTCACCAAAACGCGACCTAATCCCCTAAAATCGATCCCCGAATGGCTTCTGAAACGCACATCTTCGATGGATATAAGGGCATTCTCGATATTCGGCGAAAGCTCCTCATAGCTTGTGTAGGAGCGGTTTTCGATATAATACTTTCCCAACAAAACATTGTCTTCCGAATAAACCTCAGACGCTAAGTTGCTTGTTGGATTTTCAAGGTCTTCAAAAGAGGGCATGGGACCAAACACCTCCATTGTGATAAGAGTAAATAGCAACGCCCCAATAAATAAAGGGAAAGCCAAAATACCCCAAAACCAAATCAAAAATTTTCTCTTAAAACTAGATGAATTCTGCATCGTATCTACGTTTTCAAAACATCCGTAAAAATAGAAAATAAATATTGTAATCTAAATTTTGAAGTTAGGAAGGTAATTGATTTACTTTGTGCAATTCAAAAACAATAAGGGGAATGCAGGATAATTTGGTAATTGTGGAGTCGCCTGCTAAGGCCAAGACCATAGAAAAGTTTTTAGGGAAAGACTTTCTCGTGAAATCTTCCTTTGGTCATATACGCGACCTGACTAAGAATAAGTTAAGTATAGATGTTGAGAACGACTTTGAGCCTTCCTACACGGTAGATGCGGCAAAAAAGAAGATGGTCTCAGAACTAAAAGAACTTGCAGCAAAAGCAAAGGTCGTTTGGCTTGCATCTGATGAGGACCGGGAGGGAGAGGCCATTTCTTGGCACTTAAAAGAGGTGTTGGAACTCGATCCTGCAAAAACAAAGCGGATAGTTTTTCACGAAATTACCAAAGAGGCCATTCTTAATGCAATAAAGAACCCTCGGCAAATTGATATTAACCTAGTTAACGCGCAGCAAGCTCGTCGAATTCTTGACAGGTTAGTTGGTTACGAGGTTTCTCCTATTCTTTGGAAAAAAGTAAAACCATCGCTCTCTGCCGGGCGGGTTCAATCGGTAGCAGTTAGGCTGATTGTTGAGCGCGAGCGCGAAATCATGGGTTTCACCTCCGATTCCAACTTCCGCATCCAAGGTCATTTCAAGGGACTAAATGGAGATATCCGTGCCGATTTAAATCGCAGATTCCCGAGAACCGATGAGGCAAAAAAATTCCTTGAGCATTGCGCATCGGCAACATTTACGGTAGAAGATATCTCTAAAAAACCGGCAAAAAAATCGCCGGCATCACCGTTTACTACGTCTACCCTTCAGCAGGAAGCGAGTAGAAAGTTGAGTTTCTCTGTTGCCCAAACAATGACCGTAGCACAGAAACTATACGAGGCGGGATTCATTACATACATGAGAACCGACTCTGTTAACCTTTCAGAAACAGCGCTTAACGGTGCTCAAAAAGTTATCGAATCAATGTATGGAAGTAAGTATCACTTCTTACGACGATTCAAAACCAAATCGAAAGGAGCGCAAGAAGCCCACGAAGCAATTCGTCCAACATACATGGAGAACCCTTCCATTGAAGGAACATCAGCAGAAAAAAGGCTCTATGAACTTATTTGGAAAAGAACTATTGCTTGCCAAATGGCTGATGCGGCTCTCGAGAAAACTACAATTACAATTGGAGTATCCCAAAAACAGGAACGATTTGAAGCCATTGGCGAAGTTCTCCTTTTCGATGGATTCCTAAAAGTATACATAGAGGGCACCGACGACGAAAACGAGGATGAAAGCGGAGCACTTCTACCCAAAGTTACTGCGGGCGAAAACCTCGCAGCAAAACAAATTACTGCAACAGAAAGATTCACCCAAAAACCTCCTCGATACTCCGAGGCAAGTCTTGTAAAAAAAATGGAGGAGTTAGGTATTGGTAGGCCTTCTACATATGCACCAACCATCTCCACAATCATTACCAGAGGCTATGTTTTGAAGGAAGACAGACCTGGTGTTGAGCGCAACTACACAATACTAAAACTAGTTAGCGGAACTATTAATCAAGAAGTCAAAACTGAAATTCACGGTGCCGAGAAGAGTAAACTCTTTCCAAGCGACATTGGAATTCTGGTGACCGACTTCCTTACCGAGCACTTCACCGAAATCCTGAGCTACGATTTTACTGCAAACGTCGAAAAAGAATTTGATGAAATTGCCTTGGGATCAATCGAATGGAGCAAAATGCTTAAGCGATTCTACACAACTTTTCATAAGATAGTAGAAGAAACAACCAAAAACTCTCAACCAAGCAAGGGTGAGCGGATGGTTGGAACCGACCCAAAGACGGGGAAAAACATATATGTTCGAATTGGACGTTTTGGCCCAATTGCCCAGCTGGGCGAAAGCGAAACCGCTACGGGCGAAAAGCCACAATTCGCCAGCCTTCAAAAAGGACAACTCATTGAATCTTTAACGTTGGACGAAGCGCTGAAGCTATTTGTATTACCAAGAAAACTGGGTAAACACGAGGACGATGAGATAACCGTTGCAATCGGAAAATTTGGCCCTTACGTTAAGCATAAGTCAAAATTCTTTTCAATAAAAGCAGCCGAACACGATCCATACAGCATCACACTTGAAGAGGCAATAATCTTGATAAAAGAGAAGTTAATTGAGGAGCAAAATAAAATAATAAAAGAGTTTAGCGAAAAAACCGGCCTTAGGGTTCTTAATGGTCGTTTTGGCCCCTACATCACCTTCGAGAAGAACAACTACAAAATTCCGAAGGGAACCGATCCGAGTAGTTTAACATTGGATGACTGTCTGAAAATCATGAGCGAAACACCAGCGAGTGGACCATCAAAAAATGGAAAAGCCTCTCGATTTGGGAAATCAACTAAAACAACCAAACCGGCAGCTACCGCAACAACAAAAACGGTTAAAGCCAAAAAAACAACAAAGACAGCAAAAGCAAGCAAACCAAAAACTAAAAAATAATCGATGAAGCTGGAAGAAATCCTTGAACCCGTAAGTAATTCGCTGCTAGCGGAGGCGTCTCGGCAGCTTCCAGCAACCATTGGCCGACAGGTTTTGCCCATAATTCCGGGCCTTACAAATATTGATGAGGCAGAAATTTTGTTGCTCGGAGTGTACGCGGGTGAATCAAATTCCGATTGGTCCCCTAACGAAGTAAGAGCAAACTTATATAAGTTGTTTGCGCCACACGGGATGAAGCGAGTTGCCGATTTGGGTAATATCTCGAATAATCTTAGTGCTGAGGACCACGAAAAAGCACTTGAGTTTATCTCAGAGTTATGTGCCAGTCAAAAGAAAACATTGTTAGTTTTCTCCCCGGACCAAAACAACACCTTTCAGTTGTTTAAGGGGATTCGTAGCCAAAGAAATGACGCAGGGGTTGCCGTGATTGACAACACCCTCGATATGGACACGATTTTAGGCGCAAATCCTGCGCCTAAATATCTTTCCAAGATCATGGAAGATCCATCGAATGAGCCAATGTTCATGTCGGTTATTGGAATTCAAAACTACTTGACAAATCCTTTAGATATTGAACTTTCCAATAAGATATATCTTGAATTACTGCGTCTAGGCGATCTGCGAGCAGACCTAAAGGGTGCTGAACCAATTCTTCGCGACGCAAACGTAGTAAGTTTCGATATGAGCGCAATTCGTTTTGCCGATAATCCCGATTGTAAAAGTGCAGGTCCTAATGGACTCTATGCAGAAGAAGCCTGCTTACTTTCCCGGTATGCAGGTTTTGCCGATAAGGTTGACGTATTTGCCCTGTTTGGATATTTTAGCAGCAATACGCCTCAAAACATATCGCTACAGCTTGCGGCACAACTAATATGGCACTTTCTTGACGGTCACGCAAACAGAAAACGAGAATATCCCCTGACAAATACCAAGAAACTCCAAAAGTTTATTGTAAAGTTGGGAAAAGATGATGAAGAGCTAATTTTTTACAAGAGTAAGCAAACCGACCGATGGTGGATGGAAATCTATTCTAACAAAAATAAAAAAAATCCACAGCTAGTTTCTTGCCGTTATGATGATTATCAAGAGGCTAGTAGACAAGAAGTGCCCTATAGATGGCTTTGGTACTACAAAAAATGGAACTAAAGTGATTTTTTATTGGAACTTTCGTCCAACATTTTAGTATAAACTCCGTGTGTTCTTCGCACAGTACAACTATTTCGCGTGTGAAAATTTGTTTGAGAATTTTTTTTTTACTTATTTTACCTTTCAGTTGAAAAAACATTGGGGTATTTATATGAGAAGGCTTTTACTACTTCTATTTTCTGTTGCAAATCCTTTGTTGGCGCTCTATGCCCAGCAAACGCCCCAGTTTAGCCATAACATGTTCAACCAAATGGCTATCAACCCAGGTTATGCCGGTAGTTCCGATTTGATTTGTGCTTCAGTCATAAACCGTCAGCAATGGGTCGGCTTCGAGGGCGCTCCGTCAACCACGGTTGTTAACGTAAACTCGCCCTTTCGTCTATTTGGTGCTTCGCATGGAGCAGGTATTACTGTATACAACGATAAATATGCGTTCAATAACGATATCGATATCAACGTAAGTTACGCATACAGGATGAACGTTGCTAACGGTCAACTTGGTATTGGTATTTCAGGTGGTTTCATAAACCCATCACTTGATCCAAAATGGAAAGATCCTGATGGTGGAACAGGAACAGGAGATCCAAGTATTCCGCAACAGAAAGAGAGTGTAATGAGTTTAGATCTGGGCTTTGGTTTGTTTTACAAGACAGATCGGATGTATTTTGGCATATCGTCACAACACCTAAACGAGCCTGCACTAAACAAATCAGAAAAAGCATCAACGCTTAAACGTCACTACTATTTATCTAGTGGCTATAATCTTGCACTACCCAATCCCTCATTTGAAATCATTCCAAGCGTTTTTTTGGTAACCGATGGAGCCAGTTCTGCGTTAACGGTGAATACAAATGTACTTTACAATAAAAGAATATGGGGGGGCGTTTCTTACAGACTTAACGATGCAGTTATCGGGATGTTTGGTGTAGAACTGTTCAATGGTGTAAGAATCGGATACGCTTACGATTATTCTTTATCCGACATTAGCAGCTATAACGATGGCACTCATGAGTTTATGGTGAGTTACTGTTTTTCTTTGAAAAAAGAAAAACCACCACAAAGGTACAAGAGTATAAGATTTTTGTAATTTGCATCAAATTTATAACGGAATATTTTGTCTATTTGCTCATAAATAACCGACTATGAAAAGAATTCTTGTTCTAGGTCTCTTAGCGGCAATAATTACAGGTTGCGGCCCGAATACAAGCGGCGAATTAATTGGAGTAGAAGGGCGGAGAAGTTACGGCGAAATGCCTCCCTACGGGATGGTATTTATACCACAAGGCTCTTATAACATGGGAGCGAGTGACCAAGATATGGCTTGGTCAGTAACTGCACCGGCCAAAACAGTTTCTGTTGATGCATTCTGGATGGATCAAACAGAAATAACCAATAACGAATACCGCCAATTCGTAAACTATGTTACGGATTCAATATCTCGTCGTCTACTCGCCGATCAGATGGACGATTTTGCAATCGCCGAGGATGAGTTTGGCAACGAAATCGACCCGCCGGTATTGAACTGGGAAACACCAATCGACCCAAAAGATGAAGAACAAGCATCTATTCTGGACTCGATGTACTATGGCACACAAGAGCGCTTTTATCGCCGCAAAGAAATAGACACCCGCAAGTTACAATTCGAGTATTTTTGGATTGACCTAGTTCAGGCTGCTAACCCAAAGAATCGTTACAACTACGAGGAAAAGAGATATTCCGGAAATATCGTGAACGTTATGGGCGAAGAGGTTCCAATCACCGATCGTTCATCCTTCATTATTCGCGACGTTATAAATGTATACCCTGATACACTTTGCTGGATAAGCGATTTCACATACTCATTCAACGAACCATATACATCGGCATATTTCTGGCATCCTAGCTATGATGAATATCCTGTAGTCGGTGTTTCTTGGAAGCAAGCTTCTGCTTTTGCTATATGGCGCACTCAAACACTTAGCAAGGAACTTACCAAAAGAGGCGAATCAATTGTGCATGATTATAGACTTCCGACCGAAAGCGAATGGGAGTATGCAGCAAGAGGTGGTCTCGACTTAAACAAGTTCCCTTGGGGCGGACCTTACACAAGAAACATGACTGGTTGTTTCCTAGCTAACTTTAAACCTCTACGAGGCAACTATATTGACGACGGTGGTTTAAATACAGTTCCCGTTGCCAGCTACGAGCCCAATGACTTTGGACTATACGATATGGCAGGTAACGTGGCAGAATGGACATCGAATGCTTTTGATGACGCTGCCTACATGTATACTCACGACATGAACCCTGATTATAAGTATAACGCTAAACCAAATGATCCTCCAGCCCTCAAGAGAAAAGTAATTAGAGGTGGCTCATGGAAGGACATTGGATATTTCTTGCAAAACGGAACAAGAACTTATGAGTATCAAGATACTGCTAAGCCATATATCGGTTTCCGCTGCGTAAGAAGCTTTATGCCAGGAGGAAACTAGTAACTCTTTAAAACTTCCACAATGGGATTAAATATAACTGAAATAGTACAGAGTGACGGCTGGAAAAACTTCATGGCCAAGCTATATGGGTTGGGTGCTGCCGTTGTTATTATAGGAGCCTTATTCAAACTCATGCACTGGAAAGGTGCTTCCATTGCCCTTATTTTGGGCATGGGAACAGAGGCTGTTATCTTCTTCTTTTCAGCATTTGAACCCCCTCATGAGGAGGTTGACTGGACATTGGTTTACCCTGAATTAACAGGTATATCCGATGAAGACGAGTTGAAAAAATATCGTTCTGCTCGTAACGGAGGTATGGATGGCGATGCTATTCAAGAAATTATTACTGGCGTTATGGCCGCTTCCGGAATACAACAAGCCGTTGCAACACCTCAAGTAGCACAACAACCTGCTGCACGAGTGGAATCTTCCGGTGGTAATGGTAGTTCTGCAGGATTTGTCTTTACCGAAAAATTCAACCAAATGCTTGAAAAAGCAGAAATTGGACCTGAACTTTTCGACAAAGTTGGAAAAGGACTTACAAAACTTGGCCAAACAACAGAAAAATTATCTGATCTATCGAATGCTGCTAATGCTTCTACCGAATTCACCGAAAAGATGAAGTCGGCTTCAAGTTCAGTTGGCTCATTTACAGAAAAATATGAGCAATCATCACAAGTACTTGGTGAATCGATCAATTTAGTTTCGGAAACGTACCAAAAAACAGCAGGTGTTGTTTCACAAGCAGGCGATAGGTTTAACGAAGGGGTTACTCAATCTGCAGCTAGCCTTAAGGGGCAAATTGATGCAGCAGGCCAAGAATTAAATTCAATTATTACCACAGCAGCACATAAGGTTGCATCTGATATCTCCGGCTCTGCTACCGACTTGGTAAATAGTTATGGCGATATAACCAGCCAGATTAAGATAGATCACGCATCCGTTTCAAACATTAATCAGACTTACGTTCAGCAACTTCAGGTGCTAAATAAGCATTTGGAATCGCTTAACCAAGTTCATGAGCAACAGATCAATCAGTCGGATAGATACCTTAAGGAATCTGGTAATTTATATTCCGGTGTAGAAAAGATGGTTGCCGATCTTCAAAAATCAATTGAAGAGGTTCAACGATTGAAGCAAGGCGTTACGACACTTAACCAAAATATCGATTCATTGAATACAGTATATGGAAATATGCTTTCGGCGATGAACGTAATGTCCAATAACTAACAACCGTATATAAGCGAATTAAGCTATGGGGCACGGAAAAGAAACACCAAGGCAGAAAATGATAGGTATGATGTACCTAGTACTTACGGCCATGCTTGCTCTCAACGTTTCGGCTGAGGTATTGGAAGCATTTGTCTTGGTGGACCAAGGTCTCATTCAAACATCTCGCAGCTTTGCTTCAAAGAACAGTAGCGCTTACAACGAATTCTCTATGGCAGAAAAACTTAATTCTGTTAAGGTTAAGCCATGGCGAGAAAAAGCAGACGAGATAAGAAAAAAGACTGAGGAGTTTAATAAATACATCAACGTCCTTAAAGTTAAATGCGTTAGACAAGCTGACGGTGAAGAAGCTGCTGCTGTTGTAAAAAATAAAAATGGAGAGGAAGAGGTTGAGGGCGAATTGCTATTAAATAAGTCTGATACCGATGCAGGAAGCCGTATTTTACTTGGCGATGATAAGAATGGAGAAGCATACGAATTAAGAAAAAAGATGGCTGCCTATAGAGATTTTCTACTATCATTTGTAGACGACAAGAAATCCTATGCTCCTTTGGTTACAACAATTCAAAACCTTCTAAACACTGACGAGCCAAAACAGAAAGAGGATGGCACTCCACGTACATGGGAAACCGGAAAGTTTGAAAGTGTTCCGGTTGCAGGTGTTCTACCCATTCTAACCAAAATGCAACTTGATGTGCTAAACTGTGAGGCTGAAATTATCAACTTCTTGTTAGCACAAATCGATGCAGGTTCGTTTAAGTTCAATAAACTTGAAGCCATTGTACAGCCAGTAAATGGTGAGTATATCCTTCAAGGAAGCGAATACGAAGCAAAAGTTTTCCTTGCAGCATCGGACTCTACTCAAGATCCGGAAATATTC
>JACCEE010257150.1_pt1 | contig 16435 bp, 18 predicted proteins | sample 7449931 | NCBI WGS metagenome assembly JACCEE01 (sample SAMN15323457, study PRJNA562643) | freshwater metagenome | isolation source: river surface water | place: USA:Blue River Watershed | collected 2017-08-19 | reverse complement strand
GAAATTTTGTGCATTTCAAAGTTGTATTTGCCACGTTGAAATTGCACTTAAAAATGTTATGTGCAACTTGCCCGTGCTGTCGACCTTTATTCTCAAATTAGCATGCTTCGATTGCCAGCAAGCTGTTAGGAGAAATAATGTTTTGCTCAAAGTGCGGTGCCACAAATAATGATGACGCAAAGTTCTGTGCTGCTTGTGGAGTGGCATTGAATGCACCGAGTGTGCAAGCAACAGAGGGTGTGGCAGTCGCTGCCAATACAGCAGCACTAAGTGACAAGGAGCTTGGCCTTTACTTGACGCCCGAGTTCATCAATTCCGCAGAATTTGAAAAGATGCATGGAGAGAAGACGGATTACTACCGCCAAGCATTTCTCCGCATATACGAAGTTGCAAAGCAAGGACGCTTTGAGTATGGGGATATGCGTGTTGCAAGTGGATTCAACTTATGGGCAGGTTTGTTAACGCCTGTGTGGCTAGCTTATCGCGGTGTTTACAAATGGGCTTGGTTTTATGTGTTCCTTGAAGCATTGCAATTTGGTCCGTTTACATCACCAATGAATCAGTTAATTTCGTTCGTTGTGAACTTAGCAATAGTGGGATGTTTTGGTAACTACTGGTACTACAAGTCCTTGAACGCCAAGCTTGCAGTTCAAGAAGAGGGCAAGAGTGTGGTTGCTAGCAGGATGGCGGATGCAATTGTTATGTTGATTGCAACAGTTGCTATTCCTTATGCGTTTTACACGTGGCTTGAAATGCTGTTTTGAAAGTTGTTGATATGAATAAACTATTTTTTCTTCCAGTATTGTTGTTAGTGGGTCTTGCTGGTTGCAATGACAAACGAACGTCTGCCCAACAAACTTTCGACAAAGATGTTCTTGCGTTGTCTGCGGCAGTATGGGCTAAGGGTGATATGACAAGAAAGTCTGCAGATGCTGCAAACGTTGCTGAACAAAAGCTCAGTGCGTACAAAGGGCAGAAGCTAGAAAAATGGTCATGTACAAAAACTGGAATGAGTTGTACAACCAGTGACAAAAAGCTTAGTTACAACATTAATTTATACCCTGACAAGTTCATCAGCATCAGTGCTTATGAAGGTGACACAATCACATTTACTGGTGAAGTAAAGAGGATTGATACGGGGATTGGTAGTGCCACAGTTTGGGTTACTGTGAACGCGGAAGCTGACGTGGCTGTTGCGAAGAAATAAAGTTTTGGAATTAGAAATCGTGCAAACATGTGGGATTTAGACGACAGAATTGCTGCGGCGTTTAAAACGGTTTTATAGCTGCTGCACGTGGAGTAAGCTACTAGGCCTGCTGGAGCATTGCGTTTGCAGCTTGTAGGGCTGATTTGAGGTGTTGCTGTGCATTTGCATGCAGCAAATGGTCGCAAATTTTTACTGCTGAAAACAAACTGTGGGTATGCAACAGTTTGACCCCATGCAACTAAGTTTTTTTACAGGCACAACCGCGTATCACATACATTCCCCACGTGTAGTGCTTACAGATGGTGCAAAGTACCTTGCTGAGCATGCACAGGCGTATTGGTTGATAGATGCAATCGCCAGCTACCTGCCATCACTTGTAAATCGCGAACACTTTGTAGCTGCATCCTTGGCTGTAAAAAATTCATCAGCCGTTTTGCTGCTTACTGATGGAAACTACAAAGAGTTAGCAATTCAGCACATACCGTTCACTGACTTTCCGATGCGTGAAATCACGCTGTTTGCTTGTTGGGGTGATGGCTATTGGGTGTTGATGCTGACTAGCGAGTACTGAGTACGTTCAATAAGACATCGTTAATCTTTAAGAGCCGCACTTTGTTTCCTCGGGTACATGGAATAGAAGGACTGCAAGCGTCCATTTACTTCGTACCCAACACGCATTCTTGGGTTGTCTTTTCTGTGCTCGTATATGTGGCATGAAACACAAAGAAGCTCCCAATTCTCAGGCCTGTCATCATGTTTCAGTCTATTTTTATGATGAACCTCTAAGAACTTTGTGATGAAACGCTCATTACATTTGGCACAATGAAACTTATCTCGCTTGTACTCATTAGCCTTTGTCCTGAAGTCATCGTTATAAACATTTGGCTTCGGGTTTGTTGAGAATCTGTTGTAGTCCATTCCCGTTGTTCTGTTAGTCGTGCTGAATTCATACACATACTCAGAAAACTTGTAATGACGAGCATCACGGTAACGCCCACCTAATGTTTGATTGACTTTTTTCATACAGAGCATGCAAGCTCTGAGGTTGCGTTTTACGGGGCGACTGCTGCCACTGAATAGAGTTAGCGAAAAGTTGTCATCGACTATTGATGATTCTTTCAGTGCGTATCTGTCGTAGAGACTGCCAGATTCAACACGTTGCTGCAAAGTTGAGCACATTGTCATGTGCCATTTTGGCAAGTCTTCAACGTCATAACTTGTTGTTCGAATTGTGTGGATGTAGGCTGCACCCCAAAGACCATTGATTTCAAAGAATCCAGTTTCAGGATTCTCCCAAGCACGCAAATCATCAACTTCAATTTCGACGGTGCCAGCTGTCAGAACGATTTGCTTTTTGGTGACTTCAATTTTTGTATCAGCTTCCGATGGCAACATACCTCTAGCAAGAGGCTTGGATGGAATCTTGAACTTCTCCATCATCGCGACAAGTAGGTCAATGCCTGAAGTAAGTTTCATTACTTCTCCACTATGTCAATTTGCCACTCTTTACGCTTTTTAGCTGTTGGAGCTTGCTTCGGATCGCGGGGATCGTCAATGATTACCTTGAACTCAACCCTTTGATTCTCTGGCGCAGATGGGTTGTCAATCCTTGGCCTGCTCGATGAATAACCATTCGAAACGATGTGCTTTCTGTACCACTCGTAGTCTTTGGCGACAGCAGCGTGAGTTAAGACAAATTGCAATGTGTTTACTGTTCGGGCTTGTGACAGAACCATATTGTTGAAATACGCTTCCTTTTCAGGCGTTAGCGTGTTCCATACAGCACTCGTATGGCCGTCAATGTGAATCTCGTTGATGCGTCCTTTAAATTGGGGCATGTTCATAACTTGCAGATACAAAGGAACAAAGTCATTTAAGTCTGACTTGAATTGCTCTTTAAGGATGGCGGACCCTCTATCAAATTGATTGTCTGGCTTGTTGAATCGAACCGTTCCATCAGTCAAAACTTCTGCATCCCATTTTTTCAATTTTTCTGGACCAATTGTTTTTACAAGTACGTCAGAAAAACTTTCTTGCACCGCAGTTACATCACTTTCAGCAAAATTCGCTAAAAGAATTAAGCTGATAGTTAAGAATGCAATGAAGAACAGGTTTAGGCTGTCAGCGTAGCCAACCCAAACAGGGCTAACTCTATACCCGTCCATTCTTCACCTCATCTTTTGCTTCGTTTGCCATGCTGTAGGCTGACTGAGCCGTTTGTACAGCGTAGGTAAGTATGTTCACAACTTTTTCGGCAAAGATTCGAATTGTTCTATCCAGTTCTTCTTCAACTGCTTTTTCAATTTGGTAGGTATGTTCTTCAATTTTTTGTGCAGATGCAATCAGTTGCTGTGCGTACTCTTGTTGAGATTTTTCCAAGGTTCTGTGCAGTTGATCTTGGTTTTGACGCAGAGTATTTTCAAATTGTCCGCTGCTAGTTCTAAGATGGTTATCAAGCTCTCTTGTTGAATTGCTTAATTTTTCGTAGAGTGCTTGGGCATGTCGATCAACGTTTTGACCGAACGTTTGAACCGAGCCGTTGAGAATTTCACCGAATTTTCTTTCAGTGTTTGTCATCTCTTGATTGAGATTTTTGGAAAGTTCTACAACTTGATAGGCGTTGTTCTGAATAGTTGATGACAACTGGCTACCGCTAGTTGTCATTTCTCGAGCACTAGAGCTTACTGTCGTAACCATCTCGTTTAATTTGTCACCAACGATTCTTGGCATGTCTGCTAGCGACTTCAGTGAAGATTCCATTTGCAGCTGGGCACGCACCATAACCTCATACTGACTTGATAGCGACTGTATGAGTGATTCCAGTCTGTTCGCAGAATCAGTAAAGCTAGTTGTTTGATTCGCAGCTGAAGTTAGAGCCTGTGCAGATCTTTCTAGTTCAGAGACCGCTTGCTTGTTAACGCTTTGCCAGTGTTCTAACTGTTCCTTGTAATTGTTTTGCCAAATAACTAGGTTGTTCACGGCATCATTCAAGCGTTTAAAGTTATCGCCAAGTTGAACGGTTAACTTGTCGTTCAGGGTGACGATGACTTCTTCAATTTGCTTAACCAACCTATCAGCTAGGTCTCGTACAAAACTGTTAAGCGTGGTGTCTAACTTCATAAAGTTGACATCCATTTTTGTTTGATTGGATTCCAATGCCGCAATCAAACGTGCTGTATTTTCATCTTGGTTTTTCTGGTTGACTCTTAGTACATTTGCAAGGTCATCCAAACTTGAAACTTCGTTGCTTTTCTGAACTACGACTTTTGTGGTCGAAAAATACGTGTAAATCATTTTGCAGAACATTGCTGCAACGTTCACAGCTACGGCTCCGACTAAATGATGAACAACTACGGAGAGACTTTCGCGAAAGTTGCCTACTCCAACATTTTGTAAACCGAAAAACATAGCGACACCGCCAAGTGCGATGCCCAACGTGAAGATTTGTTCTTCAGCTTTGTTGACAGGCGCTCCTTGATATGCACGCCATAGTAGAAGCAAGGTGAATGCGATTAAGACGCCAACGAATGCGAGTGCAATTCCTAAGTCAAGTAGGTTAGACATTCTTTTTTTGCTTTCTAATTTCGGAATCAGTTATCAGTTTTTACACTAAATGTACAGCGTATTCGACATGACTTAGCTGCATCAACATCTCTGTAAACAAGGCAGTGGAATAGGGGGTTTACAAATAACACTGTATGCAACTACAGTATTAGTGTTTATGCCAAATTTGCCAGTTTTCTCATCAAATCCAGTGCCCGTTCAGTCCAATCCCATGCTGCTGCATGTTTGCGGATGGGCTGTACCTGCGGGCTTCCCTAGTCCTGCTGCCGATCACGCCCAAAAGCGTATCGACCTAAACAAGCACCTGATTCGCAATGGTGATGCCACTTACGTGTTTAGAGTTGCTGGTGACAGCATGATGGGTATCGGCATCTATGAAGGTGACAGGCTGTTGATTGACAGAAGCATTGAACCTAAACACAACAACATCGTGCTGGCTGTGTTGAACAGCGAGTTCACCGTTAAACGTTTGTACAAGCGTGGCGGCGTGGTCAAGCTAATCGCGGAAAACCCACTCTATCCACCTATCGTTATCAAAGAGGCTGATGACTTTACGGTGTGGGGTGTTGTGACCTACAACCTGCACAAGCTGCTGTGACCATGACAAGGCAGATTGCACTGGTGGACTGCAACAACTTTTATGTGAGTTGTGAACGTCTGTTTCGACCCGACCTAAAGCACACGCCCATAGTGGTTTTATCCAATAACGATGGCTGTGTTGTGTCGAGAAGCAATGAAGCGAAGGCAATCGGCATACGCATGGGACAGCCGTGGTTCGAATGCAAGCAGCTAGCCGAAGAGCATGGTGTGTTGGCGTTGAGCAGCAACTACGCCTTGTATGCCGACTTGTCCAATCGCGTCATGAGCATATTGGCAGACTTTGCACCACGCACAGAGGTCTACAGCATTGACGAGTGCTTTGTTGATTTGACTGGCATGAGCAAGCTACGTGAGACAAACTACTTGATGCGTGAACGTGTTTTGCAGTGGACGGGATTGCCTGTTTGTGTTGGGGTTGGACCCACAAAGACGTTAGCAAAGCTAGCCAACCACATTGCTAAAAAGCATCCGCGAAGTCGTGGCGTGTTCAACTACAACGACTTGACCGACGAGCAGCAAACGCGATTGCTTGGACAAATAAATGTTGGTGAAGTGTGGGGTGTTGGTCGCAAGTTGACCAAGCGCCTTGCAGAGCATGGCATCAACACAGTACATGACCTGCGTGTAGCACATGCACCCACACTGCGTGCGGAGTTTGGCGTAGTCATGGAAAAGACGCAACGTGAATTGCAGGGCGTGGCGTGCATTGAACTTGAAGACCATGTGCCCGACAAGCAGCAAATAGTTCGCAGTCGTTCTTTTGGCAAACCCGTGACAGAGCTGGCAGTGCTGCAAGATGCGTTAAGCGTTTTCACTGCTACTGCATGCGAGAAACTAAGGGCACAAAACGGTCATGCATCCCTAGTGCAAGTTTTTATGCTGACTAATAGGTTTCGTCATGACTTGCCGCAGTACAACCCGAGCATGGCTGTGCCGTTGCCCATGCCAACCAACGACAGCCTTGTTGTGAACAGGTGGGTGCAGCACATTGCAGAACTACTTTGGCGTGATGGCTACAAGTACAAGAAAGCGGGAATTGTGCTCAGTGACATTGCGCCTGTTTCAGTTGTGCAAGCTGACTTGTTAGAACCAGCAAGCACCAGCGACACAAAGCTGATGCGTGCAATTGACGGGCTGAATGCTAGGTTTGGTCGTGGCACAGTCAAGGTTAGTACAGGTGGCATGAGATATGGGTGGGCAATGCGACAAGAACGCAAGTCACCCAACTACACAACTGAGTGGGACGCTGTGCCATGTGTTTAAATATCAGTTGCTAACCTTGCCAAATTGTTGCAGCAGTAGCAGTTGAAAATCTTGTATTCAAAGCTTCAAACTAACAAGCGGGAAAACAAATGCCAATTAAAAAAAATTCCTAATTCAATTGCGATACGTGAATTCGATGATGTTTTGTCGTTTTTCACCACTAGCAAAAAAGGACACTTTGCTAGTGAGTCAAAATTGTTTGATGCAGTAGAGCTCTGCGTTAAATCAGTAAATCATGACTTTGTTGTTTACATGTCAACTTTTCCATCTATAGCTGTACATATAGTTCATGGAAATTCGGATGTTTTGTTAAACAGCAAAGATCAACTGCGTGAACGCATACACAACACTCTTGAAGATCATTTAAAACCCATTTAAATCAGCTCAACGCTGTTGCGAAGTAGCTCATCGTTAACGTCGATATATTTTTGAATTACAGAAATTCCACGGTGTCCTGCAAGTGATGCCAGCACACGAACGCTAATGCCTTTGTTAGCCAAGTTTGTGATGAAGCTACGACGCATAGAGTGACTGCTTGCACCAGCAATTCCTGCATTTCTAAACAACCAGTAAAAGTGCTGCGTCATGCCGCTTGCAGTAAATGCTTTGCGACCAGCTGTAATGAACAAAGGGTGTTTGTGATTAAGTGGTTTACGTAGGTCTAGGTAAGCTTGTAGTTCAGCACGTAGCTTTTGTGGGACAAACACTGTACGTGGATGACGACCTTTTGTTTGGTCAGCTGTAAGTCGGATTTCACTTTTTGCTGTGCCATCTGCATTGCATACGTCAGCGATGCTAAGACTTGCGATTTCCCCGACACGCATGCCTGACCAGTAGCCCGTTAGCAGCATGATGCGATTTCTAGTTGCGAAGCTGCGTGATGCGATGTACGCAAGAACTTGGTCAAGTTCTGCTTGTGTAAGTGTTTTTGCTTGTGCCATGTGTTTCGTCCTTCTTGGTAAATAAAACAGCACGAGCAAGTGTGTTTTCTTTAGTAAAAAGTCGCGACCGAAACCCGATGCACTGGTGGGTTAAAAATTCTTCAATTAAATCAACGTGGTTAATAAAACTGCACTTTTCTTAAGCACTTGTATTTAGCTCGTTTTGGTTGTCGCAGTTCACTAAAAAAAACAAATCACACAGTGTCCTAAAAAAAGCAGAACTAGGCAGACTTAAACTCGGCAAGCAACAACATGAAATTCAATAAAGCAACCATTACAAGTTGTGCTTCGCACAACTGCGTTAAGAAGTTAACTACTACTACGCTACGCTACGTAAGTTAACTTCTTACGCGATTATTTTTAATGGGTAATTGCTATTACATATATGTACAAGTACTATTACTATAAGTTCGTTAGGTTTTTGACCCCTGCAAAGCTAATGTTTATGCGGGTTAGCGAGGTGCGGAATGCTTAGACTGACAGTGGATGGGAAGGTGCTGGATGCCTTGAAGGTCGCTGTGCCCAAGAAAAACAAGGCCAAGGAGCGATTGGAGAAGTACGTCAGCAATCTTGAACAGATCGTTAATTTGGAGATTTTTCGTACACGTCCATTTCAAATGCAGTTCAAGGAGCATTACTGGGCTTCACTTACTGCAATACAGGAACTTGGCGGACAGATTTGGTCGCTGAACAACATAAGAACACATAGATGGCTTGAAGATAACGGACTACAACTCGTTGAACAAGTGAACAAAAATCAAGCCAACAACATTACGGGTGAAATCGCGATCATCAAATTCACCAGCTTAGTTAAGGTGGAAGATGATGAAGATTTGGCTAAGCTTCAGGCAATGACTGATGCAGACCTTGAACAATATCTGTTGTCAATGCCAGCAAACAATCTAGCTGCATATCAAAGTCTTTTAGCGCCTTTTTGGGCAACGCCAGCAAGTCAAGTTAATGCTGACTATGACGTTTTGAATGTCAACATTCCTTCAGTAATCGCCTACATCAAGCGTTTGGTGCGTAGCAAAGTGAGCAACAAGGATAAAACGGAGTTTCTTAAAGCACTTCGGGTGCTTCGCGTTGCACAAATCAACAACAACACTTATTCGCAAAAAAAGAAACTAAGCGAGTTTGGTAGGACCTACTACGAAGGCGTAAGCATTCAAAGTGTGAACAAGAATTTACGAAAAGCAATTCTTGCAAACTGCTACGAATACGATGTGAAATCAAGCGTTGTTGCGTGGAAGCTTGCATTTGCGTATGAGTTGCTTACAAGCGAAGGTAAGGCTTGCTTGGTAGATGAAGAATTCACGGCTATCTATTACTACTTGACTTACAAAAAAGATTACTTCGATGATTTACAGCTGAAGGTGTTTGGCGGCACTATTGGTTTGAGTGACGACAAGCAAAAGGCCATGATTAAAGAGGCAATGACGGCTTTGTCTTTCGGTGGAAAGTTGAATGCACGGTGGAAGAACAGATTTGGTGAAGACGAAGTCAGTTCTGTCATCAAGATATTTGGTAATCAATACATCAATGAACGTTTGAACTTTACAAAGTCCGTCGAAGTTACAGAATTCAACAAACAACAAGCAAGGCTGGATAAGTTCATCATCAAAAAGTTCAAGGCTTTGTATCCGTACCTTGCAACTATGCCTGCGTTACAAACAAATTCGGGAAACATGTCTAGAAGCAAGCTGTTGGCTTGGCTTTATCAAAACGCGGAGACTATCGCTATGGACATTGTGCGTAGCGAGCTAAGAAAAATTAGTGTTGCTGTGCAGGCAAATATTCACGATGCAATTGTTGTTGATCGAAAGTTGAGCGATAGCGATGTGAAATGTATCGAGCAAGCCGTTATTGCCAAGACCAATTTGACGTACTTCTCTTTAGGTGAGACGCACTACGTTTAGCATGAGCAATTAGGCATGGCCTCCATCAAGCTGTGTGCCACGTAGACAAGTTTCAAACCAATCACATTGCTGCTGCATGGCGTGAGACTTGGCTAAAGAGTTGGAGTTATGAAGACCACTGTTTGATGCGTGGTTGGGCTTGATGGATTCCATGCATGTATTTATGTCTTGCCAAACAAAACCATGCATAAACGCAACCAAACTTAGGCTTGTGTGTCCTGTTAGCTAAATACGCTAAAGGAGACTTTGATGCGATACACAGAATTCACAACTGCACACGCAACACTAGAAGGGCGCAGATGGACTGCTGCCGATGACAGCAACCTGCTTGCTTTAGAAATTGGCAAAGCAGACAACATACGTGGCCTGTTTCCGTATGCACAAAACATTCACCTAACCAATGCAGTCAAGCTGATTGCTATGCGACCTGAGTGCAAATGGTTCTTTGATTTCTTAACCACAGAGTTGCATTTGTTAGGTGCAAACGGCGTTAAAGGTTTGTGCTTCTACGTCAACAAGCGTGACGACGAGTTGCAAATTTGGGCACGTGAAGATGTGGGTAAAAGCCACATTTATCCCAGCAAGTTAGCTGTTGAATTTCCCCTAAATTTCGTCACGCTACGTGCTGTGCGTGAAGGCAACTTGTGGCATGTGTCACTGCGCCAAGCCTAGTAGTGTTTTATTTAAAAGCATGTTTTTTTTACAACGCAAGAGTTCCAATAGCCCGCCAAAACGGCGGGTTTCCGGTCGCATGCTGCTCCACTTCGAACACAAAATTACCTGTGCTTTATCAACATTCGAAAGGGAAAGCACATGGCAACGCTCACATCACTCAAGCTGTCCGCAGCACAAAAAAACAGTTCACTCACTGGCGCACAAGTTCGCCGCACAAAAATGCTCAAGGCAATTGGCGAACAAATTGCAATCGCTAAAGCAGTGCAAGCAGGCGCACAGCCAATCATCACCAAGCTGCGTAGCGTTACAACTGAAACGGGCGAACGCACACTAGTTGAAACCAACAAGCGTGTGAAGCAGTGGTGGTTTGCTACAGACAACGGCAAGTTAGCAATCAACTTGCGTTACGGCGCACGCATGCTGGAACTTGCAAAGGGAAAGTTTGCAATCGAAGTTGCAAGCGAAAAAGAGTTGGTGCCAACGCTTGAAGCACTCAAGTCCATTGCAGCAGCTGGCGAGCTGGATGCTGCGATTGAAACTGCTTCTGTCAAATTGCGTGAAGGCTTTGGCAAGTAATGTCGCAATTCGCATTGGCGTACTGTTGCGATGCAGGGCAGGGTGGTGCTAACACTCTGCCCAATCACGCACTCGCAAAAACGTTTGGCACACTTTTTAGAATGCTTGCTACAAAAACTCGTGCTGTTTTTGCACGCCGTGGCAGCAGGTTGGTAAAACTATATGTTTCGATTAACGACAGCGTGTACGTACCGTGTTTGCAAATCCGTTTAGCCCAGTTCGACTCTGGGTCGCGCCTCCAAAAAATCAAGGGCTTACGAGTGATCGTAGGCCCTTTTTATTTGTGACCTGTTGGATGGCACAGGTTTTTACATATTTCAAAGCTCCATCCCGATCCATATTTACCAAGTCTTATAAGGAATGCATTGATTGATGGAAAACTTGTAATGCTCGGGGTAACGATAGCCCGCACCATTTTGTACGTCAACGAAGGATAAGACCCCTAGGCTGGCGATATTGCCGTAGTTGGACCATTCGGCTTTAGAGGGAATGTAGGCCGTGTGTCGACTAAAACTGGGGCTTGTGCAATCAATGATGAGATCACCAAAGCCTTTTTGAATAATCAGGGTGTTGGGGGTGTTCGTTATCCAACTGCCGTGCTCGTTGCGCAAAGTGCATTTTGCGACGGTTGGTACGCCATTGCAATCAGCCTCCAAAGTGATCGCTTGATGCTTACCACTCACCATGGTTGAACATGAGCTCACACCGAGGCTCACCACAGCAATGCACAAGCTTGTCGAAAGAAGGTTTTTCTTGATGGTCATGACTGGCTTATTTATATGAATCATCATGCATCGGCGCGATGATTCATTTCTTGAGCGTTTTTCGCTTCTTAACCGCTGACTTCACTTGCTTTTTGCTTGGAACCACGCCAGAAGATCGATGGGGCAGATTTTTCGAACGATAAGGAGTGGTTTGATGAAATTCCACATTAAAACTTTTGTCGACCACCTCTGGATAGGCGGCATCTGTTTTTTTACAAATTGGCTCTGAGTTGATGGCTCTTAGCGTTTCGCAATCTTCGTCGAACGCGTAGCTGACGACGTGATCGGTTGGGCCTTTTCCAGTTGTCCCCCATACACCGACGCTGGCCGATGTGATGGGGTATTCAGCCAATAGTGCGCACCCCAACAATTGAGTGCTTAAAAATACGAATAGCGTTTGAATGGCAACAGATGTTGACCGTCGCATGGTATTTACAAGGGCTCAGAATTCAGATGTTGCTTACCTTTGTAGAGCACGTACCCAATAAAGTTGATGCTGGCTACAACGGCTAGAAAGCTCAGCCAAAATGCAACTTGCAGATGTTCTTTTTCTAGGGAGAGTTGTGTCTTTACGAGATCTGTTCTTTCGTGCATTTCTCGTCCCTGCTTGCAAATGGTGTGATTAGGGCCATAGCTGCTTGCCGTCTGTTGATTCAGATCTTCACAGTTTCTGACGAGCTTATCTGTGCTTTCATGAATAGATTGTTCGCGCTCAAGCACAGAGTTGATCATGGTGAGCTTCTTCTCATACTGCCAATCTGCAATGAGATAAGCCGGTAGCAAACTGCCGACAAAAAAACAAAATCCAAGCCATTGGGTGTTTGATAGTTTCACGGCTCGTATCCATCAATGAGCATGATTGATCCAGTTGAGTTTTCGGTGCGATGCTTCAGTATCGACTGGTAGGCATCGCTTTTGTACCAAGACTCTGCTGCATCTCGGCTGGGAAACTCAATCACAACAGAGCGGCCTCCTAGTGCAGCTCCTTCTAAGACGGTTGTTTCCCCTCCGCGAACCAGGTATTTGCCGCCAAAGGCGGCAATCGTTGACGGTACTTGCGCTGAATAAACCGCATAGGCTTGTGGATTGGTCACAGTGATGTGACCGACTAGGTATGCTTTTGTTGGCATCGTTACACCTTCCAAGGGTTGTCGCGGCGCTAGGGTTAACGGTAGAAAGCTTCGACTTTGCCTTTGATCTTAATTAGCAAAGGCTTACCTTTTCGGTCTAGCGTTTTGTTGGCGGGTACTTTGATCCAACCTTCGGAGATGCAATACTCTTCGACATCAAACCGCTCTTTGTCATTGAAGCGTATGCCGATGTCGTATTCAAAAACCGCAGCCACATGGTGTGGGCTACGTGGATCGATGGATAAGTGGTCTGGGAGCGCGGGGCGTAGTGATGTATCAGTCATGGGTTGAATTTTCCATGATTTATGAACGGCAGACTGAGAACGAGGTGCGTACTGGTTTCCAAATAAAATACCAAAGAGTTATGACCAAATACTTATTCTTTGTCTGTGCCGTTATCTGGTCTCCATCTATTTGGGCGGGGTGGGTGTTTTTTACCAACAACAACCATGGCTCCAATGATTACTACTACGCACCCATAGAAGACAAAGGGAAGATCAAGGTTTTACGGACGTTCACGCAGTTGCCTGTGGACGCCAAAGTGCCTATGCACACACCTAAAGCCGTGGTGAAAGTGACTTTGTACAACTACTCTTCGGAGCAATCCACATACGAAATTAACTGCCAAGAGCAATCGATTCAGTTGATGGAGCGGATTTTTTACCGTGACATGGTAGGTAAGCAACCATTCATGACTCATCAAGCAAAAGATGGGTTTATTCAGCAGAGTAATTCAGAGTTTGCCAAGCAGTTCATCAAAACACGACTGCACTTTGATGACGTTCGACATTACCGCATGCACGAGGTTGCCTGTCAATAAAAAGGGGACCGCTCTCGGCGGTGAATTGGAGTCCACACGCGCCCTAAAACTTCGGACTGGTGGCGAGAGCGGTCATAAACCTAAGCAACCTTGAACCCTATATATCGGTTCAAGGTGCCGAGGCTTTAGTCGTTTAGCCAATCAAATCGACACGACCGTCCAAGCCCATCACGCCTGTGATGACACTCAGCTTGGGATGGCGCTTTTGCACTTGACGACGGAATTCGTTGAGTGCTTCAGCATGTGACTCAGTTTCGATCTCTTTGTTAGCAACCTTGTCTTCACCAAAGGCTAATTTGGCCGCACCGCAATCGCGGTGGCTGATGCCCACCACGCGCTTGATATGGTGCAACGACACGGTGATATCCAAGTTATCCCAATAAGCTTTATGCCAAGCCGAGAACTTGGGATGGACAGCGCCAATCGGACCGCCTGCAATCACAAACTGGCTGTAGTTGTCGCTGAGTTTTTCGCGACCAATGCCTTGCAGCAGGCCCATGTATTGCCAGCTCAAGGTGGTAAAGCGTGGATCAATGCAGTTGACCAACATCGCTTCGTAGTTGCCGCTAGCAGCGTGGGCTTGGAAGGGCGTCATGCCCATCAAGCCACCAGCCACAGTGGCAGCACCAGCGGCGAGAAAGCCGCGGCGTGAGTGGTTGCCGGCCAATTGAAGCGGGCCGCAGCAGGCGCAGGTAGGTGTCAAGTTGCTCACAGTGGTTTCCTTGTTGTGGTTTAAAAAGAAAGTTAGCGATTGGATTTCGTCACCAAATCGACAAACTTTAGTGGCTTGGATGATTTTTCCAGAATTTATGCGAATTTATCTTTTGGGGCTTGTGCTGATGCTTGCCATCGATAATGGCGCCCGATCATGCCCAATACCTTGCCTGTTTCTCTCCCTTTTCGCGTACTGAGCCTCATCCCTCCGATGACGCAACTCAACACGCCTTATCCGTCGACAGCCTATTTGACTGGGTTTTTACGGTCTCAAGGCGTCGACGCTGTACAGGATGATTTGGCCTTGGCGTTGGTACTGGCACTGTTTACGCCTGTGGGCTTGGCTCGGATGCGCGCTTGCGCTTTGGCTCAGCCTGAGGCTGACCGTACCGCCTGCGTGAATTATTTTTTGGATTACTTTGATCGCTATCAATCCACGATTGAGCCTGTGATTGCGTTCTTGCAAGGGCGTGATTCAACTTTGAGTCACCGCATCGCGGGGCGTGGATTTTTGCCTGAAGGGCCGCGTTTTGCGACGTTGGATGCGTACGGTGATGAGGGGACTGACGACTCGCTGGCTTGGGCTTTCGGTGCCCTGGGCCAACAAGACCGTGCACGTCATTTGGCGACCTTGTATTTGAACGATTTAGCGGATGTGCTGCGTGATGCTGTAGATCACCGATTTGAGTTTGTCCGTTACGCCGAGCAGTTGGCGGGTAGCCAGTCTACGTTCGAGCCTTTAGCCGCAGCCCTGGCTGCTCCATACACCTTGGTTGACCAAACTCTGCACGAGCTGACTTTGGCTGCGATCGCTCAACATGAGCCACGCTTGGTGTTGTTGTCTGTTCCCTTTCCCGGGGCTGTGTATGCGGCGTTTCGTATGGCGCAGACCATCAAGACGCATCATCCACACATTCACATTGGACTGGGTGGTGGTTTTGTGAATACAGAGTTGCGTGAGTTGTCGGAGCCACGCGTGTTTGATTATGTGGACTTCATTAGCCTAGATGCAGGCGAGAGACCTTTGATAACACTGATTGAGCACTTGCAGGGTAAACGAAGTTTGCAGCGCTTGGTGCGTACATTTGTTAGAAACGAAGCAGGGCAGGTGCAGCTCATGAACTGGGCGGAGCCTGATGTGCCGTTTGAGGAGGTTGGTACACCAACCTGGGATGGCTTGCCGCTTGACCGTTATCTGTCGCTGCTAGACATGCTCAACCCCATGCATCGTTTGTGGAGTGATGGTCGTTGGAACAAACTGACCGTGGCGCATGGTTGCTATTGGAAAAAATGCAGCTTTTGCGATGTCAGCCTTGACTACATCTCTCGTTACGAAACGGCTTCGGCGACTACATTGGTTGATCGCATTGTGCAAATCGTGGCGGAAACGGGGCAAACAGGATTTCACTTTGTTGACGAGGCTGCACCACCCAAAGCACTGAAAGCCTTGGCTGAAGAATTGTTGCGGCGTCAGGTGCACATTTCTTGGTGGGGCAACATTCGATTTGAAAAAACCTTTACCCCAGAACTGGCTGAGTTGTTGGCCGAGAGTGGTTGCATTGCCATGTCTGGCGGTCTAGAGGTGGCGTCTGACCGATTGCTAAAACTGATGAACAAAGGGGTTTCCGTCGAGCAAGTGGCGAAGGTGACCAAAGGGTTCTCGGAAGCGGGAATTTTGGTGCATGCTTACTTGATGTACGGATTCCCTACGCAAACCGTGCAAGACACGGTTGATGCATTGGAATACGTGCGTCAACTCTTTGAAAACGGTTGTATTCAAAGTGGCTTCTTCCATCGTTTTGCCTGCACGGTGCATTCGCCTGTGGGCAAGCAGCCTGCCGAATATGGTGTGCAACTCGTGCCATTGGTGAATGTGAGTTTTGCGAAAAACGACATTGCTTTTATAGACCCTACAGGCACTGACCATGACACCTTAGGGCAAGGGCTTAAAAAAGCTATTTATAACTACATGCATGGCATAGGTCTAGAGACCGATGTGCGTGAATGGTTTGAGCTGTCCAAGGGTAAATGCCCTAGACCTACTGTTCATCCTCACAAAATAGCCAAAGCGCTGCAATATTGAAGATTTATAGTGGCTGAGACGAAAATCAGACGATTTTGTGATTAGAATACACGCTTCGGAATTAAACACTCCACGCGGGAATAGCTCAGTTGGTAGAGCGCAACCTTGCCAAGGTTGAGGTCGCGAGTTCGAGCCTCGTTTCCCGCTCCAAATTTCAAAGAGCCCCTGAAACACATGTT
>JACCEE011826101.1_pt1 | contig 16442 bp, 15 predicted proteins | sample 7449931 | NCBI WGS metagenome assembly JACCEE01 (sample SAMN15323457, study PRJNA562643) | freshwater metagenome | isolation source: river surface water | place: USA:Blue River Watershed | collected 2017-08-19 | reverse complement strand
TTGGTTATTCATTTGGAGAATCAGACAATTTTTCATTCGGAATGAATATTGCCTATATAGGCAGTTGGTAATTTATTTAAGCCAATTTGTACCGCCATTGATAAAATCAAAGGCGGTTTTTTATTGCTGATTGTATTGACAAACTTGCTAAAATTCTAATCTGAAAAATTAGCTATTGGAATTAAAATATGTATCGGGAAAAATTAAAAGCGTTTGAAAATCAGGAATCTTTAGCCGGAAAAGCGTGGCAACACGCCGCCACGATTGATTTAATCGAGCAATCAGATATTAAAGACTGCTCCATGCACTGTTTTCATTATCAGCAGATGTTTGAAATGCTGTTGAAATTTCTGTTGGAAACCAAAAGCAAATACGGAGCCTATCCGCATACCCATAAATTAAACAAATTGCTTGGGCAATTGATTGAATTGACGGAATTTAAAACCGATAAAGTTAAATATTTCATGGCGTTACAGGTAATTACGGTTTGTGCTGAAGAATATCGGTATAATTTTTTGATTGATTGTGAAGGATATAAAATCAGTGTACTTGTGGCTAATGAATTGTTTGAGCAGTTACTTGAGTTTTTAACGCGATAAAACCGATAACTGATGTTACGCAGTCCTATTTTTCACTAGCTTATAAATCAATAAGTTAAGAAAAGCTAAAATTTTGTAAGTTATTGATTTTTCGTATAGGGCGCGTAACATCAGATCAGTTGGTGATAAAAAATTTTGACGATTATATTATTCGGAGTACAAACCCAAATTTGTACTCCGCGAATTGTTAAATCATTCCCAACGGAATTATTGCTTTACTTGTTGTTTCATGGTGATGCCAATCAGCGTTGGAGAATCCACCACTTGAACCCCAGCAGCGGTCAACGCCGCGATTTTTCCTGCCGCAGTGCCTTGTCCACTATTGATAATTGCCCCCGCATGACCCATACGCTTTCCTTCTGGGGCGGTTTGTCCAGCAATGTAAGCAACTACTGGTTTGGTAACGTAATTTTTGATGTAGTCAGCGGCTGCTTCTTCTTCAACACCGCCAATTTCACCAACCATCACAATCCCCGACGTATGTTCATCCGCTTCAAAACGCTGTAAAACATCTGTAAAAGTCATACCGTGAATCGGATCACCGCCAATGCCTACACAAGTGCTTTGTCCTAAACCTTGAGCAGTGGTTTGTGCGACCGCTTCGTAGGTTAAAGTTCCTGAACGAGAGACAATTCCGATTGAACCTGAACTATGAATGTAACCGGGCATAATGCCAATTTTACAAGCTCCGGGGGTAATAATTCCCGGACAATTCGGGCCAATCAATAGTGAGTTGCTACCTTTCATTGCGGCTTTAACTCTCAGCATTTGTAATACGGGAATTCCCTCAGTAATACAAACGATTAATTCAATCCCCGCCTCTACCGCTTCTAAAATTGCATCCGCTGCGTAAAAAGGTGGTACATAAATCATTGTAGCAGTTGCAGAAGTTTGTTTCACCGCTTCAGCAACGGTATCAAATATCGGTAAATTCAGATGCGTTTGTCCACCGCGATAAGGCGTTACGCCGCCGACTAATTGTGTGCCGTAAAGTAAGGCTTGTTCAGAATGAAAAGTACCTTGTTTGCCGGTAAAGCCTTGGCAAATGACTCGGGTATGTTGATCGACCAAAATACTCATGCTACTTTCTCCGCTAATTGCACCACTTGTTTCGCCGCAGTCGCTAAATCTTTAGCGGCAATAATCGATAATTCCGATTGACTGAGTAAATTTCGCCCCAATTCTGCATTTGTGCCTTCTAGCCTAACCACGACTGGAACTTTAAGCTCGATTTGTTTAACAGCGGCTAAAATACCTTCAGCAATTACATCACATTTAACAATCCCGCCAAAAATATTGACTAAGATTGCTTTAACATTTTTGTCCGCTAAAATTAATTTAAACGCTTCAGTGACTTTTGCAGTATTAGTGCCACCACCTACATCTAAAAAATTTGCCGGTTTACCTCCATTTAATTGAATTAAATCCATTGTTGCCATTGCTAAACCCGCGCCATTCACCATACAAGCAATATTGCCTTCTAAGGTGATGTAATTCAGACCGAATTGTTGAGCGATATTTTCCCGTTCATCTTCTTGAGTTGCATCTTTTAACGCAGCGATTTCAGGATGTAAAGCCAAAGCATTGGCATCGAAATTCATTTTTGCATCCAAAGCTAATAATTCGCCAGTGCTGGTTTCAATTAACGGATTAATTTCAATTTGATTAGCGTCAGTATTAATCAATAATTGATATAAACCGCGCATGATTTGTTCTAATATTTTAGCTTGTGGCGCAGTTAGTCCAAAAGCAAAAGCTAATTCTCGACAATGATAACTTTGTAAACCTGCGGCTGGATGAATATGAATTCGATAGATTTTGTCTGGAGTTTCGCGCGCAACTTCTTCGATGTCCATTCCACCCGCCGCTGAAGCGACAAACATTAATTGTTCACAACTGCGATCGACTAACAAACTGAGATAAAATTCTCTTAAAATAGAATACGGTTTTTCGACTAATACAGCTTGAATCGGTAATCCATGAGCATCAGTTTGTGCAGTGACTAAACGCTGACCTAACAATTGCTGAGTATAATCAGAGACTTCCGCTAAACTGTTCAACAATTTTACGCCTCCCGCTTTACCTCGCCCGCCAGCATGAATTTGCGCCTTAACTACCCATTGTTCGCCGCCTAAAGTTTTTGCCACTTCTACCGCTTCTGCGATTGAAGTAGCGACCTGACCTTCAGGAACAGGAATTGCATATGCGCGAAATAACGGTTTCGCTTGATATTCATGAATATTCATCCATTTTTCCTTATTTCAAAGTTAAAAATCTTTGGTGTTATCAACCAATTGCCGTAAATAAATTAAAAAATCTTGTTTTAATTCTTGATGTAATAATCCATGTTCAACATTTGCCATTAAATAGCCCAATTTTGAACCACAATCATAGCGTTTACCTTCAAAACGATAAGTTAAAATTAATTCATCGGCTAATAATTTTGCAATCGCATCAGTTAATTGAATTTCACCACCTGCTCCAGTATTTAATTGAGTTAAATGATCAAAAATCGCTGGAGTTAAAATATAACGCCCAATTACAGCTAAATTAGAAGGCGCGATTTCAGGACGAGGCTTTTCCACGATCGATAACATTTCGCCAATGCTGTCGGTTTTTGCTTGAATTTTGACAATCCCATATTTATTCGTATCTTGATAAGCCACTTCTTCAACCGCCACAATACTGCAATATTGCTGCATAAATAAATCGACTAACTGTTTACAACATCCGCGTTGACCATCTTCCACTAAATCATCAGCCAAAATCACCGCAAATGGTTCATCTCCTACAATTGGTTGCGCACACAATACCGCATGACCAAGTCCTAAAGCTTCAGATTGACGAATAAATACACAAGAAACGTGATTAGGAATAATAGAGCGTAGCGATTCTAAAATATCGTTTTTTTGTTTTTTAGCCAATTCATTTTCTAATTCATATGCTTTATCAAAATGATCTTGAATTGAATTTTTATTGCGTCCGGTAATAAAAATCATGGTTTCAATGCCAGCGGTAATGGCTTCTTCTACCGCATATTGAATTAAAGGTTTATCAACAATCGGCAACATTTCTTTAGGACTAGCTTTTGTCGCCGGCAAAAATCGAGTTCCCAATCCAGCAACTGGAAAAACAGCTTTAGTAATTTTTTGTTTCATATTAATTATCTCATTAACAAATAGAAATCGATTTGAGTAAATGAATGTATTTTATTTGGATTCAATAACAGAATTAACCAAGATACTACGATTGCCATTTTGTTGCGCAGCACTGATTAAACCTTGTGCTTCCATTTCTTCTACCAAACGAGCCGCACGGTTATAACCAATTTTGAATTGACGTTGAATATGCGAAGTTGATACTTTGCCGGTTTCTAAAACAAATGCAACAGCTTGTCGATAAATCACATCTTCAATTGAATTAGGTTCTGGAGTCGATTGTACAATTTCAGTTAAATAATCAGCGGGCATAGTGTTTTTTAAAAAATGAACCACTCGATGCACTTCTTCATCATCAACAAACGCGCCATGCGCCCGAATCGGTACACTGCTGCCGGCGGGTAAAAACAACATATCGCCATTTCCTAACAAACTTTCGGCACCGCTTTGATCCAAAATGGTGCGGGAATCAATTTTAGAGGAAACTTGAAACGAAATCCGCGTAGGAATATTGGCTTTAATTAATCCAGTCAGTACGTCAACTGAAGGACGCTGTGTAGCTAAAATTAAATGAATCCCAGCCGCACGAGCTTTTTGTGCTAATCGAGCAATCAGTTCTTCAACTTTTTTACCAACAACCATCATCAAATCCGCTAATTCATCGATGATAATTACAATATGACTTAACGGCTGTAGAGGGCTGCCATCATTTATTATCGGATTAGTTATTGGTCGATCTTCTGCATTAGCTTGGTGTAACAAGTGGTTGAATCCGGCTACATTACGCACTCCTAGTTTAGACATCAATTGATAACGACGTTCCATTTCACCGACTGCCCATTTCAAAGCATTACTCGCCTCGTTCATATCAGTAACGACCGAAGTCAGTAGATGCGGAATTCCCTCATAAACCGATAACTCCAGCATTTTGGGATCGATCATGATCATTCGCACTTGCTCAGGAGTCGCCTTGTATAATAAACTCAAAATCATTGTGTTTAATGCGACCGATTTTCCAGAACCCGTGGTTCCAGCGACTAAAACATGTGGCATTTTTGCCAAATCAGCCATCACCGGAATACCACTAATATCTTTTCCCAAAGCTAAAGTTAATACGGAATGAGCTTGAGTAAATTGAGTAGAAGCCAACAAATCATAAAGCGAAACCATTTCTCGTTCACGATTAGGAATTTCTAATCCGATAACGGATTTTCCTTGAATAACTTCCACAATTCGCACGCGAGTGACAGATAATCCTCTCGCTAAATCTTTGGTGAGTCCACTAATTCGGCTAATTTTAACCCCAGGCGCGGGTTGTAATTCAAAACGAGTAATCACAGGTCCGGGACAAATTGCCACTACGCTGACACTAACATTAAAATCAGCTAATAATTTTTCAACCAATTGTGCTAAATCAGATAAATCATGAGCTGAATATCCACTCGCCACCGGAGAGCGTTTTTCTAACAAAGATAATTCTGGTTTTACAGTTGTTTGACTACGAGAAGAAGATTTTTTAGCAGTGGTTTGAAATATTTTGGATTTGATAAAGGTTGGTTTAATCGATGGTTTACCAGTGACAATAGGTGCTGATGACTTTGTTGTTACTGTTGTCGTAGCAGCAGGGACAGTTGAATGGAATAAATGAACAATTTGTTGAGAAATTTTTTGAGCGTAACGAATAGTCCATTTGCCAAACCATTCAAAAACAGTCAACCAAGAAAATTGTGTAAAACTCGCGAGTCCGATTAAAAAAATGCTCGCACTCAATAACAAAGCGTGATATTCGCTCAACCAAAACAGTAATTGATCACCAACTTCTTGTCCTAAAATTCCGCCACTTCCATTCGCTAAACTAATAATGAATCGTGGAACTCGTAAATAAAACATGACAGTACCAGCGATTAAAGTAATACAGAATCCTAGCCACCGTAATAGTAGATAGCCATTCGATAAAACTAACCGGCTATTACGGTAACAATCGTAATTGCGCCAAATAAGTAATAAGGGAAATAAATAAGCTTCGATACCAAAAAAATTCAGTAAACAGTCAGCAATTTGCGCCCCTAATCGACCAGCACCATTATGAACGACTGGCGATAAACCACTATGACTCCATCCACCATCTTCGGCATTAAAACTGAATAAACTAATACTTAAAAACACCGCTAATAACAGCGAACCAATAAAGATCATTTCACGAATACCTAGAAATGATTTACGATTAATCTTCACTGCCATATTTAAGAGACTTTTTCAAAAATAAGCTAAATAAAAATAAGATTATATTATAAATGAAAAAATACCCTTAGATAAAAAATACAAAAATTAAAACTGCTAAACACCACTAGTTTTAAAAATTTGGATTTATTTAAATGATTTGAATCGATCTGAATAACCAACGCAATTTACCGAAGCAGATTGCGTTGATATGATGTTAAGACGTGATTTCGCTGCGTTTACGAGATTTATCTACTCGTTCGCGTAGTTCTTTTCCCGGTTTAAAGTGTGGCACATGCTTAGAGGCTAATGCGACTGAACCACCTGTTTTTGGATTACGCCCCATCCTTGGCGGACGATAATGTAATGAAAAACTGCCAAACCCTCTAATTTCAATCCGCTCACCACTAGCCAGGGAATAACTCATTTGTTCAATAATTAATTTAACCACTTGCTCCACATCTTTAAGAGCCAAATGAGGTTGTTGCTTTGCCAGTACTTCAACTAATTCTGACTTTGTCACTTTACTAATCCTGTAAAAAAAATAAAGCCTAAAATGACACTTTTTGATTTTAAAAAGCGGTTAATTTCAAGAAACTTTTGTACCCAAAACAATGGCTAGATTATTTATTTAAACAACCTAGCCAATGATTAAATACGATCACTAAAAAACTTCAATGTCTTTTAGTGTTGAAAAAAGAGTCTTATTTTTCCATTTGTCTTTGTTTGAAGATATCGCCTAAAGTTGGTGTACCAGAGCTTTGTTTAGCATAATCTTTGATTGCACTAGACTCTTCGTCTTGGTCTTTAGCTTTAATTGACAAGGAGATAGATTTACTTTTCTTATCCACACCCACAAATTTGCAGGAAACCGCATCGCCTTCTTTTAATAAAGTTCTGGCATCCTCAACGCGATCGCGTTGAATTTCGGAGGCGCGTAAATAACCTTCAACATTATCCGCTAAAGTAATCACCGCACCTTTTGCATCCACTTCTTTGACAACGCCCTTCACCACGCCGCCTTTTTCATGAGCTGCAACATATGCTTGGAATGGGTCTTGTGCTAACTGTTTGACTCCTAAGGAAATTCGTTCGCGCTCCGGATCAACCGCTAAAATCACCGTTTCAACTTCATCGCCTTTTTTGTATTCACGGATAGCTTCTTCATCATTTTCATTCCAAGAAATATCGGACATATGAACTAAACCATCAATGCCACCTTCTAAGCCAATGAAAATACCAAAGTCGGTAATCGATTTGATTTTGCCAACGATTTTATCGCCTTTGTTATGAGTAGCCGCAAATTCATCCCAAGGATTAGAACGACATTGTTTCATGCCTAAAGAAATCCGACGACGTTCTTCATCAATTTCCAGTACCATCACTTCGACTTCATCACCCAATTGAACGACTTTAGCCGGATTAACGTTTTTGTTCGTCCAATCCATTTCAGAAACGTGAACTAAGCCCTCAACACCTTGTTCAATTTCAACAAAACAACCGTAATCAGTTAAGTTATTGACTTTACCAAACACACGAGTTCCGGCTGGATAACGGCGGGCAATATTTTGCCAAGGGTCTTCACCCATTTGTTTCATGCCTAAAGAAACACGATTTTTTTCTTTGTCAAATTTCAAAACTTTGACTTGAATTTCTTGACCAATTTCTACACATTCAGAAGGATGACGCACACGTCTCCAAGCCATGTCGGTGATGTGTAACAAACCGTCGATTCCGCCTAGATCAATGAACGCACCATAATCGGTTAAATTTTTAACAATACCGGTTACGATCGAACCATCTTGTAAAGTTTTCATTAATTCATCACGCTCAACGCTGTATTCTTTTTCGACGACTGCTCGACGCGATAACACAACATTGTTACGTTTTTGATCAATTTTAATGACTTTGAACTCTAAATCACGATTTTCTAAAAAGCTGGTGTCGCGTACAGGACGGACATCCACTAACGATCCGGGTAAAAAGGCGCGTAATGCGCCAACAGCAACAATAAATCCACCGCGAACTTTACCCGTAATTCGACCGACAATGGTTGAACCCGTTTCAAAGGCTTGTTCCAATTCAGACCATGCTTTGTTTTTCTTAGCTTTATCACGGGAAAGCAAGGTAGAGCCTAAACCGTCTTCAAACAAATCCAAAGCGACTTCAATTTCGTCGCCTATATTGACTTCTAAATCCCCGTCTGCATTTAGAAATTGCCATTTTGGAATGACGCCTTCAGATTTAGATTGAGTACTGACAATAATCATATCGTTTTCAATATCAATTACCGTACCCATTAAAATCGCTCCAGGGCGCATTTCGATCTGGGCTAAACTTTCTTCAAATAATTTCGCAAAGCTTTCGCTCATTGTATTCTTTCCCAATCCTGTTGAATCAACAGGTTTTATTTATCAAAGTTAAAAAAAGTTACTTAAAAGGAGTAACCATCAATTAATCCTTAACGGATCAGTTTCAAAACCGCCTCAATTACCGCTGCAATCGGCAAATTAGAGGAATCAAGATATACTGCTTGATCTGCTTGCATTAAGGGTGCAATATCGCGCTCACGGTCGCGGCGATCACGAAGTTCAATCTCGTGGGTTATCCGATCAAGATTAGCATTGATTCCTTTTTTAATCAACTGTTTATAGCGTCGATTAGCGCGTTCTGCGACAGAGGCGGTTAAAAACACTTTATAACAGGCTTGTGGAAACACCACTGTTCCCATATCTCTACCGTCTGCAACTAAACCCGGAGATTGTTTAAAATCGCGTTGTTTTTGCAATAACATTTGTCTAATTTGTGGATAAGCGGCAATAATCGAAGCCGCATTCGCTGTATTTTCGCTGATTAATTGTTGAGTAATTTCGATTTGATCGAGATAAATTTGTAACTCATCATTTGCTACAAAAGTTAAATTCAAATTCATCGCCAATTCTGCAATTGACGATACATCAGTTAATTCAATTGAATGGCTGATCACCGAATAAGCTAAAGCGCGATAAATTGAACCACTGTCTAAATAATGCCAGCCTAATTCACGAGCAATGGCGCGACTGACAGTGCCTTTTCCTGCACCACTGGGTCCATCAATAGTTAATACTGGAATTGTATTCATGATGCAGTTAAGTGCAAGCCTAGTTGTTGTGCTAAATAGCGAAATTCTGGAAATGAAGTATTTACATTTGCACAATTTTCAACCGTAATGGTGGCATTCGCGCGTAAACCGGCAATCGAAAATGCCATCGCAATTCGATGATCGCCATGCGATTGAACCACGCCGCCGCCGATTTGACCGCCTTGAATCACCATACCGTCTGTAGTGGGTTGGGCATCAATGCCTAAAATTTGTAAACCATCAGCCATCACTTGAATGCGATCACTTTCTTTAACGCGCAGTTCTTCCGCGCCGGTCAACACGGTTTCTCCTTGCGCACAAGCAGCGGCAACAAATAACACCGGAAATTCATCAATTGCTAAGGGGACCAATTCAGTTGGAATCCGAATACCGGTTAATTGGCTTGAACGTACTCGTAAATCAGCTACCGGTTCACCGCCAACTTCCCTTGCATTAAGCACTTCAATATTCGCGCCCATCAATCGCAAAATATCGATAATGCCGGTACGCGTGGGATTGATACCTACATGTTGTAGAGTTACGTCTGAATTCGGCGTAATCGAAGCTCCAACGAGAAAAAACGCAGCCGAGGAAATATCGCTGGGAACATCAATCATAGTCGCGGTTAATTTTCCTTGACTGTTGATGATTGCTTGACTACCCACACGTTGTACTGGATACCCAAAACCGGCTAACATTCGTTCGGTATGATCGCGAGTAGGAGCAGGTTCAGTGACTCGAGTTTCGCCTTGAGCATACATGCCAGCCAACAGTAAACAAGATTTAACTTGCGCACTTGCAATCGGCATAACATAGTCAATTCCGCTCAAATTTGACGTTCCTTGAATATGCAACGGCGCAGTTCCTTTGGCTTGAGTGCTAATTTTTGCCCCCATCAACGCTAACGGTTCAGTCACTCTACGCATAGGACGACCTGATAAAGAAGGGTCGCCGGTTAAAATACTGTCGAAAGATTGTCCAGCTAATAAACCCGCTAACAAACGCATGGAAGTGCCTGAATTTCCTAGATATAGCGGCTGAGTGGGTGCTTTCAGACCATGCTTACCAACACCGTGAATCGTCACTTCCCCCTTCACAGGACCTTCAATTTGCACGCCCATTGCCCTAAAAGCTTCTAAGGTCGAAATGGCATCTTCGGCATTGAGAAAACCACTAACGTGAGTAATGCCTTCGGCTAAAGAACCCAACATAATTGAGCGATGTGACATCGATTTATCGCCCGGAACACGGACTTCACCTTTTAAATGTCCGCCTGGTTGGATGGTGAAAGAAACTGAGTCAGTCATGGTAAAATTAATTGATTAAAGTAAAAAATTGGATATTTTAACGTTTTTAAATCTATTCGCCCACTGAATTCTAATTTGAAATAAATGAAACATTTATTAAAAATAGCACTATTTTGGATGATTAAAAGAATGACGATCAATCAATCGACGGTTAAATTTAAGAATTCATTAAAGACTCTCGAATTTCTGTAATCGTTTCATTGGTTAAAGGTTCGCGATATTGATTGCGCATTTGTCCCCCTAATTCATGCGCTACAAAAGTAAATATTTCAACAAAATTATCGAACACTTGTAAAGGATTATCGACTTTGCTGGGTTGCATAAAAAAGACAATTCCCGGGCAAGAAAAAGCGGCTAAATTCGTGCTAGGAAAAATCCCTGGTTTAACCATACTAGCCACGCCAAAATCCACTAATCGTCGGGCATCTAATCGTTCAAAAATTTGTAAATTGCCGTATTCTAAACCGGCATCACTTAATACGCGAAATAAATCTACGCCATTAAAACCAGATAAATTCGGAGCGACAATACTAAATTGAATAATCGCATTCTTTTTCAAGAAATGTGTTTGATTCGTTTTAGGTGGTGGCGGAGAACTATTGCGTAATAATTCCGATCGACTTTCGATATAACCATCTTCAGTGCGGATAGGCGTAATATCAAAATCCTCGTCCTCATCATATGCGTTACGAGTATCATTGGTGGACATAGGATCATCATAACCACTTAGGGCTTGACGAGTTTTTTCGTGTTGTAAATAACTCCACGCTACCATCACAATAATGATTAATAAGCCAACGGTAAAAATTACAATTCTAATTAAATCTCTGTCCATTATTATTCCTGCTAATTAAGTTAATGGGTCACTATAGGTTGTGAGAGGGTTGATCGAAATTATGACTGTAATTCAATTAATCACGTCGCCAAATTGTTTGACCACCTGCTATATCTTCTAAAATAATTCCTTGCTGTTTTAAAGCTTGACGAATTTTATCCGCTTCAGTCCAATTTTTTGCCTGTTTAGCGATTAATCTGATTTGAATTTGTCGTTCAATTTCTTCGGTAGTGAGTGTTTCTATTTTTTCGAGTGATTCATCAGAGCTTTGCAAAAATTGTTCAGGATTATCGGTTAATAATCCTAAAATAGCTGCCAAGGTATAAAGTGTAAATGCTAATGGTTTAGCTTTATCTAAGTCGATTTTAGCTTTATTTAATTCACGAGCAATATCAAATAAAACAGACAGAGCAACAGGAGTATTAAAATCATCTTCCATTGCTTGTTGAAAACGCTGTTGATATTCAAAAACTAAATCTTGACAATTCTGAAAATCAATACCACGCAATGCGGTATATAATCGAGTTAAACCGATTTTGGCTTCATTTAAAGAATCATCAGAATAATTTAATGGACTACGATAATGACTAGATAAAATAAAAAACCGAATAATTTCTCCTCGATAATGTTTTAATACTTCTCGAACCGTAAAAAAATTGCCTAACGATTTAGACATTTTTTCATTATCTATTTTTACAAAGCCATTGTGCATCCATAAATTAACAAATTTTTCTCCAGTGGCGGCTTCTGATTGGGCAATTTCATTTTCATGATGCGGAAATTGTAAATCCATTCCACCGCCATGAATATCGAAATGATTTCCTAAACAACTGGTTGACATTGCCGAACATTCAATATGCCACCCGGGTCTGCCTAATCCCCAAGGAGATTCCCAAGCGGGTTCATTTATTTTTGCCATTTTCCATAAGACAAAATCTAAAGGATGACGTTTTGCAGTATCAATATCGACCCGTTCACCGGCTTGTAATTGGTCTAATTTTTTACCAGATAATTGTCCATAATTAGCAAATTGATGAACTGCATAAAAAACATCGCCATTTTCGCCAATATAGGCAAATCCACGTTTTAATAAAGTTTCAATCATAGAAATGATTGCCGAAATCGATTCAGTCGCTTTAGGTTCTTGATTAGGAGATAATACCCCTAAAGCTCGTTCATCTTCGTGCATAGCATTAATAAAACGGGTGGTTAATTCAATAAAAGATTCTCCATTTTCATATGCTCGCTGAATAATTTTATCATCAATATCGGTAACATTACGCACATAGGTTAATTCATAATCACAATAGCGTAAATAACGTGCGACCATATCAAATACTACCATTACTCGCGCATGACCAATATGGCAATAATCATAGACAGTCATTCCACAAACATATAAGCCGATTTTACCGCTGACTTTAGGAATTAAGGGTTGTTTATTTCGAGATAAGCTATTATATATTTTTAACATAATTTTTTATTGATGATAGAGCGTTATTGAGGATTGTTGACTAGATTTTAATAAAGTTTAGCAATTTACCAAGCACGGTCTTTTCTTTCAAGCAAAAAACACCTACAATCGCAGGTTTGCATCATTATATCTAGGAGAAAAATGCACATTCTACTGCTGGCTCTGATGCTATTCAGTTTTACAACTCCCTCATTTTCCAAGGAAAAAATAATGTCAGAGACCGTAACCCAAGTAAAATTAACCACCTCATTAGGTGAAATCGTTATCCAGTTGGATACTGAAAAAGCCCCTTTATCCACTGAAAATTTTTTGACATATGTCAAACAAGGTTTTTATAACGGTACGATTTTTCATCGAATCATTCCAGGGTTTATGGCTCAAGGTGGAGGATTTGACGCTAGTTTTACAGAAAAATCGACTCGTGCGCCGATTAAAAATGAAGCGAATAATGGATTGAAAAACAAACGTGGTACGATTGCAATGGCTCGTACTCAAGTACCAGATTCCGCGACCGCACAATTTTTCATTAATTATCAAGATAATAGCTTCTTAGATTACACCGCGCCCACGGTTCAAGGGTGGGGATATGCGGTGTTTGGGCAAGTGGTTACGGGAATGGAAGTCGTTGATGCAATGGCTAAAACACCTACAGGCAATCGTGGATATTATCAAGATGTACCTAAAACCAATATTGTAATTGAAAAAGCAGAAATTCTACATTAAATTCTGTTAAAACTTTAAACTAAAGCGTGAAAAGATTTTATATAAAACTGTTCGCGCTTTTATTTTATCGATTAAAAATGAGTCTTTTTTTTATTTCAGATGTACATTTAACCCGTAATTACGATTTAATCACGGATAAATTTTTACAATTTTTACAGCGATCGATTATTCAAACCGAAGCTTTATATATTTTGGGGGATTTATTTGAATTTTGGGTAGGAGATGATGACAATTCTTCTTCAATTACAAAAATTAAACAAACTTTTAAACAATTAACAGATTCTGGAGTAAAAATTTTTTTACAAGTAGGTAATCGAGATTTTTTAATTGGACAACGATTTTGTATTGAAACCGGAATTCAATTAATCGGAGATTATTATCTGATAGAATTAAATCATCAGCGAGTTTTATTAACGCATGGCGATTTATTGTGCAGCGACGATATAGCCTATCAAAATTTTCGTGTACGGGCGCGGAATTTATCATGGCAACAACAGATTTTATCTAAGCCTTTATGGCTGCGATTATTAGCGGCGCGTTGGTATCGATTTCGCAGTATTTGGCATCAATATCAGCAAGATAATATTATTGATGTTAATCAAAAAACCGTAATTGATATTATGCAGCAATTTGAAGTTTTACACTTAATTCACGGTCATACTCATAAACCACAATTACATCAATTTAGCATCAATCAACAACCCGCGCAACGCTGGGTATTATCCGATTGGCAACGATCAGATATTTCTATTTTAGAATGGAATGATCAACAGTTAAATTATAGAAATATTTAATTTAATCAGGCCAGTTTGATTATCATTTGGGTTGTAACAAAACGATTTGTAAATCGGCGACATTCGTTGCGGTGGCTCCGGTAATGACCAAATTATTGGCGGCTTGTAAGATTGGAAATGCGTTATGATTTTCTAAATGTTGAATAGGATCAAAGCCTAAGCTAAACATATTTTCGATACTATTCGCATCGATTATGGCTCCGGCGGCAGTTGTCATTCCGTCACGACCATCAGTGCCGGCGGCTAACAACGTCCATATTTTGGGTAACCGATGACGTTCGGCAGCAATGGCAAAAGCTAGGGCAAATTCTTGATTGCGTCCACCTAAACCCGAGTTAGGCTGTAATTTAATAGTGGTTTCTCCACCAGCCAATAACGCGGTAGCTTGATTGATTCCTTTATTTATCAAAAACTTAAGTTGTAAAACCCATTGTTCTGCAACTTCACGCGCAATTCCAGTGAGGGCTGAATGGTAAATCGACGTATCGAAACCCAAATTTTTCGCGGCTTCAACACTGGCTTGTAAACTCAAAATATTGCTACCAATAATGGTGTAATCGTTATCAATCAACACCGGATCAGCCTTTTTAGCGGTTTCTGGATATTTTCCTTGACAACCTTGGGTGATTAATTGAATCACCGACTCAGGAACGCGAGTAACGATTTGATAATTCTGCAAAATTTCTAAGGCTTGTTGATAAGTGCTTTCATCCGCAACGGTAGTGCCGCTCGCAATCGCACTCACATCATCACCTATCACATCCGATAAAATTAACGCATGAACCGCCGCCGGCATTGCCAATTGGGTTAATCGTCCACCTTTCAGTTGCGATAAATGTTTCCGTACACAATTGATTTCTTGAATAGTTGCGCCACTTGCCAACAATAAATCGGTGGTTATGCTTTTATCAGCCAGCGTAACCGGCGAAATCGGCAGTGGAATCAAAGCTGAACCGCCGCCGGAAATTAATACTAATACCAATTCGCCTGCTTGGGTTTGTGACAATTGTTCAACAATACGCAATGCCGCGTTTAAACCACGTTGATCAGGAAGTGGATGGCTGGCTGGCAGTACGGGAAACTCACAATATTCAGGGAAATTTTCATCATTAGTGACAACCAGTGACTGAAAATCTATTTTTGCTGCCCGCAAAATATTTTGAACCGCGCGAGTCATGGAAACTGCGGCTTTGCCAAAAGCGATGATATGAACTTTTGACCACAGACCGTTGCGATAAGTATTTGAATTTACTGTTTTTAAACGAAAATATAAACTGCCATTTTCTACCCACATTGAACGTTGAATCGCGTCGCTAGGATCTGCAGCTTTCACTCCGGCTTGAAAAATTGTTAGAGCGTGTTGGTGTAAAGTGGAAAATGGCATAAAATTACTGTTAAATCAACGTTGTATGCAAGTTTCACTACCATGATTTCCGCCTTCATATTGCGGTTCATAATAGTGTTTGACGAATTGATATTTGCCATTCGCATTTTTGCTAAAAGTCGCAATACCAGTCCCATAATCTTGGGTATTGGGTTGATTTAAAGCAAAATAAATCGCCATTTTTTCAGCTTCGGCAATTCCATGACCGCGATAAAGTCCAAACCCGGGAACTTCCAAACTGAAATGATAACTTGAAGCCCGTGTATCGCTATGTTTAGGCTCAATTTCTAAAGTTGCTGTGGCTTTATAATTTCCCTCGTGAGCATCATTACCTTGACAATCATAGACCCCACTGAAATTCTGTTGCACAACTGGTGTTGCAATTGCCAAATCAGCGTTCAAAATAAACAGCAATAAAATCATTTTTTTCATAGTTTTTCCTTAAATTTAATGTCACTGCTATTTTATAATTTCAACAAGATAAAAGCTATTGCATTAAAAAACCGTATTCATAAATTTTTGGTTCAATTTTTTTAGACAGCTCTTTTAGGCTGTATTTTAACGCATTCATTAAGAGTGTATATTGTTCATCGTCACTTTTATTATTCATTTTACCGCCACTATTTCGCCCTTGAAAATACTCGCGTATGTCATACAAAGCCGCATTAACATTGCAATCGGGTTTAGAAAGATAATATTGCCATAATTCACGTCCAGCATTAAAAACCGCTTGTGCTTGCGCTGAAAATTCTAACGGTTCGGTATGTAATTTTTCTTTGCCAAATACGTTGCCATTCCCTGATGATTTTAATTTTCCTTGGATAAAT
>JACCEE011487495.1_pt1 | contig 16453 bp, 16 predicted proteins | sample 7449931 | NCBI WGS metagenome assembly JACCEE01 (sample SAMN15323457, study PRJNA562643) | freshwater metagenome | isolation source: river surface water | place: USA:Blue River Watershed | collected 2017-08-19 | reverse complement strand
GTATTTGTCCTTTTTTTACTTCATTTTCTTCCATTATTTTGCTGTCCCCTCAAACCAATCTTTTAAGTGTTTATTAATAGTATAGAAATCCTGTAAATCATGCCATCCATTAAATACTTCCTTCATCGAAAGAGTAACATCATAAAGACGAGGAGTTTTATTTGGCGTGTATCCTGCGGAAAGATTTGCATCAATACTATATTCAGATATAACCCATCTTGCATTTGTGTATTTATCAGCAGTGCGAGCGTAGGTTCCAAAAAGTTTTCCAAACTCAATACAAACAATAGGTGGAGTTACTGTTGAATATGCATTGACTGGTTGAGTTAGTGATCGATACATATTGAGGATCATTAATACATAATCTTCTGTCCAACCCTTCTGCCATCCTATTTCATTGTTTCTTTCAATACCAGCTTCTTTCTGATCTTTTTCAGATTTTTTAGCATCTCCAAACTTATCAAATATTTCATTATCAGTAAAATCAGTTATTGCATAAGTAGTCTTAAACTGTATTCCTCTTGAACCAGAATTGGAATATACAAAATGTTCATGAGTTCTACCAAAAGCAGTTACACTGTTCCAGTTAGCAGAACGGGATTCGCCAGAGATTTCAGGATTAAACTGAAACGGAATAGTAAAATATACTGCACCATTTCCATTTTCCTGATTATTCATATTATATGCGCTTGATACAGTTAAACCACCAAGCCCTGTATCATACAACTTTACTGATCCAAAACTATTTCCCGTCATCTTAATCGTCTGATTTGTCGTAGTTACTGGGAATAGTTCATTTCTTTTTTTAGTAATGTTTTTATAATAAGCACTTTCTTTATTTCTTACTGTTTCGTCACTTTGAATAATAAATGTATCGCCATCAATAGATTCTTTTAATGATTCAGAGGTTGTTGCATCATCATATGATACATCTTTCTTAACAACTTTAACTACCATTCCATTTGCAGAATCTTTTTCAGCAGGAACAGCAACTGCCTTTATAACATTTTGTTCTTTACTGCTTACCATAGATAAACCAAGTTGCAAATATTTTTTACCTCTTGACTTATTTATATCGGCTATTGTTTCTATTTGTTTTATAAAATCAACTTCTGGATCATTTCCATTTAATGCTATTGTAAATGCTTCACGATAAAGAGCATCAGTAATTGTATTTTCTTTATTTATTAAAGTATATGATGCTGATTGATTAATATCTTCCTCAAACAAGTGTGTTATATCGCTATTGCGATCACCTTTATCAGAATTGGTATTAAACCATCCAAAAGAGAACATATCCTTATATTCATCTTTCATTTTAGAATCATTTTCATATTCTTTAGCAAGGTCTTGCATTTGATTCTTAGGTCTGCGGACATTTTGTTTAGTTTCATCTTTTGCAGATAAGGCATTAAGTGACTTTTGATAAAAAATATTTTTCTTTTCATCTAATGTCATTTTTTCTTTAGAAGAATCTTCCTTTATATTTTGTAATATATTGGAAATAGCTGAGTTTGATTTATAATCAATTGATGTGAGATTAATGTCATATTTACTATCAGCTGACTCCAGCAAACTGTCATTTTTAAATCTGTAAAGCTGATCCTTTACATTTGAAAAAGGTTCCGAATCAGATTTTTTTATTGTATCAAACAGTTCTGATCTTGGGTTATAAGGTATAGTGCTAATTGTTTCAAATAATGAAGAAAGATGAGGATCATTAAATTGAGATGTTCCATCTTTGGTTTGCTCTTTTTTATCTCCTGTCATTATTACATATGAGTAATCTGATTTCTTTAATGAATTTGCATAGAGAGTGCTCATTTCTTTTGACGGAATTGCATGGATAAGAGGATCAATGTTTTTATTTACTTTTGTTCTTTCAGAAATATTTTTATAGTATTCATTTATTTCAGTAAATACATTACCATAATTATTTCCATAATCGGTAAGAATGTATTGAAACGTAAACAAATCTTCAACAACCTTATCGGCATTATCTGCATATAAAGATTGTTCTTTAAGCGCTGAGGTTGCTCTTTCTTTCAAATTTCTTATAACATCATATTCACTTGAATTTAAGAATCCTACATTTTCAAAATCATCTTTCGAATTTGGTTTTCTATTGAGATTATATGATCTCCAATCTGTGCTTTTAGTTTTTTTAGGATCGACTTTTTCTGTGTTTTGATCAGCTCCAAGCTCTGGTCCATCTTCCCCACGCTTCATGGATACAGACCAAGCAACAGGAGAATTACCACTTAAATCAAAATATGAGTCGTCTATATATTTTGTGTATTCAGAAGGAGAATCTAATCCAATGACTACTTCTTTATATTGAAGGTTTAATTTTTTAACGGAAGCTTCGAGTTTGCCCTTCTTTTTATTATAACTTTCAAGTTGATGGTCTTTCCACCAAGAGTCTTTTCTTGTTATATCGCTTTTTTTATCTGTTGGTGAAGCTCCTGCATCAGAAGTTGTCGTAGCGTTTTCTAATGCGAGTTTTTCAATTTTAGAATTAATTGCTAAAAGCTTATCAGTTTGACCTGCAAGTCGGAGAAGAATTTTACTACGAACTGCTCCATAATAATCTGACATTGATTTATAAATTCCGCTTGCGGAACGGTTAATTTGATTGCTCATACTTCCAATATAGCCCTTATATTCAAGAGCTTCTTTGTCTTTAAACAAATCAAGTGGATTTATAAGCATAGCATCAACAACTGGATTTAATACATCAAAAACTTTATCAGCTTGATCTAATACTCCTGACACTGATAACTCTAATGGCTTTGCTTCTTTCTTTTTGCTTGGATTAAAACCCAACAAAACATTACTATATAGTCTTGAATATACATATCGAGCAGCTTCTCCGGTTAGTGCTCTTTGAGCAAAACGAAGAGTGTCATTATTCATATCAGGCTTAAATATTTCAAAAGAAGTATATGTTCCAAGTCCAAAAGTGTTGGCTGCGTTCTTTAATAAATCAACCAATCCGGTTCGTGGAGGTATGAGATTTAATGCATTATAAACAGGTCTATATTCTGAGCTGTTGGTGTTTCTTACTTTAGTAAATTCAACTGCATTTTCTGATGTATCAAAAACTTTTGGATCATTTGACTCTGCATATTTTAATTTCGAACCCATATCAGCAATTTTATTTGATGTTCGTCCAAAGTTACCATCAGGGTCAAATAAAGATGTTGGTGCAGTGATGTTATCAATAGTTTTACCGTTAACTACTGCAACTGATGACTTTTCTACAATATAGTTTTCATTTCCAACGTCAGTAACATCAAATCCATCTATTCTTGGTATATTGGTTAATCCAGCATGTTGCTCCTTTACTCCTAACGTGTGTGTTGGGATAGCAACAGGCAGCGCTTCTGTAAATGCTTTCGATGTATTGTTATTAAGCTGCGTAGAGTATTTTTCCGTTGTTGGTTTCTTTGCATTTTGTTCTTGCTGAACAGTTACAAGATATTCTTGTAAAATTTCATCATAAGAGTATATGGTTTTTTCTTGATGCTCTCTTGTAGTGTCAATCTCAAATTCAGTTTTTGCGTCATGCTCTACCGAATCAATTTCTTGCTCTGACTTTTTCTGAGCTGTAGTAGACGCAATTTCTTGTTCTGATTTTTTATCATGCTCTACAGAATTTACTTCTTGTTCTGACTTTTTCTGAGCTGTAGTAGATGCAATTTCTTGTTCTTGCTTTTTACCATGCGCTACAGAATCCACTTCCTGTTCTATTTTTTTCTGAGCAGTGGTAGAATCAATAGCTTGTTCTTGCTTTTTACCATGAATAGTAGAAGCTATTTCCTTTTCTTCTTTTTTATCATGAGTGGTGGAAGCAATGTTTTGTTCTTCTTTTTTACCATGAGTAGTCGCAGCTATATTTTGTTCTTCTTTTTGATAATGAGAAGATGAAGGTATTTCTTCTTCTTCTTTTTCACCATGAATAGTAGATGCAATTTCTTGTTCGGTTTTTTTGAGATGGTCTGGCATTTCTACTGACCATATTGCTTTATGATCGCCTTCAAGTGTTGATGGTGGAGAAATGTTGCGCTCTTCTTTTTTACCAATAGAATCAACAGATGGTATTTCCAACTCTGATTTTCTCATAGAATCTTCAGTTACAGTTATATCTATAACTTTCTTATCTGGATGATCTTTAGGTAAAGCAATATCATCTTCTTCTTTTTTACCATAAGAAGTAGGATCAACATACACATCTTTTTTTATTTTATGTTCAGGAGTAGATATAGAATTTTCTATTTTAACATCTCTGTGAGAAGGGTCGTTTATTGCTACCTCATCTTTTTTAAGAGTATTAATAGGCTCATCTATTTTTCTATCTTCTTTATAAATCTTTTTTGTTGGTTCAGCAATTGGATTAATTTCTTTGTTTTGTTGATTACCGAAAGAGCCTAATGTTCTTTGTTCTTTTTGAAGAGATTTAGAAGGTAAACCAATATCTTTTTGGTCTTTAGCCAAATTAACTGCTGGGATGGTATTTTCTACTTTGATATAATTTTCATTTGCCATTAGATTCCTCAAGCTTCTTTATTAATCAGATTTTTAGGAGAGTATGTTCTTGAATAAGAAGGTTTTTCTTCTTTTTTATCATCTGATAATATCTTTACAATTTTATCAGTATTATCTCTAATTGCTGATAAATAAGAGTTTGATTCTGCAATTAAAGATGCAACCCTATCAGTCCCTTCACTTATTCCAGAAGATGCATTGGATTTTTCAGGCATAATACCTTTAAGCAAGGAAGCTCCTGCTCCAATTATTACAGAACCTAAAGACATTTTTTGTAGTTCTGAGTTAATCGCGCCGAGTTGTTTTACGAAAGAGTCACTAAAATTTCCGCCCATTGCACTTATGGAATCTCTTAATCCAGTCAAAGATTGCGTTGCTGCTAATCCAAAATCCGATATGTTTTTTATTCCTGCTCCCATATTGGTAAATGCATTACCAAGAGCAGTAATAACTGGTAGCATAAGAATCATGGTTGCCATCGTTCCAGATAATATAGTAAGTCCAGCCACTGCAGGAAGTGTAGCAAGAGCTATTGCGTATAATGCAAAGGCAATTGTTCCTAAGCCAATTGATAATGCCATAACTGCTGGTATAACCGTTCCGATATTCCCAGCAAGTTTTAATATGCCATCTGCAGATTCTGCAATGGTTTTTACAAGGAATGAAACTGCGAAAATAATTAATGCAATACCAGCTGCAACTAAGAATATTGCCGCGCCGACCGCAAAAATTGCGCCAGCTGATGCAATTCCTGCTGCTCCTAATATAAATAATGCCAAAGCAAATGCCAGCATAATAAGTATCATTCCGCCCATAACAATAGCCATTATTTGTATTAATGCAGTCATTTGTTCAGGATTGAGTTCTTTCATAGCTTTTGCAAGATTTGATATGGATAAAACAATTAACGCTATACCTATTGCAATAAATAATATAGCCGCTCCAAGTGCAAGAAGCTGTTTCGGTTTTATATTTGATAATGTTTTTAGCATTGCTCCACTATTGTCTTTCTTTCCAGAAACTTGAGCAGCTGGATTTTTTGTAAATCTTCCATTCGCATCTCTTGGTTGTATTTTTGATGCTAAATCTTTTGGACTAACCTTATTTAATTTCAACATATTCTTAATAGCGTCTTTAGCATTTTTAGCAATACCACCTAATCCATCTTTCATGGAGAATAATCCTTTAGTGACATTTCCAACAAGTGGCAACATTTTTCCAAAATTAAGTGTTATGCCAAGCACAAATGCCAAGAATCCAGCTCCTATTATAGCTGAAATAACTTTACCCAATACATCGAAAGCTCCACCCATTTCATGTAATTTACCTATAAGTCCGTTGACGAATAATCCGATTTTAACAAGTGGTTGGAGAATAACTGTTAATAAATTAACTAACGGTAAAACAAAAGATTGTATGAGAACATTAAGTGTATCAGTTAAACGCTTCCACTGCTCATTCATTGATGCTCTTGATTTTTCAGCAGCATCTGCAAGAGAAGCCTCTTCTTTTTTCATTTCCAAATCTTTCTTAGTAAGTCCCGAAAGTTGTTGCACTTGTTCCAGTGTCATTCCATATTGTGCTGACATTTCTTTTAATGCAAATACGTTTCCACCATATTGTGCTTTTAATGATTTAGCGAGTTGCACCATTCTCTCATCCATATCACCTAACTTAGAAGTATCACCAGTCATCATACCAATAGCATCAGATGCTGACATTCCGAGACCTTGATACAACAAGATATTATCTTCAAGCTTATCTGGATCAAGCATTTTAGTAAGCATATCATTTGCTTCAGATGCAGAAAGACCTGCCTTTTCAAAAGCCACATTAAGTTTTGCTACACCAGTGGTAAGCTTTTTAACGTCTGTTATTTTTCCGCCAAATACCTTCATAGTTCTTGCCATTGATCCAACTTGTGCTGCGACCGCAGAAGCTTCAGAGGCAGTAAGTCCCAAAGAGTTTTGAACGTTTGCCATAGCGTCAGCAGCTGATCTAAGTTGCGCTTTAGAAAGTCCGCCTATTTTATAAAGAGATTTAATAAATTGTCCTGCTTCTTGATTTGACATACCAAATGCTTGACTCATTTGAATAGAAACAGTTCCAAGCTCCTCAAGATCACTGACTTTATCAGTAACACGAAGGTCAAGCAAATTGGTCATTGCTGCTGTTGTTTCTTTCATGGGCGTTTGAGTTTTTAACCCAGTAGCAAGAGCAGCATCAGAGAACTTCATAGTGCTTTTCATCATTGATCCAAAAGATTTATTTGCAGATATACCTAATCGTTGTATGGATTTTGACATGGCATCCTGAGCTTCAAGAGCATCATCCCAAGCAGAGAATGCACCAGTTGCACGAGCAAGTTTTTGTCTAAAATCTTCTATTGTTGGTGACATGCCAAAAACGCTTGAGAATGCTTTTGAAAAGCTTTCCATAGTTTCTTTTTTTGCAATCATTGCATCGAGTTCTTTATTTAAATTTTTAAGGTGTTTTTCTGTTTTATCTGATTTTGCAAAGTTTTCATAAAATTTTAGTATTTCTTCTTGATCATTTTTATTAAAATCATGAAATGATTTATTTATTGTTTCAATGCTTTTTGTAAGATTTTTAATGCTTGATGCATCCCCAGCTTTTCGAATTTCTATTAAAGATTCAAGCATGTTACCCATATCGCCAGTAGCTCCTTTTACATAAGGAACTAATTCTTTTAATGTGTTTTGTAATGTGCTAAAAGCGCCAAACATTTCTTTGTTATTAGCATCTCGATACATAAATTTAAATTGATTGGAAATTCCGCTTAATGAATTTCCAAAGTTTTTAAACAGTTCTCCATTAAACACTTCTTGCATGGTTTTCTGATAAGCATACATCAATGTTGTATTTTTCTTCATAGAATCTGGCATAAAGTCATTCCAAAGAGTAGAAAAATTATTATTAAGTGTCCCTGCTGTTTGAGCAAGCTGTTCTACAGAAGATGACATTTTTTTAATGCCACCTGATGCTTTTGCAGAACTAACCTGAAAGTTTAATATGAAATCTATTGGAATCATTTAGTCTAATCCTTTTTGTTTATTCATTTCTATTACATCATATACAGATTTATATTCAGGAACTATGTTGGCAGGTGGTTCTGGATATGCAAGCATTTCCATTTCTGTTTCATATGATCCTTCTGAGAATACATGTTTTGTATAAGTTAAAGCCCAAACTCTACTACCAAATACTTTACCGAATCCACCTACTGCATTAAAGTTTGTTTTCATTTTAAACTTCCATGGCTCATAATCAGTTCCAAAGGTGGGATCACCCATAATCTTAATGGTTGATTTAAATACATTCTGTGACAATATTGCTTCAAGTTGGCTGTTTTGGCTGGATTTCGTTTCACCTTTAGATGCTTTAACTACATCAACAGCCTCAGATTTTAATCTGTTTCGGTCATCTGCTTCTTTTTGGCTTAATCCAAAACACAAGAAACCGGTGCTATCTTTTTTTGCCAATGCATCCATACCACCTTCTCGAATAATGTCATTAATCATATTCATATCTTCTTCAGTAAACGACATGAGTTTTTTATTAATTTCATCCTGTGCTTGAAACATAAGACCGGTTTTTGAGTTTAAGTCAGAAGTAAATCCTAATATTTGCTTTTCACCTTTAGCTGCAGTTTTTTTATATACTAAGGTAGGTCCTTCAACCATTTGATTTAATAATTTCTCTGGTTCAGTGTTATCTTCAGTAGGAGCGGCTTTCCACACATAGGGTAAAAATGTAAAACCTTCCTCTCCATTGTATTTTCCATAATAGGTAATTCCACGTTCGTATGAAAAGTTTTGTTTATTTACTTTTTGATGACTTGCTTTTGCAGTAAGTTCATTAATAACGTTTGATAGATAATCACCAAATCCTATTTCAATTTCAACCGCTTTATCCTCATAAGTGCTTTCAAAAGAATACTTAACTTTCTGTCGTTTAAGCTCCATAGCTACCGATGTTGCATTTTTATCCCAATCGGTAAGCCAAGTAAGTTTTTCTGCAACAGTCATATTATCAAAGTCACCACTTTCTTTCTTTTTATAAATTATTTCAATATCATTTGGATCAAGATAGCGAAGCGTTCCCGTAACTGACATAACTGTTTCTCTATAGTCTAAAGAAATCATTACTTGACCATCATCAGTAAGATCAATAGCTGATTTAATGACCATTCCATCGAGTGATCTTAAACATTCATAATTCCCTCTTAATCGTTTCCATCCAAAAGAAACAAAAATATTTGGTCTTCTAACATTTCTAACCGAATTGGAATCGGCTCCAATTTTCATTAAAATATCTGGCCATTCTCCGATAGCATCCACAAACTGAATGGTTCCTTTTCTACTCATGTTTGTTTTACCTTCGACGGTAACATTTTTGAGTTGGTTATAAGGAATAGACCATTGCTTATCTGCCCCTAATGCTACTCTTACATAAGGAAATGATGCTGAGGTTATATCTGCTTCACTCATCCATGAAGACTCTGCCATATGTTAAACTCCTGTAGTTGGATTAGTTAGTTCTTGGTTAGTTGCAGCATCATTTGGATTGACATCCGGACGATACTGAATAATGTTTCTTTGCTGTCTATTCGCAAAGGGCTTTGATATATCTTGCTTATTATACGAAGTTTGTATTACTTGACTCCTCACATTTTGTAATACTTTTTTTCCCATTTGTGGTTCTCTTTGTTGACCAAGCCAAGTTGGTCTAATAGTTTTGTTAAGAGATTTGACATATGGATCAGCCAAAAACTGATATACGTTCATTTCAACTGCGGTTGATATACCTTCGCTAACCACTTTTCCTGTAAGCATTCCAGTAAAATATTTTCTAAATGCTCGTTTTGGAATAGCAGGATAGCGATATTTCAATACCTTATACATTGCAAGTCCTGTCAAAACAACCTGAGATTGGCGCATTAAAAGAATAAAATTGGTAAGATCGCGCTGCTGGCCACCAAATAAATAATGAACATTTATTGCCACGGTATAAAATGCATCTGATCCTATAATTAGGATAAGGGGTTTAGGGTCATGATGCCAGTTTCTATATACACACTGATAAATTCTTCCCAAAGAAAATGGAACTACCGCTGAGTTTATTCCCACTTGTTTGCGTAATATCTGTGTAAGTTTATTAAACAACTTATTCATGTAATTATCTTGCTATTTCTTTAGAATTTCATAAGATATTTATATGACTCTAACTAAAGAAGAAATGCAAAAATATATAGGTAAATTAGTAATAATCACCTTTAGCAATAAGGCTGAAAAATATTGGATGAAAAAAGCAATACCGTGTATTTTTTCTTAAAAAAGCATAGTTTAATGTATGATCACACAAGAAAATATTATAACATTACCTGTATCAGATTTGATACGGCAAAAGGCGTATGAATTTGCCAATCCTTTAGGTGAAAATTACAACCAAAAAACAATCCGTAAAGATAATATTGGTCGCCATGTTGGATTCATAGGTGAACTGATGACGCTTAAATATTTACATAATAATGGTATTATATATGACTGGCAAAACTTTGATCCTAAAAAGCCCAATTATAATTTTGATATAAATATTAACGGAATAAAGGTTGATATCAAAACAAAAGATCGCACTGTTGATCCAAAACTTAATTATGACTGTTCAATTGCTGGTTATTCCAAACAGCACTGTGATTACTATGTATTTATATCTTTAACTCGCGCAGACACTTCTTACCATACAGCACATATTTTAGGTTATATGCCTCATGATGAATACTATGAAAAATCAAAAGCATGGAAGAAGGGAGATATTGATCCATCAAACGGATGGAAGGTTTCTATAGATTGTTTTAATTTACCGATACAAAATCTATACCCGATTTCAGATTTATGTAAGATAATTACATGAAACCAGAAGAGCTATTAAATAAGTTTTTTATGCTTGAAATATTAGATAATGGCAGACTATTTATTTGTGGAATTCCAAATAAAATTGCTGATAATAAAATGTATTTTTCTTTGTGTTATTCTTTAGATAAATCTAAAAAAATGGATTTTGGTGCAAATGATGATTCGGGTTATATTGATATTTCAGACATTACGAAATATAAAGCATATATTCCAGATAGTGATATGCAAAAAAATATATTGAAAAATTTATTTACTTTTATAGTGAAATGTTCATAAAAAAAGGGAGCTTAAAGCTCCCTTTTTTAATCTTCATCTTGTGCTACTTGTTTTTCAGCATTGTGATAATATCCTTCATCTCCAATTTCATCTTTCATTTTTGTATTTAGATCAATAAGATTATTCATACTTTGAAACTTCTTTTTAAGTTCCTCAGCACTTTTATCTCGATCATAATACTGATGCCGTATTTTTACTGGCATTTTGTTGTAAGCACTTATGATACCATTAAATTCTGCCATATTATTTCCCCTTTTTATGCTTTTTAATACCAAAGTCATCATCGCCTTCTTCACCTATTTTCTTAGATTGTAGTTTTGCTAATCTTGCAAATAATCTAAATCCAAATAATACATAGATAATTATTCCAACGCATCCCATAGTATAAATGTTCCATATATATTGGAACATGGAATTATCTTTTAATATAATCAATAAAGTGCTTGATATAAAACACGTTAATGCAGCAACTGCATTTCTACTTCTATTAGTGTTCGTAAATTCCAACATTCTTCCCCATAAATAAACCATTCCCATAGTAGAAATAAAAATTCTAATAGATAATACAATGTAATTCCAAACATTCCATGTTTCAAGTATTTTAACCGTATTTATAAATTCTTTAATTTCATTATACATAATTGCCTCTATATAGTGGAATCCTCATCACAGCACAATTCTTCTTCGATTGGTTCTTCAGTTGGCTTTGACGCTTCTTCTAATAATTTAGCCTCATATCTTTCTTTTCTTTTTCTTTGTGCTTCTGCGATCATTTTAAATTCGGTTCGATAGACATCTTCTTTGTGTCCACCCGCTTCTAATATTGAAAAACCGACTGACTCAAGTTTTTTATGACAATGAGCACAAACACTAACAAGATTGGACAATGAATTATTATGAGAAACACGCAATGGAACAATATGATGCGCAGCAAGTCTTCCTTTTTTTCCACACATAACGCATCTATATCCATCTCGCATATACACCTGACGGCGGATTGTATCCCATCGATCAGAATACAATTTCTTTTGCTTTTCTTTTTTCTTTAACTTGTCCTTCTCCATCATCTTTTTTGCATATTCTGGAATAGGTCGCTGTTTCAAGTATTCTCCTTTATTTTTATTTAAGATTTCTCAAAAATCTATTTAAATTTGATGTATCCGCAAATCGAGAAGCTGTTTTATTTACCATAGCAATTTGTTCTTTAGTGAGATTTTTATGTAATATTGCAGCACTATAAATGGCCAATGCGCCAAAAGCAATGGCTTGTTTCAATGTGCATCGAATTCCGCCTTTATATCCAAGCTTATTATCAATTTTTGCTTCAAACATACTCGGTTCGGCATCTTTTAAAAACCTTAATTTATTGTTCTTAAGTTTTGACTTTCTCGTAGATAAATAGTCTAAGAAGTTTAAACAAATGAAACCATTTACCATACCAGTATTATCCTTAAAGAAAGATGGTATGGGTGTCTTAAATTCATAACAAAGAGAAGCGGGAGCTTCAAATTTTGAGACAGTAGAATCAAAGTTGTCTCGAAGCCAGCGTCCAATATTAAATCTAAATAATACTTTTTTGACAGAACATTCTTCTAAATCAATATACTTTTCATCAGCTTTATGTATGGTTCCAATATAATTTTTAGCCCACATTTCCATTTGTCCAGCAGTAACTTCTTTAGATGCTCCAATCGGACCAAAAGAAATATCATATTCTTTATATAGATTATTCTTTTTAATATACAAATCCCGAATATTATATAATGGTTCAAATGGTATGGTAGGCATATAGGGTGTTTTTCTATTAGTGGTAGCAGGTTGAGGAAGCAATTCTTTTATAGCATTGTTGGATTTTGGATATAAAGGAGAAATAGCAGTAATAAGAGTTTCTTCTTGTAATTGCTCAAGCGTCATTTAATTTTCTCCAAAGATTCAGTAACATATTGCTTTGCATAATAATCAAGCCATTTCCCAAACGATGTATAAGTAAATTCTTCTTTTTGTTCAAGTTTTAACATTTCCATGTCTTGAACAGAGGAAACCAGAACATCTGCCATTTCTTCACGATGTTCTTCTAAATATGTAATTATTTTATCCACTTTTGCTAAAGCTTCATATTTTACATTGTTTTTCCATGAAGATTCATAAAGTGAATTTAAAAAATCATTGGCGTTCATTTTAACCTCTAATTACCTTTATAATTTTCACGAGATTGTGTTCTTTCTCTGTCAAGATCATACAATCTTTTAAATTTGTATTGAGAAAATATGCCATCATTTGAATAATCTTTAATACATTCAACTATAATAGGAAACTTACCAGTAAGCGCATGTATTTCAGTAACAAGAAATGCAGTATATATAGGCAATCCGGGCAAATTAACGATGAAAAATTCACATTTAAATAAATCTTTATTATTATTAATAATATCATGGCATTGTATATAGGTAGAGTTTTTTTTAAGATTTAATGATGCTCTAACCATATGCTGTTCAATTTGTATATTATATTCTTTTTCAATCGATTGTATTACAGAATCAGAAAGTTCAGTGCCGAAATTGATAAGATTCGCCTTTTTTAAATTATCCATGATGCGGTTCTCCTGTATAACTTATCTTTACAGGATATGAGTTTTTAGTTATTTTTTGTTAAAATATACTGTAATGCAATTTTTATTTTAGAATGTGTATCAAGGTGTTTTTCAATGCAAGTATTTAAAAACTTTGATTCTCTGGTATTAAGATACTTGCTTTTTAAAAATCGTTTACCTATACGGATAATTTCATCTTTCTCTTTCTTGTCTATCGAATCATTTGATAAAAGTTTTTTAATTATTATGAGATATTTATCGTAGGTTTCTTCATCAAATGATTCTATTATCGTTGCATATTTAGCAGGTAGTTTATATTTTTTATTTGAAGATTCAATGGTGTAATTTGAATCAATGTGTTGTCCTTCCACCCCATCTAATTTCTTAGTTGAATATCCTTTTATAAGAAAGTTAATAACCTCTTCTAACTCATCTTTTCTTGTTGTGATAAACATAACAACATGATTATGCCCCAACACCTCTCTTCCAAGCAGAGCTTCTACTTCTTCTCGTAAGTTTATATCTATAGTAATATTTGGATGTGGCGCGAAATGAAGAGTCCATTCATTGTTAATATTATAAATTCTAATAGCCCAACTTGCAGGGTTTTTACCATTATTAACAAGAGGAGCAATTGCTTTAAAATTACCCTTTATACCCTGCTTCATAATATAAATGGCTAAGTTCTCATAAAGAAAATATTCTAACACATCATCCATAACAGATTGTTTAGACTCTTCAATGTGAAGAATGGGATCATTTGGAATTTTATCAAAAACAGTATTAAATTTCATATATTTCGAATTTTGTCATACACTGATCTTGAACTGTAATAGGTAAATCAGATTCTTCAAGTTTTTCTGTTTGATAAACAGATGGACGAAGCAGTTTGTGTCGAAGAGCAATTCCATCTACTTTCTTCCACTCTATTTCAAAAAACTTTTTATTATCATAAGCAGCAATTAGATATAACCCTGCAGATTCTCCTTTTTCACAAAGAACAAACTCATAAGTATATCTCGGGTCCATTGCTTCAATATTATATATTTTATTAATGATTAGATTAGAAAGGGGTGATTCTGCCTTTTTATCATCTGCGCATATCCATTTATTAATTGGATCATAATATAAATAAGCTTTTTTACCTTTAATAATATCATAAAGAATAGTGTTTTGGTTCCATAGTAAAATACCAGTTTTTGTTTCAGTATATGTTTTGCGCTGAATAGAATTACCATGAAAACATATTACCTCTGGACCACGGAAAACAACACCAGATGGAATAATAGATAATTCTGATGACATATTATTAGATTTAATAAAAGCAATATCACCAGATATAGATACATCCAAACCTTTTGATTTAAAAAAAAGTATTTTTTCTTCCAAAGATGTTTCTTTGGTCAATCTATTTCTCACTAATGTTAGTATTGCATTTAAATTTTTTACCATATTATCCCCTCCACCTTTTGGAGCATTGTTTACCACTGTATCCGCACCATTTACAGTGAAACCCTGAACAAGCTTTCCAATCAGTGTTTGTTTCTATTGTCTTTATCTTATGAATAATTTCCTTTTCAAACAATTCTATTTCAGTATTTGAGAAAGAAAAATACTCTTCCTTATTTGGACGAGGAAAATAAATAAGTGTTTTAATTTGCTGGGGTTCAATATTTTGAAGCTTTGAAACCAAAAGGCTGTAACATTTCATCTGAAACTCATAGCGTGATCGATTAGAGTTTTTAGCTGTTTTGTAATCAACTACTACAATATCATTTGGTCGAGTCATGTAGCGATCAATAATACCATATAACCAATATTCATCGCATTTATATTCATATTCCTTTTCAGTTTCATATGGATATTGTTTATTACGCTCAAAAAATCCAAAAAAGTTTTTTACTGTTGGCAACACACATTCTTTATATGCTTCATCAAGTTTATATTTCTTAAATATAGGTATAAGTTCACTCTTATTTTCACCATTATACAGTTCAGCAAATTCATGGATGGTAAGACCAAAATTAATATCGAAACTTTCTGGCTGTTCCACAGGTATTTTTTCTACATATTTAAACTTATATTGAAGAGGACAAGCCTCGAATGCTTTAAGTCTTGACGGACTATATCTTTCCATTTTGTTATATTACTCCTCAATATAACTATGCAAAAAAAGTGATATTATTATGAATTACAAGTAAGATAAAATTATGAACATATATACGTGCATAAATAAGAACTATTATATTTATATTAGAGCGGCTTTTATTGATGAACCCTTTGAATTATTAACTACAATTCTATATGCATTTAATAAATCAATAACAGACATTATCTTTCAAGGGAAATATACTGTTGATAATATTGCTGATGTTGATTGCATTGGAGGTTATGGTGAAGGGGAAGAAGAAATAGTGATGAAAATACATGTAGAAGAACTTGATGATTATATAAAAATTTATTTTGATATGCAGGGGAATTACAAAGATTACGAGATAGGTTCTCAGTAACATATTTTTTGCATCCTAACAAATAAACTGTTAAGATGCAATTTTTTTGTTAGAGAGATACTTCTCTGCTAAATAACATACAAGATAAGCCATATATGCTTTGCAAGCATTTTCAATATACTGAAGGAGAAAATATGGCTAAAGATAAAATACTTATGGGAATTGATCAGTCGCTTACTGGAACTGGAGTTACTGTTAAAGAAAATGATAAATATTTTTATTATTTAATTGAAACTAAAAAAACGAAAAACACTAAATGTCCTTCTATTGATTATACAAGAAGGTTAAAAAAACTTGTTTCTGAAGTTGAAAAATATATTGATGTTCATAATCCAGACATGATCTGCATTGAGGGGATGAGTTATGGGTCAACAGGAGCGGTCGTTTTTGAAAGTGGTGGATTATCTCATATGTTTAGATCATTATTCATTGATAAAAATATTCCTTTTATTATTGCTCCTCCTACCGTTATTAAAAAATTTTGGACTGGGAAGGGAAATGCAGACAAGCTTTTAATGGTCCAAACAGCAGAACTTAAAGGCGTAGAAATACCTTTTACCGAGCGATTGAATAAAGAGACTCATCTTAATAAT
>JACCEE010707172.1_pt1 | contig 16453 bp, 15 predicted proteins | sample 7449931 | NCBI WGS metagenome assembly JACCEE01 (sample SAMN15323457, study PRJNA562643) | freshwater metagenome | isolation source: river surface water | place: USA:Blue River Watershed | collected 2017-08-19 | reverse complement strand
CTTGAAACAATGATGATCGGCGTCTTTGCATCGACTGATGTCTTCTTGTTCTACGTCTTCTTTGAAGCGATGCTGGTTCCGGTTTATTTCTTAATTGGTGGCTTTGGTTCCGGCGAACGCGCCGCAGCAGCAGTTAAGTTCTTGCTCTACAGCCTCTTTGGTGGCTTGCTTATGCTCGCCTCAATTATCGGAATTTATGTAATGGCAACTCGTTATGGAAATCGCACATTCGATATAACCGCTCTTTCACAACTTCACACCGTTCTAACTCCGATGATGGAGAACGTCTTATTCCTCGGTTTCTTTATCGCTTTTGCGATCAAGGCGCCACTCTGGCCGCTACATACATGGCTACCAGATGCTGCAAAGTCAGCTACACCGGGAACCTCTGTATTGCTCTTAGGTGTACTCGACAAAGTCGGAACCTTTGGAATGATTCGTTACTGCTTAACTATTTTTCCAGAGGCAAGCAAGACATTTACGCCGATGATTATCACGCTAGCCGTTATCTCAATTCTCTATGGCGCATTCCTTGCCATCGGTGCTAAAGATATTAAGCGTTTGATCGCCTATACCTCTATTTCTCACTTCGGTTTCATAACTATGGGAATCTTTGCAATGACTTCACAAGGAATGTCAGGTTCAACTCTTTATATGTTTAACCATGGATTCTCAACAGCCGCACTCTTCTTAGTCGCTGGATTTATGATTTCTCGTCGTAATTCATCAACGATTTCAGACTTCGGCGGACTGCAACGAGTCACTCCGATAATGGCTTGGTCCTTCTTTATCGCAGGTTTATCTAGCTTGGCGCTTCCAGGCCTTTCTAGCTTCGTTAGCGAATTCCTAGTTTTGGTTGGAACATTTACGCGCTACCCAGTTGCTGCAGTAATTGCCACCTTCGGAATTGTTTTGGCTGCGCTTTACATTTTGATCCCTGTGCAACGCGCACTTCATGGACCAACGACGCCAGGAAATGAAGATCTGAAAGATCTAAACCTGCGCGAGAAAATTGCGATTGCACCTGTTATAGCAACGATCGTTGCTCTTGGTTTCTATCCATCCCCGCTACTAAATATCATTAATCCTGCATCTCAAACGATTATTACCCAGCAAGGATTTAGCGATCCAGAGCCAACCATGAGTGAGGTTAAGAAATGATCGAATTCGTATCGCCAACTCTTGATTATGCGCTCCTTGCACCGATTCTGATTGTTCTTGGCGGAGCAGTTCTTGGCGTCTTGATCGAAGCTTTTGCTCCAGCCAAATCTCGTTCATCATCACAACTCTTCATTACTCTTGCAGCTCTCGTTCTATCGTTGGTCTCAGTAATTCGGATTCGTGATCGCTCATCTTCTGCGGCGGCGATGGAGTCAGTTACCTTTGATGGCGCCGGTGCGTTAATTCAGGCCTCGATCTTAATTATTTCTATCATCGCTGTATTTTTACTAGCAGATCAAGAGAACTTCACCGCCTCACCTGCAGCGCTTCCCGGTTCTGATGAAGAACGAGTTTCGCTACAACAAGATCAAAGAGTCACAGAGATTTATCCACTGACCCTCTTTGCTATCGCCGGAATGATGCTCTTTCCCGTTGCAACGGATCTAATTACTCTCTTTGTTGCACTAGAAGTTCTATCGCTTCCACTTTATCTATTGGCTGGTCTATCTCGTCGTCGTCGCTTGATGTCACAAGAAGCAGCTCTGAAGTATTTCTTACTTGGCGCATTCGCCTCAGCATTCTTCCTAATGGGTATCGCATACCTTTATGGATACTCCTCATCGGTTACCTTCGCTGGCATTCACTCTGCGGTAATCGGTGGAACTGGAAACGATATTTATCTACTTCTCGGAATTGCCTTTATCTCAATCGGACTTCTCTTTAAAGTCGGCGCAGTACCTTTCCATGCCTGGTCACCAGATGTGTATCAAGGCGCACCTACCGCGGTAACCGCTCTTATGGCAGCTGCTACCAAGGTCGCAGCGTTTGGTGCGATGTTACGTATCTTCTACGTCTCATTTGCAGAGGCTTATTGGCAATGGCGTCCTGCGATCATTGCAATCGCATTGATTTCTATGGTCTTCGGTTCACTTGTTGCTATCGCACAACGTGATGTAAAGCGGATGCTCGCTTACTCCTCAATCGCTCATGCCGGTTTCTTACTTTCCGGTGTTATTGCGTTGAGCAAATCTGGCCTTGAATCTTCTATCTTTTATCTCTTTGCATACGGCGTTGCTACTGTTGGAGCATTTGCAATCGTGACTTTGGTACGCGATTCAGCAGGAGAAGTAACTGACCTCAACCGGTGGAGTGGGCTAGGAAAGCGTTCGCCATGGGTGGCGACGGCTTTTGCTGGCTTCTTACTTGCCTTCGCCGGAATTCCACTAACCAGTGGATTTATCGGAAAGTTCTCGATTTTCTCTGCAGCGTACGAGAGCGGCTCAACAGTTATTTTGATTACGGGCGTACTTTCATCTGCGATTGCAGCATTCTTCTACATTCGTGTAATTGTGTTGATGTTCTTTAAAGATCCAGTAGAAGATGGCACAAGCGTTGTTATTCCATCTTTATATACACAATCATCGATTGTCCTAGCTACAGTTACAACTTTCGCGCTAGGAATTTTCCCAACTCCTTTGATTAACTTTATTCAAAGCACAGCTCAGTTCCTTCGCTAATGTCAACCTTCGGCATTCCTGACCTGGACCCCGCACTTGAGGCTGATCTTGCTGCAGGCATGCAAGGAGTGGAAGATTTACTGCGTGAGCACATCAAAGGTGATTATCCGCTAGTCGAAGAGACCTCCCGCCATTTAGTTGCAGCAGGCGGCAAGCGTTTGCGCCCACTATTAACACTGATCTCTTCTCACTTTGGTGATCCAACGCGCAAGGAAGTAATTCCCGCTGCAGTTGTTTGCGAGTTAACTCATTTAGCAACGCTTTATCACGATGATGTAATGGATGAAGCGCCACTTCGTCGCGGGGTAGAAAGCGCCAACAATCGTTGGGGAAATACCATCGCAATCTTGACCGGTGATTATCTTTTCTCTAAGGCATCAGACTTACTTGCCGACCTTGGCCCTGAAGCAGTTCGCCTGCAAGCGCGAACATTTGAACGTTTAGTCATCGGTCAGATTATGGAAACTCAGGGGCCACAAAATGGTGAAGATCCACTCGCACATTATCTGCGTGTAGTGGGGGATAAGACCGGTTCGCTCATAGCAACTAGTGCGCGCTTCGGTGCACTTCTATCTGGAGCACCTCGCGAAACCGTTGAGACGCTAACTAAATTTGGCGAACAGATCGGTATCGCATTCCAATTAGCCGACGATGTTATCGATATCGCTAGTGAATCTAGCCAATCAGGAAAAACTCCTGGAACGGATCTGCGTGAAGGAGTTCCTACCCTTGTAACTTTAAACGTTATGGCTTCTACCAAACCAGAAGACGCCGAATTAAAGCGTTTACTCAGTGCGCCAATTCATGATGATGTCGAAGTTCAGCAGGTCTTACGAACGCTGCGAAACCATAACGGTTTGCATCAGGCGCGCGAGCAGTTGGGTCAGATTGCTAAAGATGCTCGCATCGCACTTGGTCCTCTGCCTCTTAGTTCAGCTACAGCAGCTTTATTCTCGCTATGCGATGCTGTTGTCGACCGATCTGCCTGATTTCAAAAGATCCGTTGCCAACGTAATTAGCGCTAACCAGATAAAGATAAATCCCACCCAGCGAGCAGTAGGCATCGCTTCATTGTTAACCCAGACACCGATCGAAAACTGAATCGTCGGAGTTATATATTGCATAAGTCCAATAGTTGAATATGGAAGACGTGTAGTAGATCCGTTAAACAAGAGCAAAGGAATAGCGGTAACTGCTCCTGCGCTAATCAAGAGAATGGTGAGACCGGCGCCATTGCCAAACTGTCCTTCACCCTTTGTTCCAATAAAAATGAGATAGAGGCAGTAAGGAATAAAGGCAATCATCGTTTCGATCGCAAGACCTTCTAGAGCACCAAGGCCAAGTTGCTTCTTGACCAGTCCATAAGTTCCCCAAGATAGAGCTAATCCGAGTGCTACCCAAGGCAGGCGACCATAATCCACGGTAAGAATAATTACGCCAACGGATGCAATTGAAACCGCTACCCATTGAAGCCTGCGCATCTTCTCTTTCAATAGAACTACGCCAAATGCGATGATGATTAAGGGGTTGATGTAATAGCCAAGCGATGCTTCAACGACGTGATCATTATTGGTTGCCCATATATAAATTAGCCAGTTAATTGAGATCAGAACAGATGCAAGAAATAACTTGGCGGCAACTTTAGGTCTACGAAAAGTAGCCAGGGTCGACTTAAGCGCATGTGTAATCGCTAGAACAATTAGGCAGAAAACCAATGTCCACACTGCACGGTGAGAGACTATTTCAAGAGGGTTTGCTGGTTCGAGCAGCGGCCAATAGAGAGGAAACAATCCCCACAATACATATGCGCTAACGCCGTAGATAAGGCCGAGCTGCTGTTTTTTCAATTAACGAAAGTTCACAAATTGAACGGCAAAGTCCCATTTGCCTTCTTTAATCATGGCCATGGTTGTCTGCAAATCATCGCGGCTCTTGCTAGAAACGCGAAGTTCATCGCCTTGGATCTGCGATTTAACTGACTTGGGACCCTCGTCACGCAAAAACTTAGCGATCTTTTTAGCGTTCTCAGTTGAGATACCTTCTTTAAGTGGGCAAGAGATCTTGTAGATCTTTCCAGAAAGTTGTGGTTCGCCTGGATCAATATGCTTTAGCGAAACTCCACGTTTAATCATCTTATCTTTGATGACATCTAGCGTCGCCTTAGCGCGCTCTTCGGTATCAGCCTCAATATTTATTTTCTCGCCGGCCATTTCAATTTTGGCGCCAGTATTCTTAAAGTCAAAGCGAGTATCAATCTCACGAATCGCTTGGTTGATCGCATTGTCTAGCTCCATACGATCAATCTTTGAAACTACATCGAAACTGCTATCAGCCATGGTCGGCCCTCCTAAAAGCGGTAAAGATCACTTTGAATAGCGCAAGGTTATCGCGCTTGAGAGGATTTATAAAGTTTCTAAGAAGTAGAATCAAACTATGCGCTTTCACCGTAATATCGCTTTAGTAGGCGCGATTTTCCTTGCACTATCCGGATCGGCTGCATCTGCACATACGGTATTAGTTAACTCAATCCCTCAAAGTGAATCTGTGATTAATTCACTCCCCTCAGAAATTACGATTACTTTTGCAGAAGATTTGATAGATATCGAAAATTCAAACTCGATCATGGTTTTCGATCAAATGGGTTCAGATGTAAGCCAAGGAGAAGTTTTTGTATCGGGTCCAACTCTCACTAAACCCTTAATGTCAAGCGATAAAAACGGAATCTATAACGTTGAATACCGTGCTGTTGCATCAGATGGCCATGTGATTAGAGGCGAATTTAGTTTTACAGTTGAACCTACAGCAGTAACAACTGCGGAGATAAAAGTTGATCCCATTACATCTCTATCGTCAGAAACTGGGAATAAACTTTCTATATATTTGATTCTTAGCGTTACCGCGATTGTGGGTGGCTTACTTATCCTCATTTTTATCTGGAAAAGACAGGTTAATTAGCCGATTACCCCTCGCTAAAAAATTGAGGTAATCTTGCGCCCGCCGTAAAAGAATGACCCTGGCGGGTTGCCCGAGCGGCCAATGGGAGGGGACTGTAAATCCCCCGGCTCTGCCTTCGAAGGTTCAAATCCTTCACCCGCCACCAGAAAGACTTTATCTCGCCTCTGCTTTTTGCGCAGTCTGTTTAATTAAATCAACTGTTAAATCAGGATAATTCCACATGATTACGTGTGCGCAGTTTTCCACCGTTATCCATTCAGAATGTGGCGGAGCAATACTTTTATCTTGCGCGATCTCTTCAGGCAGAGTTCGGTCCGCATCTCCAAAGACAATCGCAACCTCAACATCAGGGTCGATAGCAGAATCAAATCTTTGGTTCTGCAACCCTTTCCACAACGGTTTATAACCCGTTGCCTTTGCCATAGCTATAACTGAATCACGACAAGATTCAAAGGAAAGTTCTCTCCAAAGGTGAGTTATTTTCTTGTAGCCAAGGGCCTTTAGCGGAGCGATTCGATAGGCAGTTTTCATAAAGTATTGAGAGATCTTTGCCAAAATTCGGGCATCAAGGCTTGGCGGGAATCTTTTTTTAGTTGCAGTGCGCCACAAACCAGCTGGTGCGAGTGCGGTAACGCTCTTCACCTTATTTGGACCAAGTGCACCCATCTCAAGCGCGATCCAGCCACCAAGGGAATTACCAGCTACATGGCATTGATCAATTTCATGTTTCTTAGAAACTTCTTCGAAAATAGCCTGGGCAAGTGATTTTGGATCTACTTTTTCATCTTGATGAATAGGAGCCGAACCGTGACCGGGAAGGTCTACGGTTATTACTTTAAAGTGATTTAGGAGTTGAGGAGTAAGACTCTTCCAAATAGTTCCAGCAGAACCTAGTCCATGAACCAATACTAAGGCGGGGCGGTCAAAGCCATCACTGAAGAGTTTGGAAGCGATTGGCATTTTAGTTAAGTGCTCCACTCATTATCATCAAACGGCGCATTAAATTCAGTTAACAAAGCCTAGCAATTTTCACCCTATGTAGCAGTTCCAATGAGAGATACAAAGTTGTAACATCGGCCCATGAGTGCCTTTAATTTACGAATGCAGCCAGTGCGAGATTTAATGAAAGAAAAAGGCCTCGAAGCTCTGGTCTTGCGCCGAAATCCTAATTTAGCTTGGGCTATTGCTGGTCGATCCCATGTTCCTACCACTATCGACGCTGCTTGCTTTGATCTAATAATCACGCAAGATTCGGCCATTGCCATTACAAATGTTGTAGAAGCGCCTCGTTTGATCGCTGAAGAATTTCCTGCAGAAATTTCCGTACAAACCGTGCCTTGGTCACAGGGTCGCGATCCTCTGCTTCCATCAGGCTCAAAGGTTGGTTCAGATCAACTTGGTGGTGACCGAATTGATCTAGGCTTAGAGATTGAAATTATTCGAGGATCTTTGATCGAAACTGACATCGCTAGATTTAAAGAGATTTGTTCTAAAGCTGCAATTGCACTCGGTAATGCTATGAAAGAGGTAAAGAGCAGCGATAGAGAAATTGATGTTGCAGCCTTAATTACCAGTTCCTTGTGGCGCTCAAATTTAGAGATTGCATTTCTAGGAGTTGCCGGGCAAGAGCGAGTCACCAAGTTTCGCCATCCGCTACCGACCTCTTCTCCAATCGGAGATCGAGTCTCGGCCTCAATATGCGCAAAACATAAGGGTCTCATCACATCAATAACCAGAATCGTCAGCTTTGGGAAGTTATCTCAAGAGGAGCTAAACGGCTACGAATCAATATTTAAAGTTGAGGCGGCCATGTTCGATGCCACTGTGGTCGGTCAGCCATTTTCAGATCCAATTAACGCCGCGATTGCTGCTTATCCGTTAAATGGTTTCGATAAAGATGAGTGGCAGAACCATCACCAAGGCGGGCCGACTGGCTTCCTGCCTCGTGATTGGCCGGCAAATCAAGGAACAACTAGGTTAATTGCGCAGAATCAACCAATCGCATGGAACCCAACGGGTAAAGGTTGGAAGGCTGAAGATACGATTTTGGCGACCAAATCAGGGGTTGAACTACTCTCTAACGATCCAAATTGGCCCACTTTTGAGGTCAATGGTCGGACCAGACCCTTCATCCTTCAAAGATGAACCCTTCGCATTGCTCATAACGGTCTCATAACAAGCGAAAAAATCGCCGTTTCCCATTGACTCACTAGGTCGCCAGTGGCACGCTTCACCAAGAGGTCTTACCACTGGAGGCAAATTGAGCACTGTAGCTCTTGTCGCGTTAGCGCGACCTACCTTTGATCTGACCTGCGCCCAGAGCAACTTCGATAGCGCACGTGCCCTTTTAACTGAACTTGGCGCATCAGTCGTTGGACCAAGTGAACTAGTTATGACAGTTGAAGATCTCGCTGCTGTAAAACTTCCAGCGGCTGACCTTCACATTTTGTTTATGGCTTCATTTGCCGATGCATCGCCAGCAGTCGAACTCTTTGGAAAAGTTAAAGGACCAATCCTTGGTTGGTCTATGCGCGAGCCTGGTGAAGTCGGAGAGAGACTAAAGCTGAATTCAATGTGCGGTGTAAATCTTGCTGCACATGCTCTGATGAATGTTGGGCAATCAATTCGCCACATTCACGGTAATGCAAATGAAGCCAAGGTTCGTAGTGCGATTAAGGATGCGCTCGCCGGCAAACTTCCTGAGGCAACTTCTCCAAAATCTATAGTCGGAGAATTTGCACCGGCAGGTGAAGTAGAAAAAGCTTTTGCTTGGCTAAAGGGTAAGAAGATCGGCGCTGTTGGAGATGCTCCAATTGGATTTACTCCATGCCTTTTTGATAGCCAGCAATTAAATAAATATTTTGGTCTTGATGTTCGCCAAATAACAATTACAGATGCATTTGGCAGAATTGCAGAAGTAAAAGAAGAAGCGCGTGAATTAGCATATGCAAACGCTGTAAAGGCCCAACCTTCACTATCGTCCGTAAATGTAGATGAAGCAAAGAAAGTTTATGGTGTTGAAGTTGCTTTGGATACTTGGCGTGAAGAAGAATCACTGGATGCGATCGCTATCCGTTGCTGGCCCGAATTTCCAACAGATATGGGCGCTTGTATCTGTTCATCGCTGGGCCGTCTTTCGGATCGCGGCACAGTTACAACTTGCGAACGCGATGTATTGGGTGCTGTAACAATGATGGTCTGTGAATCTCTAGGTTCAGATGAAAACTATCTGGTAGATATAGTCGATCTAGATGCAGATAAAGGTTTAGTTCGACTATGGCATTGCGGATCGGCAGCAACAAAATTAGCGGCCGATCCACAGAATGCAACACAAACAACACACTGCAATCGCAAATTAGGCGTTGCAGGTAATTTTCCGCTCAAGACTGGATCAGTAACGCTGTTCCGTATTGATCGGGATGTAGATCCGAGCAATAGCACGGGTTTACGCATGGTTGTGAGCCGAGGGGAATCAATCCCTGCTCCCAATCACTTCCAAGGAAATACCGCAACAGTGATCACTCAACCTGATGCTGCTGCGTTAGTAAATGGAATAGTCACTGGCGGATATCCGCATCATCTAGTCATCTCGTGGATAGATGTGCGTCCGGGTATTCGTCAAATGGCAAAGAAGTTAGGGATACCCCTCACAGAATGGTAAAACAACTAAAACCCTCGATTAGCAAAGGACTACAAATGATGAAAACTCAAGGAATGACTTCCTTTAGTGCACGTCGCCTTGGCGCAGTAGCTGTGGTTGCATTCGCAGTTGCTGTATCAACATTGCCATCGGCATTTGCAGCTGGAGAAGTCTTAGGAAAGGCTTGCAAGGTTGAAGGTGTTTCAACCGGAACAAGTTCAACTTCACTTGTTTGCAAGGCCGGAACAAATGGAAAACTCACTTGGCAGAAGGTTCGCCTAAGCTCAAGCCTCGGTGCGCCTATCAAGGAGATTGTTCCACCTGCCGGAACAATTGAATTCTGGCACTACCGCCCAGAAGATAAGGTTCACTTCGAAAAGATCATTACAAACTTCGAAGCAAAGTACCCAGGTACAAAAATTACCCAAGTAATCAAGACAACAACTGATTACAATGCAACAGCGCGCGTGCAGATCCTTGCAAATCCAAAGGCTGCACTTTTCGCTGCTGCTCGTGGTTCCATCTTCAACGACTTCGTTAAGAGCGGACTCGCTGCAGATCTAACCAACGAACGTTTCGTAAAGCGAAATCTCGTGTCAAAGGGACTAACAGCTGGAATTGACAAGGGACGTGTTCTTGGAGTTCCTTACCACTACCTATTTAACAACCCGGTCTATAACACTGAGCTCTGGGCAAAAGAGAAGTGGACAATTCCTACCAACCTAACTGGCTGGGTCGCCTGGTGTAAGGATGCTAAGGCAAAGGGATATGTTCCTTTGGCTTGGCCAGGAGCTACACGTGGACAAGCAGCGCAGATCTCAAACTCTGCTCTAATGAACTCTGCAGCTGACTATGACACTCTTGCAAATAACTTGGCAGATTTGAACTCAGGAAAGATCGATCTGACTTCAACTTGGTTCAAGGGCGTTGCAGATATCTATGTCAAGCTACGTAACGCAGGTTGCTTCCCAGATATCCCAACAGGTGTTACTGAGGCTGCTGCTTACAACTTGTTCGCAACAGGTAAGTCACCAATTCTTCCAATCGGAACATTTGCAATGGGATCTATCAAGAACTTGAACCCAGCACTGTCAGGGAAGATGCAGTTGATGAGCATGATTCTTACAGATGGCAAGGTTGTCGCTGAAGGAATTATGAACAACACCTTTAACCTGAGTGTAAATGCTAAGTCAAATCCAACCGACCAGCGGATTGCAAAATCCTTCTTGTCATATTTGGCTACAGGTCCAGTTGCTCAGATCTATGCAAATGGGACTACACAGCACGTTAACGTTCTAGATGTTGATTACTCAGCAAACGTTGACTTGCTAAATACATCTGCCTTCCAGGCAAAGAACACAATGTTGGCTCCACGTTTCTTGATTCTGAATACTTCAGTTTCAGATTTGACGCAGGATGCTCTCATTCAAATCGTTGGCGGCAAGAGCCCTGACGATGTTCTTCCTGACTTCTCTAAGCAGATCAAGCAGAAGTTGCAAGGCTAATTAAAACAAGACTAGCTACCGGAACCGCTCCCACCATTGGTGGGAGCGGTTCTAGGGCTGTCCGCAAAAAACGTAAAAAAGATGCGCTTATCTATTATGTGATGGGCGCGCCTGCGCTAGTTCTCTTCCTTGCCTTCTATCTCTATCCAGCGCTGCAAAATTTACAATTTGCCACACGTCGCTGGGATGGAATAACTGAGCCTGAAAACGTGGGCTTTAGAAACTTCACTAATCTACTTACAAACGATGATCTTTTCTATAAAACACTTGGTAACAATATCGAATTCACATTTTTAGTAGTTTTGTTTCAAACAACTCTCGCCTTACTATTTGCCGTTTTTCTAGTAAAGAATACAAAAACTAATATTGCACTTCGCACCCTTTACTTCTTTCCAACGATTCTCTCATCTGTCTCAGTAGGAATGATCTGGCTCTTCCTTTATGATCCTAATTTTGGTGCCCTTAACTTATTTTTCAATAAAGTCGGGCTAACATCATTTGCACTTAACTGGCTAGGAAGTGAAAGCAGCGCTCTCTATGCGATCGCTTTTACCCAAGTCTGGTTCCACACCGGACAGATGATGGTTGTTTATATCGCTGGACTGCAGCAAATTCCGAAAGAGTTGTATGAGGCTGCCGAGGTTGATGGAGCTTCACGTTGGAAGCAATTTACAAAGATAACCTGGCCAATGGCCATGCCAACAACCTTGGTGGTTATGGCATATACAACGATTCAATCTTTCCGAGCCTTCGATTTGATCATGGTTATGACAAATTCGACCGCGGGACCAAATAACTCAACAAGTATTTTCAGTACTTTAGTCTATTTCACACTATTCAATGAACTGCGACTTGGTTACGCAGCCGCACAAACAATATTTATGGTTGCCACTATGTTGTTGATAACTTGGTTGCAGCGCCGAGCATTTAAAGGGCGGTATGAAAAGTGAGGAAATCTAAATGATCTTTAAGAGTTCCAGGATTGTCTCTCTAACCGTATTCGCAGCCCTAATCTTGATCCCATCAATGATCGTGGTTTTGGGATCTTTCAAGACTGACTCCGAGGTCTATAACAAGCCGCTTTCGTTTCCAGATGTCTGGAGTTTAGATAACTATAAAAGGTTACTTAGCGAAAGTGACCTGGATGTTAGCTTCCGGAACAGCGTGGTTGTAACTTTGTTATCGGTAATATTTACTTTGCTATTTGCCAGCTTGGCCTCATTTGCAATCGCCCGAATGATTACCGTTTCTGGAAAAGTTTTGGCTGTCTTGTTTGCACTTGGTCTAGCGATTCCTGCCCAAATCAATCTTGTTCCAATTTATTACATATTCAGAGATCTGGGGCTAACGAACTCTTTTCTAGGCTTGGTCATAATTAACGTAACTACGACCTTGCCTATCTCAATATTTATTCTGACTGCTTTCTTCCGAGAGATTTCTCGAGATATGTATGAAGCATCCGAAGTAGATGGAGCATCGCCGTTTCGCATTTACCGCTCAATTGCACTACCGCTTTCTCGTCCGGCGATGGGAGCAACAGCGATATTTCTCTTTGTGATCAACTGGAACGATCTTCTCTGGCCACTTTTGTTGATTCAAGAATCAGATAAGAAAACCCTACCTCTAGCGATGCTGGCATACCGTGGCGAGTACTTCGTTAGTTTCTCTATGCTATTTACTGCTGTTATGGTGGCCTCTCTTCCTATGGTGATCATGTATCTCATGATGCAGCGCTCATTTATTGCTGGTCTAACAGCGGGTGCGGTGAAAGGCTAAAAATGAGCGCAGTCACACCAATTGCTCCGCAACGCGCTGCGCGCATTGCCACGCAACTGGTTGAGTTAATAGAAATTCAGAAGTTGAAGCCCAACGATAAATTGCCATCAGAGCGAGCTTTAGCGGAACTATTGGCGGTTAGCCGACCATCGCTGCGCGAGGCTTTACATATTTTGCAGGCACAAGGTGTCGTACAGATTAAGCATGGGCAGGGCACATTTGTTCAAGAGCCGATAGTTGCGCAAGAACTCCGCGCTTCAATGATGGCAACCACTCATGGGTTAAACGAACTATTTGATGCCCGTGAAGTTCTTGAAGTTCCTGCTTCAAGATGGGCAGCGGAAAAAGCTACCAAGGAAGATATTCGCCAGCTTCGCGCTACGTTAAATCAGATAGAGACCGTAACTTCAATTACCCCGATTGATTATGACCAATTGCAAGTGCTCGATGCAAAATTCCACTTAACTATTGTCGGAATTGCTGGAAATAGATTTATCAACCAGACTCTAAACGTCCTGCAAGATGTTATGAAGATGTCGATGGAAACTACACTACGTTTGCCAGGTAGATCAGAAGTATCAAAGAAGGAACACAATTTAATTCTGGATGCAATTGAGGCTGGAGATGGTGATCTCGTTTCGAAGCTAACTTTGCAACATATTTCAGGCGCGCGCGCTGTGGCTCTTGCTGATGCAGAAGAAAAGAATGATCGTTGAGCGATATAGAAGTAGTTTGTCTGGGCGTAATAACAATGGACACAATCGCCCTTGTTGATAGCTATCCAGATGAGGACGAGCGAGTCTTAGCCCATCAAATAAGCCGCGCAGGAGGTGGGCCAGCAGCCGTTGCCGCAGTGGCGCTGAGTCGGCTAGGTGTTGCAACAGCAATTGCCGGAACAATCGGCGATGATCAAGATGGTGCAGAAGTATTAAAGATTTTTGCACGTGAAGGTGTTGATACATCTGGGATCTCAATCGGTGCCAGTGCTACTTCTGGCAGCGTAATCGTTGCTTCGAAAGAACATAACTCACGTGCCATTAGTACGCGCCAGCCGATGCAGCAAGTTAATTTAAATTCTGAGGCCAAGAGGTTGATCAGCCAGGCAAAATGGCTTCACGTAGATCACGTTGGAATTAATCGCTTAAAGTCTGAAAATATTTCACGAGGAACCGGCCCAAAAATCTCATTTGATGCCGGCTATAACGTTGCTGAATTCGACGCTGCAGAAGTTGATCTATTCGTTCCAACTGATCGGCAGATGGCGCTTCGCTTCCCTGATCTGCAACTAGGTGCAGCAGTTGAGCGAGATGCGACAAGCGCAAAAAATATTACTGTTGCTACCCAAGGCTCTGCCGGGAGTACTGGATTTTCCAATGAATCAGGTTTGGTCCATGCACCAGGTTTTGAAGTTGCTGTTGTGAGCACTTTAGGGGCTGGTGACGTTTTCCACGGAGCGCTGCTCGCGCAGGTAATTCAGGGTTACAAACTTGCGGATGCGCTACAGCGCGCCAACGCAGTAGCAGCTCTCTCATGTCTGGGCCTTGATGGTCAATCGATGATTCCAAATACATCAGAGCTAAATTCATTCCTTAAGGAGAGATCATGAGAGCACCACTTACTAAGCTAGCTAGACCATCAGGTGCTTTAGCAATGGTTGCTGTTGATCAACGTGAGGCTTTACGTGGAATGTTTGCAGCACATCAGAGCACACCGGTTCCTGACTCGCAGTTGACCCAGTTTAAGGTGGATGTTGCACGTGAGTTATCTCCTTATGCATCTGCTCTATTAGTCGATCAAGAGTTTGGAATTGATGCGATTATCAATCAAGGTGCACTCAAGGGTTCTTGCGGATTAATCGCTGCCGCTGATTTACTGGTAGGTCCTGCAGGTGGTGCGGCTACCGATACCGCAGTTGATCCTGATGTAGATCCAATCAGAATGCGAGATATCAATAGCGTTGGATTGAAGTTCTTGGTGCTATGGCGCAACGATGAATCACCTGAAAGTAGAGCCAAACTTGTTGCCGAATTTAACAAGTTGTGTGAAGTATCTGGTCTGCCATCTATTATCGAAATTATTGTGAAACCACCAACTGATTCTTCAAGATCTTTTGATCGCGAAGAAGAGTTAATTACCGCCGCACGCGAGGCAGCTTCCTGGAAACCAGATTTATATAAAGCAGAAGTTCCTTTCCATGGTGAAGGAGATCTCTCACTAGTAACCAAAAACGCTGAACGAATTTCAGAGGCAATTGGATCTCCTTGGGTAGTACTTTCCAACGGGGTTAAGCAACCATTTTTTAACGATGCAGTTAAAGCTTGCGCAATTGGAGGAGCCAGCGGATTCCTCGCCGGACGCGCAGTTTGGGCAGACATTGTTGGTGCCCCTGATATCCCAAAGGCGCTGCGCGAAATCTCTATTCCGCGGTTGGAAAAGCTCGCTGAAACTGTAGATTCTTACGCAAAGCCGTGGAGTAGTTGGTAATTAACCCCAAAGCTCTTTAATTTCAACGACACGACCTTCGTTAATACTCTTATGAGCAGCCAGGCCGGTAACAACGCTTGTGACTCCATCAAGCAATGTGACTTCAGCTGGGGTTGAATTAAGAATCGCATCGCGGAACTTAACGTGTTCAATATATGAAGCGCCATAATGATGTCCCATATATTTCACATCGTAATTGTGAACAATCTTTACTTCACTACCACGAGCCCGGCTAGCACCGCTGGCCCAGTTGGAGAGATCGCCAACTGAATCGCGACGTGACGCTTTAACTGTTTGTGACGGCAAGAATGATTCAATTTTTCCCTTATCTCCTACGATAGTTAAAATCTCTTTATCAAAGGATCCCTCACCGAACATGCAAAGATCGAGCATTCCACGAGCACCACTGGCATATTCAAGAATTACATATGCGTTATCAAGCATATTTGCTTGTACTCCGCCGTAATTCTCATCAAGATGGTTAACACTCTGTCCGCCAGAGGCAAAGACTCTGATTGGTTGTTCGCCTAAAACCAGATCCATCAAATTGAAATAGTGGCAACATTTTTCAACCAGCGTTCCGCCGGTACGTTCTGTAAAACGATTCCAGTTATCAATCTTTGGATAAAAAGGCTCTCTATGTTCACGGATAGATATTTGATGAATCCTTCCGGCATCGCCTTCTTTTGCTCTAAAAATTGCTTCATTGACAGGTGGCATGAATCGATATTCCAAGCCCATCCATGTCATAGCGCTGCGCTTGGCATCCCATTCAAGGATTGATTTCAAATCTGAAATAGTTGTCGCAAGCGGTTTTTCAACAAAGACGGCGATATCGGTAGCGAGCGCATCCTTTAATACATCGGCATGCGTGTCATTTGGGGTCGCAATTACAACGGCGTCGATTAACCCTGAGTCTAAGAGCGCGCGATGATCGCTAAAGACCTTGGCCCCCGGAACCATTTCCAGGGCCGCATCGACGGAGGGCTTGTGTGGGTCGCTGATTGCGGTGACCGTTGCGCCGCCCATCACCTTGATGTTGGAAATATGCTCGCGCCCCATACTGCCGACGCCTATAACCCCATATCGAAGCTCGCTCTTCATAGCCACAGGTTAGACCACTTACGATAATTTGGGCAGAGGGCTAGACGAAATACGCTCACCTAACCTAGACTCCACCAAGAGGTCAGACCACTACCCCCCTTTATGCGAGAGAGGAAAGTCAGATATGGCAATTACGCCACCGCAATATCTGCTCCATCACGACGGTGACAATGTCGCTGTTGCTATGGCGGATATGCAACCAGGAACTCTTCACGGGCGATCCGTGAAAGAAGGAACAGAGAGCACCGCGATCTTAAATCACGCGATTCCGCTCGGCCACAAATTTGCCCTTGCAGATATTGCAGAAGGCG
>JACCEE010746918.1_pt1 | contig 16459 bp, 9 predicted proteins | sample 7449931 | NCBI WGS metagenome assembly JACCEE01 (sample SAMN15323457, study PRJNA562643) | freshwater metagenome | isolation source: river surface water | place: USA:Blue River Watershed | collected 2017-08-19 | reverse complement strand
GCTCCTAGACGACTCGGAAACGAAGGCCCCCTCTGAGCAGGGCGCGGCCGGATCCGAGCTTTTCGTAAATCCGGCATTACTCAAGCCTAACCCGCACCAGCCCCGTCACGAATTCGACGAGGAAGCGCTAAAGGAATTAGCCGACTCCATCCGCGAGCATGGGATCATTCAGCCGATAATCGTCGAGGAAGTCGGCGACGGCACGTACTACATTATCGCGGGAGAGCGCCGCACGCGCGCGGCAAGGCTCGCGGGGCTCGCGAAGGTCCCGGTTATCGTCAAGAAATTCTCGGACGAGCGCAAGCTCGAGGTCGCCCTCATCGAGAACATCCAGCGCGAAAACCTGAACCCGGTCGAAGAGGCTCGCGCGTACCACAAGCTTATGACGCTCGGAAACTTAAGCCAGGAAGAGGCTGCGGCGCGCGTGGGAAAGAACCGCTCGACGGTCGCCAACTCGCTCAGGCTGCTCAAGCTTCCCGAGGACATGATGTCCTCGCTGTCCTCAGGTCAGATCACGCCCGGACACGCACGGGCGATCCTTTCGGTGCTCAACCCGTCGGACCAGCGCATTCTCTTCGGCAGAATCCTTGGGAACGCGCTGTCGGTCCGCGAGACCGAGCGCATGGCGGCCGACCTTAACGGCGGAAGCCGCGCGGGAGGAACCTCGGCGCAAACCGCGACCAAGCCCAAGAAGGCCGGGGCGGACGCGGACGGCGCGCGCGACGTGGCGGTTCGCAATATGGAGCAGAAATTCATCGACACCCTCGGCACGAAGGTCGCGGTCAAAGGCAACCTGGACAAGGGAACGATCGAGATAACCTATTACTCAAGGGACGACCTTGAGAGAATCTTCGACTTAATCGGAAAAGCAGGGCAGTAGCCGCCTCGGCGCCGCGGCGAGCTCCCGCGGCGAGCTGTTCCCGCACGCGCGGCCCCCACCCGGGGCGATGCCCCTAGCTTCGCCTTACGGCAAACTCCCGCTGAGGCTCCTGCTCGGATAATTCCTTGCGTTTCTTCTCGCGCTCGTGCAGAATCTCCTGCGCGCGAATGGGCGCGTCGCCCTTCGACTGCGCCTTCCGCTTCCAAGAGCCGTCGGCCTGAAGGCTATGAGCCTTCACGTTGTCGGTAAAGTACATCTCAAGTATCCCCCGAATCTCGGCCTTGATGCTTTCCTGCAAAATCGGGAACATCAGCTCGACGCGCCTGTCGAGGTTTCGCGACATCCAGTCCGCGCTCGAGAGATAGAGCTCGTCGGCGCCGCCGTTCTCGAACCAGAACATGCGGGTATGCTCGAGGTATCGGTCGATCACGCTGACGACCGAGATATTCTCGCTCTGCCCGGGAACCCCGGGAACCAACATGCATACGCCGCGAACGTTAAGCTGGACGCGCACGCCGGCTCGGCTCGCGCGGTACAGCGCGTCTATCATTTCCGTGTCCGCGAGGCTGTTCATCTTTAGCAGTATGCGACCCGGACGCTCGGGAACGGAACGCTCGATCTCGCGATCGATGAGCGACAGGAGCCGAGCCTTAAGGTCGATCGGGGCCATGACGAGAAGCTTGGTCCCCATGATAGCGGAGTAGCCCGATATCATGTTAAAGAAAAGAGTCACGTCGTTCGCGATGATCTCGTTAGTCGTGAAGATTGACATGTCGGAGTAGAAACGCGCCGTTCGGTCGTTATAGTTCCCCGTCGAAAGGTGGACGTAGCGCCTGATCCCGTCCGGCTCCCGCCTGACGACGAGCATCGCCTTCGCGTGGACCTTAAGCCGCGCGATGCCGTACACCACGATAACGCCCGATTCCTCGAGCCGGTGCGCCCAGGAGATATTCCGAGCCTCGTCGAAGCGGGCCTTGATCTCGACGAACACCGAAACGTGCTTTCCCGCACGAGCCGCGCGCTCAAGGGCGCGGACGATCGGTGAATCGCCGGAGGTGCGGTATAGGGTCATCTTAATCGCGAGAACGGACGGGTCGTCCGCCGCGTCGTTGACGAACCGAAGAACGGGTTCGTACGAGTTGTACGGAACGTGAATCAGGACGTCGGAACGCTTAAGCTCGTCCCAAAGGGGAACGTCGGGCGGCAAGTCGACCGGCCAATAATTTTTCCAAGGCGGGTTCTTCAGTCCGTCGAAGCCATCGGTGTTCGCGAGATCGGTAAGGGTCGAAAGGTCGATGGGCCCGGGGACAGAATAAACGTCGGAGTCGAGGAAACCCATCCCCTCCTTGAGAAAGGAGAGTATGGCCGGGCTCTCGCCCGTGCAGATAAGGCGGACGGGAACCGACGAAAGGCGCGAGACGAGAACTTCCTGAATGGCGGCGATAAAGTCGGCGTCGCGATCCTCGTCCACGGAAAAATCCGCGTCTCGGGCGACCTTAAAAAGAAGGCTCTCCTCGATCTCGAAGCCGGGAAACAGACGTTGAGCGAAGGTCCGCACGACGTCGTCGAGCAGGGTAAAGCAACGCACGCCGCTATCGCCCGGTAGCCAAACGACGCGCGGGATACTGGCGGGTATTTGCACGATCGCGAGGGGAGTGGGGGCCTCGGCGCCGCTCGAGGCGATCGCCCCAGTAGTCTCGAGGAACGCCGAAAGCGGACCCGGGGGAACCTGGGAACTGGCCCTGAGAATAAAGGCCGCGTGAAGGCGAAGGTTGCCGATGCTCGGAAACACCGAGTCGTCGTTCGCGTTGGCGCGCAGCGGGGTCAGGAGAGGATAGGCCTCGCCCATAAAGAACGCGTCGAGGAACCGAAGCTGCTCGGGGGAATACGCCGAAGGCGCGACGTAACGCAAGCCTTCCTTGGCGAGACCGGGAAGAATATCGCCGAGCAGATACTCGTACTGTAGCCGAACGATCTCGTGAACGCGCGCGGAGATTCGCTCCAACTGCTCGCGAACGGGTAGGCCCGAGCTATCCTTCCACTCGGGGTTTCGCGCGACCTGGGCCTTGAGGCTCGCGACGCGCACCATGAAAAACTCGTCGAAATTGGACGACACGATGGTGAGGAACCTAAGGCGCTCGAGCAGGGGCACGTCTTTCTGACGCGCCTCATCGAGCACGCGCGCGTTAAACTCAATCCACGAAAGCTCGCGGTTAAAGTACCGCGCGTCCGACTTACCCATTCCGATACCTCATACCATGATCAATCTATAGCCGAAGACTTCCTCAAGAAGATCGCACTTTTCCGAAAGCGCGAGCCGCTCGAGGGTGACGTCGTGCGTGCCCCTGGCGCGCAGGAACAGCGTGTCGCGCGTCAGCTCTATGTCGAAATCCTCTATATGCTGGGAATGCCCGCGGTCGAGCGCGTCGGCGACGCGCAGTATCGCGGAAAGCTTAAGCACCATGGTCCGGTCCGACCGAGGGAGCGATGAGTACGCCATGTGCGTCGGCTGCGGTTTCTCCGAGCGGTGATACCGAACGACGTTAGAGACGATTACCATATCGTCCCGGTTCAGCCCGAAGATATCCGAATGCGCGACGATGTATTGGCTGTGAATATGATGATCGCTCGCGCGGATAAAGCTTCCGACGTCGTGCAGGATCGCGGACACCTCCAAAAGAAGGCGCGCGTGGCGGTCGAGCCCGTGCTCTCCCTCGAGGTTATCGAAAAGCTTGAGCGCGATCCTGGTGACGTAGGCCGAATGGGCCTCATCCAGAAGATAGCGCTTGCCCAGGCTCAGCGCCGACGCTACGACCTGAACGTAAAAATCCTCGCGAACCAAGTGGGCGGGTCCGGCAAGCTGGGAAAGGATAATGCCCTCGCGAATGGAAAGGTACGGGACGACGACGGTCTCGGCGGCCGTCATCTCGAGGAAAAACTGATAGGCAAGAAGGCCGGGAAGCAAAGTCTCCGCCTCGCCGTAGCTAATCCTGAAGCGATGCACGCATTCCTCGACGCTATACCCGGAAATCCTGTTCACGAACGCGATGAAATCGTCCCGGCGAATCACGGCGAAAAGGTCCGTAACCTGGATGCCGACGCTCCGCGCGACGAGCCGCGCGTCGCTCCCGATCGCGACGAGCTGCCCGACGAGGTTCAGCTTGAGCTCGTTATTGAGGTTATCCGCGGTCGTCGTGACGTACTCGGCGAGGAAGCGGCGCATGTCCTTGGTGGAACCGGCCATCGCCTTGACGTACTGCTCGATGATGACCGTACCCATCCGGAAGCTATGGGCCGCGACCATCTTGCCGCCTTGCAACAGCATGATTTCGGTCGATCCGCCGCCGACGTCCATGATGATGGAATTGTTGTTCGCGAGGGTATCCGGCGCGCCGCTGAGGGCATAGTCCACCGCGAGATACATGAGCCGATTTTCCTCGATGCCGTCTATGACCTTGACGCGGAACCCGGTCTTAACCGCGAGGCGGTCGAGTATGGAATCCCGATTGCGGGATTCGCGTATGGCGCTCGTCGCGACGACGGTCACGTGCTCGTCGCGGATATCCCAGCCGTCGAGCATCTCGCGGTAGCGGTTGAGTATGGCAAGGCATTGCAGGAGGGACTCTCGCGAGATGACGCCCGTCGTGAAGGCGTCGCGCCCGAGGGCAAGGGCTCGCTCGGCGCGGTCCACGACCTTCCAACTACCCGTGTCGCCCACTTCCGCGACGAGAAGCCTGATTCCGGTGGCGCCTATTTCAATTACAGCCTCAAGCCGAGGCGGGTCTTTTTTCGCGTTCATAGCGGCGTTCGCGCGCTCCCGGGGAGCGCGCGCTTTCCTTTTTTTTATCGGCGATGGGGCGCGCTTAAAGCTTGTCGATCAGCATCGAGCATTTGCCCGAGGGAATCGGCAAGGTCTTCTTTTTCTGCCCAAGTATATTGATGGTGAAGTAATAGAGCTTTTCGCTCTCCATGTGGATTTCCCATCCGCGCTGACTCTTGTTCGAGAGTATGGTGATGAGGTTCCGCTTGAGGCTTAGGTTTTCTATTCCCATCACCTCGAGGTTCGGGATGATCCAGTCGACGGTCTTTCGGGGAAGGCTGATCGACAGACCGATGATGTTCTCGATCATCAGGGCGATGGTGGAGAGCCCGGCGCTCGGGAGATATTGCCGGCGGGGAAAGCCTTCCTTGCCCGGCCACTGCGCGGGGCCTTCCTTCTGGGGCATATACGCCTCCCAGAGACAGCCCTTATTATGCTCGCCGTTCGGCGAGAGGGCGTCGAGCACGTAGTATAGGTGTCGGATGGCGCACTCGCGCGCGAGGTCCCAGCGCTGGTATTTCTCAAGTCCCTTGACGACCATGAAGGTGAACGACGGGAACACGCTTCCGCGATAGCCCATGCCGCGCTCGTCATACTCGGGATCGTCGGCGGAAAGGGACGGAAACGGATGGTCCACGCCGAAGGTTTTGGGATTCAGGAGATGCGCGATCAGTTTCTCGGCCTTGTCCTCATTGGGGATCTCGGCGAGCAGGGGCCAAAAACCGGCAATCGTCTTCTGGGGCAGGCGCTGGCCCGACTCCTCGATGTCGTGGTAAAAACCGGTTTCGGGATCCCACATCATGGAGTTGATGCGGGTCTTCAGGGAAAAGTACATGCGCTTGTACTGAAAGGACAGGTCCTTGTCGTTGAGGATGTCGCCGAGGGCGGACATATACAAGGCGTTTATCGCGAGCGCGGTGTTAAAGTCGACCAGGAACGCCGCCTTTTTGCGCGGGGAATTGGTCATCGTCGTCGCGGCGAGAGGGACCTTATACAGGCCGTTTTCCTTTTTAAAGGTCGCGTCGATCCAAGCCATGTATTTCTGGAGCGCGGGCATGACGTCCTTGATGCGCTTCTTATTCGCGGATTTGTGAAACAGGTTGAATTCGGCCCACGCGAAAAGGGGCATTCCGATTCCCTCGGGGTTATCCTTCGAGAGCGAGGGGTCGCCGGTCAGGAGATTGTATTTCCAGCGGATCGCCCCGGACTCCTCCTGGTGTTCGTAGAAATAGTCGAGGCCCTGGTTCGCGTGATAATTGCGGTTGGAATACACGAAAAAGAACGAGGAAAAGATGGTTTCGAACTGATTGATGATCGATTCGCCACCGTCTGGATAGATGAAGTAGCCTTCGGGCGAGAGTCCCTTGACCTCCGGGGTAATCCAGTAGTCCTGGATCCAGGCCCAGCTCCGGTCATAAATATCTACAAAGTCCTGATCATAAAAATGAACTTTGGGGAAATCTCGCTTATTCACGCTCGCTCCTTATGGACAGGCACAAAAAGATTCCGGGAAAACGGTACTTGTTGAAAGCCGGGTCAATTTTTAAGTATATCATAAATGGAGATAAAATTATATACTTGCCACGCGAAAAAACGTCCCGGAGGGGGGAAAGATGTACCAATCCCACGTGTTCCTCGAAGTCAGAATCCTCGTGTCTACCGACGAAAAGGCGTTCTGCTCCTGCCGCATCGGCTCAAAGACCGGCACCTGCCCCATCTGCAGACGGGAAAGCGGCGCCTTTCCCGTCGTTAACCCGCAAGCGGCCCGCAGGGCCTACACGCTCGCGCACGCTCTGGACTGCGCGCTCGCGGAGACGGCGACCTACGACAAGCCGAAAGGAAGCCCTACCCTCCCCGCGCAGTACAGTCTCGCGGGCGGATCGGTCAAGATCGGGACCGGTGGATGGATGGACATCGAATTTCACCGCCGAAAAAAAAGGGTATCCATACGGGAGGTCCGCATCGAGGAAGACGCCGGCCGACTGACGCACGTCAACGGCGAAACCAAGATGGACTACGCGCGCGCCGGGGCGCCGAGCATCCGCATACGCACCGGGGCGGACTTCGAGCTTGGGGAGGAGGCGGAGGTTTTCCTTACCGAGCTCAGGCGACGCATCCAGTACATGGGCATCCTAAAGGGAGTCCCGCCCGAGAACGTCATCCGCTGCAACGCGTACGTCGCGCTCGCGCGCTATCCCGACAAGCCGGACTACGCGGTCAAGCTCCGCAACCTCAACTCGTTCAACTTTATCCGAAAGGCGATCAACGCGGAGCTTCACCGCCAGGAGGAAATCCTAATCTCCGGCGGAACGGTCACTTCGGAGAGCCGCCTTTGGAACGAGCGACAGGACCATACCGAATTTTTCCAAAGCCGCGAATCCGCGTCGATACTCACGACCGAGCCGATCGAGGGCGCGCCGAGCTATCGCTGCCCGCCGACATTGCTCGCGGAGCTTCGCGCCTCGGCGATCGAGCATCCGTCCGAGCGGCAAAACCGACTGATCGAAACCTGGGGACTGTCCCGCACGCGCGCCGAGTTTATCTGCGACGAGAAAGCACGCGCGGATTTTTTCGAGGAGACGATCAAGGCGGGCGCCGACGCGATGGAAACCGCGCACTGGCTGATGTCGGACGTGACCGGGATTCTCCGAAAGGAGAACCAGTCCGTCCAGGAATCGCCCCTGTCCCCGAAACGCTTTGCCGCGATCCTCTCGATGTACCATGGCCGCACGATCAACTCGCGCATAGCGAAGCAGCTTTTGCAGGCGGTCGTGGAAACCGACAAAGACCCGGCCGCGCTGCTCGAGGAACATAACTGGAGCCAGATTACGGACTCAGACCAGCTCCGACAGCTGGTTCAAAAGGCGATACAGGAAAACGCGCCCGAGGCGGGAAGGCTCCGCGAGGGAGACATGGCGCCGCTCGAGTTCCTCACCGGGATCATCATGAAGCGAACGCGCGGCCTCGCCGACCCGATCATGGTCAAGTCGCTCCTCAAGGAAGAGCTCCACATCAGCGTGGTATACGTGCTCGCGATGGGAGGCACCATCACGGGAAGCGTCGCCGACGGCGAGATAACGGGCGGAGACGCGAAGGTCCTAAAGGGAATGCTCTCCGACGAGCTCGCGGAAAGCCACGTCAGTTTCGACACGATCACCGCGGACCGGCTCTTGAGCGAAGAGATCCAGCCGGCCGACTGGGCGGCGCTGATCCACGCGATCGCGAGCCGCATAGCGGGCGGCACGGCGAACGGCATCGTCGTTACGCACGGGACCGACACCCTCGCCTACACCGCGCCACTGGTGTACTGGCTTTTCGGCGACGCGCCGGTGCCGATCGTCCTTACCGCCTCCAATTCGCCGCCCGCCCAACTCGCGCCGAACGCCCCGAGCGACGAGGCGCGGCTCAACCTCAACAGGGCGATCGCGCTCGCGCGCGAGAAGGAACGCGGCGTATACGTCGTATTCGGCGACCGGGTGCTTTCGCCGCTCAACCTGAAATTCCTCCGGCCAACGGTGTCGGGCTTCAGCAACTGGAACCTCGGCGAGCCCGCGTTCACGGGTCCGGGACTGCTTTCCGACTACGGGGAAACCGATCGATACGTAATGGCACAGATTCTATCCGAGGCAGCGGATCGGCTCCACGTCGCCCGGGTTTATCCGGGAATGCGCGCGGACAGACTGCTCGCGCTCACGGACGCGGGCGTCTCGCATTTTATCCTCGAACTCTACGAGCGCGGGACGGCGAGCATGCGCGAGAGCCCCTACTCGCTCAAGCAACTGATCACGCAGGGACGCAAGCGGGGCTGCAGGTTTTTCTGCAGCTCGCAGCAGGAAGGAATCGTCGATTTTTCGGAATACTCGACCGCGCGCCGAATGTGGCGGGAGGGCGCCGTGCCGATGGGCTCGCTGACCACGGAAACCGCGGTCGCGCTTTATTTCGCCGCTAGCTTGGTATGCGACACCGCCGAGGAACTCGACGCCATAATGGAGTCAAACGGTCAGGGCTGACCGTTCGGCGCGGCGGGCTCGCCGGAGTCGGCCGCGTTCGAAGGGTTAGGAGACGCCGGCTTCGACGCGGCGCCGAACCAGATAACCACGTCCTCGTATTCGGACTTATGCCTCATCTTCAGGTACAGCGTCCCCGTTTCCTCGTTATACCGATATCCCGATGAGTTATAGCTCTCGAAGCGGGGATCCGTGCGGAAATCCATCCCATAAATCTGTATTCGGTTAAACGGCTTAATGCCCCGAAGCACCATGTAATGAGTCTCGCCTTGCGGGAACCTCGCGGTAATCCGCATCGAGCCCTCGGAAGGCTTAGCGATCTTGACGGATTGCGCGCAGGTCCACGCCCACACTCCGGGCTCGGCCTGGGCCGCGAGAGAAAGCGCGTGGGGATACCAGGTTTCGCCCGAGAGCACGAGCGGATACAGGCTCGCGGGATCGAGCATCTTATCGGACTTCGCGACGATACCCGCGTTCTCGCCCGTGCCCTCGATGGAGAACGCCGCCGGCAGCGACGCGCGGTCGCCGGCGAAGGAGACGAGCGAGGTTACGATCAGGTGCCCCGCGGCCGTCCACCCGGGCTGGGACGCGGCGCCGTACTTGATGAGCACCTGCGCGACCCGCAGCGAATCCGCGGTGGATATCGCCTTACCGTCGTCGGACACGTACAGGTTATCCTGCATGCGGACAAGCGAAGCCTTGATCTTGCGCTCGCACGAGTCGGCGAGCGGGAGCAGCGGGTTTTCCTCGCCGGGGCGGTAGGACCCAAAGTCCATCATAGACTCAAGGATGCCCGCGGCCTGGAGCGAGGTGACGTTCGCCATGTCGACCGAGGACGCGACGCGCGCGAGGTCCTTTAACAGGATCGAGCTGCCGCGGTCGACGAGGTACGGCACGAGGGAAGGGAACGCGAAGCACGAGGGGTCATTGTCCGCGAGCTTCCTCGATATGTCGGTCCTGTCGTCGCGCTCGCGCTTTACGAGACTCGGATACGTCTTTTCCAGGTTATTCAGGAACACGTTGGTTAGATACGTCCTGCCCGAGCCGTTTCGCCAGGAGTCGGGGATGGACTCTATCGCGGTATGGTACATCCCGATTCGGCCCATTTCCGCGATATACGCGGCGACGACCGGCTCGGTAAACTGTCCCGCTTCCACGGACTTCTTGAAGGATTCGAGCGCGACGGACGCAAAATGCTCGCGCGCGGACGAATAGGCGGCCGCCGACCCTCCCGCGAGGGATGAAAGCTCGGCGATCACGAGACCCTTAGCCGGAATATAGGACTGATAGTACACGACGGGTACCGAACGCTGAATCGAAAGCGGATACGCGCCGGAGGAAACCGGCGCTTGGATTTGCGCGCCGTTGAATATGAATTTACTCTTACCCGCGGAAATGAGCGTCAGCGAGTCCTTTTTCTCGATGCGGGCGCTTCGCGTTATCTTGTACGGAAGCACTATTTTCTGGTATTTTGCCGGTATGGACGCGGCGATCGACACGATGTCGGAGTCGCCCCTTCTTTCGGAGAAAAACGACACGGAAACGCCGTCGCTGAACGTGATCGTGAAGCGATTCGGGTCGTTCGGGCCGGTGACGCCGATTACGCGCAGGGGGAATCCGTTCGTCTGGGTGGTGTAAGCCATCAGCGGATTCTGGTCGTCGATGAAAAAATCCACGCCATTACCGGCGATATGAACGGGTAATACCGGGACGGAATCGCCGTTGGCGTCGGTTCCGGTCGCCCCGGACACCCGTAATAGGCCGACGGACATGGAAAAAGCGTTGCCGCTGGTAAATTGAAGCGCGAATATGCCGAATAATATGCCGATATACAATAACGATAACAGAAAGATTCTGCGAGACAGGTTCTTGGTCATTTGACTGAGTGTAAACGAAAGCCTGCGGGAATTTCAACGTCTTTGAGGGGTAGTGAATGCGATTATCAACCAGGGGTTTTTTGCTCATCGCGGCTTTCGTCACGGTACTGACGGCGGGTTCGTGCGTATCGACGCCGCCCGCAAAGGATGCGACCGCGGAACGCGTTGAAAAACCGTCAAAATTCAAATATACCCGTATTGCCTTCGGTGAACGGCTCAACAAGTTGCTCGCGGACGGCAAATACGACCAGGCGATCGCCTTTTTCGAAGTCGTGCCGGAGCCTGACGCTTCGAGCGTCGCCATCCGGATGCTCAAGCTTTCGGTATTGATCTCCGCCGGAAAGGCGGAAGAAAGCGCGACCCTCGCGAACGAGCTCGAGGCGGCGAATCCCCAGGATCCGGAAATCCTGTATATCCAGGCAGTGCTCGCCGGTACCAGGAAAGAGCTCAAAAAGCGGGCGGAGTACCTCGGAAAGGTACTCTCGATCCAACCCAACCATGGGCGGGCGCTTTCGGAGCTCGGGATGGATTACCTTACCCAGCGCAATTACCCAAAAGCGAAGGCGACGCTCATCAAGGCGATTGCCGCCGAGCCGGATAACGCGGAGGCCCTGTTCGCGCTCTCGCGCACGTACTATATGGTGCAGGAGCTCGACAAGGCGCGCTCGACCCTCGACCTCGCGATTACCAAACACCCGACGTACAGCCTTCTTTGGGCGGAACGCGCGCGCGTGCGCGCCGAGACCTCGGAAAACCTCGGCGCCATAGAGGACGCGAAAAAGGCCATCGAGCTCAGCCCCGAGGTGTATTCCTTCCGCACCGACCTTGGGTCCTACTACATGGCCAGCGGCAAGCAGCCGGAGGCGCGCGCCGCGTACGGAGAGGCGATAAAGCTCGATCCGACGCAGTACCTCGCCTACATCTACCGCGCCGGACTCAACGATGACCTCGGAAACGTCGACGAGGCGATTTCCGACTACGCCAAGGTATGCGAGATCTATCCCGCGTATTATTACGCCTTCGAGAGCCTCGGCGTGCTTCTTTGGGGCAAGGGCGAATACGAGCGAAGCGGCGAGGCCTTCGAGCAGGCGCTCAGGCGAAACCCCAAAACGGCCTCGTACGCGCTCATGAGAACCCTCTGCCTGTACCAACTCGGCAAGGTCAACGAAGCCCGCGAGTTCATGGGTAAATACATCACCACCCTCGACCGGACCAAGGACGATTACTTTCTGTGCAGGCTGTTCGTCGACCGCTCGGGCGACGCGGAGGTAATCAACCGCATCATGAAAGAGACGAACCTGAACGTCCGGAACCGCATGCTGTTCTACTCCGCCATGTACTACAATCTCTTCCAGAGCAAATCCGTAGCGCAAAAATACCTTATCGAGATCACGAGCCAGCAGGCCCCGTCGTTCTTCGAGTTCCGCCTGAGCAAGTGGGCCCTGCGCGATATCGACGCCAAGGCCGCCGACGGCTCAACGGATAGTCAGGGCTGACGGTGGAAAGCCCTTTCGCCGCGCTCATCGGGTCCCTCGACCCCGCGCGGCCGGTAATCGTCCAGGCGCATGACTTCCCGGATCACGACGCGATGGGCTCGGCGTATGGGCTTTCAGAACTGTTGCTCAGAAAGGGCTTCGACGCCGCGATCACCTACGGGGGCGGAATCCAAAGCATCTCCCTCTCGGCGATGATCGAGCGCCTTGAGATACCGATCATGCCTTTCGCGGAGGCGGAGCGCCTCGCGGGAGGGCAAGCTATCATCGTCGACGGGTCGCCCGTGGGGGGAACCGTCAAGACCGTCGCCGGCACGCTCGTTGGGGTCATCGACCATCATCCCGTCAGGACGGAGTTTCACTGTCCCTTCGTCGACGTTAGGCGCGACATCGGCTCATGCGCCACCGTCATCTGGACGTACTGGCGGGAATCGGGCGAGACTCCGGACCGAACGACCGCGACGGCCCTGCTCGCGGGCATCCAACTAGACACCGACTTTCTCTCGCGGCGCGTGAGCCGCACGGACCTCGACGCGCATTACGCGCTTTTTTTCCTCGGGGACGGCGAGCTCGCCCGCGAGGTCGTGCAAACCTCGCTCGGGACTGACCAACTCGCCGAGATCGGCAGGGCGCTCGGAACCTGCAGGCGTTCCGGGTCTATCCTCGCCGTGGAGCTTCAAGGCGATTATTCAGGGGAGCTACTTTCCGTACTGGCCGATTTTCTGCTACGCTTGCGGGAAATTACCTTCGCGATCGTCCTTGCTACCGGCTCCTCGGGCACGCGGCTTTCCGCGCGCACGAGGGATCGCGGCGTGGACGCGGGCGCCGTTCTCCGGAAAGTCCTCGCGGGCAAGGGGTCCGGGGGAGGCCATCCGCACATGGCGGGAGGTTTTATCGAGCCGTCGCGAAGGCCCGAAACGGCGAGACTGCTCGCGGACATCGAGGCCGAGATAACGAAGGCCTGAGGAGAGCGCATGAATCAGACGATCAGGCGGATAGAGGCGAACGGCAGGGAGATAATCCTCGTCGGTACCGCGCATATATCCAAAGAAAGCATAGAAGAAGCTACCGCCGTCATCCAAGGCGAAGCGCCGGACCGAGTATGCGTGGAGCTCGACGAGGGGCGCCTTCAGAGCCTCAAAAACGAAAAGGGCTGGCAGGAACTCGACATCGTCAAGGTTCTTAAGCAGGGCAAGGGATTTCTCCTCCTCGCCAACCTCGTGCTATCGTCATTCCAGAAACGCATGGGCGACGACGTCGGGGTTAAGCCCGGCGACGAAATGAAGGAATCAATCCGGGTGGCCGAGGAAGCGGGGATTCCCACCGCGATGGTCGATCGGCCGATCCACGTAACCCTCCAGCGAGCGTGGGCGAAAAACAGCCTGTGGGGAAAGTCGAAACTTCTCGCCACGCTCGTCTCGAGCGCGTTCTCGAGCGACGAAATGAGCGCAGACGATATCGAAAAACTAAAGGATCAGGGAGCGATGGACGGCATGATGGGGGAGCTAGCGAGCTACCTTCCCACCGTCAAGGAAGTGCTCATCGACGAGCGCGACCGCTACCTTGGCAGCCGCATTTGGGAAGCAGAGGGAACGAAGATCGTGGCGATTCTCGGCGCGGGACACCTGCCCGGAACCGAGGCGATCATTCGGGAGATTGCCTCAGGCACGCGCGATTCCAACACTGACGACATCGCGACGGTGCCGCCCAAGGGCATCGGCTCGAAAATCGCCGGCTGGGCGATTCCCGCAATCCTCGTGCTCCTCGTCGTCGCCGGTTTTTTCATGAACGGCGCCCAAGCCTCCTGGGAGATGCTCATACGCTGGGTACTTTGGAACGGATGCCTCGCCGCCGTCGGCACCGCTGTCGCATTGGGGCATCCTGCGGCGATTCTAACTTCATTCGTCTGCGCGCCCATCGCGACTCTCAACCCCTTTCTCGGGGTAGGCCTCTTCTCGGGAGTGGTGCAGGCTTGGGCGCGGAAACCGCGAGTGCAGGATATGGAAAGCCTCGCCGCGGACGTGTCTTCGGTACGGGGCTTCTATAAAAACCGCATCTCTCAAGTCTTGCTAGTGTTTTTCCTGTCCACCTTGGGCGGGGCAATCGGTAATTTCATTGCCGTTCCCGCACTGTTTAGCAGTCTCGTCAAGTAGTTTAAAATCTCCATTATTACATTGTCGACCCCGATTTCCTGCGCTATCATCTTAAGGGAATCGGGGATCGTCGCGTAAAGCGACACAAACACCCCCCTTTCTGGCACCGTTTCTCTAAAAAGTCAAACACGTAAAAGGACAAGGGGGTCGCTTTTGGTAACCCAAAAAGACGTGGCAAGACTCGCGAGGGTGTCCTTTATCACCGTTTCGCGGGTTGTGAACGGAGAAGACAATGTACGGCCTCAGACAAGGGATCGCGTATTGGCGGCCATCGAGAAGTTGGGGTATATCCCAAGCTTCGCCGGCAAGGCGCTCAATACCGGAAGGAACGACACCATCGGGGTCATGATCCCCCGTATGCTCAATGGCGATCCGGAGTACGCGCTGCTCATTCACACCTTCAAGGGAATTTTATCCGCCTGTAATGATTTGAAAATCGACGTGTTGCTCACGATGACCGATGCCGATAACGGCCCAAATGAAAAACTGTATCCCTACAAACAGAGAAAAGCCGACGGAATGCTATATTTGGGGCTTGTTCCAATGACCGACAACCTTGCCGAAGAAATCGCGAAGCACCGTATTCCCTGCGTGGCTATCGCGGCGAGGCCGGACCATCAATGGGTTTCATGGATAGACGCGGACTACCGCTCGGCGGGATTCGAGCCAAATAACCGCGTGGCTATCCCGGCGTACCGGGTGCCCCTTACCGAGATGGGCAACCGGGGCGCCTCGATGCTAATCGACCTCATTCGGTCGGGAAACGCGGGCAGAAGAACCGAGCTTCTGCCGATCGCGCTCGAGTCGTCAGAATGAAAGGCCGTAACCCGCGGGCCAAAGCGGCTTTTGCTCGCCCGATATCGCTCGGTCGAGCGGAAGTTGGTCCACGGACACAGGCCAGGCGAACGAAAGCTTTCCGGTAGGGGAAGCCTTACCGAATAGTATATCCGCGACGCCCGCGCCCTCGGTTCCGGGAAGCCAGGCCGCGACGAGCCCGTCAACCTTGACCGCGAGATCGCCGAGAATCAGCGGGCGACCGCTGACGACAACGAGCACGACCTTCGAGAATTTCCCGCGAGCGGAGGCGACAAGGGCGGCGTCCGCCGGATCGATCTCGATCTTCGGGTTATCGCCCATACCTTCCGCGTAGGGTCTTTCGCCGGTTACGATCACGCAAGTTCCCGACGCGTCGCCGGACCCGAATGTTCCGTTGGAGACAAACTTAACCCGATTCTTACCCGCCACTTCGCGAATGCCGTCGAGGATCGACGTTCCCGCGGTAATTTTTCCGGCCTCTCCCTGCCAGGTCATGGTCCAACCGCCGCACTGCATGCCTATATCGTCGGCGGCGGAACCCGCGACGTAGACGGTCCCCGACGCGATCGGCAACGCGGCGTTATTGACGAGCACTACCTGACTCTTTCGCGCGGCCTCGCGCGCGAGCGCGAGATGTTCCGGGCTGCGCACGACGGAAGCGAGCTTTCTGTTCGCCATCGGCCGCTCGAAGAGCCCCATCTCGAATTTTACCCTAAGGATTCGCCTGACCGCGTCGTCGACGCGGCTCATCGGAATCGCCTTCTTCTCGACGGCGGCCTTCATGGTCGCGACGAAGCGCTCGCCCTGTTCAGGAACCATGTTCATGTCGATGCCGGCGTTAATGCCCGCGACGATGGAGGTGTAGTAGTCGGGATCGATCTGATCCATCCCGCCCCAGTCGGAAACGATGAAGCCGGTAAACCCGAGCTCGCGCTTCAGAACCTCCGTCATCAGGTATTTCTGCGCGTGCATTTTAACGCCCTTCCAACTCGAGAACGACGTCATGACCGTCCGCGCCCCGGACTTGACGGCCTCGGCGTACGGGGGCAAAAGGGTTTCGCGGATGAACTTTTCGTCCTTGATCATATTGCCCTGATCGATGAAATAGTCACCGGTTCGCGAGGAACCCCAAACGGTGTTTCCGTCGCCGAGATAGTGCTTTGCCGTCACGATAGGCTTCGCGGCGCCGGTGTCCGCGGACTGATAGCCGCGAATGAACGCGGACGACAGACGGGTCACCAACGCGGAATCTTGCCCGTACGACTCGTAAAAACGTCCCCAGCGCGGATCGCGCGCCACGGCGACGCACGGACCAAAGGTCCACGGGATGCCGGTCGCGGCGGTCTCGAGCGCGGCGGCGCGGCCGATTCGCTCCGCGAGATCGGGATCGCCCGAGGCGCCCACGCCGATGTT
>JACCEE010677008.1_pt1 | contig 16466 bp, 14 predicted proteins | sample 7449931 | NCBI WGS metagenome assembly JACCEE01 (sample SAMN15323457, study PRJNA562643) | freshwater metagenome | isolation source: river surface water | place: USA:Blue River Watershed | collected 2017-08-19 | reverse complement strand
TACAAAATCATCTAAAGAGGTTTTAACAACACTTCAAAATCAAGCACTTGAAAAATACAAAATTGAATCAGTGGTTAATTCTTATCTATCAGCTATAGAAGAAATTATTAACTCTCAATACTTAATCAATGTCTTTAAAAATTTAATTACAATTGGCAAATTGCCTGATATTATGGATAACATAATTCAACAAAGTAAAGTTGAATTTAATTATTTTTAATTAATATAAAATTCTTAAACAAAGTGTTTTTGTTCCACTTTTATTTTTCAAAATTTTTGAAAATTGTTTCAATACGCCAATTATAAAAAACTTATTTTATAACTTTTCCAAACAACCTCCTTAATAATGACACGATAAATATTTTTATCCCTAAGGATGTTTTCAATTGAAATAAACACCTTGAACCATTATTATCATTTTATCATCTAAACAAAATTAACTCATTTACCATATGGCTGACAAAGAAGATTATTATAAACTCCTAGAAATTGATAAAAATGCAAGCGACGCTGAAATCAAAAAAAGCTATAAACGCTTGGCAATGAAATATCATCCAGATCGTAATGTTGACAACCCTCAAGTCGCTGAGGCGAAATTTAAACAAGTTAAAGAGGCTTACGAAATTCTTTCTGATCCGAAAAAACGTACCGCATATGACCAATTTGGTCATGCGGGCGTTGATCCCTCGATGAGAGGTGGAGCTGGCGGTTTCACTGGTGCTGAAGGATTTGGTGATATTTTTGGCAGCGTGTTTGGCGATATTTTTGGTGCTGGACAACAACGCGGAGGGGCGCAACGCGGATCAGATTTGCGTTACAACTTAGATTTATCTTTGGAAGATGCGGTTTCTGGAACTGAAGTCAAAATTCGCGTTCCTATATTGGTCAATTGTGATGATTGCGGTGGCTCAGGAGCGAAAAAAGGTTCTAATCCAGTCACTTGTAGCACTTGTCATGGTCATGGACAAGTACGAATGCAACAAGGGTTTTTCTCAGTACAACAAACCTGTCCAACTTGTCATGGCAATGGCAAAATTGTCAGAGACCCTTGTCGTAAATGTCATGGTCAAGGTCGAGTGCAAGACAGCAAAACTTTGTCCGTTAAAGTTCCTGCCGGAGTCGATACCGGTGATCGCATTCGGTTAGCTGGCGAAGGAGAAGCCGGTGAACGGGGCGCGCCTGCGGGAGATTTGTATGTGCAAATTCAGGTTAAAGAACATCCGATTTTTACGCGCGATAATGCTGATTTATATTGTGAAGTTCCGATTAGTTTCCCCACCGCTTGTTTAGGTGGAGAAATCGAAGTGCCTACTTTGGATGGTAGAGTCAAATTGCGTATTCCCGCTGAAACGCAAACCGGAAAATTATTCCGCTTACGGGGCAAAGGCGTTAAACCGGTACGCGGCGGAGCGCAAGGCGATTTATTATGTCGAGTACATGTCGAAACGCCGGTCAGTTTGACTAAAGAGCAAACTGCGTTAGTTGAACAATTGCGAGATTCTCTATCAGGTGGTGGCAAACAGCATAGTCCACAAGAACATTCGTGGACGGATACGGTTAAAAATTTTTTCGATAAAATCACAGGATAATCAAGATGATACGAATTGCAGTCGCTGGAGCAACTGGACGGATGGGACAATGTTTAATCAAAGCGGTTGCTTTTAATCCACAAACCGTTTTGACTCGCGCGATTACCCGTGCAGACAGCCCTGCTGTGGGTAAAGATGCTGGAGAAGTCGCTGGGGTTGGTTGTTTAGATGTGCGCATCGAAACCGATTTAGCCGCAGGTATCGCTGATTTTGATGTCTTAATTGATTTTACTCGTCCAGAACCGTCAATGGATTATTTAGCGATTTGTCAATCAGCCGGCAAAAAAATGGTGATTGGCACAACCGGTTATCATTCCTTTCAAAAACAACAAATTACTGAAACTTCGCAACACATTCCGATCGTGTTTGCACCAAATATGAGCGTGGGGGTTAATTTATCCTTAAAATTGTTGGAAATTGCCGCTAAAGTTATTGGAAATCAAACAGATATTGAAATTATCGAAGCGCATCATCGCTATAAAGTGGACGCGCCTTCAGGTACAGCCTTACGAATGGGCGAAGTGATTGCGAACGCTTTAGATCGTGATTTAGCACAATGTGCTGTTTATGGACGCGAAGGTCAAACGGGTGAACGCGAACTGCAAACCATTGGTTTTTCAACCATTAGAGCTGGCGACATTGTCGGTGAACATACGGTAATGTTTGCCAATGAAGGCGAAAGATTAGAATTGACTCATAAAGCCAGCAGTCGTATGACATTTGCAAACGGTGCAGTTAGAGCGGCGATTTGGTTAGCTGATCAACCCAATGGTTTATACGATATGATGGATGTACTAGATTTGAAATCGATTTAACTCTATTTTTGAATAATCACTGTTAATTTTTAAATCAGCAGTGATTATTTTTTCACAATCCATTCAATAATGATAGTTGGCGTTGTTGAATAAATAAACCGCCAATTAACATCCCAATTACTGCTGCAATAAAACCACCTAATTGTGGCGGCATGATTCCTTCAGGCATTATTTTCAATAAAATAATCCAAGTGCTTATTCCAAATAAAATGGATAATAAAGCTCCAATTGTATTCGCACGTTTCCAATAAACTCCAGCGAATAAAGGTACAAATGCTGCCACTAATGTAATTTGATAAGCATTTTCGACCATTCCGAAAATAGATAATTCACTGTATAACGCATAAATTAGCACTAATCCAGCAAAAATCACCACTGTCGTGCGTAATAATAATAAAAAGGTTTTATCAGATAAATTTGGAAATCCACCGCGGATAATATTTTCTGAAAACATCGCTGAAGGTGCTAATAAAGTTCCCGAAGCAGTGGACATAATCGCTGATAATAAAGCTCCAAAAAATAAGACCTGAACCGCTAATGGCGTATGCTTCATAATTAAATGCGGTAGAATCATTTGACTATCTTGTTGTAGCCATTGATTAACTAAAATCGGATCAATAATAAAAGCTGAATAAGCTAAAAACATCGGAATAAATGCAAAAATAAAATATAAAATTCCACCGATAATTGATCCTCGCATTGCGGTATTTTCATCTTTGGCTGACATCACCCGCTGAAAAACATCTTGTTGAGGAACTGAGCCAAATCCCATTGTTATCCAAGCAGCAATAAAAGCCAAAATACTTTTGGGATTTAATTCGGGTAAAAAATGTTCAAATTTACCTGCATGAATCGCATGAGAAATAATAGGTTGTACACCGCCCGTTTTAATTGACATAAAAATAGCAATAATGATCATTCCGATAATAATCATTAGCATTTGAATAAAATCGGTAATCGCTACTGACCACATTCCACCAAATAAAGTATAAATGAGTACAATTCCTCCGCCGCAATACATGCCCATTTCTACTTTAATATAACCATTCGTAATCACATTAAATACAATTCCCAACGCATTAATTTGGGCTGCAACCCAGCCTAAATAACTTAACATAATTGCGATTGAAATTAAGACTTCAATACTTCGTCCATATCGTCGGCGAAAAAAATCGCCAATGGTTAATAAATTCATGCGATATAAAGGTTTAGCAAATAAAGTTCCGACAATAATTAAACATAATGAAGAACCAAAAGGATCGGAAATAATTCCACTAATGCCGGTAGTTAAAAAAGTTGACGAAATGCCTAATACGGTTTCACTACCAAACCAAGTCGCAAATACGGTGGCAATCGTGACGTATAATGGTAATGATCGCCCAGCAACAATATAATCGCTAGAGCTATTGACTTTTTTTGCAGCAAATAAGCCAATTAGAATCGTAATTAACAAATATAAAGCGATAAATCCAATAAGCATAGATTTGTGATTTGTATCTATTTTGAAAATGAGAAAAGGGACATTTAATTTTTCAAAACATATAAATTTTGCATTCAAATTTGAATATTAAATTAAAAATAACAGGCATAAAAAAACCCGTTCACTATTTAAGCTACGGGTTTTAAAATTTGTTGGCGGAGAGACAGGGATTCGAACCCCGGGAGGGTTGCCCCTCAACGGTTTTCAAGACCGCCGCTTTCGACCGCTCAGCCATCTCTCCGAAATTTGAGCTTATATCATACCTGATTATTTGCCATTTTACCAGTGGTCGATTAAAAATTTAATTAAAACCATAACTATTAAAAAGATTTAGCGTTTGTAATAAATATCTCGTTTCGCAATCGCGTTTGCATGAGCGGGGAAGCCTTCATACTCAGCAAATTTTCGCGCAGTATCTTTAATATTTTGATAACCTTCAGCCGTTAAATAACCGATAGAAGTACGTTTTAAGAAATCAAATACGGTGACGCAGGAAAAAGTTCTCGCAAATCCTCCCGTAGGTAAAATTGCATTTACCCCTAACGCAAAATTACCAATGGTAATCGGTGTGTATTGACCGAGTAAAATTTCACCAGCATTCACAATTTTGCTCAAAATTGCCATCGGTTCAGTGACTAAAACCTCTAAATGTTCAGGGGCAAATCGATTGACAAAGTCGATTGATGCCGCCAAATTATCCGTTAACACAATCCCGCCATGATTGGCAAAACCCGTTTGACAGAATCGTTGCCGCTCTTCGGGTAAATCTGCAATCAAATCCGGTAATAATGCGGCGACTTGATCCGCTAAAATTGCCGAATGCGTCACTAATAAAGCCGCAGAATCCGGTCCATGTTCTGCTTCAATTAATAAATCTAAAGCGGCGATGTAAGGGTCAGTATGTTCATCGCATAAAATAATCGACTCACTAGGACCGGCAGGAGTACCCACATCAATATTGCCATACAGTTGACGTTTGGCTGCTGAAACATAACTGCTTCCGGGTCCTAAAACTTTATCAACTTTCGGTACACTTTCCGTTCCAAAAGCTAATGCAGCGATCGCCTGCGCGCCACCCACTTTGTAAATTTCGCTAACTCCACAAACTTCGGCGGCGAATAAACTGGCATCATCAACCAAACCTTCAGCAGTTGGTGGTGTACAAACCACAACTTTCGGTACTCGCGCCAAAATTGCTGGAATTGCCAACATTAACATCACTGAAGGAAACGCGCCTTTCCCTCGAGGAACATACAAACCCACAGAAGTAATTGGCGTAATTTTTTCACCGGCTAAAATGCCTTCGGCAATTTCAGTAAACCACATTTCTTCTGGCAATTGCGCTTGATGATATTTGCGAATATTTGCCGCTGAAGTTTGAATCACGGTTTTTAATTCTGGGTCTAAACGATCTCGGGCTTGCGCAAATTCTTCAGCCGTCACTTTTAATTGTGTTGCGGTCATATTCGCTTTATCGAATTGAAAACTATAATCCAATAAAGCTTGATCACCTTGTTGTTTTACTTTTTGTATAATTGGACGGACAATGTCTTGTAATGCCGAAATATCAATTTCTGAACGACGTAATAATTGTGCATACTCTTCAGCAGATAATTGATTTAAAATATATCGGTTAATTTTCATCATAAATTTTTATTGTAGTAATATAAAAAAGAATTTTATTTTTGAACGATTTTATTTATTTTATCGTAAAAATTTTTACCATTTTAATAAGAACTTTTAAATAAAGTTTGATAAGCTAGAGCAGCAGATTCTACCTGTACTGAATCGGCAAATATGCCGTGAATAACTGCAATTAAATCTGCACCCGCATTTAATAAAGCGGTGGCATTTTCCGGCAAAATACCGCCAATTGCCACAATTGGAATCGTTAATTGTTTTTTAGCTTGTATTAACGTTTCTATATTCGCAGGAGTCGCTAAAGGTTTAGATTCTGAACTGAAAAAACGTCCAAAAGCAACATAATCAGCTCCTTGATCTTGAGCTTGAATCGCGCGCTCAACTTGGTTATAACAAGAAACACCAATAATCGCGGCATCGCCTAATGATTGTTTCGCTTGATCAATCGTTCCATCTTCTTGTCCTAAATGCACCCCATCAGCACCGATTTCAGCAGCTAATGTGATCGAATCGTTAATAATCAAAGGGATATGATAACGATGACATAAACTCAATAAAGCGGTCGCACGTTGATAAGCCTCAAGCTGTGCTTTTTCACGATATTGAATCACCTTCGCACCGCCGCGAATCGCAGCTTCGACTTCGATTAATAATTGCGGCAAAGGTTTAGCATTTGCTGGGGTAATCACATATAAACCGCGCTTTGGAAAATTAATCATTCACCGGTATCCAAAAAAAACGTTGTGGATTGTGCTGTCCTAAACCAACTTTATACGCCTCAGCCAAAGCATTCCAAGTATAATCCTGAGATTCAGCAATCGCGGTTAACGGGTCTAAGCCCTGAGCCAATAAACCGGCGATACTGCTGGCTAAAGTACAGCCTGAACCATGATAACTATAAGGTAAGCGTTGCCAACTGAAAGATTGTTGTTGTTGAGCATAAAACAATTGATTTTCTACCAACGCGGTTGACTCATGAGTTCCGGTGATCAAAGCATATTGACAACCCAAATTGAGTAATTTCTGCCCGCAATCAGGCAATAATTCAAGCTCAGTTAATAATCGCGCCTCCTGACTATTTGGCGTAACCACTGTGGTATAAGGCAGTAAATATTGTCTAAAACTTTCCAGTAAAGATTCATCACTAAAACGACTGCCATCGCCAGAAGCTAAGACCGGATCAAAAACCACTGGAATATGCGGATGTTGTTGTAATAATTGATGAATCGCTAATACCGTTTCACGATTAGCAATCAGCCCAATTTTAATCACTGCAATCGGCATATCAGCAAATAAAGTTTGTGCATATCGCAGAATGTGGTCAGCAGGTTGAGCAACACAAGATTTTACAGTAGAAGAATCTTGTTCCGTCAGTGCAGTAATCACACTCACACAGTGACAATGGTGGCTATGCAGCGTTTCAATATCAGCCTGAATTCCAGCTCCGCCGCTGGGATCATGACCGGCAAAAACTAACACTACCGGATAATTTGTTGACATAACGATACCTGATTACGAAAGATTGACAAGCATAACATGATTATTACCGATCTATTGTAGAAGTGATTGGCATGATCTGATTCAAATTCCACTTTGACGTAAAATCAGCAATGGCGATTGCTTAACTACATTATAAACTCCTAAAAAGCCAATCAAAGTAACAAACAAGCTGCTGATTAGCGGCGTAATTAAACATAATCGCCAGTTAAACTGATAATCCAATTCCAATACGATGTGATATAAAGTAAAAATAAAAAGTTGCGACATAATTACGGCAAGTAATCCAGAAATAAATCCCAATAATAAAAATTCAATTAAATGGATTTTATGTAATAAAGCGGTTGAAGCACCTAAAGTCCGCATTAATGCCCCTTGATAAATTCTTTGATCTAAACTCGCATAAACTGCTGCAAATAATACCGTAAATCCTGCAATCACTGCAAAATATAAAATATAATTAATCGCTGCGGTTAATTGTGCCAAAATACTTTTTAATTGCATTAAAATTAAATCTACTTCTAATACGGTGATATTAGGATATTTTTTAACTAATAAATTTAACGTTTGTTTATCTGTTGTCGGTAAATAAAAACTGGTTAAATAAGTATTAGGAAATGAATTTAAACTCTCAGGAGAAAAAATCACAAAAAAATTCGGGCGCATTGTATCCCATTCTAAACTACGAATATTATTAATAAAAGCTTGAATCGTTTGATTACCAATGCTAAAAGTTAATTGATCACCGATTTGTAATCTTAAACTGTTTGCTAATTTCATTTCAATTGAAACTGCATTTTTTGGCGGCGCAGTCACTGACCACCATTCTCCCTCAACAATTTTATTATCCGGTGGAATGGTCGCTGACCAAGTTAAACTTAAATCCCGTCGAGTCGCATTATCGCCTTCAGAACCCGCAATCACTCGCTGTTGAATAGGCTCACCATTAACCGCCACTAAGCGTCCACTCACCATAGGATATAATCGATTACTCGGAATACGATAATGTTTTAAATCGGTTTGAAAATCGGTTAATTGATTCGGAAAGATATTTAATACAAAATGATTCGCTGTATCAATAGGTAATTGTTTTTGCCAATCAATTAATAAATCATTACGCACGGTTAAAGTTAAAATCATTGCCGTTAACGTTAAACTAAAAGCTAAAATCTGACTAATCGTTGCGGGTAATTGACTGAGTAAACTTTGTAATGCAAAGCGTTTACTTAAAATTAAATACGGTAATAATTTTCGAATGGATTGCAGACTAAAATAAATTAAACTGCCTATAATGAATAATGCAATACAACTACCGCCAATAATAATTGTAGTCATTTGCCAATTTTGTGTATATAAGCCAATTAATCCGCCAATTAAACTTAAAGCTAATCCATAAACCAACCATGCACTGGAAGGTAAAGGTTCTAAATCGCGGCGTAATACTCGTAAAGCCGATACTTTTTTTAATCGTAATAAAGGTGGTAAAGCAAAACCAAATAAAATAATTAATCCGGTAAGCCATCCGATTAATAAAGCCAATTCACTAGGCGCAACCACTTCTGCGGGTAATAATTTTTGCAATAAATAAAATAATCCCTTCTGACTTATCCAACCAATTACACAGCCAATACTACTGGCAATCATGCCTAATAATAAAAATTGCCAAATAAATAATCCTAAAATATCGTATTGGCGACAGCCTAAACAACGTAAAATCGCTGCGCTATCAAAATGCCGTTCACTATAACGCCGAGTTGCCATCGCAATAGCGACTCCAGCAATCAAAATTACTACCGTGCTGGATAAACCTAAATAACGTTCAGCACGAGTGAGCGCGTTGCCAATTTCTGGACGATCTTCATGAATATCTACCAGCCGTTGTGAGGGATTTAAATACGGTTTAACATATTGTTTAAATTGTAAAATCGTTCTGGCTTCACCACTAAATTGATAAAAATAGCGCACTCGACTGCCGGGTTGAATAATTCGGGTTGCCGCTAAATCCGCTTCGTTCATCAACACGCGCGGCGATAAACTATAAAAATCGCCTTGTTTATCCGGCTCGTAGGTGAGAATTTGACTAATATTCAACAACTTATCGCCAATCGTTAAACTATCACCTAATTTTAATTTCAGCGCAGATAAAACTCGTTGTTCAACCCAAACCTGCCCTACTAATGGCGAATGTTGCACCACTTTTTGATGCGTATCATCACTGTCACTAATTTTTAGATGTCCACGCAAAGGATATAAATGCGTCACGGCTTTAACACTGCTGAGTAACAATTCATTGTTTTCCATTAAAACACTAGAAAACTCAATTGCTTGCGACTGTTTCAAATTGATCTCAGTGGCGCGTTGTAACCAATCTGAAGTAATCGGTTGTGGACTGGAAATGACTAAATCAGCGGCTAAAAATTCAGCCGCTTGACGATTCATAGTCGCTTGTAAGCGATCGGTAAATAAACTAATCGTGGTGGAACCGCTCACGGCAATAATTAAAGCACAAAATAAAATGGTTAATTCGCCAGAACGTCCATCCCGCCACAATAAACGTAAGGCTAATTTAAATCGGTTCATACCATTTCACCAGCCTCTAAAGTAATCATGCGTTGACAGCGATTCGCTAAATTGACATCATGAGTAACTAAAACTAAGGTGGTTTGCTGTTCATGATTTAATTGAAACAACAATTCTGCAATATGTTCTCCGGTTTTACGATCCAAATTTCCGGTGGGTTCATCGGCAAATAAAATCGCAGGTTGCGTCACAAATGCTCGCGCTAAAGCCACTCGTTGTTGTTCCCCTCCTGACAGTTGTTTGGGCGTATGAAATAAACGATGTCCCAAACCGACTCGTTGTAATAAATCCGTAGCTTTAGCTTGCGCCTGCGGATCGGCACTCAGTTCCAACGGCAACATCACATTTTCCAACGCAGTCAAGCCATTCAACAATTGAAAAGATTGAAACACAAATCCGACCAAGCGATTACGAATCGTGGCACGTCCGTCTTCAGTGGTAGTGGTCAAATTGCGTCCATCCAACCGGACTTTACCCGTAGTCGGCGTGTCTAAACCGGCTAATAAACTTAATAAGGTCGATTTTCCTGAACCGGACGCACCCACAATCGCTAGACTTTCGCCACGATTGATTTGTAATTCAATCGCTGACAAAATTTGTAAAGGACCTTCAGAGGTCATTACGATTTTTCCCAAATTAACCGCATCAACCATCGGTTTAATTTTTTGATATGAATGAGATTTTGCCATGATAAAAATTTTATGCAGCTTAGTAATATGGATCAGTTCCAGTATCGCGTTTGCCCAATCGTCACTGGTCGTTTTGGGTGACAGTTTAAGTGCCGGATACGGGGTCGATTTAGGACGCGGTTGGGTAGTATTATTACAAAAAAAAATTGATCAAAGCGGATTAAATATTCAAGTGCATAATGCCAGTATTAGTGGCGATACCAGCGCGGGCGGAGTGGCTAGAATTGATCAGGTATTAGCAACGATACATCCTGAATGGCTATTATTAGAATTAGGCGCAAATGATGGATTACGCGGTTTATCACCGATGCAGATGGAAACGAATTTAAAAACCATTATTACCCATAGTCAACAAGCCGGGGCAAAAGTGATTTTATTTGCGATTAAAATTCCACCGAATTATGGTAAACGTTATGTACATTTATTTGAACAAGTTTACCCCAAATTAGCCGAAGAATTACATATTCCCTTACTGCCTTTTTTTCTTGAAAAGATTGCTTTAAAACCTGAATTAATGCAAAAAGATCGATTACATCCTAACACCATTGCGCAACCTTTCATTTTAGAAAATATTTGGTCTGTATTAGAAAAATATTTAGTTAAATAACTATCGACTTTTATTAAAAAAATTAATAATAATTAACTATTATAAATTAATTTGATTTGGTTTTTAAATAAATCAATAATAATGAAATAGCGGCTGGGGTTATTCCCGGAATGCGTGAAGCTAATCCTAAAGTTTGAGGTTGATGTTTTTGTAATTTTTCCTTCACTTCATTCGATAACCCCGGAACTTGATGATAATCAAAACCCAAAGTTAATGGATAATGATCATATCGTTTGGTGCGTTCCACTTCCACTTGTTGACGCTCAATATAGCCAGCATATTTCACTTGAATCGCCACCTGTTCTGCCACTTCAGGATCAACGTCACACAGGTCAGCAAAGTTTAATAAAGTCTCAACTTCGACTTCAGGACGACGTAATAATTCCAAAAAATTAGCTTCTTTATTGAGTTTTTTGCCCCAAATTTGTTCCGCTTGGAACGCTAATTCAGTATCAACTCTAACCCATTGTTTTTTTAAATTTGATTGTAATTGATTGATTTGCAGACATTTTTGTTCAAAACGTTGCCAACGCTGATCATCGACTAATCCCAATTTCCGTCCAATCGGAGTCAAGCGTAAATCAGCATTATCTTCGCGTAATAACAAGCGATATTCCGCGCGACTGGTAAACATGCGATAAGGTTCAGAAGTTCCGCAACTGATTAAATCATCAATCATGACACCGATATAAGCTTCGTCACGACGCGGACACCAACTGTCTAAACCTTTGACTAAACGAGCGGCATTTAATCCGGCAATTAATCCTTGAGCCGCCGCTTCTTCATAACCGGTGGTACCATTAATTTGTCCGGCAAAAAACAAGCCGTTAATCGCTTTGGTTTCTAACGACGTTTTTAAATTAATTGGATTAAAATAATCATATTCAATGGCATATCCCGGGCGAATAATTCGCGCTTGTTCTAAGCCGTGCATTGAACGCACTAATTTCAATTGAATATCAAAAGGTAAGCTGGTGGAAATACCATTGGGATAGACTTCAGTGGTATTTAATCCTTCAGGTTCAAGAAAAATTTGATGCGAATCGCGTTCCGCAAAACGCACCACTTTATCTTCAATCGAAGGACAATATCTAGGCCCAACGCCTTGAATAATACCGGAATACATCGGTGATCGATCTAAGCCGGAACGAATAATCTCATGAGTTTGTGGATTAGTGCGTGTGATATAACAAGGAATTTGTTGCGGATGCTGTTCGCGTGAGCCTAAAAATGAAAATACCGGAAGGGGTTGATCGCCTTGCTGAATATCTAATTTGGCATAATCAATGGTATTGCCATCAATTCTGGGTGGAGTGCCGGTTTTTAATCGATCAACTGATAACGGTAATTCGCGTAATCGTTGAGCTAAAGCAATCGATGCCGGATCACCCGCGCGTCCACCGCTATAATTTTCTAAACCAATATGAATTTGTCCGCCTAAAAAAGTTCCAGTGGTCAACACTACAGCGCGGGCTGAAAAATTCAATCCCATTTGTGTTTTGACTCCAACCACTTGATTATTTTCAACTATTAAATCTGCAACCGTTTGTTGAAATAACGATAAATGCGGTTGATGTTCTAAAATTCGGCGTATCGCTTGTTTATACAATTGACGATCCGCTTGAGCGCGAGTCGCGCGTACCGCTGGCCCTTTACTGGCGTTGAGAATTCTAAATTGAATCCCCGCTTGGTCAATTGCGATTGCCATTGCGCCACCTAAAGCATCGATTTCTTTCACCAAATGACCTTTGCCAATTCCGCCGATCGCTGGATTACAACTCATTTGTCCTAAACTGTCGATATTTTGGGTTAATAATAAAGTATCCGCGCCAGTTCTAGCGGCTGCTAAAGCAGCTTCGGTGCCTGCATGACCGCCACCAATCACAATCACATCAAAAGTTTTTTCAAAATTCATGAATCATTACTCGTTTACTATAAAGCTTTATATTTATCTATTGAATTAAAAATAATTTATTCTTATTCTTTATTTAACCACAATCTTAATTGTTCAAAAGTGATTTGTGCTGTTTGAATCGCTAATTTCTGATCGGTCAAATGAGAATGCCTAAAATGATGATTCATTATTTGACTAAATTGTTGCCAATAGGTTTGCGTATTTTGTCCATAACCGTGATAAAAATGTAATTTATTTTGTATTTCATTCGCAAATTGTTTAGTTAATTGTTGACAAATAATTTGTCCGCCTAAAGTTGATCCTTCTAATACATAATAAACGCCTAAAGCTTGATAAGTATCGCTAATTGGAATTTGATTATTATATCGTGCTAACCATGCAATATCCATAGCGGTTAAACCCAAAGCCGCTAAATCTTCCATTAAATATAAATATCGATTTGAACGATGAGTAAAAAATGAATTTAATTCGTGATCTTTTAATATTGTCAAAAGAAGTGGCTCAATCACACTCAAAAAACCATACAGTTTAATTAAATGCAACTTATATTCTAATAAGGTATAATCTTTCGCAAATAAACGTTTCATCGAATCAATTTTTTCTATTTGTCGATGATAAACCTGCGTATTTTGTTTTAATCTTTCCATCATTGATAAATCATGATCGATTGATTCAGGAGAATAATTCATAATCGAAAATCATTAAGTAAAATAATATTTTTAACCAAGGTTAATAATAACCTAAAGCTATGTTAGCATAGCTTGAAATTGTTAGATAAGCCTGTTTTTTATTTTTTGAGAACTTTATTGATGACAAAAGTCTATTTTAAACAAACTGCGGTAAATACCATTACTATGATGACGCAGTCCAGATTGCTGGACGCTTTGTTAGCCCGCGACATTCCGGTAAAAATGTTTTGTGGTGGCAAAGGCTTGTGTGCAACCTGTCATTGTTATGTAGTTAGGAATCCTGAAAATTTAACCCCAATGACGCAACAAGAAGCCTTGACTTTGACCATCTTAACCGGTGCGCAGAGCAACAGCCGCCTCTCTTGTCAAGCGCAATTAATTGGCGGCGATGTTGAGGTGGAGTTGCCTAAAGGGTTGTATATTGAATCGATGTCAGAATTGGAAGCATTGATTGGTAAACGCGCCAAAGAACCGATTTTACATCCGGTTTCTGGAGATATTTTAATCATGGAAGGGAAAATTATTACCCGCACCTTGATTATGCAATTATCTGAGGTAAACTTCGATTTTTCTAAAGTCATTTCTTAAATTTAAAGGAATCCATTATGGCTATTGATATACATGACGGCGGTTTTGCCAAACATCACAATTATTATCATCCTGAAGAGTTTTTTCGCACCAATCATCAACAAGGCACTTTGCATTTATACGACGGACAACGTGCCGCTAAAGTTAATGAATCTTTTATCAATGGATTGCATTTAGGAATTGAAGAAGAAGTCGGTGAAAATGCCAGCAGTTTATTAATGTATCGTTGCGGGCAAAAATGGGCATTACAAGACATGAAACGTTTTAGCGATCGAATGCGACATGAATTCGGCGGTGGCAAAAAAGATATTTGGCAAATGAATATGCGTTTTGTTTTTGAAACGTGGTGGTGGCCTTTAACCATTGAGGGTTATGGTGGTTGGAAATTAGATTTAAGTTTTCGCAATAAAGATTTAACCGTCGTTGAATTACGCAATTCAGCCGTTGCTCAATCAATGGCATTAGCCGGAAAACCGGTTTGTCATTTATATGCCGGATTATTTGCTGGTGCCTTTTCTTTTTATGACAAAATTGAACGCGAATGTATTGAAGTACAATGTTATTCAATGGGTAATGATTTATGTAAGTTTTTAATTGGCGATCGAAAACAAGTAAATGCCGCTGATTTTTGGCGTAAAGAAGGCGCGACTGCTACCGATATTTTGCGAAATTTTGAGGGTTAATTGTGCAACTGTTAAGCTCAATTCATTTACAACATTTACATCAAACTTTAGCGATTTTAACTTACGGATTAACCGGAGAAACGGTCGCTGAAACGGATGAAGTTTCTGCAATTGATATTGAGCAAGCATTAAATGCAGAAGCGGATCAAAATGAAGCGGCAATAGAAACGATTGAAGCTGATCAATCTTCTGAATTGAATGCACAATTGCAGGCGATTTTAGATCAAATTATTGAGCAAAGAGCTGTTATTAGTTTATACAGTGATTTATTAAATCGTTATCATCTACAATCGAAACAAACTACGGAATCTAAAGCTGAATTATCCGAAATTGAACAAGCTTTAGGTTTAGCTAACGTTTCGGAAAATTCCGACATTATTGTTACTCAAGAATCTGAACCTATAGTAAATGAAACAGCAATTGAATCACCACCAAATGTCGAAATAACCGCAGAGTCTTTTGCACAAACTCCGCAAGAAATTGAAACTTTAATTGAAGATATTGCGTCGTCGGTTTTTGCGCAATCAGAAGTTGTGATTCCAGAACCAGAACCGCCGAATTATTGTCAAACTTATTTTGCTAATTTACCTTGGGATAGCGAAAGTGTTATCGTAAATGCCGACACAATCCGCGCGGTTCAAAACACGGCTATTCCTCGTTTTATTTCTACTGCGACTGTATCAATATTAGAATCTGCGCAAAATCAACTCAGTGATTTAAATTGTCAAACGTATTTTGAAAGGTTACCTTGGTCAATTATTTCATTAGTTCATGAAGTAAATATAGCGACTACAGAATCTGAAACCTCTTGTAAAACTTATTTATCCGCTTTACCTTGGAATCAATCGAATAAAATCACCGCTTCTATAGTACCCGCTATTATTCAAAAATCGGCTACTGATTTTACGATAGATTGTGAAACTTATTTCCAAAAATTACCTTGGACAGTGGTTAAGATTTCGCAATCTATACTTACTCCTAATGTAAAACTATCAGAAAATACGCTTGATTTTGATTGTCAGCAATATTTTACTCAATTAGCTTGGAATAAAACACCCGCGTCGATTGCGATTGAAATTGATCAAGAAAAAGTTAATCAAGCTTTATCGCTTGATGATTGTCAGAATTATTTTAATCATTTACCTTGGTTGAAAATTAAACAAGCACCAGCTATTTCCGTTAATACTGAATCTAATTTAATTTTAACTGCCGGAAGTTTTTTTACCGCTGTATCTTGGTCAATAACGCAAAAATCTTCATCCGTTATCGCCCAACAAGCGATACCATTACCCGCAGAGGCGCAGGCTTTTTTTGCACAAATTCCTTGGAATAAAACACTTTTAGTAACTAATCAAATTAAACCGCTGATTAATTTAGCCTCCACTGCCGCTCTTTATTTTCAATCTTTACCTTGGCTACCTATAAAATCAACCGCGATTCAACGAGATTCTGTAGCGATTAATCAACATTGCGAGGTTTATTTTAAAGAATTACCTTGGTAAATAATCAAATTGTTTCCCTTAGAAAGGAAAATAATTATTTCCATTGGTAGAGACGTTGGATTGTAACGTCTCTACCGTTATTAAAAATATTTCTTTAATTTAAAAACGTTATTATATTAACCACAATTTTATATTTATTTCCTTACTCTATTGAGAATTTATTATGGATAGTAGTATTAGACATCATGCCC
>JACCEE011260587.1_pt1 | contig 16470 bp, 23 predicted proteins | sample 7449931 | NCBI WGS metagenome assembly JACCEE01 (sample SAMN15323457, study PRJNA562643) | freshwater metagenome | isolation source: river surface water | place: USA:Blue River Watershed | collected 2017-08-19 | reverse complement strand
GCAGTAAATCGTAGTTCCAGGAGTTGTTATGTTGATGTCTTCTATCCTTTGGCTGATTGCCGGTTTAGTGATCGGTGCTGTCGCTGCACGTTTATTCAGTATCCGCCAATTTAATCAGAACAAACTGCAGGTTGAACTCGAAGAGAGTAAAACCCAACTGCAAAATTATCGCACAGAAGTGTCCGACCATCTGGAGACCACGCAACGGCTGATGAGTCAGTTGCAGGACAACTACGAACAAATCGTCCGCCATATGGCCAGTACCAAGATGACGCTGGTCGACAAAGCTCCGGTTCAGCGCCCGACGCATTTGAATTATTTGTCGACAGATACAGCGGAACACATTCGTAAATCGCTTGGACAAATCGATGAACGGCGACGCAAACAAGTGTCACATGCGCAACAACCACTTGATTATGCGGGCCATTCCAGCGGGTTAATGAAAACCTTCCCAACAGAAAAAAATTCAGGAAACTGAAACTTTTTAAAAATGCACCGGTCTTCAGAGGCAGTTACCCGATGGAGACAAGTGCGTTATGAATATGAAGTTATCCTTTGTCACCGCAAGTATTCTTGCAGTTTTTCTGTTAGCCCAACCAAGCCCTGCAGCGGCAAAACTCCCTTTCTTCGGTGCCGAAGCCGGCACCGAAATGCCAAGCCTGGCACCAATGCTCGACAAAGTGACCCCGGCAGTCGTCAACATTAACGTCGCTGGCAACCGCGAAGTGCGTCAACGTGTGCCGGATGCGTTCCAACAGTTTTTTGGTCAAGGCGAAATGCGCCGCTCTCAGCCGTTCCGCGGCTTGGGTTCGGGTGTGATCATTGATGCTGCCAAAGGTTATGTCGTTACCAACTCCCACGTGATTAATCAAGCCGATGAAATACAGGTCACCTTAAAAGATGGCCGGACTTTTGATGCAAAAAAAATCGGTGAAGATCCAGACAGCGATATCGCGCTGTTGCAAATCAAAGCCGACAACCTGACCGCTATCACGGTCTCGGATTCTGACACACTGCGGGTCGGCGATTTTACCATCGCCATCGGTAACCCTTTTGGCCTCGGTCAGACAGTCACCTCAGGCATCGTCAGTGCGCTTGGTCGCGGTGGTCTTGATATTGAAAAATATGAAGATTTCATCCAGACCGATGCAGCGATCAACAGCGGTAACTCCGGTGGTGCACTGGTCAATTTAAAAGGTGAACTGATCGGCATTAACACCGCCATTTTAGGACCAAACGGCGGCAATATCGGTATCGGTTTTGCTATTCCATCGACGATGATGAAAAATCTCGTTAATCAAATTATTGAATTCGGCGAAGTAAAACGTGGCGTTCTGGGTATTGAAGGGAATGACCTGAATGCCGAACTGGCCAAAAATATGAACGTGAAAACCAATAAAGGTGTGTTTGTTGGGAAGGTCACACCGGATTCAGGTGCGCAAAAAGCTGGGGTGAAAGCCGGCGACACTATCGTTAGTCTGAACGGCAAACCTATCCAGAGCATGTCAGAACTACGGGCGAAAGTGGGCACGCTAGGAGTTGGGAAATCAGTGAAGCTGGGGATTCTGCGAGAAGATAAGCAAGTCTCCATTGACGTGAAGCTGTCTGCAGCAGATCAAGCTAATGTTACTGCCGAAAATTTACATCAAATGTTAGCCGGTGCCAATTTCGCAAACGGCAAAACAGTTGATGGTGAACCAGGTGTCGTAGTCAGTGAAGTCGCCGAGGGTTCACCTGCGGCCCGTCTTGGCCTCAGTAAAGATGACGTCATTATTGGTATTGGCCGGACGCGGATTGAAAATATCGCACAACTTAGATCCGTACTGGAACAGGCACGTGGCGTAGTTGCTTTGCAAATTCAACGGGATAACACTGTATTCTATACATTGATTCGTTAATTCGTACCATCAGATAAAGCCGGGGCAACCCGGCTTTTTTATTGCGCTCATTGCAGAATCTAGTCAGTTTCAATTTGATTGCAGCAAGCCCAATTTCATGATCAGTAACGTTTTTTCTGCTGCAGCTTTACAGGCATCAATGCTATGCTGAAGCATTGCTGAGCTCAGATAAAACCGTCGTGACTAATTTCCTGCTGCTGATTTTTAAGAGCGTGGCCTATGGGCTGGCACTTGCACTGCTTTACTTGCTGCTTGCCCCGTCCGGGCAATTGCAGCTTGCTCATCTGTTGCAGCCTGCAGAATCCGAGCCAGCCGCCATTTCATACGCCAAGGCGGTCCGTGCCGCTGCACCGGCAGTGGTCAATGTCTACACCCGCAGCACACAGTTGGACGAGCGTTCGTATGAACGCCGCGTGATCCAGAATCAGTCCCTTGGTTCAGGTGTGATCATGCGCAGCGATGGTTATATCGTGACCAATTACCATGTCGTACACGGCGCTGATCAAATCGTCGTTGCGCTGCAGGATGGCCGACAGCTCGATGCATTGCTGATCGGCCAGGACCAAATGACCGACCTTGCAGTGCTAAAAGTCGAAGCAGAAGATCTGCCGGTTATTCCTCAAAACCCTGAACTAGCGCCACAGGTGGGCGACTTGGTACTTGCGATTGGCAACCCATTGAATCTGGGCCAATCAATCACCCAAGGCATCATCAGCGCGACCGGCCGAGCTGGGCTAAGTACCAATTCGTACACCGATTTCATGCAGATGGACGCGGCCATCAATGAAGGCAACTCCGGTGGCGCGCTGGTCAACAGCAATGGCGTATTAGTCGGCATCAATACCGCCGCTTTTCAGCGTCAGCGCAATCTGGAAGTGCAGGGAATTTTCTTTGCTGTGCCCTACAAACTGGCCGCGACTGTGATGCAAAAGCTGATTAAACACGGGCGAGTTGTGCGGGGGGCGCTTGGGATGAATGGTATTCCGGTCGTTAATGCTGCTGGCGAGCGTCAGGTATCCACCGGTCAGCCATTTTATGGCGTGCTGATCGACCAGGTCGAGCCTTTTGGACCTGCTGATACTGCCGGCGTGCAGCAAGGCGATATTCTGTTGCAGGTCGATCATAAGGCGCTGACGAGCGTTGGTCAGGCCTTGGACATCGTGGCTGAAACCGAGCCTGGCTCAGAGATTGATTTATTACTGGAACGGCAAGGCCAGAAAGTGACGCTCAAATGCCGGATTGGCTTAAGGCCCGAAGCTGAGTAACCTGCAATAAAAAACGCCCGCAACTGCGGGCGTTTTTTTAAGTATTTAGTACAGGGCGATTAAACCGGCGCGTTAATCCGCGTGATCTCTGCACCTAATTTCTGCAACTTAAACTCTATCTGCTCGTAACCGCGATCAATATGATAAATACGGTCAACAACAGTGTCGCCTTGCGCTACCAGACCGGCAATCACCAGACTGGCTGAAGCACGCAGATCAGTCGCCATCACTTGCGCTGCATTCAACTGCGCAGTGTGCTGGCACACAGCCGTATTGCCTTCCAGCTGGATCAGCGCGCCCATGCGTTGCAATTCCGGCACATGCATAAAGCGGTTTTCAAAGATTGTCTCGGTAACAACACCGACACCACTTGCCACCACGTTCAGCACAGTGAACTGCGCCTGCATATCAGTCGGAAAACCCGGATGTGGCACTGTTTTCACGTTCACAGAGTTTAAGCTGCGTCCGGTCATATTCAGCCGGATCCAATCAGCCCCGGTGGTGACTTCAGCACCGGCTTCCCGCAATTTTTCCATCACGACTTCAAGTTCAGCCGGATCGGTATTAGTACAGGTTACATCCCCGCCAGTTACAGCTGCTGCAACCAGAAAAGTGCCGGTTTCAATCCGGTCCGGCAGCACTTTGTGCTTGGCACCGACTAACGACGGCACACCTTCAATCCGGATTGTTGCACTGCCAGCTCCAGTGATTTTCGCACCAAGAGCAATCAAATAATTAGCTAAATCAACTACTTCAGGCTCACGAGCGGCGTTTTCGATAATGGTCACACCATCAGCCAGGGTTGCAGCCATCAACAAGTTTTCAGTGCCGGTGACGCTGACCATGTCCATCACCAGATGGGCGCCTTTTAACCGGTCAACCCGCGCTTTGATATAGCCATTTTCCACGACAATCTGCGCACCCATTTTGCGCAAGCCATCGATGTGCAGATTGACCGGACGCGCGCCGATCGCGCAGCCACCCGGTAACGATACTTCGGCATAACCAAAACGGGCTAACAACGGCCCTAACGCCAGAATAGATGCACGCATCGTGCGCACCAGCTCGTAAGGTGCGACCTGGCTGGTGATGTTGGTCGCGTCGACGGTCACCCGATCGGCTTCACGCTCAACGACGGCGCCAAACATCCGCAGCAGCTTAAACGTGGTGTCGATATCTTTTAACGCAGGCACATTGCTGATCACTGACGGCTGTTCAGCCAACAGAGTTGCAAACAGGATCGGTAATGCGGCGTTTTTCGCACCGGAAATGGATACTTCGCCTTGCAGGCGGGCGCCGCCTTTGACTAAAAATTGTTGCATCTTTGCTTACACCGGCGGGTTAAGAAGTTTTTCACGACGCCATTGGGTTGGCGTGAAGGCTTTAATTTGCAGGGCATGAATACTGCCATTCGCGATATCGCTCATCAGCGGTGCGTATACCAGCTGCTGTTGTTTCACCCGGCTCAAGCCGTCAAAACAATCGCCCACGGCCGTGACGGAGTAATGACTGCCATCAGTTTTCACATACACTTCAGCCAGTTGCAGCTGCTCAAGCAACCGCTGTTCAATCTCTTTACAATCCATCTGGATACCCTTGTGCCACAGTGTGGTGGTTTGCGAGCGTCCGTAAACCGGACAATCGCCAAAAATAAAACCCGGCATACTGGAGCCGGGTTGTCATTATATCCTGCCTCGGAGTGCTTTTCAGCTCTCTGTCGGTAAAAGGCTTAATACATCGCTGACCGCAGCCAGTGAATGTAACTGCGCCGGCATGCCGCGCAAAGTGACTTGCAGGGATTTTGCTTTGGCCTGCGACAACACCTGAATCAGCCAGGCGAGGCCTGCTGTATCCACATGCTTTAATGCAGCAAGGTCAAACACCGCATTCCCCTGCAGACTCTGCAATGGTTTAAATGGCCAGAACTGCACGACGGTGTTGCGATCCAGCTCACCGCTGAATACCAGCACTTGCTGTTCCTGACGGATCTCAAGCATTTTTTGCTTTCTCAGGCGCTTTAATCGGCGCTTTGGCTTTTTCTTCTAACTGAGCAGCAACGCTGACCAGGCCTTGCTGACGGATCAGGCTGCCAAGTTCTGAACGCTTACTATCCAGTAAAGAAATACCTTCAGCGACCATATCGAATACCAACCAGTTGGTCGCACCTTTGACGCGACGCAGTTTAAATTCGATTTTGATATCCGGTTTACCAGGGTCGATCACCCGGGTTTTGATCGTGATAATTTTCTTTTGTGCTTCAATCGGTTGACCCGGTTCAATCATCACTTGTTGATCGCGATACTGGGTAAATACACCGGCATAAGTACCAACCATGTAGTTCTGGAAGGCGCCAACAAAAGTATTAAAATCTTCCTTCGGCACTGTATTCAGTTTGACTGCGTTACCAATGACATAACCAGCAGCGTAACGGCTGTCGATATAAGGCACCAGTTCTTCTGTGACGATTGTACGCAGAATTTCCGGATCTTTTTTGATGTCAGCCTGTTGCCGGGCAATACGTTGGAAGGTTTTATCTGCCAGCACTTCCATCATTTTGTATGGGTCGTCATATTTCGGCACTGCAGCGTCTGCCGCCTGAGCCTGCGAAAACGCCAGCAGCGCAGTCGCCGCCAGCAATACTTTGAATAATGCTTTCATCATTGATTCCCACGATTGAATAAGAACTGGCCAATGAGCTCTTCCAGCACAATGGCGGATTTGGTGTCTTCGATGTAGTCACCGTTTTTCAGAATTTCAACGTTCTCATCGACAAAACCTGGCTGCAATCCGATGTATTGTTCCCCCAGTAGCCCTGAGGTCAGGATCGCCAGCGAGCTGGTTTCCGGAAAGTTGTTATAACTGCTGTTGATCTCCAGTGTGACCACCGGCTGAAACGACTCCGGATCTAATTGAATTGAGGCAACTCGTCCAACCACAACACCACCGACTTTGATCGGTGAACGCGCCTTCAGGCCGCCAATATTTTCAAACTTAGCTAATAACTGGTAGCTCTGATCCGAACCGGCGACACCGGTATTGGCCACTTTCAGTGCCAATAACAACAACGCTGCGATCGCCAATGCGACAAAAAAACCTACAAATAACTCTAATTTACGTGATGCCATTTCTCATCCACCAAACATGACAGCGGTTAATACAAAATCAAAACCCAGTACAGCCAGTGAGGCTGTCACCACAGTCTGAGTCGTTGCCTGACTGATCCCTTCCGATGTTGGGACCGCATCAAAACCTTTGTGCAGCGCAATCACGGTCACCACAAAGGCAAACACGATACTTTTGATCACGCCATTAATAACATCCTGCTGGAAATCCACATTGGCCTGCATCGCTGACCAATAGCCGCCGCCATCAACACCGAGCCAGTCGACGCCAACCAGATGGCCACCCAGAATGCCGACAGCGTTAAAAATCAGCGCCAATAACGGCATACTGATGACGCCAGCCCAGAACCGCGGCGCGATGACGCGACGCAGTGGATCAACTGCCATCATCTCCATACTCGACAACTGTTCCGTGGCTTTCATCAGACCGATCTCTGCGGTCAGCGCACTGCCGGCCCGACCGGCAAACAGCAACGCCGTCACGACAGGTCCCAGTTCACGCAACAGACTCAATGCCACCAAAGGCCCTAACATCTGTTCGGCACCGAACTTAGCCAGGACGGTGTAGCCTTGCAGCGCCAGCACCATGCCGATAAACAGGCCGGATACCAGAATGATCAGCAAAGACAACACGCCGACCACATAAATCTGTTTCATATACAGATGCCAGTTTTTCAGCGGCCGTGGCCGCCCCCATAAGGCACCAAACAACATCAGGGTTGCCCGGCCGAGGCCCTGCAACGTACCCAGTGTATTGGCTCCTAACTGCTGGATTTGCTTCAGCATCAGCGGCTTAACTCCATTAATTCAGTAGCATAATCGGCTGCTTTAAAGTGGAACGGCACAGGCCCGTCCGCTTGTCCCTGCAGGAATTGTTGCACTAACGGTGATTCGTGCTGACGCAACTGCTCAGGAGTCCCGTGGCCAATGACACGGCGTTCCGCCACCACATAAACGTAATCAGCGATGCTCATCACTTCGGCGACGTCGTGCGATACCACAATAGAAGTCAGCCCCAGCGCATCGTTCAGCGAGCGGATTAACCGGACTATCACGCCCATCGAAATTGGATCCTGTCCGGCAAATGGCTCGTCGTACATAATCAATTGCGGGTCGAGCGCAATGGCGCGGGCCAATGCCGCACGACGCGCCATACCACCGGATAATTCGGCCGGCATTAAATCCCGGGCACCGCGTAACCCAACCGCTTCGAGCTTCATCAGCACCATAGTGCGGATAATCGCTTCCGGCAGCCGGGTATGTTCGCGAATAGGAAATGCGACGTTGTCGAACACCGACATCTCGGTAAACAACGCACCACTTTGGAACAACATGCTCATTTTTTTACGGGCCTGATACAGCTCCTGCCGGCTGAGCGTTGGAATATCAGCCCCTTCAAACAGGATTTTGCCGCTATCTGGCTTTAACTGACCGCCGATCAAGCGCAGTAAAGTGGTTTTACCGATGCCGCTTGGGCCCATGATCGCGGTGACTTTGCCACGCTGAAATTGCATGCTCATGTCGTCATAGATGACACGCTCGCCGCGGCGGAAAGTCAAATTCTGAATATCAACCAATGGTTTATCCAAACCAAACTCCATTCGTTTCACGCTATGCACATTCCTGGCCGGAGTGCTGATTCCGGTCCCTGCACTGGCAGGCGGGAAAAAACGGCGCAATATACGGTGACTGACAGTACTATGCAAGGCAAATGCCTAATTAATCACCGCATTTTAACCGCATTCAGCGCCGACGTCGCTCTGAAAAATTGTAATCATCAGTTGCAGAAATTCGAACTGTTGACATTTACTTGACCCAACGCCCGCAGAGGCGTTGTTCTGATCACTGATCAGCTGCTGAAATAGCCGTCGCAACACCGAGCGTTGAAGCCTGCAAACGGCCATCGGTTCAGGTTTTTTTGCAATTACCGGACAGAAACTGGAAAATGCTGCGTCATCAACGCCTGCTTTCAGTGTGCAGCTGATTGCATTTGCTTATAATTCGCATTTTGCCGGCGTTAACTGAATATCAGCTTAATAAAGCTGTGGTGTCGGGCACGAAAGAGCTGGAGGATTGGGGTGAGCACGAACTTTTGCGAGACCGCCACGCGAGTGCTGGATATTGAGGCCAAAGCAATCACTGGCCTTAAAACATATATTAATCAAGATTTTAACGATGCCTGCCAATTATTTTTCAATACCCGGGGCAGAGTGATTGTCAGTGGCATGGGCAAATCCGGCCACATAGGTAATAAAATTGCCGCCACATTGGCTTCAACTGGTACACCTGCCTTTTTTGTTCATCCGGGCGAAGCCAGTCACGGCGACCTCGGGATGATCACACAATCCGATGTGGTGCTGGCATTATCTAATTCCGGTGAAACCGAAGAAATTTTGAAGTTGTTACCGGTGCTAAAACGTCTGGGGATTGCGATTATCGCGATGACCGGTAACCCGGATTCTACGCTGGCAAAGCTGGCTGACATTCATTTATGTGCCCGTGTCGAGCAAGAAGCCTGCCCGCTTGGCTTAGCTCCGACTGCAAGCACCACCGCGGCTCTGGCATTGGGTGACGCTATCGCCGTCGCCTTGCTGGAAGCTCGTGGTTTTTCCGCCGATGATTTTGCCCTGTCTCATCCGGGTGGCAGTCTCGGCCGTCGTTTGTTACTGCGCATCAGTGATGTAATGCACGATGGCAGTCAAATTCCCCTGGTTGACGAGCAGGCAACGATTTCAGCAGCGCTGCTGGAGATTTCCCGAAAAGGCCTCGGCATGACCGGCGTATTAAACGCACAAGGTCAATTGGCCGGCATCTTTACCGATGGTGACCTGCGGCGGATTCTGGACCAGCGTATTGATATTCATCAGACGCTGATTGTCAGCGTGATGACGCGTAACTGTGTCACAATCCGGGCAGAAATGCTGGCCGCTGAGGCGCTGAAAATTATGGAGCAAAAGAAAATTAATGCCCTGATGGTAGTCAATGCCGAGAAAGTGCCGGTCGGCGCTTTGAACATGCATGATTTGTTGCGTGCAGGAGTGCTCTGATGACACTGGGTTATCGCGAACTCTATCAGCCCCTAAGTGCCGAAGTAGAAGAAAAAGCACGCCAGATCAAGCTGTTAATTTGTGACGTCGACGGGGTTTTTTCCGATGGCCGCATTTACCTCGGCAATGACGGCGAAGAACTGAAAGCGTTTCATACACGGGATGGTTATGGCGTGAAAGCACTGCGCCAAGCCGGCATTGAAGTCGCTATTATTACTGGCCGGCGATCATTGATTGTTGAAAAACGCATGCAGGCTTTGACAGTGCAGCATATTTTTCAGGGGCAGGAAGATAAAATGCCGGCATATCAACAACTAAAGCAGCAGCTGAAGCTGGAAGACCAGCAAATCGCTTATATAGGCGATGACTTATCCGATTGGGCCGTGATGCAACATGTGGGTCTGTCTGTCGCCGTTGCCGATGCTCATCCGTTGTTACGCCATCAGGCGGCCATGACAACTAGCCTGCCTGGTGGATTTGGCGCTGTACGTGAACTTTGTGACCTGTTATTACTCTCTCAGCACAAGTTTGGGAATTTCTCAGGAAGCAGCACATGATCAGGCAATTGCTCTGGTTATTTCTGGTACTCACCGGCGCCACAGTGTTATACAGCTGGATTGAAGCGGCTGATGAGCCAAAGCAAAAACCGGTAGAACGTGAATTGGTACCGGATTTTGTCGCCTACCAGCTGACCCGGCGCAGTTTTGACAAAGACGGTAATTTGTCCGGCCAGGTCAAAGCTGCGCAGATGGCGCATTTTGAGCAGCTGGGTCAGATCCAGTTTGAACAACCGGCCTACACGCTGTATGAAGATCGACAACCACGCTGGCAAATCAGCAGTGCTCAGGGTGTGTTTTATCAGGATAACAAAGTGATCCTGGAGCAAAATGTTCAGGTGGATAACCTGCATTCTGACGAAATGTTCAAACAAATTCAGACCGAACAGCTGGAAATGCTGCTCGATACGCAAATGCTGCAAACCGACCATCCGGTACTGGTACTGGGCCAGAGTTTTCAAATCCATGGTCAGGGTCTGCAAGCCGATTTAGCCGCGCAAAAATTGCGCCTGTTCAAGCATCAGGGGACGGTATATCAACATGAAAATCAATAAGCTGGGTTGTTTGTGCCTGCTGTTAATCAGTATGACAGCCGCGACAAAAACAACCGATTTCAGCGAACCTATTGAAGTCAACGCCGACCGCAACGAAGCCAGCCTGAAACAGCAAATGCTGGTCTACTCTGGCAATGTCATCGTCAAGCAAGGCACCTTATTGATTAAAGCTGAAAAGCTGACAGTCGATCGCTCCGCCGGTGAAGGTAAAGAAGTCTTCATCGCTGTCGGGCAACCTGCGGTGTACTCACAGGTGCTGGATGGTGACAAACCGATCCAGGCCAGTGCCGAGGAAATTCGTTATGCGATGGCAACGCGGGTGCTGACACTGACCGGTAGAGCGGAAATTACCCAAAGTGGCAGCCTGGTACGTAGCGCCAAAATTGAATATGACCTGCTGAAACAACAACTCAGTGCCGAAGGTGAAAAAGGCAAAGAGCGGGTCACAACTATCTTTACCTCTGAAGGAAAATAGGGTGAAAAAGCTTGTTGCTGCGCACCTGGCGAAGAGTTACAAAGGCCGCCAGGTAGTCAAAGACGTCAGTCTGGAAGTCGGTGCCGGCCAGATTGTTGGATTATTAGGTCCAAATGGCGCCGGCAAGACCACCACATTTTATATGATTGTTGGCCTGGTGCCGTCTGACAAAGGTCAAATCACTTTGGGCGGTAATGACATCACTTTTGACCCGATCCACGCCCGCGCCCGTCAGGGGATCGGTTATTTACCGCAGGAAAGCTCGATTTTCCGCAAGTTAACGGTGTTTGATAACCTGATGGCTATTTTACAGATCCGTAAAGATCTGAGCGAAGACCAGCGTGAACAAACTGCTGACGAACTGCTGGATGAGTTTAATATCACCCATATCCGTAACAGTCTGGGCATGAGTCTGTCCGGTGGTGAACGGCGTCGGGTTGAAATCGCCCGCGCTTTGGCTGCCAATCCAGCCTTTATTCTGCTGGATGAACCCTTTGCCGGTGTGGATCCAATCTCAGTGCTCGACATCAAAAAAATCATTCAGCACCTGCGTAATCGGGGCATCGGCGTATTAATTACCGACCATAATGTCCGCGAGACCCTTGATGTTTGTGAGATCGCCTATATCGTCAGTCATGGGGAGCTGATCGCCTCTGGTACACCGGCTGAGGTATTAGCCAACCAGCAAGTCAGAGATGTATACCTCGGTGATCAATTCAGGCTATAGTTAGCAAAAAACCAGTCCCCAGCTGGTCGTCAGGAGTGACAAGAAGTACATGAAGCCATCTTTACAACTTCGGCTTGGACAGCAATTAACAATGACGCCTCAGCTGCAGCAAGCTATCAAGCTGCTTCAGCTGTCGACCATTGAATTGCAACAGGAAATCCAGGAAGCACTGGACGCCAACCCGCTGCTCGAAGCCGAAGATGAATTTAGTTTTTCCGAAGCCCCCAGCGGCAATGAATTGCAAAATACTGACCCTGCGCCTGAACACAACAGCGCTGATGAATATGCTGAACCGGAAGTGCCGGATAGCAGCGAGTCAATGACCGAACAGAACATCAAAGAAGATTTGCCACTCGACAGTAACTGGGACGACCTGGTCAGTGCAGCCCCGGTCTCTGGCACAGGTTCACCAGACGAAGATACTGTGTTCCAGGGCGAGACCACCGAAACCCTACAAGATTATCTGCGCTGGCAAATGCAGCTGACACCGTTTAGTGAAACAGACCGCGCCATTGCCGAAATTATTATCGAAGCCATCGACGAAAACGGCCTGCTGACCATCAGCTGTGAAGACGTGCTCGAATCGCTGGGCCTTGATGATATCGAAGCGGACGAAGTGGAAGCCGTGCTGAAACGGATCCAGCTTTTTGACCCGGTTGGTGTGGGTGCCCGCACAATCCAGGAATGTCTATTGATTCAGTTGCGCCAGTTTGACCCGCATACGCCTTTCCTGAAAGAAACCTGCGAAATAATTAAGCATCACAGCGAATATTTAGCGAATCGTGATTTCCGTTCTCTGATGCGCGTGTCTAAACTGAAAGAGGATGATCTGCGTGAAGTGATGCGACTCATCCACAGCCTGAATCCCCGCCCTGGCGCGGATGTGATCCGGCAGGAACAGCAGTATACGGTGCCGGACGTGTCGGTGAAGAAGGTCAAAGGCCGCTGGATGGTCGAACTGAATCCCGACGCCTTCCCGAAAATCAGAATTAACGAACAATACGCGGCGATGTCGCGACAAGTACGCAATTCATCAGACAGCCAGTTTATCCGCTCGCATCTGCAGGAAGCCAAATGGTTCCTGAAGAGTCTGGAGAGTCGCAACGAAACGTTATTAAAAGTGGCCAACTGTATTGTTCAGCAACAACAGGCGTTTTTTGAACATGGCGAAGAAGCCATGAAGCCGATGGTGCTGAATGATGTGGCAGAGATGGTCGGCATGCACGAATCAACGATTTCCCGGGTCACTACCCAGAAATATATGCATACCCCCCGCGGAATTTTTGAACTTAAGTTCTTCTTTTCCAGTCATGTCAGTACAGAGAGCGGTGGCGAATGTTCGTCAACCGCGATCCGGGCCTTTATTAAGAAATTGGTGGCGGCGGAAAATCCGGCCAAACCGCTCAGTGATAGCAGAATGGCCGAGATCCTGTCGGAACAGGGGATAAACGTCGCGCGGCGCACCATCGCCAAGTATCGGGAATCTCTTTATATTCCGCCGTCTAATCAACGTAAGAGCTTGCTCTAAGTAAGTGCTCACCTAAGAAGGAAATGTCTATGCAAATTAATCTAACTGGTCGTCATGTAGAAATTACTGCAGCACTGAGAGAATATGTAGACAGCAAATTTGCCAAGCTTGAAAAGCATTTTGAACATATCAACAATGTGCATGTTGTGCTCAATGTCGAAAAGTTAAAACAAATCGCCGAAGCCAAACTGCATTTAAACGGCGGAGAGGTGTTTGCGCAGTGTGAAGATGATAACATGTATGCCGCGATTGACCTGTTGATCGATAAACTGGATCGTCAGGTCATCAAACACAAAGAGAAGATTTCTCGTCACTGAACTCTGGATTTATGAACCTAAGCTCAATGTTATCGGAGGACTGCACAAAAAGTGCGGTCCTTTTTAATAGTAAAAAACGCATCCTTGAATACGTCGCGGAGCTTGCACACCAGCATATGCCGGAATTGTCCGAGTCCACAGTATTCGAAGCGCTGATGGCGCGGGAAAAGCTGGGCTCAACCGGTATTGGCGGCGGCATCGCCATTCCTCATGGCAAACTGAAAGGCGTGACAACCCCTGTGCTGGTGTTTGTTGTCAGTCAGGATGCCATTCAATTCGATGCAATTGACAATCAGGCCGTGGATATATTCTGCGCCATCCTCATTCCGGAAAATCAGTGCCAGACGCATTTGACGACGTTAGCCGGCATCGCCCGACTGCTCAGTCAAAAGGATCTGACGCGAAAAATCCGTCATGCTGGCACGGATCAGGCACTGTATCAGTTGCTGCTCAGCCATGCTGACACAGGCAGCGCCAAATGAAATTACTGGTGGTTAGCGGCAGGTCAGGTTCAGGTAAATCCGTCGCGTTACGGGTGATGGAAGATTTAGGCTACTACTGCGTTGACAATATTCCGGTCAATTTGTTGCCCACCCTCGCCAATGCGGTGATGGGACAATATGAACGTGTCGCCGTCAGTATCGATGTGCGCAACTTACCGCAGGAACCGGAGGAACTCACCGAGATCCTGTCGTATCTACCGCGTAAAGTTGAACTGACCATCCTGTACCTCGATGCCGACCATACCAGCCTCATCAAACGTTTTAGTGAGACCCGCCGGCTACACCCGCTGTCGCATCAGGCGATGTCACTGGACGAAGCCATTCAGCGCGAGCAACAGTTACTGGACCCAATATCCAGTCGCGCCGATCTGTATATCGACACCACAGAACTAAACGTACATCAGCTGACCGAGCAGTTACGCGAGCGGATCCTCGGGCAGAAAACCGGTCGCTTGGTGATGTTATTTGAATCTTTTGGCTTTAAATACGGCATTCCGAAAGACGCAGACTTTGTCTTTGACGCCCGCTTCCTACCCAATCCACATTGGGAACCTGAACTGAAGATCCTGACTGGTCTTGACCAACCAGTGAAAGATTATCTGGAAGCGCAGCCGGTGGTCGCGAAATATACCTGGCAAATTAACAGCTTTATCAGCACCTGGTTGCCACACCTCGAACGCAATAACCGCAGTTACCTGACGATCGCCATCGGTTGTACCGGCGGACAACATCGTTCGGTTTATATTGTTGAGTCTTTGGCAGAAAGCTTCCGGGCTTTACGCGAAGACGTGCAAATCCGCCACCGGGAGTTAGTCCGTCACCATGGCAAATAGCTTTAAAGATACTGTCACCATCGTCAATCAACTGGGCTTGCATGCCCGTGCCGCAACCAAGCTGGCGCAGCTATGTATGCAATTTGATGCCAAAATTGAGCTGCAACAAGACGGCCGCAGCGCCGATGCCAGCAGTGTGCTGGCGTTGTTAATGCTGGCCAGCAGCAAGGGCAAAAATGTTGATGTGGTGACCAGCGGTGAGCAGGCTGAAGCGGCACTGGTCGCAGTGACTACACTGATCCGCGCAGGTTTCGACGAAAACTGAAACTCGCAGCCAGCCGCGATTTAACCTCGCGGTTCCAGCCCTGCGGTTTCTCAGTCTTTTGGTATTTGATCCTGTCCCTGCGTGTTGTCACAGGCTTTTAGTCGAAGGTGCAACGCCACTTTAATCAGCATGTGCGCAGTCACTGGTGCCGAAATAAACAAAAACAATCCAATTAACAGTTGTTGCAGACTCAGTGTTTGCTCATGCAGATTAAAATACAGCAGCGACGCAAGAACAAGGCTACCAAGCCCAAGAGTTGTGGCTTTAGTCGGGCCATGTAACCGGGTATAAAAATCCGGTAACTTCACCAGCGCCACCGATCCCAGCAACACAAATAATGCGCCCAATAGCAACAAGCCACCAATCACCCACTCCAGTATGCTCATCTAGCCCCCTATTCGATGATATCGCCGCGTAGCATAAACTTGCAGACCGCAACTGTACTGACAAAGCCCAGCATCGCAATCAGCAGCGCGGCTTCGAAATACAGCTGGGTCGAGACATAAATCCCATACACCAACAACAGCGCGATACTGTTGATATACATGGTATCCAGCGCCAGTAAACGGTCGGCTAAATCCGGCCCACGCAATAATGACAGCCCATTTAACAATAGTGCAAACACGATCACACTCATCACAGCAATCAGGATCAGACTGAACATGCAAAAATCTCCTTCAGCGGCATTTCATAACGCTGTTTCAGCTCCGCAATCAAGCGTGCTTCATCTTGCAGATCTAACACGTGTAATAACAGAAACTGTGGTTTGTCAGCACTTCGCGGAAGTAATTCAGCACTGACTGTACCAGGAGTCAGGCAAATCGTGCCGGCCAAAATCGTCAGCGGCAATGGCTCAGTCAAATCTAATGGCAACAACACAAAACCTGGCCGCAGTGACCTGTTAGGTCCAAGTACAACTTTAATCACCTGCATATTGGCGATGACGATGTCCCATAACACCATCAACAAATACCGCAGCAACAAGCCATACCGACGCACTGCCGGCTGTGGTTCACGAAAACCACGACTAAGCCATGGGATCAGCAGCGCCAACAACACGCCCGTCAATAGAATCAACGGTGAGAAACTGTTGTGCAGCGCGCACCAGACCAAGAGCAGCGATGCACTGCGCAGCGGGGTGGCAAATAAGGTCTGTCTCATCAGTGTACTCCCACGCCAGCCTGCAGCTGTGCAATTGCATCGAGGCAAAATTGGGTCCACCAGTTGCCACACAGCACTAACGTCAGGCCAGATATCAACAATAAAGCCACTGCGCTAACCGGCAACCGGCTGGCCGGACTTAAATCCTGAGCCGGTGAGTTGGCACGCCAGAACAGCATGCTACCAGCGCGACTTAATGCAATCAGCACGGCCAGACT
>JACCEE010088997.1_pt1 | contig 16472 bp, 11 predicted proteins | sample 7449931 | NCBI WGS metagenome assembly JACCEE01 (sample SAMN15323457, study PRJNA562643) | freshwater metagenome | isolation source: river surface water | place: USA:Blue River Watershed | collected 2017-08-19 | reverse complement strand
TTGAACGGTCCCAGTTTCCACCAACGATACCATCCTGATTATAATAACCAGCAGATATATAGTATGTCACCTTTTCAGTTCCACCACTAATGCTCAATTGATGATTGGTTTGAGGAGCATTGTAATTGAAAACTTCCTTTTGCCAGTTGGTGCCTTCGCCATAAGAATATGGGTCTTCGTAACGAACAGGCTTACCCGAGTTCAAAAAACCTTCGTTCATCAATACGGCATATTCAGTTCCATTTAGAACATCACGTTCTTTCCATGGGTTTTGATAACCTTGAGAGAAATCGTACGATACTTTAACTCTATCTCTGCTTCCACTCTTGGTTGTAACTAAAATTACACCATTAGCAGCACGTGCACCGTAAACAGCACCAGATGCAGCATCTTTAAGAATCTCGACAGATGCAATGTCGCTTGGGTTTAAGTAATCGATTCCCCCATCAACAGGCATACCGTCAACAATAAAGAGCGGATCGCTATCGTGAATTGTGCCAACACCACGGATACGAATTCTCGACTCGGCCCCAGGTTGCCCCGAAGATGCAGTAACTGTAACCCCCGAAGCAAGACCCTTAAGCGCATTGTCGATACGAGTTGGTGTCATGCCCTTCATATCTTCGGACGAAACTTGTGCGATAGAAGCTGTGACTACACTCTTTTTTTGAACACCATAGCCAACGGCAACAATTTCGTCGAGACCAATTGCTTCGCTTGACAATGTGACATTAATAGATTGCTGACCTGTAAACAGAACCTCTTTCGTTTGCATCCCAATGAATGAATAAACAAGGGTTACGTTAAGATTCTTAAGTACAAGGGAATAATTACCATCTAAATCGGTAATTGTACCTGTGGTTGTACCTTTTACAGTAATACTAACTCCGGGTAGGGAGCTACCATCGTCAGCCAATGTTACCTTTCCGGTAACCGAATACTGTTGGGCAAAACCAATGCCCCATAGTACCATAAATAATAGTAAAAGCAGACCTTTTTTTTTCATAAACTTTTTTTTAGATCTCATTCAACGTTGCAAATGCACTAGGTTTGGATATAAAATATCGATAACCGAAAAATGCATTTTCAACAAATCATGAGTAGTTGTTTAGTTATCCATAGTAAATTCAAAAAAACTTTAGCACGAAGTAAAGGAAGATGCGCCTCAACGTCAATATTTATGTCTCTACAAAAACACATCACAAAAAAAAGGGAGACACATCATTACTACATCACAAAAAATTTATTTTGCTGATTTTCTTCAATATACAAAAAATATGAATAACTCATTACAGAAAAAACTCTTTCACAATCGGGCACAAAAGGCCTGTCAACACTTTTTTTTGACTAAAAGAGTTGTTTGCTTAAATGGAATAATTAAAAAAGGTTTTTCTTGATCGAAATTAAATGGAAAGTATATAGTCGGTAAGGTTCTGATTGCGGTCGAGATTGAACTTGCGGCGTAGCCTGTAACGGCTAATCTCAACGCCACGCGTTGTAATGCTCATTAACGTTGCTATCTCTTTGCTCGAAATATTCATACGCAGGTATGCCGACAGCTTCAATTCTTTGGGCGAAATATCGGGATGAAGTTCGCGGAGCCTCTTGAGAAAATCTTCGTGAACTTGTTCAAAGTTTGTTTCGAAAATTGACCACGACTCGTCGTTGCTGGTTTCTTTGTCTATTTTCCTGACCAATACCGATATTCTGTTTCGAACCAGCTCTTCTTTCAGCTCGCTTTCAATTTTCAAAAGGTCGGCCTTTATCTTGTGAAGTTGTTTGTTCTTATTTACCAAGTTTATAGCAGAGTTTGCAAGCTCCTTATCTTTATGGATCATTTCGGCATGAAGTTTCTCGTTTTTCAGCCTTATGATCTCCTTTTCAGCAATCATTGCTTCATTTTTCATTTTCTCTTCTTTCTCTTTAAAGCTCTGTTTATGAAGCTCTATCTCTTTTATCCTTTCTTTTTCAAGCTTTCTGAAAAACATCATTGCAACAAACCATATAAAAGATAATGAGACAATTAAATAAACCAGAATTGCCGGAATTGAAAGATACCAAGGACTAAGAATTACAAAGTCGAAAGGTTTTGGCGAAGAAATTACACCATACTTGTTACGGGTGCGAACATTGAACGTGTAATCGCCATTTGGAAGGTTGGTGTACTCTTTAGTCGATTCGGTCTGCCATTCAGACCAATCTTTGTCAAAACCATCCATTTTGTATGAAAACTGGGTTTCGTTATTTCCTTCAAAGAACAAAGCCGAAAAGGTAAAACGAAGCGAATTATCTCGATACCTGACCTTTGGAGTCGAATTAAGGTTAACCCCCGATTCGCTAACACTCACACCATTATAAAGAATATCGCCTTTGCCTAGAAGCGAAACACTGTTTAAAACTGCATTATATTCCCTCCGATAGTCAATTACCATTTCGGGATTATAATGGGCAAACCCTTTCTCGAGGGCAATAAGAATATTCTCATCGTCGATAACATTGAAATGAAAGAAACTTCCAATAAATTTCCCTTTCAACTTATAGAATGGGTATACTACATTTGAATAAGTTCCATCTTCCTGAAAACGCAAAACGCCCCCTTCGTTGTTAGTGCAGATATACCAAATATTGTTCTGATTATCTTCCTGAATATACAAAACAGGCCTATTCCCAAATAAATTATTGTATTTATCCGATTTGAAGAAAGTACTATTCTTATAATCAAACTGATATATACCCGATGCCGTAGTAATTATAACATCGCCATTCTTAAGATACCTTACTTTGTTCAAAAAATCGGATGGAAGACCATCTTTTGAGCCAAATTTCCGAACAAGTTGAAGGCTATCGAGCCCAGGTGTAAGCTGAAAAAGGGAAACCCCGTTAAACGCATGGCTAACCCACACGTAACGATCTTTAAGACAGACCATTTCCTGACAAGAATAATCTATTCCCTTAACCTTTTTCAAATGCTCAATGCTTCCGTTAACGTACCTGCAAAGCTCAATACCATTGTAAGTTCCTTCGAGAAACAAATTGGGATAACCAGGAATTTCGTTGTAAGCCCAACATCCCGGAATTTCACTAATACAAATTCCCTTCGTTCCTTTAATAAGAAAACTGCCGTTGTTGTGCCCGCAAAACAATGAACCATTGATTTCCTTCAAGCTCCAAACCTGCCCCGAAGTGTTTTCAACCATTTTAAAATCGGATGCACTCAAAAAAGGGCTTTTAAACCGCTCGGGAGTACAATAGAATAAACCTTGATTAGTTCCCAAATAAAGTAATCCATTGTAAACAACAGATGTATAGCCTGTTCCAAAGTCGAAGAAATCCTGAAGCAAAGTAATTGGCGAATTGATTTCAACATAATCAATACCATTATCGAGACCAAGCCAAAGGTTTCCATCTAAGTCGAGGCACATTGATAATACAGTGTTGTTCTGAAGCCCTTTTTCTCGGTTAATAACCTGTTTAACAGCACCCCTTTTATCACAAATGATAAGCCCATTCTGAATTGTCCCAAACGCCAAATGCCTATCGTCGACAACCAAGCTCGAATAAATCTGATGCTTTTTAAGCAACTCGTTAACCTCTGTATTCCAAGGATTGAGCTTTAATCCATCATATCGAAACAAACCTTCTTTAGCCGTTCCAATTAATATTTCATCATTGTTAAGAGGTAAAATAGACCACACTTCCTTGTTAATAAAGAAATCGCCTAAAGGAATCTTCTTCAAATAACCATTCTGAAATTCCATCAATCCGTTATCACGATCGAAAACATACAGAACTCCGTTTACGAAATAAGAGTAGTGAAAAATACTTCGAGGCTCAACAACTTCAATCTTACCATCTTTGTAAAAAAACAGGCCTTCAAATGTTTGAAAAACAACACCCCAAGGGCCTTCAAAAATCTTCCATACGTCGCCAACATTGCGGTATTTTTCAGGAATCAGCGGAATCAGTGAAGTAAAACTCAGCATCCCTAACGAATCGTTACTGAAATAACCAAATTCGTTATAAGCCCCGGCATATAAAATCTGCGATGCTTTTGAAAATAGAAGTGAACGAACATTCGAACCATTTGGAACATGAACTGAGCTCCAAAATCGGCCGTCGTACCTGAGCAAACCTTCGTTATTTCCGAAATACATTACCCCATTGCTACCCTGAACCGAACACCAATTTTGGGTGCCAGCCCTATAATCTGAACGCTGAAAATTCTGAATTGTAGGAACACCAATTTCTTTTACAACTCCAAAGCCAATAATATTTAATGAACTGAATATTAAAAGAAGAGTTATTTTGAACAGAGATTGTCTAATTTCAAAACAAGAATATTGTTTGCTATTTATTTGATTCATGGGTATCTATCTAAAAACTTTTCTAAATTAAACAAATTCAATGTGATAGAAAACAACTTGTTGCTTAGAATTAAAAAAGAAAAGATATTTTGTGTTGTTAGACTGCTCAGGTTTAAAAGAATAAAAAAAATTGAGGCGGTTGTAACATTTTAGAACACTCTGCGTCTCATTAATCGAAGTCTTTTACTAACAGATGACAACCAACGAGTATAACGATATTGTAGAAACCAATGCCGACAGGCTGTTTCGTTATATCCTGAAAAACATCAGGGATAGCGAACGTGCATCTGATTTAGTGCAAGAAAGTTTTGAAAAGCTTTGGCGACAAAGCCGCGATATTGCTTATTCGAAAGCGAAATCGTACTTGTTCAGCATTGCCCACAACGCAATGATTGACTCAATTAGGAAAAGTAAACGAGAGGTAATTACCGATGTTTCGGAAATGCCTAGAATAGCTGACAACTCACACTATTCCGACTTGAAAGAGATTTTGGATGAAGCACTTAAAAGATTGCCCGAAGTTCAGCGATCGGTAATTTTGCTTCGCGATTATGAAGGGTACTCTTACGAAGAAATTGGTGAAGTAACTGGACTTAACGAATCGCAAGTGAAAGTTTACATTTACCGGGCGCGGGTTTTCCTGAAGAACTATATTGGTCAAATTGAAGCTGTAATTTAAGGAGTTATGAAAATCGATCGCAATAATTATGAAATCTTCTTTGTCGAATACCTCGATGGGGCTCTCCCTGTTGAGATGATTGACGATGTGCTCGATTTTCTACAAAAAAATCCCGACCTAGCCGAAGAGTTGAAAGGGCTTGAAAAAATGAAGCTTGAGGTTCCAAACGAAGTGTTTCCATTAAAAAATTCGTTAAAACGTTCGGATCTCGACATGATCGATGCTTTTGAAGAAACCTGCATCAGATCAATCGAAGGAGATTTATCGCCGACGGAAGATGTTGAATTTAAAAGTTTTATAGACCACAACAAAGAACAGAAAGCGACTTACAACCTTTATCGTGCTACAATTTCGGAGCCCGACCCGTTAATTATATTCAAAAAGAAAGAGCAGCTTCGGAAATCAAAAAACAGGATTATTGCGCCATTTTGGTATGCTGTTGCAGCAAGTATAGTGCTCGGCATTTTCTTTTTTACAAATCCAGGAAATAAAACGAATACCATAGCACCCGAAACAATTGCCGAAGTTGTAGGCAAGCAAAGTCCTGACAAGAAAGACGAAGTTGCTTACACACAGAATTCTGGTACTAAAAACGAAGTTCCATTGCGCGAAGATTTAGCAACAAAACCTACAATTAGAATATCGAACGCAAAAGCTGAAAAAGTTGCTTTGGCTGCTAATAATCCTGTTCAGAATATTGATTATAAAGAAATTGAAGCGCAGACTATTTCCACAGAAAAAATTGAAGCGTTAGTTGCCAGCAACACTTTTGTTTCAAAAGAAGAAGAAATACTCGATTTTGAACGATTTCAATTAGCTACAATCAAAACAATTGAAATTTCGAACTCGAAAGATTACTCGAAATACATGACAATTAAACAGCTACTTGCATTGAGAGGAAACGAGCTCTGGAGCAGAGTTAAATCGGGCGAACTAAGTGTATCTGTTCTGAAATCGTTGAACAAAGCTTCCGACAATAAATTCAAATACTCCACCACAATCTCGGGAAAAGTGAAAGCTATTGGTTACGAGAGCAAATTACTTGCTGTTTCAATACCAATTAGCAACGAATAACCCACTAGAAGAAAGAGTTATAACTTTGTTGATTCTAATTTGGAACGGATTTTCAGCAACCTGTTTTTATACCCCGACGATGGCGAACGCTCAAGCATATCGTTAATACTAGCAATAAGTTCGGGGCTCATTTCCGGATATTTCAAGCACGAGCGGAAAAAGAATTCAAGGCCCAAAACCTGGCTCGAAATCTTTGCTTTAGGGTCGTTCATCCAAACCACAGCCCTGTCGAGTAACGCTGAAATATAATCATCAACAATTGGGCATTTCAATATCAGGGTAAGTCCCATCCGAATATAGCTTTCATTGTTGGTTACCAACACAATCTGGTACAATTCGTCGAGAATAGGTAGGATGAAATCATTTTTCTTATCCGTTGCATGATCAAGAATCCAAAGAAGCCTCCACGATTTATCAAAAGGTTTTTCCTTGGCAATATCCCAAATCGAATTAAAAAACGATTGCTCCTTTTCTGCTTTTAGAAACAAAAAATCGTAATCGGCCTTTGAATAAACCGATTCCAAGAGTGTTTCAATCTCTTTGCGAGTCATATATGTCAGTTCTACAAAATTAGAAATAAAAAAAAATCAGATCGAAAGTAACTTTTTTTGGCCGCTGTGCGTCATAGGTTCAGAATTAAAATCAGAATAAATTAAAAAAATATACAGGATGAAACGAGCATATTTTAACAAAATCGCAATTGAAAATCAGTTGAGCGAAACAAAACTAAACAAGGATGAAAATCACACCATGCGAGTTCCATCCTACCAATTAAAAACAAATTATTTTAGGATGAAAACATACACTTTATTGATCGCATTAATCTTTTCAACATTCTCGCTTTTTGCGCAAACCGACAGCATTGAACCAGTTCTGGAACAACCCAAAGAATTGGTAATTGAACCTTTCGATACAATTTATAATGAAGAAGCAGAAGAATTTGAAGAACCGGAAGAGCCAGAACCCTTCGACGAATTTGCAACCGAAGAAATTGATGAAGATTTCGCAAATCCCGAAGAAGTAGACACCGTTCATATCCGAATTGGCAGTCACGCAGTTGAAATCATTTCAAACGATAAAAATACCCGGATAGATGTTGAACGGATAGATTCTTTTCAAACCCGTTGGGAAAATTGGGACGACAATGATTTTGACGACGAAGAGGTTAAAACCATTAAACATCGCGAACATAAAAAGTTTAGTGGGCACTGGGGCGGCATTGATTTTGGGGGCAACCAACTTCTGAATACAACTTATCCATCTGAAATTTATGCCGAAGGAACTCCCGAGTTCTTGACCACAGCACCCGAGAAATCGTTTGAAGTCAACCTTAATCTTTTTGAATACAGCTGGGGATTTTCATCGTACATTGGCTTTGTTACCGGATTAGGGTTTAATTTCAACGATTACAAATTCAAGGACAACTACACATTCAAGGCTGATGAAAATGGCATAATCCAACCCGTAGAACTTGAAGATAGCGATTTCAGGATGAGCAAGTTGTCAACAACATTTATAACAGCTCCGTTCATGCTCGAATTCCAGATTCCAGGGCAATACGACCACAAAAGGCTATTTGTATCGGCTGGGGTAATTGGAGGTGTAAAAATTCACGAACACACAAAAACAAAAATTGGCAGCGAAAAGAAACGCAACAATGGCGACCACAACATTGCGCCTCTCCGCTGGGGATATACCGCGCGCATTGGTTTCGAAAACGTAGGAATATATGCAACTTATTATAACACACAACTTTTTGAGAAAGGAACCGGACCCGAAACAACCCCTTTCACTGTTGGACTTGCTTTCTGCTTCTAAATAAAACTCATTTTCTAAATAATATGAGGCTGCTCTTTTAACAAAGGAGTGGCCTCAATTTTTTATAAAAACAAAACCACAAAATCTTTTGATGAAAGTAAATTCAAAATTCAGAGCAGGTAACACAAAACATTTTAATTTTGAACAAATATATTTTACTACTTTGTAAGAGAAAAAAACAGTATTAATGAGGTTTTGGGTTAGTTCAATATTCATTTTGCTTGGGATAGCGCTGTTTGGTAAAGAATCGAACGAAAAGTTTATCAGTTTCAGTACTGGAAATGGAAAACTCACACACAATACAGTTGAAGCAATTGCTCGCGACAGTTTTGGGTATATTTGGATAGCTACTAATTATGGTCTCAACCGTTTAGATGGCTATCAAACCGATAATTTCATTAATAACCCCGAGGACTCTAATTCGATATCGAGCAACCACATAAAAGCTCTTCTGATTGACAAATCGAACGACCTATGGATTGGTACTATTGGTGGCGGAGTTAGCAAGTACGATCAGTTTACACATAACTTTATCCACTACACCCCTGAAAACTCGGGAATAAGTAGCCCAAACATATCATCAATTGCCGAAGACAAAGATGGCAACTTATGGTTCGGCACAAGTGGAAATGGAATAGATAAGCTGATAAAAGAAACAGGCAAATTTGAACAATATAGCTTAAGTAATGTCGATCCGTACAAACGAGCCAACTCTAACGTTGACAGGCTTTTTTGCGACTCCGAAGGAAATATTTGGGCAGGCCTAAATCAAGGCGAAGTGTTCAAAATAGATGTAAAAACTAAAGAGATTTCCTATTACGGGCTTTTTAAAGAACAATCGGGGTTTACCGAAATTGGTTCCATCAAAGGAATTGGCCAAAAAAAGTCAGGTTTACTGCTATTTGCATCATGGAACGGCTACATCTACAAACTAGATCCAAAAAAAGACAAACAAATTGTTCTTCTCGAAGAAACTAAAAACCTAACTAGTAGCTTCTTATCTGACATAGCCATAGACAGCGATGATAATATCTGGATTGGAACATGGCAAGAAGGACTTATTAAAATCGACTCAAAAAATGAAGAAATATCAACATACCGAAAAAATAGGCTTTACCCAAGTAGCTTAGGTTCAAATGCTTTAAATAAACTTTTCATCGACAAACAGAACAACCTTTGGATAGGATCCCTTGATAATGGTGTGAGTTTGTTGCCTTTGCGCGATAAAATGTTCAAAACACTTAAACTTGATGATCCGCTATCGCCAATGCCTATCGAAATTAATGCCTATTCAATTATCAGAGACCACAATAGCAATTTATGGATTGGTACCAGGGGACAAGGACTTTGGCAATACAACCTACTAACTCATAAAACAGAAAATTATCAGTCGAAAGAAATTAATTCGATACTAGAACTGAAACTTAGCGACAATGGAATGATATGGATTGGAACAGATGGAAATTTTGCCTCTCTCTTCGATCCAAAAACAAAGAAATTCAAGATCCTAGAACACAAAAATGATGACTGGAGCCAAGCAATTTTTACTATGTCAGAGAATAAAGATTTTCTGTGGGGCGGAACTTGGGGCGGAGGAATCAAAAAAATTGATAAAAAAACAGGAAAATACACTACGATAAACTTCGACGAAAAAGATCAATTCAGAAATGCTGTTTTCGACCTCGAATTGCAAGATTCTATTCTTTGGATTGCAAATGTTGGCATGGGGCTTATTAAATACAATATCAATAACGGCTCACAAAAAACTTATTCGCAAACCGACGCTTTTCCCGAATTTCCAAAGGAACGCATTATCGACATTTATGTAGAAAATTCAAATTCGCTTTTAATTTCGACCGATGGCGCAGGGTTATATCAATTTATACCTTCGGAAGAGAAAGTTAAAAGGGTTTGTGATGTAGAACTCTTATCGAGCAACATCATCCAATCGGCTATAAACGATAAAGATAGCAACCTTTGGATTGCTACAATTTCAGGGGTGTCGCTTATTGATAGAGGGAATGGCAAAACTTACAATTTCGACAAGCATAACGGACTAATTAACAGCCAGCTAAATAAAGGCGCACTTTTCTACGACAAAATAAGCAACGTGCTGTATACCGGAGGCGTTGAAGGTATAAATTACGCCAATCCTAGCTCAATTATTATCGATTCGCTTGTTAACTCGGCTGTAATAACCGACTTGAGAATTCTGGGCAAGTCGATAACAAAACCAAATGGGCGAAACATTAAAAAGCCAATTAACCTTGCCGAAAGGATAGACCTTTACCGAAAAGACAAGATTATTACGCTCCATTTCTCTTCGATGGAATTTAACCCTTCGCTCAAAAACATGTATCAATATAAACTCGAGGGCTTTGAAAAAGAGTGGACTGAAACCAGCTATTCGAAAAACTTTGTTCAATATACCAACCTTTATCCTGGCGAATACCGTTTTAAGGTAAAAGCTTGCAGCAGCGACGGCCTATATACAAACAAAGAGACTTCAATACTAATCGTTGTTCATCCTGCATTCTGGCAAACTGTTTATTTTTACTTATTTCTGTTCGCGGCTGTCGCACTGCTTGTTATCGTCTATTTCAAAAACAGGGTGAAAAACCTTGTCGAGGCAAAAGAAAAACTTGAACGAAAAGTTGCAAAACGTACTTCAGAAATTCAACAGCAAAAAGAACAGATCGAAAAACAAAATCAAGACTTAGAAGTGGCCAATGCTACAAAAAACAAATTCCTTTCTCTCATAAGTCATGATCTTAGAAACCCCGTTGCATCAATCGACCAAATGGCCCTTCTGATTAACATGCAATACGGCAAAGTTTCGGAAGAAAAAATGCGCCTTTACTTTGAAGCTCTGAAAACTTCATCAACTCAAACGCTCAACCTTCTCGACAACTTGCTTATTTGGGCACATACGCAAACCAATCGTATTACAATAAAGAAAGAGCAGATCTCTGTTGATGAACTGATTTCTGAAACAGCATCGTCATGTTCTTCTGTTGCAAACAAGAAAAATATCGAACTGAAATTTCCATCGAAAAGCGAACTGAAAATTTTAGTCGACAAAAATACGATTGAAACAGTGCTCCGAAATTTGGTCACAAATGCAATAAAGTTTACGCCCGAAAATGGAACAATTGAAGTACAAACAGAAGAAAAAGGGAACGAAATTATTTTCAAAGTAATTGACAATGGGGTTGGTATGAAGGAAGAGGTAATGGAAAACCTGTTCAAAATCGAAAACCTATCGTCGCGGCCAGGTACATTGGGCGAAAAAGGAACCGGCTTGGGGTTGATTCTTTGCTACGAATTTTTAGCATTGAACAACGGAAAAATCTGGGTTGAAAGTGAACTGGGTAAAGGTTCCGTTTTCTATTTCTCTGTGGAAAAAGTATAATTTAAATCGACACAAAAAATGCGCCTACTTTTAATCAGCAACTCAACAATGGCAGGGCAGCCATACCTCGAATATCCGAAAGGCGAAATCAATAAATTCCTTGGAATAAAGCCTGTTGAGTGTGTTTTTATCCCTTATGCCGCAGTCTCTTTTTCGTTCAACGAATACGAGCAAAAAGTTTCTGAACGTTTTACCGAAATAGGCCATTCAGTGCAAAGCATACATCACTTCGCCAATCCGGTTGAAGCCATTAAACAGGCTGGGGCTATAGTTGTTGGCGGTGGCAACACCTGGCAACTACTACGAATGATGCGCGAAAATAACCTGCTTCAAGCTATTCGGGATAAAGTACTTGGCGGTACACCTTATATTGGATGGAGTGCTGGTTCGAATGTTGCCTGCCCGACAATAAAAACCACTAACGACATGCCAATTACCGACCCTCTTGGGTTCGATGCGCTGAATCTTGTCCCGTTCCAAATAAACCCACATTACCTCGATACAAACCCCGAAAACCATGCGGGCGAAACCCGTGAGCAACGAATTCTTGAGTTCGTTGAAGCAAATAAGGAAACCACCGTTGTTGGGTTACGCGAAGGAACAATGATACTGAGGGAAGATGATAAGCTTTCGCTAATTGGAACCAGTAAGGCTAGGGTTTTTAAATCGGCAAAACAAGCAATTGAACTTTCGAGTAATGAAGATCTTTCTTTCTTGCTAAATTATTAACATACTTCTGTTTAGAAGTAGTTTTTACTCTTCTCGCAATTCGAAAAACTTCTTTGGAAGAAACCTGACAGGCAACCACGAAGCAATGCCTCCAATAACCATTACGGTTATAAAAATTAGAACAATACCGGGCCAACGTACATCAACAGGATAACTTTCGACAGCAAAATTACCGGGGAATTTCAGCCAACCAAAGTGCATTTGCCCAACACAAACCAACACTCCAATAGCAATTCCGACTATTGCACCAATAAAAGAAACCAGCCAACCTTCGAACAAAAAGATATGCCCAATCTTCCTTTTCGACAACCCCAAACTAATAAGGGTATTGATATCTTTCTTTTTATCAAGAATGAGCATGGCAATAGAACTAATCAAATTAAAAGAAGCAATAATCAGAATGAAACAAAGTATGAGAAAGATAAAAAAACGCTCACTTTCAGCAACTTTATAGTACGACTCGTGCTGTTGGTAACGGTTTAGTACTTTGTAGTTGCTGCCCAATGTATTCTGAAGTTTCTTTTGGAATTTATTACTGTCGGTGCCAGGTTTCAAACTCAATTCGACCGATGTAACTGTGCTGTCCATATCAAGAAGTTCGCGCGCCATATCAATAGGAATAAGCGCGTATTTATCGTCAACTTCCTGTTGCTTAACCTCATATATTCCCGAAAGAAAAACATGTTGCTGTTTGAACGGATTTGAAAGAACAACGCTGCTTCTCCCCTTTTTAGGTACCGATATAAATATAGGGTGAATAAGGTTTGCCGAAGCACCAAGATTGTAAGCCAATCCACGTCCAATTACTGCGTAGTTAAAATTCCCATCGCTGAGCATTAAACGGCCATCGTACATCAAACTATCCAACGGCGTCATGTTAAGATATTCATCGTCAACACCTTTAATGTATGCTATAGTCTGCCGTTCTTCAAACCTGAAATGAGCAATTTCCTCAACCACTTCGCAAAAATGCACAACCGACGGGTCGTTTTTTATTTGCTGAAATTCGGCTGTACAAGGATCAAATTGTTTGCCTTCAACAACTTCAATCTTAATTTCGGGATCAAAAACACTAAAGAATGATTTAATAAGAACATCGAACCCATTAAAAACTGAAAGAACAACAACCAGCGCAATTGTTCCCGCGGTAACCCCAACCATAGCAATAGCCGAAATAATGTTCACAACATTTCTCGATTTCTTCGATAACAAATATCGGCGGGCTATGTAGAAAGAGAAGTCCAATTTTTAAAGCCTAGTCTTTAAGAATGTGGGTTATTTTGTCGATATAATCGAGGCTGTCATCGATGAAAAAATCGAGTTCAGGAACAATTCGAAGCTGCTTGCCAACCTTTCGGCCCAAGAGCCCTCGTATTTGAGGCGATAATTGTTTTACCAGATTAAGAACTTCGGACGAACCTTCTGAAGGAAAGATACTGAGATAGGTCTTCGCAACCGATAAATCTTTCGATACCCGAACCACTGTAACAGAGATCATTCTCCCATGGAAATGCTCACGGCTCTCGTGCTGGAAAATTTCAGCAAGTTCCTTTTGAATTAAGCGCGAGACTTTATTTTGACGAATTGAATCCATACCAAAAACTTCATTAAATTACTGTGGCAAAGTTAACAATTCAAATTCAAGATTATACCGTTTTGATCAGGTAATGCCCTTTATTCAAAATTTAAACACACTAGAATAAGCTAAGTTCTAAGATTGATTTAATGTCGTAATTGAAACTTTATATCTCACTGATATTCTGAGTTGAATGACAATAATAAATAGTAAATTATAAATTACTTACTTCTGTGATTTTCAATTTTGAATGGAATAACATGATGAATGTGGTTTTTATTTCTTTATTCCTCTCGTAATTTTCGCCCGTTGCATTTTACCAATAAGTAAACCAATTTACACACAATATGAATCAACGAAAATTATTAGCAAAGGCAATGTTTGTTCTGGTTTTTTGCATTTTTGCGGCCATGAACGGATATAGCCAAAAAAACAGGGAAGAAATACCTGAACAGTACAAATGGAATTTGAGCGACATTTATAAGTCGGATGCCGAATGGCGCGCAGCTAAAGACCAACTCACGGCCAAATTAGATGAAGTCGAAAAATTTAAAGGCACACTTACAAAGTCGGCCAGTAATTTATTAGCCTGCCTCGAATTCAACTCCGAGGTTTCAAAAGAAGCAATAAAGCTAAGCAATTACGCATCAATGAACTCCGACCTCGATACGCGCGACATGAAATACTCGGGGATGAAACAGGAACTTCAACAAATTTTTTCCGATTTTGGTGCAAAATCCGCTTTCATCAATCCCGAAATATTATCGGTCGACTGGAATATTATCGATGGCTTTTTGAAAGAAAATCCAAAACTTGCCGTATACCGTTTTTCTTTAGAGAATCTGTTTCGCACTAAAGAACACAGTCTTAGCGAGCCCGAAGAACGAATTATGGCACTTTCAGGAATGATTTCCGACGATTCGTATACCGTTTTCAACACATTCTCAAATGCCGAAATGCCTTCGGCCGAAGCAACATTAAGCAATGGAGAAAAAGTATCCATCGGAAGTTCAGAATACGAATTGTACAGGGCATCGGGCAACCGTGCCGACCGCGAAATTGTGTTCAACACCTATTGGGACAACTACGCAAAATTTAGGGCAACTTATGGCGAAATGCTCTACGGAAACGTTAAGAAAGATATGTTTCAAGCAAAATCGCGCCACTACAATTCATCGCTCGAAGCCGCTTTATATCCCGACAATATCCCGGTAGGTGTTTACCATTCGCTTGTCGAAAATGTAAATAAAAACCTGCCAGCTTTCCACCGCTACCTTAAAATCAAAAAGCGAATGATGGGTGTCGACACGCTAAAATACCTCGACCTTTATGCTCCGGTGGTGAAAAATATCGACATAAAATACTCCTACCCCGAAGCAACAAAATTGGTATTAGAATCTTTAAAACCACTTGGTAACGAGTATGTTTCGACAGTAAAAAAAGCTATCGACAACCGTTGGATTGATGTTTATCCTACTAAAGGAAAACAATCGGGCGCATATTCAAATGGCTCCGACTACGACGGACATCCGTATATACTTCTAAACCATAACGATTTATACGAAGACGTTAGCACATTGGCCCATGAATTGGGACATACAATGCAAAGCTATTTTTCGAACAAAACACAGCCTTACCCATTAGCCGATTATGAAACTTTTGTTGCCGAGGTTGCTTCAACATTTAACGAGGTGCTGCTCTTCAACTACATGATTAGCAAGGTTGAAAACGACGACATGAAGTTATCGTTGCTAATGGATTGGCTCGATCGGTTTAAAGGGACTCTCTTCCGTCAAACACAATTTGCAGAGTTCGAACTGAAAATTCATGAAACCGCGGAACAGGGAAAACCTCTTACCGGTGATGACTTTTCACAACTCTATTCCGACATTTTGAAAGCTTATTATGGCCACGACAAAGGTGTTTGCCATATAGACGATTACATGAATATGGAATGGGCATTCATCCCTCATTTCTATTACAACTTCTATGTTTTTCAGTATAGTACCTCTTTTACAGCATCAATTTCGCTGGCCGAAAAGATTACGAATGGTGAGCCAGGAGCGTTAGAAAAATATATTACGTTCCTTTCAGCCGGTGGCTCCGATTATCCTATCGAGTTGCTCAAAAAGGCTGGGGTTGATATGACTTCTTCCGAACCTTTCGACAAAACCATTGAGGCTATGAATAAAGTTATGGACGAGATTGAAAAGATTCTTGACAAGAAATCGGGCAAGAAATAAAACTTAAAAACGATATGATTTAGGCCGGGTTTATTCGATCCGGCCTTTTTTATGCAACAAATCTATGCAACAACTTTCGCAGCCAAAAACCTAATGAAGGAATAATTTGTATTTTTGCAACCAACAAAAACTCAATCTGAATGGCAAAAAAGAAGAATTTGAAAGGGTTTCTTTGGGGTTTCATAATTGGAGCTATCATAGCAGTTGGTGCATTTTACTACTACGTGAACTACTACAAAAAAACCAAGTTTGAACGGAAAGCCGAAAAATTTGAGAAAGAAGCTCAAAAACAGATTGAGAAAGCCAGCGATAAAGCAAAAAAATTATTTGAATAACAGTTACGAATGAAAATAATCGATATCATAAACAATTCGGAGAAAACCCTTTTCTCTTTTGAACTTTTACCTCCGTTAAAAGGAACAAGCGGAAACAAATTGTACGATACAATTGATTCGCTTCTTGAATTTAATCCTAAGTACATCAACTTCACAACTCACCGCGACGAGTATGAATTCCGCACCCGGAAAGATGGCCTGATTGAAAAGCATATTGTTCGCAAACGCCCGGGAACAGTGGC
>JACCEE010246573.1_pt1 | contig 16481 bp, 10 predicted proteins | sample 7449931 | NCBI WGS metagenome assembly JACCEE01 (sample SAMN15323457, study PRJNA562643) | freshwater metagenome | isolation source: river surface water | place: USA:Blue River Watershed | collected 2017-08-19 | reverse complement strand
TACTATTTCGGATAAGGTTTAATAACTCACCTTTAGTAACCATTGGTACTCGTTGTACTCTACATGCAATAAAAGGAAGAACATGAGTAATAGGAATTTGATATCCTTTATGGATACAGTACATGAATAAAATAAAACTATCTTTAGCAGACAAAACAAGATTTTCTTCTAGCAATACAAATTCGATTTCTGAATAAGCAACATATTTATTTGTATTTGCTAAGTTTGCCCAGTTATTAATTAAAATATGTTCTAGTGTATAGGCGGTCATCTCACTACTATCAATCACACTACTTTCCAATACTTTCGTTAATTCAACATTAGAAGGACCCCAAGTATTAGCATCATCAATTTCCAAGATATTATCTTCTCGGTATAATGAATTACCAATCGCTTCTGGTTCTTCTTTTTTAAGCATTTCTCTTGTGGTAACATTTAAATCTAATACAGCAGGAAGTATCCTATTAATATTGTTTTTATCAAAGCGACTATAAGGTAATAATTCATCTGGCATTTTATCGGTAATTTGTTTCATGTAATACTCACCAATAGGGAGTCTTCTATTGGTTAATAGATTTTCGACTAATAAAGTAAATGTACTTTTTCTACCAGCGTATCTTTCGATATAATTAATATTTCTGTAAAGAAATAATACTTGTTTACGGGTTAAATATTTGTAATAAACATCTAGATAACCATGACTTGCAAAGTATTGTTTGATATGAAAACTATGCGCTTCATTTGTCTTAACTGCTTCGTATCGAATATTTTGTATAGTCGGAATAAGATTCAAATAAAACACAGCTAGAAAAGCATGGAGATAGAAATCATCAACAATACAATATTGCGGATTAAACCATCTCTCAAAGTAACCTGAGACATAACACTGTAGTTTTTCAATAAAGGAGTATTCAAATTCTTCTACTAACTCATTAGGATAACCGAGGATAGTATAATTATCACTTTCTACTGCTTTATCCAGATCGACTGGATATAAAATACCTAAAATTAATAATTCTTGATTAGGGTATTCATTAACTAAGTTGTAATATCGTCTAGTACCAAATCTATATGAGTTTGCAGTAGCGATATGTTCTTTTAAATTTTCTTTAGTAAAGTCGATGACTTCATGGGTGTCTGCTGATACCACCTTCATCATTGAATCAGTATAGTGATAGATACCGGCTAGATTAAGATAATATTTCCAAGTATGTGGTTTAGTGTAGTCAATTTTATCTGCACCATAAATAGCATCTAAATAATTATTAATGACATCGGCAACAAAAGTATTTTTTATAATAATCGTTTTAGCTAGCTTAATACAATCCTGGTCATAAATCATTAATTGATTTTCTGTTTTCATTGTATACTCCTGAAAGGATAAACATGGCTGACACTATTTTTGGTAAACTACTGTCCAGTAAAACACCAAGAATTAATGCTTCGGATCTAAGAAATAATGTTGATTTCTTTGCTGTTATTTCTAAACTCAATCAATCTCATACACAAAGAAGAATTTATGATAGTCATGGTAATATTGCAATTGATACAACAAATATTAGTGATATTCAAACACAATCTGCAAAGATCGCATTAGATTCAGAAGATGTTAAAACATTTAAAGCATTACTTCCAGATATTAAATTAGCAGAAGAAATCTTTGTATCTGCAGTCACTTCTCCTAACGACATGGTAACAGAAGAAGTCAAGCATTATATCAATAATCAGTTTTTACCAGCACCTACTGTTGCTGCTATTACACACTTAATTCGAGACAATTTTGAAAAGAATCAAAAATTACCGCATCAAATTAATCAAGTATTAAGAGAATGTTTGTTTGGTACTGGATCAGAAGCTTATGCTATTATTCCAGAAAGTACATTAGATGATATTATTCATAATGCGACTCATACTGAAGCAGGAAGACCGAGAAATATCTCTGTAGAAGATTTTAAAGTAGAGCAACTTAACGCTAGAAATTATTTTCCTAATTTAGGAATATTGGGTAATATTACCAATAATAATAAAAATGAAAAAACACCTTATGAGAGATCATTAGAAGCAAGAAATGAATATGAGAATCAAAATAAACAAACCAGTGGGATGGAATTAAATATTTCTTTAGAATCTCTTTTAGACTCTTACGCACTAAAAGAAGAATTTTCTAATAGTTTTGATATTAGTAATAATATCATGGGGGGTATTTCTTTTACTGATAATGTTAAGAAACTTGCTTTACCAGAAACAAGAACTCGAGTTGCTGACATACAAAGAAATCAGATTCTAGCTAACTTGCTTACCCCGAGTCACTTTGGTATTGAAAGTAAAGAAATTAATAATTTTAGTAATAATGATTCAGTGATGAGTGATAAAAGTATTATTGATAGAGTTTATGTTAAACGTAAACAAAAATATGAACAAATTAGTTCACTTAAATCACCTGATCAACTTAATCGAAAATCTATTGGTTCACCACTAGAGATTAAGTTGCCACCAGAATCCGTTATTCCAGTATTTGTACCAGGCTTTCCAGAGAAACATATTGGGTATTTTCTGGTTATTGACCCAGAAGGATATCCAGTTTCTAAAGATAAAAAAATGAATTACTTTAATGAGTTTGGTAGAATCTTATCACCCTCTAATCAAGCTACTATGCCACAGGAAAGTAATAATAGAGCATTTACATTATTTAATGGTAGAGAGGATTTAGTTAGAAGAACTGCAACACATACATTAAATTCTTTTATTGATATTTTAGAAAAAAATATTTTAGACAGTTGTAAAAATGGGATCGTAGGTGGGAACATAAAGATCGCTAGAAAAGAAGAAATCTATACGATTATGCTTGCTAGATCGCTTGCTAATCAGCAAACGCAACTTTTATATGTTCCTAAAGAATTGCTGATTTATTTTGCTAATGATTATCATCCGGATGGCACTGGTTGTTCTTTACTGTATGACCAGAAAGTGATATTGAGTTTAAGAACTATGCTGATGTATGCTGATACAATGGGGTCGGTTAAGAACTCTATTGCTGACAGTTTATACACCATTAAACTGGACGAGGATGATCCAGATCCTGCTGTAGCGATTGAGATATCTCAATCTGAAATTATGAGAGGACGAAGTGGGTTATTTCCAGCCGGTATTGCAGACCCTTCTACTCAAATTACCTATTTGCAAAATGCTGGTATGCGTTTTGCTTATTCAGGTAATTCGGCATTACCTGATGTGTCTTATGATGTACAACAAACGACTTCTAATTTTCCTGGTACAGATAAAGATCTAAATGATAGACTCTTTAAACAATCTATCATGGGGATGGGTGTGCCACCAGATGTGATTGATAAACTCCATGAAATGGAATTAGCTACCTCAGTAGTAACTAGTAATCTCTTACTCAGTAAAAGAGCGATTAAAACACAAAATACTTTTGCGCCTCAATTTACAGAATTATTGAAATTAAGAATGTATTATGATCCAGTTATTACAAAAGATATCTACGATATTATATTTCCGTTAAAGAAATACTTTATATACCCGACTAGATTAAAAGCTTTAAGAGCAGCATTAAATAATAAGACAATAACCGTAACCGATGAAAATTGGGAAGATATTTGTATTGACATCGTTAATATTATTATCAATTCTTATTACATGGAATTCCCTAAACCAAATTCAGCAACATTAAAAGCACAAATGTCCGAACTAGAAGAATACGAAAAACATGTAGAGAAAGCATTGGATTATATTCTTGGTGAATATCTCTCTGAGAATGCTATTGGCCTAACACTCCAAAATGAAGTCAAACAAATTAAAGATACGACATTAGCTTATTTCATGAGAGACTATATGGTAAAGAATGGTATTCTACCAGAGGTCTTTGATCTCATGAATACCAATAGCGATGGTACACCTAAACTGGATATTTATAAAGCACAGCATGACCATCTTAAAAGTATTTCTCGTACGTTGTATAGTTATCTTATTGCCAATACTTCTGTTCTAAAAATGAATGAGAGTATTGCTAAGATACTAGAAGAACTAAAACCTAAAGGTGATGAAGGTGGTTCTGGTAGTAGCGATACTACAGAAGACACGGGTACCAATGAAAATAGTGATAATGCAGAAGGTGAAGACACCAATAAAGATAGTAATGAACCAGGTGGTTTTGATATGGACATGGATAGCCTATTTGGTGATATTGATGGATCAGGTGATGATAAGGATAATAAAGATAATAAAGATGAAACTGAAACTACAGATAAAAAAGAACCTGAGACTAAGGAAGAGCCAGAAGAGAAACCTGAAGAAAAAAATTTAAATGATGAACCGGTTAAAGATAGTGAAGAAAAAAAATAAAAAATAAGACGGGTATAGAGGAGACCGCATTCGCGGTCTCCTCTATACCCTATGTTGTTTTACAATGCTGTTTGTACTACAACAGCTTCAAGTTGGTCATTATAATATTTTACCCGTTTGACGATAGGTTCTTTCTTCAAATCCGGTTGTTGCACATAAACAAACTTAATATAAATATCATCTTGTTCATAGTCTTGATTCTTAAATCTATCTTGTGCAATACTAATAATTCCTTTTGCAATGTTATTAACAAAGGCAGGTACTTGTGGAAGCATAAAAGCAACTGCTACATTTTTATCAATTTTATCTGAGATATGCTGAATAATATTATCAATCACCAGATTATCATAATCTAGTGGATTTGTGATTGGATTAGTTGTTCCTGGTACACAACTCGTTACTTTGTTATAACCAATTGTGCTACTGATATCCAGAACAAAATTAGCTTTTGGGATACTGTTACTGACAATGATCAGCACGTCAGGCTGGTCTACATTAATATCAATCATGATTCTCCTAACTGTTTTTTCTAAATTACTTTTTAGATACGGTATATTGGCCAGGTACCCAATAAGCTTCAGTGACATATAAAGATACTGCGTCAATCGTAGTAATAATCGCAGTTTTAATCTTTTTATCTTTTAGCATTTGTGTAACATAATTCAACAAGAGTTTAAATGACTTACTTTCATTTGTCACAATAGAAGGCAAGTCATGATAAAAATCAATTTCAAGTTCTTGATAAAGAATATCAACATTGACTAGAAGAAAATCTTCTTCAACTATCAGAAAATCTTCATCCATTTTTAATCTGAGTGTTTCACTCATGGTCTTATTTTTATTTTCCAATACCTTAACCATTTCTAAGACATCGCTATCTGTTTTAGCAACTTCCGCTGCTTCCATATAGTCAGTTGCAAAGTTATCAATCTTGACATCAATGCAACTCATATTCCGATATAGCTGACGAGTCACATATTCTGTTAAAATATCATCCAGCAAGTCTAATACAGTTGAACACATAATGTTATTAATTTTATTTGTATCATCAATTTCATTATCCATAATTTGTTTATGTGATGCAGTTAACAATGTAGCGAGTTCTAGTAGACTCTTATTATTGTTATATTCATTCAAAATAAATTCGATAAATTTCATATTACCCAAAGATACTGGAAGACATTTCTTAACGGTCAATACATAATTCCACGCATGTGGAATGCCATTCCAGTGTTTAGCAGAATGATTAATCATTGTAATGACGTGGGAAGAAGTTCCACCAAAATTAGACAGTCGAGTAAAGACAGTTTGATCGACTGTATTATGTTCAAATTGATTATAGACTTCTCGTTCTACAATAATATCTTTACCATCAATTTGTTTAACGGCATTAGAAATAATTGGTTTTTCACCAGAGATAAAAGGGTTTCGATCGAGTAGCCAATTATAGTTACTGATAGATTCATCCAGACCTACTCGACTAATATCAAAAGATAGTTTACTCAACTGGAGTTCCCCTTTATCAGTCACAGTAAAAGTAGTCGTATAGGGATTTCTTAGGATAGCATAACGATAATTTGCGTTAGGATTAAATACCATTTCTTTTTGTGGACTATTTTGTACAGGTACTTGTGTTGTACTTGTGTTAAAATTCATTTGGGTAGGTTGCTGTGCTTGTGGTGCCTGATTTGTGGTGGCGGTATACCCATTACCTGGCATTTGTTCAGTTAGATAGTAGGGAATACTATTTGATCCACTCTGGGGAGTTCCTTGAGTATAAGAAGTAGCGAATGGATTATTTTGTTGATTGGATTGTTGTCCTGTCATAACGACTCCCGCGAATGGATTACTGTTACCAGTTAAGTTACTGTTTAAATTATCAATTTCTCTTTTTGCTGCTTTCCATCGAGGGATAAATTCATTCTTAAATTCATTAATACCATTAACTAAATGGTCTCTGGCTTGTGAGGCATTTACACTAAACTCCATCTCATTCTTAAAATTTTGAAATACCATCGGAAATTGTTCGACGGAAAAACAAATGACTGCGTTAATGACTTTTGTAATAAATGGTTCAATACCATTATTAATATTTTCATTTTTCTTATTAATCAAATCTTGTAAAATATAAGTAATAATTTCACTTGTGATTCTAGGACCACAATTAGCGTTATTAAACTGCATAATTTTATCTTTATCGCTACCCAACACACTAGACAAGTATGCCATAAATAAGTTTTTAATCGTTGGGTGAATGACATCTGGTCCAGCATTAGCTAATTTATTATACATGTTACGATAGCTATTAAAGATTTGCTCATTAACTTTTTTAACGAGTTCTTGATTAATCATTAGAAAATCTCCTTAAGTTCTTTGAATCATCTTTTCTACTCTATTCAGTAGCTCGATATGGGGGTGGTCTTCATGTACGATATTATTATTCTTTGTTACGATATAGGGATTAATCATGGCTCTTCCACTTGGAGAAGATTTAGGGGCAGTTAAGAAACTTCCTACTGCTGCTACCGAAGCATGGAGACATTGATTAGGATCACTGGTCACAATTTTACTATTCCCAGTATTAGCAAGATCTGTTTGAGGAATCATCTTGGTAGTTGTCTTAAATGCTAGATTAGGATTTACCATCGAGAGATTAGTGAGTGCTTGATTTTTACCAGAACCTAACGTGTATACAATCCCATCACGGATTAATAAGTTAATACAATTTTTGAAAACATCGTCTATAGTGAGTACTGCTTTCTTTTTCATTAAAGCTTGTAATTTAAATTGGATATTGACAATCGCATATTGAATATCGTACAGTAAATAGTAGAGTACTTCTAAGTCTTTATTCCAAATACTGCTTGCTTTACTGAAGCTATGTTGTAATATATTATTGATATTTTTTGTAATGAACCCAAATAGTTGATAAATATCTGTCACAAATAAAAGTTCTGGATATTGATGACTCTCTTTAAATTTTTCAATCACTAGGGCGTCTACATAGCTGTCTAATGAATGCATATGTGCTTCCATTAAATCGTACAGCTTAGCCTCATTATCCTCGCTAATGACGTTTAAATAGCCAAGTAATATCATCCACATTCGAGTCTCGTGTTTCAAACTGGATTTATTAATATACTCAGCTTTAATTCTACCTGGAAAGTAATCTGCAATATACAAAAGACTCGTGACTAATGTTTCTGCAAAGAGACTATTTTTATTCTTTTTAATTAGTACAATAATACTGGGTTTTTCATAAATCCCTTTAAAACAAGATTTAGGTTTAACACCACTTGATTCGTAAATATCCCACTCATTACTTTCACGGTAACTTTCTAATGAGGCATTTTGATTATCCGTGACAATAATATCATCACCTTTGACATCACCAAACAATGCCATACTTTGTAGAAATCCATATTTACAAAACATGTAATGCCCAGTACTGGTTTTACCTCTTACCAGTACTCGTTGATTAGGGGCATTTTTCTTATTGTAATTGTAGATATTAGAATAAATGTATTGTGCATTGTAATTATTATTATTTAGAATGATGTGATGGATATCTTTTCTAAAGGTTAATCGTGCACGAGTCAAGCGTACAAAGATATCTGATAGCCCCACACTGATACATGGATCACTCAATACAATATTTGCTGTCCAGCCAGTCCCATTTAAATTAAAGATATTGCCTGCTCTGATAAATGGAAGCTTTAACGTGACTGCTGGTGTAACTGGCTTACCATTAAATTTAAACATGAGTTCTGTTGTAAAGATATCACTACGAGAAATCTCTACGGCTTTTTTAATTTTACTACTAGCTGTTCTATTGACAATCAAATTAAATTCTTCGTCTGGAGAGAGTTTTCTAATTCCACAATACTCTAGGCATGGAGGAAACATTTTAGCAATAACCAACATAAGTGAGTTTACTCGTTCCATAACCAAATGGGATTGCGAGTGACTAAATCCATTACAAACTTGACTATTCATAGGTACAGCTTTTTCTTTCAATCTATTTAATAATTTTGGGTCCATTGTATCTCCTATTTACTGAATAATTTGGCTAATCCTAACGTCACACCAATCACACCAAGTATAATGGTTGGTAATGTTTTATTACTTTCGTTTGCTTCTTTTCTAACGTAATTGTTATACTCATACTTTTGTTTAATTTCTGCTAAGTCTTGTTCTGCTTTCAATTGCTTTTCTTTAGCTGCTTGTATTTGCATATTGCTATCATGAGTCACTTCTGCTAACTCGGCTTCTCGTTTAATTTTACTGTTAGCATATTCCATCTTAGTCGATTCTAATTCTGTTTCTAATTTCTTAAGATTAATTTTATTGACGAGTTCAATATTCCCTTGACTTATTGCGTCTTCTTTAGTATTATATAATCCTAACTCAGACATTAATTCTAGTGGGTAATAGTCGACTTCTTCTGAGTTACTTGTATTAAGTACATAAATCCCAGATAGTAGTTTAATATCTTTTCTTGGAATAATCTTGACAACAGTATTGGTGATATTAATATACTTTGGTGTTAATGTGTCATCATTATCAATAATATCTAAAGCAAACCTAAACGTTGCATTTTCTAACTCAGGTACACTTGTATCAATAAATTGATTCATCTTACTTTGCAAGGAGTAAGGGTGTCTCGGTATAGTATTACGATCTCCAGTATGGATTAAAATATCAATATCTGGAATGTAAACTGTTTCAGAATATTTAGTCATACTTTCATAGGGGATATCATAAACAAGAGAAAGTGAAATTTTATTCATCACAAATCGACTAAAGTGTGTGGTGACTTTATCTAAGAATTGTTTTCTAAGTAACTTTAAACAAATATCTTTTTCTAAATCAGATTCACTGAGTGAAGAAAAAAATTTGTTTAAATTAGGAATCATTAAATGATTGAATTCAAAGGTAAAGATAATCTTTAAATCGTTATTATAAATATGATTTTCTGGTAATAACTCAATGACTAAATCTGTTTTATCTCGTATGAAAATTGGGATGTGGGTATTGTTAATATAGGATATACTTTGCTTATATCCAGGTTCTACTCCCAATTCGATATCAGTAGGATTTCTTGGTGTATTATGGTAGTGATAATCGATTGAGTTGACTTCCATGAGTTTCTCCATAACAGTACAATATAGTAATATATGTTTGAAATAGAATAGGGGGACATAGGACACGGATACCGCAATGCGGTATCCGTGTCCTTAACTGATTTTTTTGTATTACGGAGTAATATCGACAGTATTGACGTTGAGGAAGGTCTTGGTGGTGAAGGCCTTCGGCAGGTTCTTCACGGTAAAGATGATCATCACCGGGCAGTTGACAAAATGCTCAAACGACGGAGTCACAGTCGTTTCACGTGAGATTTGGCCATTACGAGTCACTTGTTGATTGAAGACGATTTCCGGTCTCCAGATGTGGGAACCAAAAGACATTGGATCCACAACACCGTTCGATTCCAGAGAAGGCTTGAATGTACAAATGATCAGATTTTCTACTGCTTCATTAACAGTAGAAACAGTCTGCATGTTAAAGTCGTTACCCAGAGAACGTAGATCACCAGTGGTCATCAGGAACTGAGATAGTACCTGGTCAGTACCACAAGTCACGATAGGCGGCTTGGTATCGGTACCAGTCAGGGTATCATAGGCAACTTTGTATTCTGATTGCTGATAAGCAATATAAACTTCATTTCGGATGTTGTTCATCAATACCGAAGAGATATTAACAAATGCATCCTTACTTTCCAGATTATTCAGATGTTCTGCCAGATCAATCGTAATTTCTTTGAAATACGGCTTGATAAGGTAACGTGCAATACCTGGAATATTATTGGATAGTGTCAGACCATCTGCTGTTGGTGTATCGACACGTTGACGCATAGTGTCACGGAAACTGAACAGTGCGTCGATTGCACTGTTAGTCGTGGTCACTCGAGACAGAGCCACCAGCTTGGTCAGGTCAGGTACTTCACGAGCATCATTCGATACCGGAGGACGCACAACAGACAGCGGAGTACCCATCTTCACAGTACGGATTTCCGTAAAGCTACGCGAGTCACACAGTCGACCACGTTGACGTTTGTTCAGGTTAGCGCGACGAGCATCGACATCATACGAATCCCAAACAGCCAGATCCACGATTGCCTTGATTTGATCAAAGATCGGACCAGACATCGGAATTTCTTCCATTTGTTCATCAAATAGTTTATTGATAGTCGGCTTACCGGTACGTAGATTAACCGTTTGAGTCTGTAGGTTAACCTTACCAGTCACCACACAAGTAAGCTGCACAGTCAGCTTGTTGGTGATCAGTGCAGACAGGATAGTGGAAGTTGCACCAGCAGCATTAGCCACATAGGTAGTCGCATTCTTCCAGGACAGAATGAATTCCTTGTTGTCAAAGTCGACAGCCAAGGTTTGATTCATTTCTTGCGGATGCGGCCAGAAGGTAGCTTGGTACATTTCCTTCACGTAGTACTTGAAGGCTTCTTTCTTGGTCGGGTCAGTAGGATCCGTTAGCACCATGTACACGTTCTTCAGGCGGAAGTTACGGTCCAGGATATCGGAGATTTCTGCTTTACCAGTAGCCAGGAGGCTTTCAGATTGTGAAATAGAAATCAGATTGGTGCCCACATCAAATGCCAACGGGCGAGTCGATACCACTTCGGTGGTGCCGTTGACGATTGTGTTGTACACTGGCAGAGCTGTTGACTTGGTGAAGTGATTGGCGTTTGCTGCATCGCCAGTCACAATCGGGATAACCACCAGCTCGTCAGCACGCAGGATGCTGGAGTCGCGGTATGCACGAACCAGTGAGTGTTGTTGGAGCTGGCCAACATCACCAGTGGTGTCGTACTTGACATCGTTGTGGATGATCGGAATTTCAATCGTAACCACAACACCCGGATCTTCTGGCCCGATCACAGTCGTACCGAAGAATGCTTCAGCAAACGGATCTTGACGAGCTGCATTGAAGTTATATCCCACCGTCACATTCATCATGTTACGATAGTCAGCATCATCACGATAGCCTTCAACACCAGGTACAAAATCAATTGCGCGTGCAGGCAGATCAGTTTCACCCACATACTGTGCAAATGAGCCTTCAGGTGCTTCTAGGCTATTCCATTTTTGTGTACCCCAGGCCTTATAGGATTCTACCGAAGCACAACCCATGGCTGCGTAAGCGCCTGCCTTAATGGATGCTGCGTAGCTATCCATTTCACGTTGGGTATCTTCCGGCTTAATTTTACTATTTGATACGACTTGGGAGACAAAACTCGTTAGTCCTTGTTCAAACTTTTCTAGTGACACACTGAGTGCGCTAATATCAGATTCACTAAAAGATTCATTACTGGCGAATAGACTTTTCATGCTATTTGTCAGTTCACTATCAGTGACTTGAGATGCCATACTCGATATGGTTTCGACCAGTTGTTGACGGGTCGAGATTTGTGAGTTTTTAGAAATCTTGCGCAATATTGCCATGGTGTTTTCTCCAGAAAAAAATCAAAAAAATAAAAAATTAAATACCGGATATAAAGTTAATAAACTCAGTTTTACGAGCTAGTGCTGGCATCGACTCATATGAATAGGCATCACTAATCACTTCTTTATTAAGATTATAAAAATAGTCAGTCACAACTTGAAAATATTTGAGTGCTGATTCTACAGTAGGAATGTACCCAACCGTCGGTGCTTTATTTGCATTATCTTTAATATAATTAAAGTGTAAAATTCTACCATCTAGGCCGTAAGGTAATATCGCACCTAATAAACAAGTATTGTTATTGTCATTAATTTTTCTTTTTTCTTCTAGTTCATTGTATATAGAATTTGGTGATAATAGTGCTGTATACGCTGCGCTTTTATTTTTATAATAATCACATACATATTCATCTATCGTACCAAATTGAAAGTCGACAATTTCATTAGCAGTTTTTAGCCATTGTGTTATAATAGGGACAAAAAAAGATTTCTCAATAAAAATAAAAGTTGTATCATTATTGATTCTATATAAGGAATACCCTTTATCTTGTATTGAATTAGTATCTGCTAATTCAATATAGCTGCGACTATTCTTCCTAGTATATGCTTCATATATACTACAATCATTATCATCACTTATGAAGTGCTCATCTAAATCATGTCCATTAATAAATCGACTGAATATTTCAGTAAAAGATTGTGCTATTTTCTGTGATCTATGATGTTGTTTATTTTGATTATCCATATGAATTTTAAAAATATCATACGCTTTAATAGGATTAGTATTGTCTACGTATATACTATCATATATCTCATTATAAAATGTCTCACTATTATTCATTGTATATCTTTTTCTAATAAGTCGATATTCATAAGGTGCGGTAGTAGCTACTATTTTACCATCAATTGTTTGGTATACTTGTTTCCAAACATCTTTTAACGGGTAATACGGCGTATTACTGACTTTATTTCCCATAATGTTTTCATTAAACAATGAGTTCTTACTTGTAAAGAAATCAATCATACTAGAAATAACCCAACAAGTATTATCAGCAAGAATAACATCTTGTGTAGAAACATATTTAGAAACTATTTCCAGTTCTATCATATCTTTATATTGCAAACCATTATCTCTAAATATATCTCTTATCCAAAATGGAATAAGATAATATTTTTGATCTGTTTGTGCTTCCCCATTAATAACTGATACTAATTCACTTTTATCAGTAAAGTTAAATGTTGGAACATATGACATTTTCATCATGTTTCTCCTCTATATAATAAAAAACTAATGGAGTATTAATAGAATGTGAAATAGCAAACAGGACAACGCAATGAATGAACGACAATTGTTGTGCTTTAGTATTGTATTAATTATCCATGAGAAACTGTTGGGATTAAAAACCATTAGTTTTGATTTAGTCAAAACGGTATTAGAATTTACTAAACAACCTGAAGTTAATTTAGAAATCAATCCTGAAAGAAATGCAATTAGTAATTTGAGAAAGTCATTAGATTATATTTGTTCTAGTAAATATATTGATGGCGATATTGTTTTACCACGACTTAGAATTGATTGTGAAGATTATCCGACACACATGGATATGTTTAGAAAAGCTGTACTAAATAATATTACTGACGAAGACAGATATAAACGAATCTATAATATTAAAAGAATGATTAATGATTATATTAAAGGTAAAGACGTTGAGAATGTGATTAATGAAATTTCATATAAACTTAAATTTAAACGAGGGGAATTAGGGTCACACCAAGACATTGCGAGTACACTGGTTAATAGACTCCAGAAATATACAAAGGGTGTAACCAGTGCTTTTACAGAAGGATTAATCTCAGAACTCGATTTAAATGATGAACAAAAAACCATTGAGGTTTGTGAAGAAACTGCAAAGTTAATTGCATCGGTTGATACTTATGCGTTAGGGATGCAAGGCCTAAATAGAATGCTGCAGAATAAAATCATTAGAGGAAAGTTCTACATGATTGGGGCTTTGCCTCATCAGAGTAAATCTTTTTTCTTAACAGATATTTTACTTCAAATCATGATGTATAATAAACCAATCAATCCTACCCCTGGTAAGAAACCATTAATCTTATTGGTCTCTACAGAGGACTCTACAGAAGAACGAGTCCAAAGCATTTATTCGTGTTTGTATCTTAATACTTATCATAAAGAAGTTGAAAATGTTAATAATATTGATCCTAAAATGATGGCGAGTTTTATTAATAAAAAAGTTAAAAGTTATGGATGGCATCTTAAAACAATTCACGTTAATCCTACCACTTGGGGGTACCAAGAATACTTTAGTAAGATAGAAGAATACGAGCAAGAAGGTTATGAGTTATATTTTGTTGGTATTGATTATGCTGGGATGATGACAACTAAAGGATGTGAGAACACTGGTAGCACAGGCTCTGATGTTCGAGATTTAATTCGTCGTTTAAGAAATCATGCTATTGAAAAAAACTATGGTTTATTTAGCCCACATCAATTATCTCAAGATGCAAAACAATTAATCAGAAACGGAACAAACTCTGAATCATTTGTACAAGAATTACCAGGTAAAGGATATTATGATAAATGCGGTCGATTGGACCAAGAGTTAGATGTGGAAATCTTTATTCATATCTGTAAACTTAATGGCAAATATTATCTAACCATACAACGGGGTAAACACCGTGGGTTATTTAGACAAACACCAGAAGAAGATAAATTTTGTGTCTATCAATTAAGTGGTAGTGGTTATTTAGAGCATGATATTTATTCTGCTGATCAATCAAGACGAAAAGTAGGTGGTGGGTTTATTGGTAGTGAAGAAGAAGTACCTTTTTGGGGGTAACATATGAGCAAAAAAGAAATAGATGATTGGTTGGAACAAAGACTACCTAAGGTTAGAAAAAATCTTAGTATGTTTACTACAGAGGAGGTAGGTGGTTTATATCACCTATCGACCAATGGTAAAATTAAAGATTTTACACCTAGAATTAGTACAGGTAAATTTCTCGTTAATGAAGATTTAACTACTCCTAGAATTAGTACCTCTGATTGTTTATTTGGTTGTGTCAATGGTGCTTTTAATCTAGAAGATGAATTTATTTATAATCAAACAAATAAACCACATTATTCTGAAGATACAGAAGGAAAATATCTAGGTGGGTACTATATTTATAGTTTTGATTATGACTATACTGTTAAGCCTAATCCTACTTTAATGCCTGATACTTATGCTACAAATGAATACTGGCTAGTGACTTATAATAAAGATACTGTAAAATATACTCCTAAAATAGTTGGTAAATTATTTGTATTACAAGTAATGTATGATAGACCAAATAAAGAAAATAATCGAGGGAGTATTAAAGCTAAGCGTGGTAGGGTACAGCTTTGCTTATCAATTGATGTAGATAATTTTAAACTAACAAACACTAAAAGTGTTAATAAGGGATACTATTTATTAGATACTAATAATCCTTGTTATGTTGATATTAATCATAAATCTCCTGATATTATTATTTCAGAAATTAGTGAGAGTGATTTTAAAGAAAAGAAAAAATTAAATGCCAGTTTATTATCTTATGAAAAAGTAAAATTTTTATCATGGTGACTATTTTCTACTGTCCTTCTAGCCTAGGCTAGAAGGACAGTAGAGTCATTGATTTAACAAGCTTTCATTAATTGTTCTCTTACGTAATTTAATTGCCAGTCGTTTAAGTTATATCTATTCTTATAAAAAGACACAATTTCTTTAATGTTACTTTTTGTAATTACCATATTTAATGTGTTATTCAGATTAAATTGAACTCTATATTGTCTTGTCCTATTTACGTAATAGCGATACACCCCAATAAGATTGGGCTCTTTATTATCTTTTTTTGCCGCTTTAAAAAGGTTTATTAATTTTGGTGGATAATAAGGATCGTCTACCATTGTGACATATTCTTTCTCTAGGTGTTTATCACGAAGAGCTTGTCCTTTTATAATAGCCGAATTAATTCTTTCTTCGTAACCATTTTCAATTACAAGATCAATAATGTCATTAAAAATAACATTCTTTTTATAGTTAGGATATTTTTGATAATAGTAATTTTTGATATACTCGGTGAATGTAGCTAGTGAAAAAATTCTACCGCTTGTACCGCGATCATGATAAATATAAAGATAATTAAATCTTTTATTTGTGATAGCGAGGGCTACACCAACAAAGGTGTTATTTCGTACTTTAATCTCCTTAATAAAATCAGGAAATAAATGACCTGCTTGCGATACAAGCGTCTCAAGTTCAGTGTTCATGATAACTCCTTTTATACAGTAATAGAATTAGTAATGTTTGTTTTGTTTTTAACACTATCATTATAATCGGCAAGAGCATAAAGTGTTTCTTCGATTTTTCTCATTTGTAAAGCGTTAATATAATAACGTTGGTTATACACGTTTAGCATTTCAATGATTCGATCACGAATAATAGGTTTAGAATATACACACTCTTGTGTTTCATTATGAGTAAATTGTACTCTATATTTCTTTGTTTTCTTACTGTAGGCTACCCCTAGTACTGTTTCTAACGGACCTACTCC
>JACCEE011675006.1_pt1 | contig 16484 bp, 17 predicted proteins | sample 7449931 | NCBI WGS metagenome assembly JACCEE01 (sample SAMN15323457, study PRJNA562643) | freshwater metagenome | isolation source: river surface water | place: USA:Blue River Watershed | collected 2017-08-19 | reverse complement strand
AATTAAGTTCGTACTCAATTCCATTAACATTTTCAACACTTCCAATAATATCGGCTGCTGTTAAAAAAAATCTATTCTATAAATTTTCGTTTCTGAAATTCAATATCTATTATGCTACGATTTTAGCAACAGGATCTGTTGGGGGAATATCATATGGAGCTATAAAAATGTATGAAAACAGCCATCAACAAGAAATAAAGCATGTCATAAAAGCACAAAATAATACTTACAAGACAACAAACGATTCCCTCATTATTTTCAAAAAAGAAATTGTTAAATCGGACATAAGTGGTTCAAATAACATTAACCATGTTCAAACTTCTAAAAAAACAAATACATCGAGCATTACAGAGAAAGAATCAACTAATGCAATGAACAAACCAACTCAAAACGAAGAAACACAGACGGCACAAACAATACTAAGTCAATCAATCAATAACACAACAAGCAAGGATACAAATTTGAGTATTTCAACGCCCAAACGAGTTGTTTATATAAAACAAAAACAGGTTGAAATAATAGATACAGTTATTAAAGTTATAAAAAGAAAAAAATGAAAAATTTATCAAACACTTAAACCCTTTTATTATGAAAAAATATTTGATTATGACGTTATTATCACTTTTTGTGATTAATATGAGCTTTTCTCAAATCCTGCCAATGTTATGTCATTCAACCACATATAGTGATTGTTTAAACATAAACATACAAAACACTGAAAACATTTATTGTAATACAACCAATAATTTATTGGAAATATATGGATTTACCGGTAAATGCGATGAAACCATTGATTCAATATCTTTTCAAATAAAGAATGATACAATTTTAGTTTCAAAAGAAAATTCAACTTGTCAAGCAATCTATCAAAGTTGCATTGTCCCATTTAAACTAACGATAAAATATTTATATGATTACGATTATACTATTAAATACATGAATAAAGTAATTAAGGTATCGAAATATGATAACTATTATGCTCATGTAAATAAAGGAGATCAATTCACTTTTACCATATTTGATACGAATACAAACGAAACAATAAAATGGTATACTGATTCAACCTTAACAAATCAGATATATACCGGTGAAACAATGACAATAAATATCGACGAAATTAAACCATACTCATATTGGATTACAAGAACAATAGGGGATGAGGTTAGTCTACCTCAAAAGAAAACATTTTTCCCTTTAAACGATTGGGACCAAAATCAAACAATTAATAATTCAATACCTTTTTATAAAAACAATATATTTATTTCAGCTATTGAAAATACCGTCAGTACATATAAAATTGATAATAAAATTGGCACTTTAAAAGGTGAAAATTTAAAATTTGACTTAAAAAATAAAGACACAGCATTGAATATAATTTTTGAAGTACCATTTTCATATAGTGAATCCTCACATATAAAAGAATACAATTATACAATTACTCATGAACTGCCTTTTTTAGAAACAGAAGACACAACAATAAAAATGAATATTGGTGATTCGGTAGATATGGTGTTTGAAAATGCAAACGACCAAATGCTTTGGACACAAATATGGAATTCAAAAAGCGGTTTAATAGATACATTGTCAACATATGTATATGAAAATACAAATTCAACATATAAAATAATTACATTAAAGGCAGTTTCAAACGGAATTGATACATTAACTTGGCAATATAACGATGGTAAAACAGTTAAAACAAAATTCTTTATAATCCAAATAGGCGACGTATCTAAAACACCTGTTGTAATCAAAACGAATCCGAAAGAATATTTCGTCTGTTCAAACTACGACCCAGTAATATACGACCCCATAACCTTCAAAATTGAAAATCCTAATCCTAATATCTCAATAATTGATACTGTATATAACTATGGTTTTAATGGATATAAATCTATTGAAAATTATGGTATTCATTATGTAAGCATGACAATTGTATTTAGCGATAAAACACAATTCGAACTAAAAGATACTATTACCATTTCTCCAAAATCAATTCCTCCAAGCCCAATTATTAAAGACTATTATTATGAACCTAATCAGAAAAAAAATATTTTTATAGAAAATCCTCAAAATAAATATAGTCTTTACTGGGAAAAAGGAGAATATTATTATGACTTCTATAGTAAAGAAGACACTATAAACTACATACAAGACACAATCGGTGATTATTATTTCAATGTTCGTTACTTTGATTCAACAACAGTTTGTTTCAGTAATTATTCTTATTTTACAATTCACATCGTTGATCCGGCAATGCCTTCGATATCGGGAACCATAAACGATAGTTCAGCAATAATTCAACTATTCGAAAAAAGCAACGATAAATTTATCGTTAAAGATGTAACCGAAGCAAAAATGGGCGTTTTTAATTTTAAATATATAAACAAAGGTACATATATCATCAAAGCAATTCCTGCAACTGGAAATACAAATCATGTTCCTACATATTATGTAAGTACAACAAATTGGGAAGAAGCTTCCTCTATAAATCTTTTGGGGAAAGCAAGTGGTATTGATATTTCATTTATCGACATAATACCCACATTAAATGGTGATAATACAATAAGTGGCAATATTCAAATCAACGATTCTTCATTTATGTTCAATGATGTATATAAATCTTTTAAAACATTACAATTACCAATTGTTGTAAAACAAAATGGCAATATCATTGCTTACGCGATGACCGATATCGATGGGAATTACACAATTAGTAATCTTCCTGATGGAGAATATAGTATAGCTGTTGATCTACCCGGAAATAAAAGTTCAGATCAAAAGATAGCGGTAAATAATGGTTCAAATGAAACAATAAATTTCACGGTAAAAAACGGAACCGCTTTATTAGATTCTAAAATTGAAGCTTCGGAAATTGTTATATATCCAAATCCGGCACAAACACAATTAAATATAAAAGGATTAACAAAAGGCTCAACGATAGAAATAATAGATATCGTAGGAAGATCAATCCTAAAAACGAATAACTCAAATATTGACATATCAAAATTTAATCCGGGACAATATTTAATTAGAATAATTTCAGCAAATTACATTAACACAATGTCATTTATAAAAGAATAATATTCTAACATATTTATAAAAAAAGCTTTAGTCTGATTATGAAGACTAAAGCTTTTTTTATTAGGTTTGCATTAGAATTGTGATGCATGAAAAGAAAAGCAACAAAAATTTTATTATTATTCATTTTTATTTTCGTCACATTCCAATTATTTTCTCAAAACACAACAGAATACGACACAACATTAGTTGATACGGTTTATTTAGCTCCAGATACCATAAAAACAACACGAACCGTTATTGTGTATGAAGACGAACAACCAACGCCACAAACTCTAAAAATAAAACAGCCCAATCTTTATCTTGCTAATATAGGATCGGGATTACAATCTTCATATATTTATCCTCAATACAATAAAATAGGCATCAGTTCGCAAAGCTATTTGAACTTTTCTGTTTTTCATGAAAAATTATTCATGCAAATAGGCCTTCAATACAATACTACCCAAACAAACAAAGCCTCGTTAAAAAAACATTTTACAACGTACAATCATTACTTCGATACAACAAAAATATTCCTTGACGAATTTACCCAAATCATTGGTAAAGATACAATTATCGATTCCGCATTTAAGACTGTAATCACTCCAAAAACCGATACCGTACATACAGATTCAACCTATTTTCATCAAAATCGGTATCAATACATAAGCATCCCTTTCATAGTTGGGTACTGCAAAAAAGGAAGAAAAGACATTTACGGTGTTGGAATTGGTGTTAATTGCAGGCATATTATGATTTCTGAATCGAATAAAATTGCAAGAACAGATATCGAAGAATTTCAGCATGAAAAATCGGTTATTCGAAAGTGGACTTTCGATGGATTACTTTATGGATATTACATTAAAAAAATAAAAAAAAGATTATGGTTTCACATAAACAGTTTTTTAGCAATACCTCTTCTTTCTGAATATAAGAATTATACCAAAAACATGTATCAAGTTCAATTAGGAGCAAGTATTGGACTTTCGTATAAGGTCGATTTTCATTACAAAAAAATCGGGAATAAAACTTTAAATACTCCGTAAAGATTGAGAGCTTCATTATATTTGGCAAAGTATTTGTATCACATAAAACGAATTTAAAGCACCTATATATGAAAAAAATTATACTCGCATCACTTATGTTTTTGGTTACCGGAATGTATGCACAAACATCAACGACAAAACCGAAAACAACCACGAAACCAACTACGAGCTATACAAAACCAGTAAGCAAAACAACAACTGGAACAACAACAAAGAGTTCTTCAACAAAAAGTACAACATCAAAAAGTACGACAACAAAAAAAACATCAACACAAACAACGACAAAAACGACAAGCCAATCGAAACCGGCAACGTCATCAACAACAAAGTCGGCAACATCTTCGTCGGGAAGTACAACACAATCTACCCCAACTCCACCTCCTACACAAAAGCCATCAATACCGGCACAGCCATCTCAACCAACTCCTGCTCCATCAGCAACACAAACACCAACACAACAATCGCAAACAGCAACAACAGCAAAGTCGCAATCGCACATTGAATCTGTTTGGATAAGCGGAAGTATTGGTGGAGGTGCTGTTGTTAGTACAAACATCGTCAATTCAGGTGCATTATTTCCATTCAATACCGAATTGTTATTTCAAACTCGCCACCATCGCTGTGGTATAGGTTTCGCAAGTGAATTATATGTAACACCCGAATCGCTAACACGTTTAGCATTGGGTCAAGGAGCCGGAGTTAAAAAATTATTTTTCACGTACGAGGCATTTATTTTCCGAAATTTCCCTATTAACCTTGGATTTAGTAGTCACATCGGATTCTTTGGTACTTCAGAAAATTCGAAAAACGATTTTAAAACGAAACAAGACTCAACAACAGCCCGTGGAGGAATGTTTGGAAATGTTGGAGCAGTTTTTGAAATTGGAATTCGTCCGGTTTATTTTTTCGTTCGTCCATCACTCGAATATAAATCGTGGAGCGGATTCCACAAAGAAATCATAGCAACCGCTTCATTTGGGTTAAGATTTAAATTTTTGACCGATTATGAAATAAAACGCAGAGCCGAACGCAAAAAAGACAGAGACAACAAACATTAAATATAAAGACATATTGATTTTTAAATACACCTTCAAACCCCTAATTCCGAAATCCTTCATCGTTCAATCATTTTCTTACGATGAAGGATTTCTTTTTTCCAAAAAATCAATTGGATGGTTTTTAAATATTAGTAATTTTGTGCGATTCAACAAAAGAAAATAAGATATTATGGAAATAGTAGTAAGCGGAATAAGACCAACGGGCAATCTTCATTTGGGAAATTATTTCGGCATGGTTAAAAATACGGTAAAAATGCAACACGAAAATCGCTGTTTCTTTTTTATTGCGGATTATCACTCTCTTACTACACACCCCAATCCGGCTGACCTTCATGGAAGAGTACGCCAAGTTCTTTCTGAATATCTCGCTTGCGGTATAGACCCTGACACAGCAACCTTATACCTACAAAGTGATGTTCCCGAAATAGCAGAGCTTTATTTATTCCTCAATATGAACGCATATTTGGGCGAGCTTGAAAGAACTACATCTTTTAAAGAAAAAGCCCGCAAACAGGCTGAAAACATCAATGCAGGGCTACTAACATACCCGGTATTAATGGCAGCCGACATTATTATTCATAAAGCTACACGAGTTCCCGTTGGAAAAGATCAAGTACAACATTTAGAAATGACCCGCAATTTTGCCAATCGTTTCAATAATATGTACAAAACAGAATTTTTCCCAGAGCCACAAGTTTACGTTTATACAAAAGAAGCGATAAAAATACCGGGATTAGATGGAAGCGGTAAAATGGGAAAATCGGAAGGAAATGGAATCTATCTGATTGATACAGATGAACAAATTCGCAAAAAAGTGATGCGTGCAGTAACCGATAGTGGACCGTCTCAGCCAAATTCAGAAATGCCCGAATCGATTCAAAATATTTTTACCTTGATGGATGTCGTATCAACACCTGATACAATTAGTTATTTCAAAGATAAATATAACGATTGCAGCATTCGCTATGGTGACCTAAAAAAGCAATTGGCAGAAGATATAATCAAGTCTGTGAGCCCTGTTCGCGAAAGGATTACCGATATTTATAATAATACCGATTATTTACACAAAGTTGTTCAACAAGGAAAAGACAAAGCACGCGAAAGTGCAGCAAAAACGGTAAAAGAAGTTAGAGAAATAATAGGTTTTAAACCATTTTAATAATAATCGGGGTGTAGCGCAGTCCGGTAGCGCGCGTCGTTCGGGACGACGAGGCCGTGGGTTCGAATCCCGCCACCCCGACTACTCGGTATCCGTCCTACATTAAAAGCCTGCAAATCGTATGATTTGCAGGCTTTTTCGTTTTTTACATATCAATACAGATTGAGCTATTTCAGTAGAAATGAGAGTTGTACGGTGAGTTGTTATAATAATGAGAATAAAACATTGTAATTTGATGTATTGTATTATAAATAATATCATTACAAATAAAGAATATTCTCTAAAGCTTCATTATAAAAGGGTTGAAGGCTTTAGAGAATATTAAAACACGCTCACCTTCATGCAGGTGAGCAATATCTTCGTAGAATGCCGTTACTTTCAGCACCTGGTTCATGCCCGTCACCACTGTTACCAAGTAGAATGTGTCTTGGGGATTAATGGAAACGATAGTTCCCGTGATCTGCATTTTGCCACTGATCTTGTTATTTATGAAAACATCGTCGGGATTCCCGTATGCTTCCACGGTACCGCCTGCTATTTTCAATACTTTGTGGGCAAGGCGGAACACTTCCGAAAGGTCGTGACTCACTAGCAGGGTCGTTGCCCCGTTGTAATCATGAGCTTTCGATATCTCGTCTTGCAGGGCCGCCCGCATGGAAGCATCAAGAGCCGACAGTGGTTCGTCGAGCAACAAGAGCTGTGGTTTGCGTACTAACGCCCGGGCAAGGGCCACCCGTTGCTTCTGTCCACCCGAGAGCTTGGTCGGTTTGCGTCGGGCAAACTCTTCGAGGCCGAAGGTTTCTATCAATTCCAACACCTTTGCTTTCTCGAAACGTTTCTGTGCGAAGGCTATATTCTCGAACACCGTCATGTTGGGAAAAAGCGCATAATCCTGAAACATGAACCCGATGTCGCGTTTCTGGGGCGAGAGGTTAATGTTTGCCGCCGAGTCGAACCATACGGAACCTCCAACGTTTATGTATCCCTTGTCGGGGACAGTCAATCCCGAGAGTATCCTCAGCAACGAGGTTTTGCCGGCCCCCGAGTCGCCAAACAGCACCACCAGATTGCCCAGGTTGAGCGTTGCATCGATATGTAACCTCATGTTCCCTTGTGCGGTGACAAGTTCTTTCTCTATGTCTATTACAACATTTTCCATGTGTCGTGTCGCTTGTTGATGGTGTAAATGATGGTTAAGAGCACGAATGATACGGCGAACAGGATGAAGGCATACTGGTTTGCAACCGAGAAATTGAGCGATTGCACCTCGTCGTATATGGCGATGGATGCTACCCGAGTCTCTCCCGGCATGTTGCCACCAACCATCAGCACGATGCCGAACTCACCGATGCTATGTGCAAACGTTAGAGCAACGGCGGTGATAATCGATGGTTTTATGTTGGGGAGCAACACCCGTATGAACGTTGTCCATTTCGATTTACCCAGTGTGTACGAGGCCTCGCGAAACGCGTCGGGCAACGAACGAAGCCCGTTGTGCAACGGTTGCACCATGAAGGGCAGGCTGAACAACACCGAGGCAATCAGCACACCCTCGAACGTGAAGGCCAAGCGAATGTCGAACATACGAAAGAGCCACGAGCCGATACACCCACGGGGGCTGTAAACCAGCAACATGTAGTACCCGATGACAGACGGGGGCAAAACCATGGGCATACTTACCAGTGCCTCGACAACAGGTTTGATCCTGAACGTTGAAAATGCTAGCCAATAAGCCAGTGGCATACCAATAACAACCAGGATAGCTGTTGTTGAAAACGCCAGTTTGAATGTCAGCAAGAGGGTCTCTAAAAACGCTAAATCCATGGGGTTATCGTATTATTTGTACATTAAAGATACTTCTGTTGCCTTTATCAAGGCTTCAACGTTGTCGCCAACGAGCAATTGAAGAGAATCGACAGCCCTGGTCGTCACAGACGAGGCGATGGAATGTTGCCCGAACTGCAATGAGACCAGGCTCAATAATTCTCCACGATTGATGCCCGTTACCGTGCACTGCAAGCGGTTTCGAGTGCTCAAGCTACCCGAGAGATACCTCGCGAGCGATACTTCTGTTTCCTTGAAAATGAGGTTGACCGTTTCTCCAACTTTGATCCATTGCTGGTTAGCCACGGAGTCGATGAGTAAGGCGGAAAAGTCTTGCTCATCGATCCTGACATCTACCAGCATCACGGCACCCGACACCTGCAGTTGGGTAATTATCCCGGCTAGTTTGTTCATACAAATCGAATAGATAATGGCTTATTTTTTAACTGTCGCAACAACCGTCGTGGGCACGATAAAACCATATTTCTCGAAAACAGGCTTGCACTCGTTGCTCAGCACAAATTTCATGAATTTAATGGCTTCGGGGTTGCCTTGCCATTTCTTCATGAGCACCATTGCTTGTTCCACGGGTTTGTAACTCTTCGTGTCGAGAACAAAATATGTTCCCTTCATATCGGGAGCGAGGGCAAGAGCGAGGGCAATGAATCCCACTTCTGCATTGCCCGTCTGGGCAAATTGTGCTGCCTGGGCTATATTATCGGCATACACGATTTTATCCTTGAGTTTGTCGAAGAGGGTGTAATACTTGAGGCATGCAACCGCACGGGCACCATAGGGCGCGACATCGGGCTTGGCGATGGCAATGTGAGTGATTGATTTGTCGGAGAGGATATTGATACCATGAGACACGTCCACCGTGTTACTCCACATCACCAGTTTACCAAACGCGTAGGTCTTCACCTCGCCCGTGACCATTCCCTGGGCTTTGAGCTTATCGGGGAACGTCTTGTCGGCAGCCATGAAGATATCGAAATCGGCCCCGTTGGTTATCTGCTGGAACAACGATCCCGAAGAACCTAAGTTTACCACGATATTTGCCTTTGGATTCACCGCGGCGTATTTCATCTTTATCTCGTCCAGAATGTAGCGGAGATTTGCCGCCGCTGCTACTTTTACCGTTTGTGCCTGGAGACCGAAACTCGTGGCCATCAACAGGCCGAATATTATCTTTCTCATTTTTATAATGTTTTAATGTTGATTAGTGAATGTATTTTATTTATCTGCAACAGGCCTGAACTTCGCGTCTATTGTCGTTTGCCCGTAGGCTCCTTGAAAACAGAGCGAGGTCACAAAACCGAGGCCCAGGAAAGCGTACATTTTTCTCATTTTCTAATATTTAACGTGCTACATTCATATAATTTCATTTTTATATCGATATATACGACTGTGGATAACGGTGGGCAAAAAAATCACATGTTGATTTCCACGTTGATCTGGTTCATCAAGTTTTTCACCTGTTCCCCTATCAAACCATATTCATGTAGTATTTTGCTACCGTAATCGGTGATTTCTGCCCCTCCGCCATTTGCTCCTCCGCGCTGCAAGTTCACCAGCGGGAAGGGTGCCACTCGGTTCATCTCTTCTGTCATATTCCACGCGTGCTGGTACGAGATTTTCAATGCTTTTGCCGCCCCGCTTAAACTTCCTCTCTTGATGATTTCTTCAAGCAAACTCGTCTTTATGGGACTTAGAAAACTACTCCCGTCCTTCTTGATGGTAATATAACATTCGACTTCGATCATCACTACTCGCAGCCACAATGCTCTGGAACACCTATGATTACCTCTGTCGACTTGATGACGGCATACGCATAGTCGCCCGGCTTCAGGTTCAGATCCTCTATCGCATCTTTCGATATTATTGCCGAGATAATATTACCGTTACCCAGGTCCATGGTGACTTTTGAGGTTATCAACCCCACATCGACTTTGGTGATTTTCCCCTTAAGCTGGTTTCGTGCACTTAGTTTCATAACTTCATATATTAAATGGTTGTTTATTCAACGGTGTATTCGTTGGTTGTTAGAATACAGCCAAACATCGTGCCAGTATACTTATAATGCATTTATACAAGACATTACAAGTGTTTCTCTCGTAATAGGTAATGCATATCAACTACATAAATGTAATTTTCAATGTTTTTCTTACAAAAAAGTAAGAAAAACAATCATAATTGTTTTTGATAAAAAGGGTTAACGTGTACATATACAAGGTTATATATTGATTGGCACAGTGTTTGACTCTTAATTACAATCACGTAAAAACAAACATTTATGAAAGTAGCATTCCCCTTGAGAAATAAAAGAGAGCTCGCAATAGATTTTGTTCGTTGCGATACGATAGGGATATATGACATATCATCGGAACATATTGAATATTTACCACCAGGTGATAGTGAAGAATTTTCGTCGGACAGACTGTTCGAACAGCTCCAATTAATAGGTGTAGATTGTGTTGTAAGTCCTTCTTTTAGTTGTACGTTATTGCAAACATTAAAATCGGGAAACATAAAGACATACAAAGCCAGAAGTGAAAAGCTTGAGGATAACCTGAAATGGATGTGTATGAGTATTTTGTATTTATTTAGCGCTTACGATACATTGTTGTGCGATGAATGCCCAAAAGACTGTAAAGGTTGTCAAAATCAAATTCATTAATACGTAAACAGATGAAAATAGCCTTACCTTTAATAAGCGAGTCGGAGCTTGCGAGCGATTTTTCGAAATCAAGTTATGTGGGTATATATGATGTTGTGGAAGGAAACTTGAATGTTATTTCTCTGGCATCGCAAAGCATGACGACGATACAAAGTTTTATATTCGAGACAATGAAAAGCCTCGATACGCAGTGGGTGATTAGTCCTAACTTTAGTTTCATGGCCTTACGGGTATTTAAAGAGAATAAAATCAACGTGCTGAAAGCATCTGGTACGAATTTAAATGAGAACATCGATTTTTTCAAGACAGGGATTTTGGTTCCTTTTAGTGCTTTCGATGTATTCATGTCATCTCAAAATTGCACGGATGTTTGCTCGACCTGCGGATCACAATGTTTAAAATAAAAATGAAGTTATGTCTATCCAAAGTGCTATTGATTTAATCAAGAATTTAGATAATGCTGCTGACTTAAGATTGAAGATGTACTCATGCAATTCAGCAATCGAGCTTGAACAATGCTTGGTAAATAATGGTTTTCAGTTTAGTTACAATGAGCTTGATGAAGCCGTTAATTCGCTCCACGTCAAATGTCAAACTGTTGAAGAGGCTCAAGACTTAATGCATAAGGCTGAATGGGTAAAATACATACTGTTGCACATTAAAAAGTAAAAAAATGACACTACAAATTAGACCTCTTGGCAAGGTGAAGCAGATGGTAGAATCCATCGGGATGGGTATCACGTACGCATACGATGATTTAGTATTTTCGGATCATTCTATGTTTATAATTCGTTTTGTTGATGATAACCCCAGTTCACTTCTCCTGTATTTTAACATTGACTGCGACAGTCAAGAATCTCTCTCAGTGGAGAAAAAACTAGAAGTAGTTAGTTTATATGCTGGTTTTTCAATGAAACGAATGGGAACATTTGAGATTCAAGAGGTAGAAGGTAAAGAGTCTATAAACATTCTTTTCTACTGATAATTGAATAATTCAACGTGTCTTGGTCTTGTTTAAAAAAGAGATATGTATAGTTAAAGCATTGTTTTGAATGTTATTTCGCTCCTCTATTGAGATAAAAGATCAGTAGAGAAGTGTTTCGTTATATATGTAATTAGACTTTAAAACTAGTTACAAGAGATTTATTTCACATCATAATATTGAATTGCCGTAAAGATTAAATGTGTAATCAAATAAATACTGAAAAGTAATTAAGTGTAATTTAAATATCGTAATTTGCATTAAAATGTAATTTAATAGATGTAGTTATGCAGGGGTATTGCAGAAAGACTGGAAGTGAATGTTTTGGAGACAAAGAATTTCAATTATTATTTGAGATAAGTACGCTGTTGAATAAAAATAGACGCGATTTTAAGAACAATCTCGACTTGGTGATTGAATTACTTGGCAAACATTTGTGTGCGGAACATGTTATACTAACGATACATAATCGTGAGAATGCTCAGATTTCGATAGAGGTGGCCTATGGCCTGAGCGAACAAGAACAAAATCGCGGTGTTTATAAAGTTGGAGAAGGTATAATTGGATCGGTTGTTCAAAGCGGGAAGCCCATTGTTATCACAAATATTAAAGAACACAAGGGGTATACAAATAAAATTGGAATAAACCTGCAAGAGAAAGGTTTATCTTTTATATGTGTGCCCATAAAAGAGGACAATGAAATTGTTGGCACGTTAAGTATCCATAGGATATACAATCAATATATAACTATTTCGGAGGATTCGCGAATACTGAGTATAATTGGTTCGATGATAGCCCAATCGGTTCGTGTTACACAGGAATATGCCGAGGAAATTGAGCGGCTACAAACACAGAACCAACAACTACAAACAGAACTCTGTCAACGAATTCGCCATGATGGTATCATAGGTAATTCTGGGAAAATGCAAGCTGTTTACAACCTGATTGACAGAGTTGCACCAACAAATGCGACGGTATTGATCAGGGGAGAAAGCGGTGTTGGGAAAGAACTGATAGCAGATGCTATTCATTATAACAGCTTGCGTAAGAACGAACCTTTTGTAAAAGTTAACTGTGCTGCATTGCCAGATAGTCTCATCGAGAGTGAGCTGTTTGGGCATGAAAAAGGTGCATTTACCGGTGCAAACATACTTCGCAAAGGTCGATTTGAGGTAGCCGAGGGTGGAACAATCTTTCTCGACGAAATCGGCGATTTGCCGGCATCAACGCAAGTGAAGCTTTTGCGTGTTTTGCAAGAGCGCGAATTTGAACGTATTGGCAGTACAAAGCCAATTAAGATAGATGTGAGAATCGTGTGTGCCACAAATCGCAATCTCGAAGAATTAATAGAGAAGAACGAGTTTCGAGAAGATTTGTACTACCGGATTAACGTTTTCCCCCTTTATATTCCCCCTTTGCGTGAACGATTGAACGATATTCCCGGTTTGGCAGATCATTTTATCTCGCTATTCAACAAGGCTCATAACCGTAATATTAAAAGAGTTTCTGGCTCGGCAATTGATATGCTTATGGTTTACCATTGGCCTGGGAATATCCGTGAGCTTCAGAACTGTATTGAACGTGCTTGTATATTGACAACTGACGATGTTATTCGTGGCACAAATCTTCCTCCAACGTTACAAACAGCTTCATCGTCCAAGACCCCAATGACAGGAACGCTTGATGCTGTACTTGATAAAGTCGAGAAACAAATGCTGCATGACACGCTCATCAATACCAGGGGGAATATGGTGAAAGCTTCCGAAATACTGGGCATTACAGAAAGAATAATGGGGTTAAGGATCAAGAAATACAATATAGATCCTAGCCGTTACAAGTTAAATAGAAGTCTTGGAAATAAAACAGAATAATATGGTGAATTTCGAGGTGTGTGATTTCATGGATACACGGCATTGTAGTGCTCTGGCCGATTTGCTTGAGCACTACAAGCTCGATGATATGGGTGATGGCAAACGTTTTTCACCACTCGAGAGATTGCGAGTGGTCGATGGTTTGGCAAATCACCCGGCTAAGGATATATTTTTTATTGTTGATAATGGTGATATTGCCGGGGTTGCTGTTTGCTTCAGGTTATTTTCCACCTTTAGTGTTAGGCCATATTTATATATTCACGACCTCGTGATTTACAAGCAGCATCGTGGTAAGGGTTTGGGAAGAAAACTTCTTGAATTTTGCATCGAGCTATCGAGGGAAAGAAATTATTGCAAGATTTGTCTGGAAGTGAGGTACGATAACCCAAAAGCACAAGAACTATACGCATCAGTAGGTTTTGCAGAATGTGAACCGCCCATGCATTTCTGGATGAAAAAAATGTGATCATTTGCTTTTGTTCTTTGGAAATACTGTTTTTTTAGTTAACACGATGTTTTATAAGTGATTCTATTCAAAGTACCTCCCTCAATTTACCAGTACTAGCGTGTTGTACATTTTTTTCTCGGCACTCGTTGCTTTCATTTAAAGTTTTGTGCTTGACGAGCAAGAAAAGTCAGTTTTAAAAAATTAGTTTAATTTCATTGCTGATTTTAAATTGATTAATATTTATAGTCCCGGCTTTCAAACCGGGCGAAAATACATCCAGATGAAATCTGTATTCTAGTTCGATGTAAATCCTCTAATCGGGAGTAAGGGAGGATTGGTCTGTTTTATAAATTAATTTGGTATTCACGTTGTGCAAACCGATTATCCCAGCATTTCGGACAATGTAGGTAAAACAAGACTATTGTTTCATTAACCTAGCATTAATAGAATCAAGTATCAATTGCGGTTTCACATCAAGATTGTCTACAGGGAACTCCACATGTGACCCGTTCTTAAGGTACAACTTGAAGCTGATCGAGCGGAACTTCAACCTGTTTCTCGAGAAAGCCATCACTTTCGTTATGTCGTTGAAACTGTAAAAGTTCTCATTGTCCAGCCTTATACCTTTATCTGCGATTTCCAATCTTGGGATTGTGCCTTTTTTTTGCGAAAAAGTCATATAGATAAACAACCCACAGAGTGCAATCCAAAAGTAGAACACCCATGATTTTGGACTAAGGAAAAATGCTACCGCGATTCCTATTGCAAGAACCAGTATAGCTACCCATCTAGGGATTAATTTGTCGTAACAACTGATTGTTTTTGAATTCGTTTCCATGATATTCCATGTATTACAATTACTAAAAAAAGATAAAGGGAAGGCCTTGTTTTACAAGGCCTTCCATGAATGGATTGTTTGTGCTATCTCGAGAGTGGAGTTTCAATATTTTTGTCCATCTTGACACCAGAGTAACCCTCGACACCCATTTCAGGAATATCAAGTCCTCTGAGTTCAGCATCAGCAGGAACGCGGTTTCCAACCGTCACGTCTATGAGCTTGAATACCACCCAACCGATGATTCCCACGTAGATAAGATTGGTCGCCACACCGATGAACTGTGCAAATAGTTGACCTGCATCGCCGTAGAACAAACCTTTGACCGTGCCGGCAACCCCGTTAAGACCGTCGCCATACGTTCCATCAGCGAACAATCCAAGGGCTAAACATCCCCACGCACCATTTGCACCGTGCACGGCTATTGCACCAACAGGATCATCAATCTTAAGTTTACCCTCGATGAAGAATGTCACTTCGATAACCAGGATACCTGAAATAAGCCCAATCAATGCAGCCGATTCAACATTCACGAATGCACAGGGAGCGGTGATGGCAACAAGACCTGCGAGTAAACCATTACACATCATCGTTGGATCAGGTTTCTTTGTCTTGAACAACCACATGTATAGTGTTGCCGCCAAGGCCCCGGTAGCTGAGGCAATCATCGTATTGACAGCTGCCACAGAGATTCTCAAATCGCCACCAGCCAAGGAAGACCCTGCGTTGAAAGCGAACCAGCAGAACGCGAGTACAAACGACCCAAGGATACCTATCGGGATGTTATGTCCTGGGATTGCATTAGGAGAACCATCCTTATTGAATTTGCCGAGACGTGGGCCAATCATTTTCGCCCCCACGAAAGCAAGAACCCCACCCGTCAGGTGAACCACCGACGAACCTGCATAATCCAGATGTCCGTGACCAAGACCGAAGTTTGTTCCGAGCGTGGCTAACCATCCGCCACCCCATACCCAGTTGCCGTAGATCGGGTAGATGATAGACCCCACGATTAAGCCATAAATAAAGAATGATGAATATTTCCATCTTTCAGCCATGGCACCGGTTGGAATGGTCGCCGTCGTATCCATGAACACCATTTGGAACAAGAACAAGGTGAACACAGCCACATCATACACACCACTAAGGAAAAAGCCCTTGTACCCTATCAACCCGAACGAGTGTCCTGCGATGTTGATCGCGAATTCGTGATTTAACCCATCGTACCCGCCTAATGTTCCCAGCGCTCCTACTCCACCGAACATAAACGCGAAACCACAGATGAAAAATCCTATCATCCCCAGCGGGTAGATGAGGAAGTTCATCGCGAACGTGTGAGACGCGTTTTTCGCACGAGTGAAACCACCTTCGACAGCGGCAAACCCGAACTGCATAAACATCACTATGAAACCGGTTATAAGCACCCACAAGAAGTTAATCGCCACCTTGTTGTGCCCTGCTTGTGCAGCGACCTCTTCCAACGTTGGTTTCCCCGCCGTCGCAGCCGCTACGTCACTTATT
>JACCEE012847986.1_pt1 | contig 16491 bp, 14 predicted proteins | sample 7449931 | NCBI WGS metagenome assembly JACCEE01 (sample SAMN15323457, study PRJNA562643) | freshwater metagenome | isolation source: river surface water | place: USA:Blue River Watershed | collected 2017-08-19 | reverse complement strand
GAAACCTATCAGGCTCAACGAGAAGATCCATCAGCATCTAACTATCACCCTTTTGCTCAAATGATTTCCGTGTGGAGCAATACAAATGTTAGTGGAATGTGTATCATCCCTCCATACATAGATAGTAGCTATAACTTTAGCTATACTTCCGGATCTTCTTATTTGCCAACAACTTATTATAAAAAAGTAACGCTTACAGGAAACTCTACAAATATGGGTGGAAATCAAATGTTGCCTAATGGGAATATGTTATTGTTCGCCGGAGCTGGTGCCAGCACAGTTTATGAAAAAGATAGTACAGGTGGCGCAATATGGAGTAATAATTCAGCAAATGGTTGTTCCAAAGTTACACGCTATTCTGCTGCTTACGTAAATGGCGATTATGCATCCATTTGTGCGAATACTCCCATTGGAACTATTGATACTACTCATTCTAATAATAATCAAGGAATTGCAGATTTAATAAAATCAAATATTACTTTTAAAAATCCGGTCTCTGTTGGAGAAATATTAAAAATTAATCAGTTAGAAGAGAATAGTTCCACTTTGATTCAACTGTTTGATGTGAATGGTCGTTTGCTTTATTCCATAAATAATGCAACAGAATTTATCGTACCTGACTGTGAAACAGGTTTATATATTCTTAAAATTAACAACTTTGGATATAAACTATTGATCCAAAACAATTAAACCCCATATTATGAAAAAATTAATTCTTGTATTGTTATGTTTTTTGGGTTTTTTAGGTATAAAAGCCCAGGATACCGTCAGTGTCACTTTTGCTACCGATTTTACTGAAACCAATATCCAGCTTTTAGTGGGTGATCAAAACATGGACTCTGTTATCTCTCTGGTGGCTCAAAGAGGTTTGTATATCGTTTACGGAAAACACAGTTCATTTGGCGCCGGAACATTAGTTCCATTATCAAGAGTTTCCAATACTTATACATATAGAACACCTTCCATTACTTTAGATAAAAACACGTTGTATGAATACTATTTCCAGATTGGAACAGATGGCTATTTTGCTGAAGGTAATGTGGAAGATATCGCACGCTTAGCTTCCGGATTTTATAGATTTGTTTATACCAATACCTCTGCATCATCCATTGATTACCCTGCATTAACTTTCAATGGAAATGGACCAGCCGGACATAAAGTGATCCGTGTAAAAGTGAATATGTCTTCAACATCGCCTGCAACAAACGGTGTTTTTGTAAAATCAGGGAACACAATTGTAGCACTTTATGATACCAACTTAGATACTTATGATGATGATAATCAAGTGATTTATGAAGGATTGTTGTATGCACCTGCCAACTCAGATATCACCTACACTTTTTATAATGGAACTCAACCAACATATAATTTGATTGACAATAACACTTATACAGTTGATGCTTCAACTGATGTGGAAGTTGCTCCGGTAGTTTATTCCACAGAAACAATTTATGAAGCTGTTAATCACGATTTATATGATCCCAATTATATCCAAAGAATTGAGATCACATTTACAGATCCCTCCTGGCAGGATAGTTTAATTGCCAATAAACCGCTTGATCTATATATGCCTGCTACCGTAAAAGTGAATGGTGTTGTTTTAGATAGTGTCGGAGTAAAATACAAAGGAAATAGCTCTTATAGCCCGGGAAGAGTGAAAAATCCATTTAATCTTTCTTTAGATGAGTTCAAATCATCAAATGCATATCAGGGATTCACTTCTATTAAATTGGCTAATGTATACGGTGATCCATCTTTTATTAGAGAAGTTCTTTCCTATGAGATCGCCGGAAAATATTTATATGCACCCAAAGCTAATTTTGCTCAGGTTTACATAAATGGTGACTATATTGGCCTCTATTCCAATACGGAAACAGTGAATAAATCCTTCTGTAAAAGAACTTATGGTTCTAAGAATAACACATTTATGAGTTGTTCTCCGGCATTGGAACCTACCGTTGCAACCAAAAGCAATTTAAAATATATATCTGCCAATTATACCGACTATGAATCAGCGTATGAATTAAAATCATCTTCCGGATGGGATAATTTTATTGCCCTTTGTGATACTGTTACCAATTATCCCGATAGTGTTCAGAAAATACTTGATCTGGATAAATTTATCTGGATGTGTGCTTTTGATAACGTATTGTGTAATATCGATAGCTATATTGGTGTTTACAGTCAGAATTATTATTTATACAGAAGCGTGGAAGGTAAATTTATGGCGATTCCATGGGATTACAATCTGTCTTTTGGGGCCTTTAATAACATCGGATTTCAGGATCGTTTAAAAGCAATCAGTACAACTGAAAGGCAACAATTACCTTTGAATATTCATAGTACTGATGAGTATTGGCCCATGTTAGTCAACATTTATAATAATCCCCGTTGGCTTAAAATGTACTTAGCGCATGCCAAAACCATCTATACAGAAAATTTTGAAAATGATACCTATTTAACCTCAGCTGCTTTTTGGCAAAACAAAGCTATACAAAGTGTTGGAGCAGATAATAATAAGTTTTATAGCCTGGTGGATTTTAATAATAGTATGACTTCTGACTACGCAGTGAATGGGTATAGTGTAAATGGAATTCAAACATTTTTGAATGCGAGAGCCGATTATTTAGGCTCAACTCCTGAGTTTACCAATTCACAACCTGTTTTACATGATGCAGCCAGAATCTATGACAATGGGGCTCGCTTTACTGTTCAAGCAGATGATGCTGACCATGTATTTTTATTCTACCGAATTAAAAGTGAAGAACATAGATCTTATACCATGGTTGAAATGACATTATCCGGGGATGAATATGGAATTACATTACCCATTTTTACAGATACTTTGGATTATTACTATTACGCAGAAAATAGCAATATTGGTGCATTTTTACCTGCCCGTGCTTCTAAAGAGTTTTATAGAGTTCCTATCAATGAATCAATGGGAATCAATGATCAATCAATCAGTAATAATAGGGTTTTTTATTCTAAAAATACCCAATCTATACAATTTATATTAGCTGAACCTTCCGAAATAGTGAATATTTATTCCATGGGAGGTCAGTTGTTAAAAAGCTTGACACCAACAGATTTACATTTTGATGTATCAACCGAGACAATCGCTCCTCAAATGGTAATCGTCCAAATAACTCAGAACAAAAATGTTAAAACTAAAAAAATTGTGATACTCTGATGAAAATTATTAGGTTAATAATTCTATTTGTCGCTTTGAGTTTATCGCTTACCTCCTGCCTAACCGAAGAGGGGGAAGGGGGAAGCGGTACAATTCAAGGTTATTTGTTTAACATTAAACATAATGATGACAATTTTGCTTTAACTGCTGATACTGCTTATGCTGTTAAAACTGACGTTTATATTATTTATGGTGATCACATCTATTTTGATGATGATATTGAAACCGATTATAATGGATTTTATCAATTCAAATATTTAACCCCAGGAAACTATACTATTTTTGCGTATTCAACAGATGCAATGGGGGTTAAAACAGCTGTAACACAAACAGTCAATGTATCAAGAGGAAATACTACAGAAGTGTCAGATCTTTATGTTCACTCCGGTCAAGCTAATGGAACCTCAATCATAACAGGAACTGTCTGGGCTAACTATGTAGATGGATCCGGAAATATTCTGGAATCTGGATGGGCTTATGAACATCGGGTTTATCTTCAAAAAACAGGGGATATTTATCCGATTGATGATGCCAGAGTTGGGCAGAATGGTGTTTTTGCATTCCAGAAAGTGATTCCGGGTTCCTACGAAGTTTATACTACTACTATCAATGAAAACGATGTTCCATCTGTTTTAAAACAAAATATTTTAATCTCCAATTCAGGTCAAATCTATGCATTACCAACACAATTTATAGTAACAATCAATCCATAATATGAAAAAAAATATTGTATTTATCTTATTGATCCTGGTTTTTTTTGGGATCTCGACTGAAGGATTTTCTCAAACTGAAAAAGTTAAAAAACCAACCAAAAAAAACCTGACTGTTAAAGAATGGAATACCAATAATGATACTAAAACCAAGTTTTTGGATCATGTGAGCATTTTTAATGATTTAGGATTGAAAATTGAAGAAATTGAATATGCTAACTATGGAATAAAATCAAAAATTGTGTATGAATACGATACCAATAAAAGATGTATTCAACAAACTGAATATGATGGCAGAGAACGGGTTGTTGAAATCAAAAAATTTGAATATAATGTCGATGGAACCAAGAAAAAACAATCAACATATAATCCTAAAGGTAAATTAATTTCTGAAAAAGAATTTGAATACATCTACAAGTAATGAAGAGTTTTGAATCGATTATTCAACTTATGCAACCAATCTCTTTATCAGAAATGAATAAAGTGAAGTTGATGAATAGAATAGATACCAAATATCTTACTGATATAGAAACTTTTTCAAAACTGATGGAATTGATTCAACAAAAATATTATGTACAGGAACATTTAGGAAACAGGATTGCCAAATATAGAACTCTTTATTTTGATACATCAAATTTACAGTTTTACATGCAACATCACAATGGTAAATCAGCTAGAAATAAAGTTAGAGTAAGACAATATTGTGATAGTGGTCAGTTTTTTTGTGAAATCAAGAAAAAATCAAACAAAGGCAGAACCGTAAAGAAGAGAATTGAAGTTGGCTCCAATGATTTCAATGATTTATCTTACAATCCAAACATTAAATCACTCATTGAAAAAGAGTTGTTGATTGATTGTGCAGAATTATTGCCTAACTTAGAAAACAGGTTTTTTAGAATTACATTTGTTAATTTTGAAAAGACAGAGCGCTTAACTGTTGATTTTGAAGTGTCATTTATCAACCACCAAAGCCATCTGGAAAATAAGTTACAAAACTTAGTAATTATTGAATTGAAGCAAGAAGGAAGATCACATTCTGATTTCAAGCAAATGATTTATGATTTACCGGTTTTTGAAAAATCATTTAGTAAATATTGTATAGGAGTTGTTGTTACAAATCCTTCCATTAAAGCCAATCGTTTTAAAAGTAAAATCCATTTTTTAAAATATAAATTACAAACAAATTTTAATTAAACACGCTATGTTTTTTTTACAAGATACATTTAATCCAGACGTACCTCACCAGTTTGATGCGTCCAGTTATAGTGAAATTGGATCTATGAAAGATCTTTTCGGAATACCTTTGTGGCAAGCAGATAGTTTTTGGCAATTGCTGTTAAGATTTACATTTAATTTTATCGTATGCTTTGTCATTATTCAGTTTTTCTATTATAAAAAAAGCAAAAGAAGAGATTATTACTTTACTTTCCTGCTTTTTACAGTGACCATATTTTTATTAGTGTATCTTTTGGACAATGTTAAAATGCAAATTGGTTTTGCATTGGGATTGTTTGCTATTTTTGGAATGATCCGCTATAGAACGGAAACGGTACCGATCAGAGAAATGACCTATTTATTTATAACAATCGGAATATCAGTTATTAATGGCTTGGCTTTAACGGTTAGTTATGCTGAATTAGTAGTGACAAATTTCATTTTTATCGCTATTATATGGACTTTTGAAAGTAGTAAACTGATTAAACATAGAGCTACAAAAATCATTTTATATGATAAAATAGATTTGATAAAAGTGGGTAAAGAAAAAGAATTATTAGCAGATTTAGAGGAGAGAACCGGATTAGAGATTATTAAATTTGAAATTGGAAATATTGATTTTTTAAAAGATGCTGCATTTATTAAAATATATTATGATCAATCAGCTAAGGAAATGTCAACCATGAACGAAAATCAAAGATTAAAAGATAATAATTTTCAGAATGATTAAAATAAGGATTTTAAGCATATTTCTTCTTGTTTCTAGTATTGGACTTCATGCTCAATCTTGGAATTTTGGCTCTATTGCAGGAGCAGAAGGAGAACATGCTTTTCATTCCGGAATTAAAATATTTATAGAAGAAGAGTTACGTTGGACCAGCCCATCATTTCAGTTTGATCGTTCCAAAACTACGTTGGGGTTTGATTATAAACTTTGGGGCAAATCATTAAAAATGGGTGGCAATATCGATTATATTTTCAAAAAAAAGTGGGACTATTTTGAAAATCGGTATAGAGTCCAATGTAACCTCTCTTTTTCTCACAAAAATGGGCAGTTTCATTTTCAAAATAGGGTAGGTGTATTGGCTTCCTTTTACGATGAAAATAGAGGAGATTATTCTTTAAATCCTGAAATATATCTACGAGAAAAAGTAAAAATGGAATATGAAGTTTTTCATAAACCTATTAAATTTGGATTTAATTTTGAATTTTTTCTGAGACTCAATAATCCACAACATAATTTAATTGATGAATTGCGTTCAGAACTCTTTTTAGACTATAGATTTTCGAAAATTCATGCCATTACACTATTTGTAAGGTTAGACAATGAAGTACAGGTAGCAGAACCAGAAAATATTATATATTTAGGTGTAGTATACCATTATAAAAATAATTAATTACTTTTGCCATAAGAATAGGATCATGAAAACAAGAAAAAAAATTCCTAGGTATGTGTTTGAATATTCCATATACGGAGTGATTTGGTTTTTACTATTTGCCGGTCAGGTTTTTGAAGGTATAAACAATTTACATTCAGATTCATCGGATTCCTCTATTTTAAAATCATTTATTTTTTTATTTCCATTTTTTGTGTTTTTTTTGATCCATGATTTCTCGTTAAGCTATTTTGAGATCAAAAAGAAAAAAAGATGGATTTATATCTTAATTACTGCTCTTGCAACCATCTTGATGATGTTTCATCATGAATTTGTTTCGCCTGAGTTTAAAAAATATGATACATTTAAGAAATTTGATTCTATTGAAAAAATGGAACATCACCCATTTGAAAATGGGGAACATCGGTTTGAAAATAGGGATCATCAATTTGAAAATGGAGATCATCGGTTTGATGATAAACATAATTTTAATAAACCTCCTAAAGGCCCTCGACCATTCAAATTTTTCCCACCGATTGCTAATACTTTATTTGTTCTATTAATTATTGTTTTTAATAGAGGATTAAAAATGCAGTTTCGATTTTTAGCCAATGAGAAAAGGTTTATGGAATTGGAAAATGAGAATATTCAAATAGAATTAAATTATTTAAAACACCAGATCAATCCACACTTTTTTATGAATACGCTCAATAGTATTCATGCATTAGTTAGAAGTAATCCTGAGAAAGCGGAAGATGCAATTGTCGGATTCTCTAAGATTATGAGGTATCTTTTGTATGAATCTAATCTTGAAAAAGTATCTCTTGAAAAAGAATTAATTTTAATTCGCAACTATTTAGATTTAATGCGATTATTGCTTACAGATCATGTAAAAATCAATGTTGAATTACCCTGGATCTATCCTTCTGTTACAATTCCTCCTCTCATTTATATCACATTTCTGGAAAACGCATTTAAACACGGAATTAGTTATTCCAAAGAGTCTTATATCAATTTTAAAGTTACCTATGATGAACGTTTTATATATAGTGTCATCCAGAATAGTAATCATCATCTAAAAACAGAAAAAGGATCCGGTATTGGACTCGAAAATGTAAAAAAGAGATTAGAACTGATTTATGGATCAAGTTTTAAAATGAAAATTTCTGAGAATCAAAATGATTTTAAAGTTGAACTAAAAATACCTATTTCACAATGATCAAATGTATTACTTTAGATGATGCTCCGCTTGCATTAGCTCAATTGAACGATTTTGTATCGAGAGTTCCATTTTTGGAATTGGTTGGTTCTTCAACCAATGCTTTTGATGCCATGGAATTGATGGCAAAAAATAAAGTGGATCTCATTTATACCGATATCAATATGCCTGATCTTAATGGTTTGGATTTCGTGAAAAGTCTTTCCTATAAACCGATGATCATTTTCTCAACAGCTTATTCTGAATATGCCATTGAAGGATTTAAAGTAGAAGCTGTTGATTATCTTTTGAAACCGTACAGTTTTAATGAATTTTTAAAATCAGCCAATAAAGCATTGGAATTGTTTGAATTTAAAAACCAATCCGATTCAGGAGTTAAAAAGGAGAAACTAACCCATCTTTTCATTAAAGCAGATTTAAAAATTGTGAATATTTCACTTGAAAAATTGGAGTTCATTCAATCGCAGGGAGATTATGCCAAATTTTTTGTGGAAGGTTCCAAATCATATATGAGCCTGATGAGTATGAAATCACTGGAAGAAATGCTTATCAACACAAATATTATCAGAGTACACCGTTCCTACTTTGTCAATATAAAAAAGATCAACTATATTGCTAATCAAACTATTTATATTGGAACAAATCAAATTCCTTTAGGCGATTCCTATAAAACAACATTTTTGGAGTGCATCAGGCAAAATGGTCTTTAATATGTTTCATTTGATTTAAGAATGATTCAATTTTTTTAAAACAATATGGTGATCAGCAGAGTTGTATATGAAAGGGATATGTTCTATGGTTACGTCACTTTTATCTAATCCAAACGCTCTTTCATCTCTTAATCCTAACTTGTTTAAGAAAAAATAACCATTGAGTAGTACTCCTTTTTTAAAGGAAAATTCATTCTCAACAGATAAATATTTTTCTAAAACGACAAATTTATAATCAGGTTCATTGCTGTATTTTGTTGATCCATTAGGGATGAGGTGCATATTCAACTCCTCATTGGAAATCAATTCCTGCATGATTTTCTTGAAATATAGTTCGGTACGTGGTCTTACTCGAAAACCTACATTGATATTTATTTTAATCACTTTATCTTCCAATAATTCCGAAACATCATACGTCAAAGTATATGGATTCTGAGTTCTGTTGATATGAACAAACCAATAGATATCTGCTCTTTTGGGATGTTTAGAAAGAATTGAATTAATGATTTTTTCCTCAATTTCATTCCGGGTGTTGGCTTTAGTTAAATAAATAAGATGAGTAGCAAATTTGGGAATCGATTGATCATTACTGAGTTCTTTTATTAACTTTACATATTTTCCTAAATCAACGAATTTAGTATATCTATTGATTATTTTTCTGGAGTAAAACCAGACATACATGGTTGAAAAAATAAACAATTCAAAAAATAAAAACATCCATCTTTCTTTAATTTTTACTACATTGGCAATAAAAAATGAGACTTCAACGGTTGAAAATAGGAGTAAAATCAAAACAATAAAGATAGGATGCCATTTTAATTTGTATACCAAAAAATAGGTCAATAAAATGGTTGTCATCATCATTGCAATTGAAATGGAAAACCCGTAAGCTGCTTCCATGTGTGTAGATGTTCTGAAATAAAGAACCATTAATATACAACCGATCCAAATTATATTATTTACACTTGGAATATAGATTTGACCTTTTTTATTTGAAGGCTGCCTTACAGAAACCCGGGGCCAGAAATTTAAATTCATGGCTTCATTGACCAACGTATAACTGCCACTAATTAATGCCTGGGAAGCAATTATAGTTGCCATAGTAGCAATTAAAATGGATGGAATTAAAAACCATTGAGGTACAATTTCAAAAAATGGATTTTGATCCAAAAGATAATCACCTCTATGATGCAATAACCAGGCTGCTTGTCCCATATAATTAACTACCAAACAAGTTTTTACAAAAATCCAGGTTATTCTAATGTTTTGTTTTCCACAGTGACCTAAATCAGAATAGAGTGCTTCAGCTCCTGTAGTAGCTAAAAATACCGCTCCCAATATCCAGAATCCTTTTGGGTATTGAGTCAGTAATTGTATGGCATAAGTGGGATTCAATGCTTTAAGGACTGTTTGATCATACAAAATTTGGGAAAATCCTAATATAAAGAGCATTAAAAACCAAATCACCATAATAGGACCGAATGCAGCTCCCACTTTTTGAGTTCCAAATCTTTGAAAAATAAAAAGTAAGGATAAAATCAGAATGACAATCGGGACAGTTTTAATATGAGCAAAACTGGGTATATTTTGTAATCCTTCAATCGCTGATGCTACAGAAATGGGTGGTGTAATGATTCCATCTGCTAATAAAGCTGTAGCTCCAAGTATGGTTGGAATTACTAATTTTTTACCGTATTTCTGCACCAATGCATAAAGTGAAAATATACCGCCTTCACCTTCATTGTCTGCCTTTAGGGTTAACCAGATATACTTTATCGTTGTTTGTAAAAAAAGTGTCCAGAATACACAGGAAACACCCCCTAAAACAATAATATCACTGATTACATTTTTCCCAACTATTGCTTTTAATACATAAAGGGGACTTGTCCCAATATCCCCATAAATAATTCCTAATGCAACTACTAATGAGACGACACTCACTTTTTTCTTCCATTCTGCTTTTTCCTTCGACATATCTGAATAAATTTGGTCGCAAAAGTAAATTTATAGATATAAAGAAAAAAATAAAAAAAGGATTTAAAATATAAAGAAAAAATAAAGATTATATAAATCGATAACCAACCCTGCTTTCAGTTACAATGTAAATGGGATGGTCAGGGTTATCTTCAATTTTTTTTCGCAACTGGGCAATATAAACTCTGAGGTACTGCGTTTCATTTTGAAAACCTACCCCCCATATTTCGTGTAAAATATGTTGATGAGTCAATACTTTTCCTTCATTTTTGAAAAAAAGTGCCATTAATCCATATTCAGTTGTAGTTAACTTTAAAACCTCCCCATTTTTTTTGATTGTTCTGGCAATAAAATCAATTTGTAACTCTCTGCAGGTGATCACTTTTTGATTATCTTCATGGTTGTTTCTACGTATTGAAGATCTGATCCGGGCTAATAATTCCCCGGTTTTAAATGGTTTTACCAAATAATCGGAAGCTCCGTTATCTAATGCCTGTATGATATCTTCTTCACTGTTTTGAACGGATAAAATAATAATTGATTTGGTAAACCAAAAACGTAGTTCTTTTAAAACAGAATGTCCTGATATGTCTGGCAAGCCTAAATCAAGAATAATAAGGTCAGGAGAATGATTGGCAGCCAGTAATATTCCCTCTTTCCCGGATGTTGCCAATGTTACTTTAAAATCATTGTTTTCTAAAATGATCCTTAAAAGTTTCCCGATTTGTGGTTCATCATCAATAATTAATACTTCGTATTTATTCATTATTTAACTGATTTATGTATGAAGTTTCGCATGGTATTCTAACTATAAACTGGCACCCTTTAGGTAAATTTTCAACGGTTACAGTTCCATTATGTGCACTAACAAATCCTTTTACTATCGAAAGACCTAAGCCGGTTCCCCCCGATTTTGATCCGGTAACTCTGTAAAATTTTTTAAAAACATGATCCAATTCATCTTTAGGTATTCCGGGACCATTATCTGATACAATTATTTTACAATGAGAATCATGAACTGAAAACGTTATAGTAATGGTGGTACCTTCAGGAGTATAAATGATCGCATTATGAACCAAATTATAGATCACCTGTTCGATCAACCCCTCGTCAATTTTACACAAAGGGAGTTCGTCAGAAGGCTTATATATGATCGTATGTTCATTTTTTAAAGGTTCTAGTTTTTGAATAACTGTAAAGATCAACTCATTAATATCACTCCAAATGAATTTTAATTTTAAAAAACCTGACTCTAATCGATTCATATTTAATAAGTTCTCAACTTGCCTGTTCAGCCGAATACTGGCCGTGTTGATTTCAGAGAGGAGCTCTTTTTGAACATCTGCAGAAAGTTTGTCTTCTTGTTCCATCATCGTATCAACTGAAGCCATAATAGTAGAGATAGGTGTTTTTAACTCATGAGACAAACAATTAATCAATGTGTTATATAATTTTATCGATTTTAATTTTTCCTCTTTTTCTCTTGCCTTGATCTCCTCTTTTCTGATTTTAAACGTAAAACCTGCATTTACTACAGCTATGGCAAAATAAACAAAAAACATCAAAATATCCTCTGCACTGCTGATGTGGAAAGTATATAAAGGAGGAATAAAAAAATAGTTCCAGATTAATGCACTTAATGTTGCGGTCAGTAAAACCGGTAAAATATCAAAAGTAAGCGCAATGAAGGAAACCATCACCAAAAAGATCAATGCTACTGTTTTGTTTCCAATATATTCATTTAATAAAAAACAGGTAGTTGAAATCAGAAATACCAATAAGATACTGATCAAATATTGTTTCCATTTCGGATGATGAATGTTCTTAAAAAATGCCATACTTTTTTTTGCAAAGTTATAGCTAAAAATATAAAGATTTTATAAATTTTTCTATCAATTTCAAAGGATCAATTTTAAATAACCGGAATCAAAAATCACTTTTTTTCGTACTTTTGCAAAAATTGATAGCTTTATGGTTTTTGATGACCCTTTTCATCCTTTTTCTGATTCTGAGTTTGAAAAACATGCACTGGCCCTTTTTAAGTACCAATTTGAAAATAACGACGTGTATCACTCCTTCTGTTTAGGTGTTAAAATTACTCCGGATAAAGTAAAATCGATCCACCAGATCCCTTTCCTTCCCATCTCTTTTTTTAAAACACATGATGTTATTACAACACCATTCATCCCGGAAAAAGTGTTCAGAAGCAGCGGAACAACCGGAATGGAAGCATCTCGCCACCTAATCAAATCAATCTCTGTATATCAAAAAGCATATCGTTCCTCATTTCAGTTTTTTTATGGAGATCCATATTCTTACACTTTCCTGGCTCTCTTACCCAATTATTTGGAAAGGGACGATTCTTCCCTGATCTATATGATGACCGACCTGGTTCAAAATAGCGATTCTGAGGATAGTGGATTTTATCTGTATAATCATGTGGATTTATACCAAAAGTTGATCAAACTGAAAGAAAATGGTCAAAAAACGATCCTTTTTGGGGTGACATTCGCTTTATTGGATTTTGTAGAACATTTTTCTATAGATTTTCCTGATTTAATTGTATTTGAAACAGGTGGTATGAAAGGTCGTCGCAAAGAGATGGTAAAAGAGGAAGTTCATGCTATTTTAACTCAAAAACTAGGAGTTCCAAAAATTCATTCAGAATTTGGAATGTGTGAATTGCTTTCTCAGGCTTATAGTTCAGGAGATAATTTATTTTATACACCTCCCTGGATGAAAATAATGCTTAGAGATGAAAAGGAACCAATACCTACCTGGCAGGAAAAAACAAGTATCATGAACGAACCTTTATCCGGGGCCATAAATAGTATTGATTTTGCTAATCTATACTCATGTGCTTTTATAGCCACAGAAGATCTGGGACGCAGACACAACAGCGGAGCAATTGAAATTATTGGACGCCTGGACAGCGCCCGGTTAAGAGGTTGTAATCTGATGGTTATTTGACACTACTGCCAGGTTTTACCGCCTTGTCAGGGTGAATCAAAGAGAGTTTTCCATCCACATTTTCAGCTAACAGTACCATTCCATGTGATAAAACACCTTTGATCTCTTTAGGGGCTAAGTTAATCAACATTAACACTTGCTTTCCAATCAAATCTTCAGCTTCATAGTTTTCAGCAATACCGGAAATAATTGTTCTTGTGTCAACACCGGTATTTACTTTTAACTTCATCAACTTTTTGGTTTTAGCTACTTTTTCAGCTTCAAGAACGGTGCAAATCCTCAAATCCATTTTTGAAAACTCTTCATAACTAATATCCTCCTGAGCAGGTTCTACCGGTACTTGATTGATCATGTTAGCAGCTTTAGCATCTAACAATTTTTGAACTTGTTGCTGAATCACTTCATCCTCAATTTTTTCAAATAAATATTCCGGTTGCTGGATCAAATCACCAGCTTTTAATAAATCGATTCTACCCCCTTGATTCCATGGGAAAGAATTCATATTTAACATTTTCCGAAGTTTTTCAGAAGTAAATGGTAAAAATGGTTCCCCTAAAACAGCTAATGAAGCACATATTTGTAAGGAAATGTGAAGTATTTTCTTAACTTCTTCCGGGTTCTCTTTAATTTTTTTCCAGGGTTCTGTATCGGTCAGATATTTATTCCCTAAACGAGCCAGATTCATAAACTCACTTAATGCTTCTCTAAATCTGTATTTTTCGATGGATGAACCAATGATAGTTGGAAATTCTGCAATTCTGATGAGAATCTCTTTCTCTTCTGCCGTTAAATAACCAATCGGAGGGATTACACCGTTGAAATATTTATGAGTTAAAACAACTGTTCTATTCACAAAATTACCATAAATGGCTAATAACTCATTGTTATTTTTGGATTGGAAATCGTTCCAGGTAAAGTCGGCATCTTTTGTTTCAGGAGTGATAGAAGTCAAAGTGTATCTTAAAACATCTTGTTTCCCTTCAAAATCTCTTAAATATTCGTGTAACCATACCGCCCAGTTTCTGGAAGTTGAGATTTTATCATTTTCTAAGTTCAGAAATTCATTGGCCGGAACGTTCTCCGGTAAAATGTATGATCCTTCTGCTTTTAACATCGCTGGAAAAATGATGCAATGGAACACAATATTGTCTTTTCCAATAAAATGAACCAGACGGGTATCTTCATCTTTCCACCATTTTTCATAAGATTGATTATGATCCAAACACCACTCTTTAGTGGCAGAAATGTATCCAATAGGGGCATCAAACCAGACATAAAGTACTTTTCCTTCAGCACCGTCAACAGGAACTTTCACTCCCCAATCCAAATCACGGGTAACAGCACGAGGTTGTAAACCACTCTCAATCCATGATTTACATTGACCGTAAACATTCACTTTCCAATCGTTTTGATGACCCTTTAAAATCCACTCTTTTAACCAGCTTTCATATTGATCTAATGGAAGATACCAGTGTTTAGTCTCTTTCATGATCGGTTCATTGCCACTTAATGTGGATTTAGGATTGATCAGATCTGTTGCATTGAGTGTTGTTCCACATGCTTCACATTGGTCGCCATAAGCTCTTTCATTGTGACAATGAGGACATCCACCGGTAATATAACGGTCTGCTAAAAATTGCTTAGCTTCCTCGTCATAAAACTGCATGGTTGTTTTTTCAATTAATTTTCCTTCAGATAACAATTTAATGAAAAACTCAGATGCTGTCTGATGATGAATTTCATTTGATGTTCTGGAATAGATATCAAAAGTGATTCCTAATTCTTCAAAGGAATCTTTGATGATATTGTGGAATTTATCAACAACGGCCTGAGGTGTAGTCTGTTCATTTCTGGCTTTAATGGTGATAGGAACACCATGTTCATCTGAACCACCGATCATCAACACCTCTTCGCCCATCATACGCATATATCTGCAATAAATGTCTGCGGGAATGTAAACTCCGGCTAAATGGCCAATATGTATCGGACCATTAGCGTAAGGTAAAGCTGTGGTAATCAAGTGTCTTTTTGCCATACAATTGTGTTTTTAAATTGAGGCGCAAAGATACTGAAAATTTAGAAACGACTATTAAAAATGAAGGTTAAATCCTAATGCAACAGGGATCACATCTGCCCCTCTGTTTTGACGGAAGAAAGATACAATACCATATTTTGCGTAGAAAGAAACGCTGTTTAACCCAATCTGAAGTTTGGCATCCACAGTAAAAGGATTAATATTCATATTTTTTCTAATCACTTCATACATTTCCCGGTTATCATCAGGATTGTATAAAATATTAGATCTTCCACTAATCTTAACAGCTGCTTCTACACCGGCCTGAACATAAAAACTGGTTGGTCCTTTTTTCTTTTGCCATTCTAATACAACAGGTACATGGAAATACCAAACGGATAAATAGCTTTTTGTGTATTCAATCCCCATAGGAGCACCGGTTTGGATCGTTGTATTACTAATGGGTCTGAATGCGGTGTTCAAATCAGCATTGTATTGGTTATATCTGAATCCTAAACCTGCCCCAAATAAAATGGCATAGTTTTTAGAGGGTTTGGATAATTTAACATCCTTGCTGAACATGGTCCATCCAATTTCATAAGAGGAAAATTTTAAAACAGCACCAGGAACAGATCCAATTTGTAGATCACGGGAACTTAAATTGGAAAATCCTAAGAAAAATCCGGAAATATGTGCTTCATAATGTTTTCTCCTTAAGTTTCTTTGAATTTTTTCAGAAAAATCGGGATTTAAAAACCGATCTCCAAAATTATAATCGTAATCCGGTTCTTCAATAGAATCGTTATAAAAAGGATCTTCTACGTATTCATCCACAATATAGGGTGGAATGGAATCAGTTGATGTTGAATCAGGAGCATTTATTCCTGGTTCCATTTTTTCTACAAAAACAGAAACATTTTCATTATCTTGAGTAATCACAATTTTATTTCCATTAAAAATGATCGTAGTATCACTTTGTGAATAGGATACCATTACGATGAAACAACTAATTAGTAATAGGGTTATTTTTTTCATAGTTTATATATTTTTTGCAAAAATATAAAAAAAATGGTTCAATAAGATTACAATCCTTTTGACATCATCAGATAT